>Ga0335397_10009201_pt1 | contig 12366 bp, 10 predicted proteins | sample MAT04_FD_205740 | JGI IMG/M metagenome (GOLD analysis project Ga0335397, IMG submission 205740) | Freshwater microbial communities from Lake Fryxell liftoff mats and glacier meltwater in Antarctica - MAT-04 (spades assembly) (version 2) ...
ATTCCCCGGAAACAAACCCCGCTAGTCCTCTTGGAACTTGAGGGGGGGCAATTCAACCTTTTGGCCGGCGCGGGCCCCGATGCGCTTGAAGATGCCTTGTTTGACTTCGATGGCGTAAACCGCAGCGCCTCGGCTGGGGGTGGTGTTATCATCGAACGGCTTCATGGTGGCCACGTTCAGAATGCGCTTTTGAGCGTCGACAAACGCGATGTCCAGGCCGATCCGCGTGTTGCGCATCCAAAAGTCCATTTGTCGCGGCTCGGGGTAGACGAAGATCATCCCTTCATCGTCGGCCACGTCCCCCTGATTAAGGTGCATCATGCCCTCTTGCAGCTTGCCGGAAGTGTTCATCACCCAAGCCTTGATGGTGTGACCGTTGATGCGAAGCTTCACTTGTTCGAGTTCGTTGAGCTGATAAAGTCGATTCTCGTTGATCGGTTTTCCCCCGGGCTTCGTTGCCGGCGGGGTGACCGGCGGCGCGGCGGGGGTTTGTTCCGGCGTCTTTGCCACCGGCGGAATGACTTCGGACGGAAGAGAGGCCAAAGGCGCGGGTGGCGTAGTTGTGGCCGGGGAAACGGGCGCAGAGGCGCAACCCGAAAGAACATAGGCGGCAAGCAAGGACAGCATAGGGATCACAAAACGCATGGGCGCTACCAATTAGGACGTGCAGGGGCCGGGAAGCGTCACACGGCCCGCGAGTTCGTAGCGATCGATGGCCGATGCCAATTCCAGAGTCGTTCCAATCAGGTCCAAGCCCTTCAGCAGTTGGTCTTTCGTGGCCGAGTCGATCGCGAAGGGAATAACGTGGCCGCCGACGACGATGGTTTGAGCGGGCAGATCAAGATCAACCGAAGCCCCGCTACCAGCGTCAACCAGTCGTTGCCAGTCTTCGGGGGGGAGCTCAATGAGGAGCAGGCCGCAGTTGGCGGAGTTCTGCCGGAAGATGTCGCTGTAGCCGGGGGTCTCGGGAGAGATGCGGGCGACGACGGCCCGGAATCCGGCTTGTTGGATGGCCCACACCGCGTGCTCTCGGCTGGATCCGCACCCAAAGTTGGTGCCCATCACCAAGACGGACGCGCCTTGCGCGGCGGATTGATCCAGCGGGAACTCCGGGCCGCGCACGTCGAGGAACAAGAGGTCGCCGTAGCCGGCGCGCTCGATCCGGGTGAGGAACCGCGCCGGGATGATGCGGTCGGTGTCCACGTTGTCCATCGGGATCACCGCTAGCTGACCGGTATGAACGCGAAACGGCACCATGGATTCAAGTTTGGCACGAAAGGTGCGAGGTAGAGGAATCGAGAGACAACGATCTCTCCCAGAAACCCCAACCCAAAAACTAAGCCCCCTCCGCCGCGATTCGGATGGGGCCTTTTTTTGCGGCACGAGCCCCGCTTGGACGACGGGGCGGGCGTGCCTGAGGTGGTCGATAAAAGTCGTGCGCTAGTTGCGTTGAGCGGCCATTCGCGGGGTCGGCGGGACGACCTCGATCTGGGCCTGCGGCGGGGCCAACAAGAAGATATCTTCGCCGAGTTCTTCCCAAGTTCCTTCTTCGGCGTAATTCACGCCGCACATAAAGTCCTTGATCTTCTCGCGAAGCTTCGCGTCAGCTCCGGTGAGATTCAAAATTTGTTGTTCGCCACGCTTCAGCCCATCGGCGGCGGCCACCGCGTCCTGGAACGTCGTGATCTGCCGTCGAATCGTAATCTGGTACCGCGCCTGGGTGTGGATTTTTAGCCGAGGGGTGGGAGTTTCCTCGTACCCGTCCTCAAAAACCTCTTCGCGCTTGAACAACCCTCCAATGCGCGTGAACAAGCCCGGTCGCTCTTGATACTCCAACTCTTCCATGATTCTCATATCCTCCGTCCCTGGATGGTTAGGCTCGCGTGCCGAATAGCGCGGTGCCGATTCGGATGTGGGTTGATCCTTCCTGGATCGCCACTTCAAAATCGTGACTCATGCCCATGCTGAGCCAGTTGCACCCCGAAAGCCCGGCGGCCAACTCCCGCATCCGGCGGAAGTACGGTCGCATCGCTTCCGATGCCTCAACGGCTGGGCCCACTGTCATGAGCCCTTTCCCGTTAACCTGCCTACAGTTTAGGACTTCTTGAGCGTAACTGTCAAGCAGATTGGGCGATATTCCGACCTTTTGGGGCTCTTCGGCGATATTGATTTCAATGAGCCCACTGATCGTCGTGGTCCCGCGCGCAATTTCGGCCAGTTGCCGGCCGTTTTCCAGGGTATGGATCATGGGAAATACCTCGGCAATGCGGCGCGCTTTGTTGGACTGAAGCCGCCCCATGAAGTGCCACACCACGTCGGGAGGAAGCGCCACGATCTTGGGAAGGGCCTCCTGAAGGCGGCTCTCGCCGAAATGCCGTTGGCCCGCGTCGTAGACCTCCCTGAGCGATTCAATCGGTTGACCTTTGCTGACGGCGATCAGCGTGATACCCGCCGGGTCGCGTCCCACCGATTCGGCGGCCCGGGCCAATCGGTCTTCGATAGTGCGCAGTCTTGCCGCGATCGTCATACGCTTCGTCCCCATTGTGTCGCAGCGGGTACTACCTGGCAATGGCATACGGATGGGAAGGTGAACGAATCCGCCTCGCACCGCTGGAGCCCGAGCGGCACCTCGATAATGCAGTGCGGTGGCTTAACGATCCCCGCGTGACCGAGTGGCTACTAATCGGCGACCACCCGATAACCCGCGTGGCAGAGCAAAAGTTCTTTGACCAGGTTTCGGATACCGAGATTGTGTTCGCCATTGAGACCCTGGATGGGCGGCACCTTGGGATGTCGGGCATCCACCACGTGAACTACCGCGACGGCACGGCCATGACGGGCAGTTTCATCGGCTCGGTCGAAGACTGGGGCAAAGGCTTCGGCACCGAGGCCTCGCAAGTTCGCGCCTACTACGCTTTTGAGGTGCTTGGCCTTCGGCAGTTGCGGAGCGGGCACTTAGGTGGCAACCTGCGATCGAGTGGGATGCTGCGGCGTACGGGCTATGTGGAGGTTGGGTGCTACCCGCGAAGGCACTGGAAGCGCGGCGCTTACCGAGACAGCCACCTCTATGTTCTTGAGGCAGACGTCTGGCGGGCTAATCGCCAGCCCTAGCGTGCTAGCATCTGGAGCGATGCTGGTCCCTGATCATGAAGCCTTTCTTGCGCAGTGTGCGGCGGGTCGGCCGGTCCCGGTGTTCCGGGAAGTCCTGGCCGATCTTTTAACCCCGCTGGGGGCGTACTGGCGGCTGGCGCACAATGAGCCCGCGAGTTTTCTGCTGGAATCGGTGACGGGAGGGGAGCAGCTCGCGCGCTACAGCCTGATCGGCGTGCGGCCGCGCCAGGTGGTCCGCACGAAGGGGCAAACCGTCACCGTGACCGGCGGCGACGACCCGGTTTCCCGTACCCTCGCCCCGGGGGAAGATCCCCTGGATGTGTTGCGGTCCTTGATGCCCGACGCGCCGGTGCCGGTGGAAGGTCTACCCCCATTTGTGGGCGGTGCGGTGGGCACGATGGCGTATGACCTCGTGCGTTTTTTTGAGCGTCTGCCCGACGCGAATCCAGACGATCTGGACTTCCCCGATCTGGCCATGATGTTGACCGACGCCGTGGTGGTGTTTGATCATGCGAAGAACCTCATCAAGATCGTCGTTCTGGCCGAGCCCACGGAAGCCGGTTACCACCGGGCCCAGGTCGAGATTGACCGTCTGACCGCGCTACTTCAGGGCGAGATGCCCACGCTTCCCGAAGGCAGCGGACCCGCCCACCCGATCACGGCGAACCAAACTCAAGCAGACTATGAGGCCGCCGTGCGGACGATGAAGGAGTACATTGCGGCGGGGGATGGCATCCAAATGGTGCCCAGCCTGCGCTTTGCCACGCCGGTGGATGCGCACCCGCTCACCGTGTACCGGTGCCTGCGCTCGCTCAATCCCTCCCCCTATATGTTCCTGTTGAAGTTCGAGGACTTTGACGTGGTTGGCGCCTCTCCAGAGATTTTGGTGAGTTTGAAGGGGCGACGGGCGCGCGTTCGTCCCATCGCGGGCACCCGCTGGCGAGGGCGAAACCTCGCGGAAGACCACGCACTGGAGCTAGAGCTGTTGGCGGACGAGAAGGAGCGTGCCGAGCACATCATGCTGGTGGACCTGGGCCGAAACGACTTGGGCCGAGTCTGCGAGATCGGCTCGGTGCAAGTTAAAGAACTGATGGTGGTTGAGCGCTACAGCCACGTGATGCACATCGTGAGTGACGTCCAGGGCGACTTGCCGCCGGAGCTCGATGCGGTGGACCTGGTCCGGTCGACGTTCCCGGCGGGGACTGTGAGCGGGGCACCGAAAATCCGGGCGATGGAGATCATCGACGAGGTTGAACCGACCCGGCGAGGGCTTTATGCCGGAGCGGCGGGTTACCTCAGCGCGAATGGTGATTTTGACGCCGCCATCGCGATTCGGACAATTTTGATTCGTCAGGGCATCGCTTACGTGCAGGTCGGTGCGGGCATCGTATTCGATAGCGATCCCACCCGCGAGTACGAGGAGTGCCGGAACAAAGCGATGGCCGCGTTGCGGGCCATCGAGCTGGCCCAGGCCGGTTTGTAGCCTCGCTTTCAGGACAGAAATCTTCGGCATGGAGGTGTAGACTAGCGCTGGCTCTCGCCAATGTGGTCGGGGCCGTGGTCCCTTAATGGCAGCAACCGACGTCACCCCCGATTCAGCTCCTCGGAAACTCAGCCCGTGGGCGTTCATTCCCCTGCTCTACTTTATGCAGGCGATTCCGGTGACAATTGTCCAAGAAGTGGCCACGGTTTTCTTTAAGGACCTTGGGATTGCCAATGAACCCATTGTCCGGTGGACGTCACTGATCTCCCTGCCCTGGAGCATGCAACTCCTGCTGGGGCCACTGGTGGACCTAACCGGCACCAAGCGGCGTTGGATTTTGGGCGGCCAGGCGATGATTGCGGCCGGCCTAATCGGCACAGCCTTCGTCTTGCAGATCCCGAATTTTTTCCTCATCAGTCTTTTGATTCTAGGGGCAACAGCGGTGGTTTCGGCTCTGACCAACATCGCCACCGACGGCTTCTATATCTTGTCGATGCCCAAGGATTCGCAGGCCAAGTTCATCGGGGTGCAAACAACCTGTTATCGCCTGGGGCGCTTGTTCTGCACCGGCATCCTGTTGTTTGTGGTCGGTCGGCTCATGTCGTTTGCGCCGCTCCCGGTCCAGACCCAATCCGGTCAGTTTCTCCTTAAAGCCGAACCACCGGTTGGCGTTTCGCAATCCACCCTTCGCATTGATGCGGGCAAGTTGGTGGCGGGCGACAATAAACAGGAAGTGCTGGGCAAGTTTGATATTCCTTCCGGCATCTATCAGCTTCGTGTGGACGCCACCGGCACGGTTTACGGCCTGACGGTCGCGGGGGAGAAAGCCCTGGGACCGCTTCAGGCGGCCCCGCAGCTTTCTGCCGCGTTACAGGTAATGCCGGCCCAAACGGTGCCCGGCATGAACCCGTTCCATGCATGGAGCTTGGTGCTGGGTGCGGCCAGCGGCTTGTACCTGCTCGGTCGATTGGTCAACCAATTTACGGTGCCAAAGCCAGTGGAAGACCGCGTGACGGCGGGTGAGTCGGGTGAACTCGGGCGAAACATCGCGCGCACGCTATCGATTGTCCTGACGGCGGTGGCGGGCTACTTTACGCTATCGGCGCTCGTGCGCATGGCGGCCCACGGGCTGTGGCGTACCTTCGATGGATCAGTGCCGGTGCAAGCTGAACCGGGGGCACCGGCGGTCAAACTTGAGCGTTTCCAGGGTTGGCGGCTACCGGATGAAGCGGGTTACCTGGGCATTGCAACGCCCCTTTCGGGAGTCATGGCGGAAGTAGCGCAGTTCGCGGTTTGCGTTGCCCTCACGCTGTTTGGCATTCGACTGATTCGCCGCTTGGTGCGCAACACGCCGATGGCCGAGGCCTTCAGCAGCTTCGCCCGTCAGGAGCAAATCGGCGCAATTCTGTTCTTCATTTTCTTCTACCGGTTTGGCGAGGCGATGGTCAGTAAGATGTCGCCCTTGTTCCTCAAGGACAGCCTGGCAGTGGGCGGAATGGCCATCCCGAACGAAACCCTCGGCCTGATCAAAGGCATTGCGGGCGTGTTGGGCATCGTGTTCGGGGGCATCCTGGGGGGGCTCTTTGTGGGCCGGGTAGGCTTGAGAAAAGCGTTTTGGCCCCTCGCTATCGCCATGCATACGCCGAACCTGCTGTACGTCTGGGCGGCGGCCACCATTCCGCCGGTCTCGGCCATGTACTTCGTTGATTTTGTCGACCAGTTCGGGTATGGATTCGGCTTCGCGGGCTACATGGTTTACTTGATGTGGGTTGCCCAGCGAAATCATTTTCAGACTTCGCACTACGCCATTGGCACCGGCTTGGGGGCCCTGACCATCCTCACCGCCGGGGTTTTGAGCGGCATCCTGCAAAGCAACTTCGGTTATTTAGGTTTCTTTATCTCGGTGATCATTCTGACGATTCCTGGCATGATCGCTCTCTTCCTGATCCCGCATGACACTCCCAAAGGTCCAATTCTTCAGACACCGAGTCATTGAGGCTTGGCGAATGATGGGCGCAATATTGGATGAGTGGCGTGCTCGTTCAGTTGCTGTTACATGAATCGAATTCAGTTGCTCGTGGAGGATGGCGTCCGCCGAGGTGTATTCCCGGGGGCATGCTATGCGGTCGGTGATGATTCAGAGATTCTGATGGGATTCGCCGGATCGCATACGTACGCCCAAGGGAGCACGATCGTGGACCGGGACACAATTTGGGATTTGGCCAGCTTAACTAAGGTGGTCGCGACCACCTCGGTCGCCGCCATTTTACATCGGGAGGGCGAATTGAGCTTAGACCGTCCGGTCGCACACTACGTCCCCGAATTCGCCATGAATGGCAAGGCGAACGTCCTGATTCGAGACTTGCTGATTCACGAAAGTGGTCTGATCTCGCACCGAAACCTGTGGGAGTTGGCGAACGACCCGACCGAAGGCTGGCGTGCGGTGCTCGATGAGCCGCTGGTCTACCGAACGGGTGAGCGGACCGAGTACAGTTGCATTGGTTTCATGGCCCTCTACCTGGCACTCGCATCCATTCTTGCGCCGGGTGCCCGCACGCCCGAAGAGCGAGCCACGGCCTTCCGCAAGTTTCTGCGCAACCGGGTGTGGGAGCCGCTGGGAATGCAGAACACCGATTTCTGCCCTGCCCCCATCGTGCACCACCTCTGCGCGCCGACTGAGGTGCGGCGGACGGGCTTTCGTATCGGCATGGTTCAGGGGGAGGTTCACGACGAGAACTGTGCATTGCTGGGTGGGGTCAGCGGCAATGCGGGGCTGTTCTCGACGATTGATGACATCGCCCGGTGGGCCACTTCCCTAGTCAAGCAAGAGGACCTGATCTACACGCGAGATCAACTTGCCACGTGGCGGCAATCGGTTCACGCCCGAACCACGCGCGGGTTGGGGTGGGATACGCGGTCGGCGACGGGGAGTTCGGCGGGGGTTCGGTTTAGTTCCGGTACTTACGGGCATCTCGGTTTTACCGGCACCTCAGTGTGGATCGACCCGGCCCGCGCCGTGTTTGCGGTGCTTCTTTCGAACCGGGTTCACCCCACCCGCGACAACCTCGCCATCCAAGACTTCCGGCCCGAGTTCTACAACCTCGCCCACAAAGTCATGCGCGGCTAACTCGCCAAAAACCCCGGTTCTACGTTAACCCGAACCTGGGTGCCGGCTTCGTCGATCAAGACGACACTTTGGCTCTCTGGCTCAATCCGGGCGATCCGGCCGTAACCGATCGGCACCGCGGTGACCGCCATGATGGAGGGAATTCGATGGGGTGTATCGGGCGAGAGCTCAACATGCGTCGGGATCGCCTGCGACGAGAAGGGGTTTGGCGCGACGGAAGGCCCGATGCCCGGCGGCACGCTCGTGAGGACGTCTTCGAGGGCCATCAAGCAACGATGGCGGCCACTCCATGGGGCGTAGTGCCGCCCCCCGTTGCTAATCCAGATCACCGTCCCGCTAAGGGTGGCCGGGTTGCGTAGGCTGAACCATGCGTAGCCCTCTCTAGGGAAGACCACTGCTGACCAGCCGAGGCTAAGCCCCGGGGCCGAGTACACCGTCACCAAGTCCTCAAACCCCGCGCGGGCGGGGAAGCGGGTTAAGTCCGTCACGCCGCCCGATTGGTTGGGGACGGCCCTCAGGTCGTCGAAAAAAGCCCCCGGTTGGAGGCTGGTATAGCCGCCCTGGGCGGGGTCTTCAAACGCGCCATCGTAGACCTGCCCGACTAAGAACGGCGAAACTGATACGAGACCCGATTCCGGCGCGCTGGGGTAGCGCGGCATTTGGTGGTGCCCGTAAGTCATCGGGCCCGTGTAGCCCACTAACGTGTGCGACGAGTAGATCGCCGACTGACCCGGACGAAGCTCGATTTCCTTGACGATGCGCCCCGGCCGGATGTGGGTGTTGAGGCACGCCACGAGTGAACCGGCCTCCTGCGCCTCTCGCGTCCAACGCTGATTCGCGGGCTCACCGTGCAGGGGATACACCTCGCCCTGGAACTCGCTGGGGAAACCTCCGAAGGGCATGCAGAAGAAGTCGCCGCGCAACGCCTGAAGAATCGCCGGATGGCCGGCCACGTCCTCTTCGGCCCAGGGCGCAACGTGCAGCGCCGAAACCCACCGGTCGCCCTCTATTTGGAACTCGGCGGGGCCAATCATGCCCCCCAGTTCGGTCACGTGGGCGCGTACCCGGTCGCTCTGCAAGAACCAACTGGGTTGACCAAGGACGGTTTCCATCTGCATGGCTCAAGGTTACTCTCCCGCCCGCATCCTTGGGGCGAGCTTCGATCCAAACTCGGTACGCTTTGCGAACCATGAAGAGTGCCGCCACGCCACGCCGCATCCGACGAAGTATCACGTCCCCGACGGTGGGTCGGGTTGACCAGTTAATCCGTCGAGTTGAGGTTCAACTTGGCTTTGCCGGCCGGTTTGCCAACGCGCTGGCTCGGCCCGATTGGGTAGCGCTTGTGGCGGCTCAAAACCAAGTGGTGGATCAGGCCGACCCCCGAACCATTGCGGAACTGGAAGCCTTGGTAAGTGCGGTAGAAGCCGCGCTGGCCCCCATCGGGGCCGAGGCCAAGACCTACCGCGTGCACTGCGTAGGTCACGGTCACATCGACATGAACTGGATGTGGGGTTGGCACGAGACGGTGTCCACCACCCACGACACGTTTGCCTCAGTGCTCGAGTTGATGGAGGAGTACCCGGACCTCACCTACAGCCAGAGTCAAGCCTCGGTTTACACCCTGATCCAAAAGTTCCATCCCGCGATGTTCGAGCGCATTCGGGAGCGGGTGGCCGAGGGACGGTGGGAAGTGGCCGCCGTGCACTGGGTGGAAGGCGACAAGAACCTCGCGAGTGGAGAAGCCTTATGCCAGCACCTACTGCTGACCCGCCAGTACTTCCAAGAGACGTTTGGGCTATCGCCCGAGGCCGTCCCGGTGGACTGGGAACCGGATACGTTTGGCCACGCCCACACGGTCCCGTCGTTCTTGGCCCAAGGCGCGGCGAAGTATTACTACAGCTGCCGACAGGGGGGCGGGCACGAGGCTCCGCGCTTGGGTGACGCCCGACCCGCCCTGTTTTGGTGGCGCGCGCCCGACGGAAGCCGCGTACTGGTCAACCGCGAACTGAGTTGGTACAACAGCTACGTTAATATCGGCGATGACATCGCCGCTCCGCTGGCCGAGGCCGTGGCGGCCCACGGCCTTCACGACTGGCTGAACGTGTTCGGTATTGGCAACCACGGCGGCGGTCCGACCCGTAAGGAACTCAACTGGTTCGGTGAACTGCAAACGTTCCCGATCTACCCGACCTTAATCTTTAGCACGGCAAAGCGCTACTTTGAGGCAATCGAGGCTGAAGTGGCCACTCGCCATCTGGAGCTGCCCGTGATTGATCAGGAGCTGAACTTCGAGTTCACCGGGTGCTACACCTCCCAGAGTCTGATCAAGCAGGCCAACCGCCATGGCGAGCGCCTCTGCCAAGACGCCGACACCCTGGCGACCCTCGCTGCCGTTGAGTGCGGCCTGCCATTCCCAACGGAGAACCTGCGGGAGGCATGGCGCAACGTCCTGTTCTCTCAATTCCACGATATCCTTCCCGGCAGCGGCGTTCGCGAGACCCGCGAGTGCGCCTCGGCCGCGTTCCAAACGGTGAAGGCGCTGACGGGAAGCGCCATGCGGGACGCCACTCAGGCCATCCTCCGTGAGGTTGACACGCTCTCGCTCCTCCCCGAAGGCCCGGCCGGCGATGAGGATCGCACCTCGCCGAAGTCGGCAATGTTTGAGGCGGGATCGGGCCTGTTCGATCGCGGGCACGGACTGAGCCAGGTCTCAACCGGGGGTACGCGATACCGCGCGGTGACGGTGTGGAATCCCTGCGCGTGGTCCCGCCGCGAAATCGTTGAAGCGGTGATCTACGACGCCGAATTCGATGCTGCCTCGGTGGTGGCGATCGACGAAACCGGCCTGGCCCATCCGACCTACCGCATTGACGAGCCCTTCGCCTGGGGGCATCACGCGCTGCGCGTGCGGTTTATGGCGGAACTGCCCGCGCTGGGGTACCGAACCTACTTGTTGGGCGAGGGCGACGTGACCGCTGAATTGCCGCAGTTTGCGTGGGACAATCTCTCGGGTCAGGCCGAAGGTTTCCGGGTGGATTTCGCCCGACCGATGCTGCAGGGGCCACGAATTGAACTCGATGGAGTGGGCGTGGTCACCCCGTTCGCCTGGCATTTCCAAGCCGAGCGCGGGTTGCACATGACCTCGTGGCAAACCGCGCCCGTGATTGAGGACGTCGCGATTGTGGCAGAGTCCGAGTCATTCTTCTCGGTCCATCCGAATGAGGGCACCGGCTATCATCGGGGCCAAACTTCGTTCGCGGGAACTCAACAAATCGCGCGTTGCGGCACCGGTTCGTCGCTCTCCCTGCGGACCACGCTCTTTGCCGACGCGCCTCGCCTAGAAGTTGAGGCCGACGTGGATTGGCGCGAGATCGGACGCGGCGGCTACATTCCGCGGCTGGCCGTGAGTACCGCGCTCCACCCGATGCGCGGGCAGGCTTCGGCCTTGGACGTCCTGCGGGAAGTGCCGTTTGGGTTTGTTCCCGCCGCCAAACTCGGTGGGTTCGAGCCCGCCCTCAATGCCGTTCGCTTGGGTCAGGGCGATCTATGGGCCGTGGTCGTGCAGGACCGTATCTATGGACATCGCTTCACCTCGAATGGGTGCGAGCAACTGCTGATCCGTTCCTCCATCGACCCCGATCCCACGCCCGAAATTGCGGCAAGCCGCTTCCGGCTGGGCCTCACCCTCCACACCACCGAGCCCTCTCGGGCCCAAGTGGCGCGACTCGGTGCCGCGTTCCAGCTCCCGCCGGTCGTCTCGCCCGTGCGCATGCAAGCGGGAACGCGACCGAGTACGGCCTCTTACGCGACGGTCAGCGGCGATGACGTGGTCCTCACCACGCTCAAGCGCGCCGCCGACGGCAACGGCGTGGTGTTGCGGTTCGTGAACTACGGCGTGGCCCCGGCCGAGGCGGAAGTGAACTTGGCGGGTGGTCTAGTCCCGGCTGGCGCAAGCGCAAGCTCGGTGGACGTGCTGGAACGCCCGTTCGGTGGCGAGGCAAAGCTCGCGGGGCAGACCCTAGTGGTCAAAGTTCCAGGCCAGTCGTTCTTGAACGTTCGGGTGGGTTGACCGCTCGCTCAGAACGCTACGGACTGATCACTTGGACCGTGGTCCTTACCCCCAGCGGGACAAGGACCACGCTGGTCTAGTGGTCGGCCAGCGAGGGCTCGCCCTTTGTGCCCAAAGGACGATGGGCTTCCTCTGAGTACCCCTGAGGCCAATTGAGCGCTCCCGGCAGAGTCTCCGGAGCTTAAAGGCCTAGGGGCACGTGGTGGCCAGGCCGAGATGACCCACCGAGCCCCCCCACCTCCACCAGTTTTCGCCCTCCCCCTTGGCGAAAGCGACCGATCCGGGTATCCTTTCGCCCTGAAGTCAAGCCGACGTAGCTCAGTGGTAGAGCAGCTGTTTCGTAAACAGCAGGTCACCGGTTCAAGTCCGGTCGTCGGCTCCAGTATTTAAATAAAAATGCCCCTTGAGAGGGGCTTTTTCATTGATGGTCCGTTGCTTCGAACCGGGTCTAAGGCCCTTTGGCAAGCGACTAGTCGCCCTCGCGATCGAAGTTCTGCGACAGGATGTCGTAGTCAAACACCGAGATGGTGCCGTCGCCGTCGAGGTCGGCCGCGGGGTTCCAGTTGGCATCGCCAG
>Ga0335397_10009203_pt1 | contig 12363 bp, 8 predicted proteins | sample MAT04_FD_205740 | JGI IMG/M metagenome (GOLD analysis project Ga0335397, IMG submission 205740) | Freshwater microbial communities from Lake Fryxell liftoff mats and glacier meltwater in Antarctica - MAT-04 (spades assembly) (version 2) ...
TCGCGTCGCCGAGCGTGGCGTCTTCGGCGAGCGTCAGGACCTCACGCGTCATCAGGTCGGCGGCGTTCACAGCCAGATCTGTACACGCGCCGCGACGTTCGCGGTAGGTGTCGCGCGGCGGAAGTATGGAGTCGGTCTGGCTCAGCCGTCCGCGCGGATCTAGCTCAGCGGCAGATGCCGTCGATGCAGGACTGACCCGCGGTGCACTGTGCGGCCGAGCTGCAGTCCGAGGTGACCTCGTTGGTCGTCAGGCAGTAGTTGTCGGCGCCGCAGAAGTTGAACTGCACGTCGAACATCGCGCAGGTCGCGCTGGTGTCGCACGGCGTGCGGCAGACGCCACCGATGCAGGGTCGGCCCGGCGCGCAGTCTGCGTTGCTGGTGCAGAACGGGCGCGGACGCGTGTCGGGGCGGCAGACGCCGGCGGCGCAGTAGCGGTCAGTGCCACACATCGCGTCGGCGGTGCAGCCGTCGTAGCAGCTCGAGTCGATGCAGATGCGGCCGGCGCCACAAGCTGCGTCGTCGGTGCACATCCGGGGAACCGGCGGGATCGCGACGCACGCGCCGCTCGCCTCGTCACAAGTGAAGCCGGTGCCACACATCGCATCCGCGGTGCAGCCAGTGGTGCACTGCTGGTTCACGCAGATGCGGCCGGCGGCACCGCACTCGAAGTTGAACTGGCAGGTGTCGACGTCCGCGCGGCAGCTGCCAGCGACGCACGACTGGCCGCTCGGGCAGGGGCTCGTCGCGCTGCACGCCGGCTCCGGCGCGCTGACGCAGGTGCCGTCGCGACACACCAGCGACGCATCGCCGCACTCGGAGTTGCGCGTGCAGGTGCCAGGCATCGGCTCGGGGATCGGCTCTTGCGGTGCGGCGCAGACACCTGGCGGCACACGGCAGGTCGTGCCCTCTGGGCAGTCGACGTCGGCGGCGCACTCGGCGGCGCAGCCGAGCGAGGTGCAGATGGTGTCCGCCGGGCACTCGAAGTCGCCGCGACAGATGGGCCGCGTGGGCGGATCGAGCAGACGACAGCCGACGCCGTCACAGCGGTAGCAGCCGCTCGCGTCGCAGTAATAGTCTTCCTGCGCGCAGCCAGAGCTGACGGCGACACCGAGCGCCGCGAAGGCGAGCAGAGCGATGCGCAGCGCGTCACGTGAACGAAAGGAAAGCGTGCGGAGGGGAGCGGTCATGGATCCTCGCTTCGGGTGCATCGCCACTGCCTCGCAAGATGCGGCGCAGCGGGTTCGTCACTGCTCAGCACGATGCTGCGCAGGGGGTCGTCGTCGTTCGTAGATCAGGATTCGTGCCAGCCGTCCGTCGTTGCCGAGTCGCACATCGTGAGCGATTTTCGAGGGATGCGCGAGCCGCTGTGACCCGGCGTTCACGCCTCGATCCGTGAACGCGCTGTCCGTGAGCCAGCAAGAGGTGGCCCTACGACGCACCGCGGGTGACGTCGATCTCTGCGTCCGCCATGCGCACCGCGTGGCGCGGGCGATTGATGAACGGGCTGCTAGCATCGCCCGCGTGACACTGGCCGCCGAGCACTGGATCGCTGCGATCGCTGCGCTGTGCGCGGCCTCGGCGTTGGGGTGTGCGGCGACTGGCGCGTCAGGCGGCACGACCCCACCGCCGAGCGGCACGCTCACCGCATGGTCGCGCGCGGTCGCCGCCAACGATGTCGACGCCGCGTGGGCGCTGCTCGACGTCAAGGCGCACGAAGGCATCGACGAGGCGCGCTTCCGCGTGCTCTTCGCCGAGAACCGCGCGGAGCTCGCCGCGCAGGCGCAGGCGATGGCCACGCGGGCGGCGACCCCAGTAACGGCGCAGGCGCGGGTCGCGCTCGTCGATGGCGAGGTCGTTGTGCTGGTGTTGGAAGACGACGTCTGGCGCATCGATGGCGGGGTGCTCGACGCGCCTGGCCTGCGTACGCCAGAGGACGCGGTGGCCTCGCTGCGCCGCGCGCTGCAGCGACGCAGCCTCTCGGGCGTGCTGCGGGTGCTGGCACGGAGCACGCGCGGCGACGTCGAGGCCGAGCTCGCGCGGGTGCTCGACGCGACCGAAGATCCGGCCGATCTGTCCATCGAAGTGCAGGGCGACAGCGCCGAGGTCCGCCTCACCGGTGGCGCGCGGATCCGCTTGGTGCGCGAGTCCGGCGAGTGGCACGTCGTCGACGTCGATTGAGTCGACCGCGTATGAAATGTCTGCGCTGCGAGCGTGGTTGCGTCGCGATGACGCCGCCACCACTGCTGCTCGCGCTCGCTGCGTGTCTTGCGATCGCCGCGTCGACGCTCTTCGCGCGGCCGCTTCACGCGCAGAGCTCGCCGCGCTTTCACCTCGTCGATGCGCGAACTGGCGCAGCCGCGCAGCCAGCGATCCCCGACGAGTCGACGTTCGTGCTCGCGACCGCGGAGCTCGTCGCCGTCAGCGGACGACTGCCGCCGGCGGAGTCGCGCGTGGTGGTGCCGACGATGCGCGCTGCGTACGCGCGCCTGTTGCGCGATGAGGGCGCGGTGCCCTCGCCGTGGACGGCGGAGCCACCGGGCCCGATGCTCGTCATCGAGCCGCCGCGCGCTGCACCGAGCAGCGTCGGAATCGTCTTCTTGCATGGCGCGGGCGGCAGCTTCGCGGTGCAGTGCAGCTGGCTCGCGCGCGCCGGCGAGCGCCTCAACGCGCGCACGGTGTGTCCCTCCGCCGGACGCGAAGCGCGCTGGACATCCGCCGCCGATCGCGCGGAGCTCGACCGCGCGATCGCGTATCTGCGCGCGCGCGGTGCGACGCAGATCTACGTCGCCGGCCTGTCGAGCGGCGCTGTCGCGCTCAGCCGGCTCGCACAGCGGCTCGCGCGCACGATCGATGGCTTCGTGCTGATCTCCGGTGCTGCCACGGGCGCACGACCGACGCGCCGCCCAACTCTCGTCATTCAGTCACGCGATGATCACATGACGCCGCCGCGGCTCGCACGCGCCTACGTGCGCGGCGCCGCTCGACACGTGCGCTACGTCGAGCTCGACGGAACCCACTTCGTCTTCGCGGAGCGCACCGACGCGCTCTGCACGGCGATCGCCGACTGGCTCGATGCGCAACCGCGCTGACGATCGCGGACGCACGACACGCGAGTACGCGGAGCTCACGCGCACGCCGACACGCGCAACTCACGCGCAAACCCGCTTCAACCAAAGCGCGCGAGGTACGCGTCGACGTCGACCTTCTTGCGCGTGTTGTCCGAGCTCATGGACCGCACGACCCCGTAGATCGCTCGCTCCGGCCACGGCCGATCGTAGCGACCCATCACCCAGCTGATGCCCGCATACGAGCTCGGGTCGCGGCCATCGACGGCGTATTTGTTGTTCAGCTCGACCAAGATCTCGAACGCCGCGCGCGGGCTCTCCGCCCACTCAAGGATCTTCTTGCCCCACAACATGCGCAGATAGTTGTGAATCCGTCCCTCGCGCACGAGCTCGCGTTGCGCCGCATTCCACAGCGGATCGTGCGTTTGCGCGGCCTCGAACGCCTCGAGTCCGTAGACCGACGGACGCGGATCAGCGGCGTGTTTCTCGAGCGTCGCGCGCGCCCACGGCGGCAGCGCGTCGTAAGAGTCGTAGTCGGCGCGGAAGAACGTCGTATTGAGCGACACCTCGCGCCACGTGACGAGCTCGTCGAAGAACGACTCCGCAGCCTCGCTCATGCCCCAAAAGCCGTGCGCTTGCGCAGTGACACGACCGCTGACGCGCTCCGGCGACCAGTCTTCGTGCTCGGAGAGCGCAGCGAAGACCTCGTGCGCGGAGACATTGCCGAAGTGCAGATACGGCGACAATCCGCTGGCGGAGTCCGCGGCCGGATTGTTGCGCTCGGTGTAGCGTGCGAGCCTCGCATCGATGAATTGCGCGAGACGCGCGCGCGCTGCGGTCTCGCCGCCGCGATACGGGACAGGCAGAACGCCGTGATCGATCGGCAGCGCGGCGAGCGCGGCCGCATCACCCGCGAGCAGCGCGGGTGTCGCCATCGGAAAGCGCGCGCGCACGTCCGCCGGCAGCTGCGCGAGCCGCGCAAGCGGCGCCTTCTCGAGCGCGGCGAGCGGGTCCGCGAGCGGCGCCTCTGCCAAATGCGGCACCAGCGACTTCTGCAACTGGCGGCGAAAGTCGAACGCGCGGTCGTAAGCGCGCGGTGCGGCGCGCAGCGGCAGCAGGCCATTGCCGTCGATCTGCTCGACGCGCACCGGGCTCTGCGCCGCGGCCGCAGCGACCATGCGCGGCAAGAAGAAGCACGGGAACTCGTCGGTGACGACGACGCACGCACGCGCGCTGAGCGCAGCGAGGAGGCCCTTCCCCGCGCCGACGTGCGGCTCGACATAGGGGCAATAGGTGATGCCGGCAGCGGCGAAGCGCGGCTCGTGCTGCGCCATGCCGTCGAGCACGAAGCGGTGCAGTCGATCGCTCGCCCAGCGATAGCCGACGCGCAGCGGCTCGAGCACGACCAGCGGCTTACCAAAGTGCCGGGCGTATTCGATCGCGCGCTCGAGCGCGAAGCTGCTGCGCGTGCGGCGGCCAGCGATCATCCAATAAAGGACGTAGTCGGCGTCAGCCCGCAGCGGCGCGACGTTGACATCGTTCACCCGGATCTGTGGAACGCGACTGCGCATTGAGGCCGGACTTTGGGTCGTCTGGAGGCGACGGCAACTGGCCAAGTCGACCCAACGAGCGTTAGTATGGGCCGCATGCGCGCCTACGCCTCTCTGCTCGCAATCGTTCTCTGTCTCGCTCCGGCCCTCGCCCACGCGGCGACCTACCGGGTCGGTCCGAGCGCAGCGGCGGACTTCCGCCAGCTGACGGAGCTTCCCGCGCTCGGACCGGGTGACCTGGTCGAGGTGGAAGGTGGTGCCGACTACAATGGCGGCGTGATCTTCGACATCGACTCCGACGGCACCGTCGCGATGCCCGTGGTGATTCGCGGCCTGGTGGCAGGCGGCGTGGCGCGCCCGCGGATCGTCGGCGGCGCGAACAACACCATCGAGCTCCAAGGCGATCACTACGTGCTCGAGAACCTCGACGTCTCCGGCGGCGCGCGGCGCTGCGTCTATCACCACGCCAACGACATCACCGTGCGCGACAGCGTCGTTCACGACTGCCCCCGACAAGGCATCCTCGGCGCGGACAACGACTCTGGCTCGCTCACGCTCGAGCGCGTCGAGGTGCATCACTGTGGCGAGGGCACGCAGAACCACCAGATCTACATGGCCACCGACGAGGTCGCGTACCCCGGCTCGGTGTTCCGTATGCAACATTGCTGGATTCACGATGCCAATGGCGGCAACAACGTGAAGTCGCGCGCGGAGCGCAACGAGATCTACTCGAACTGGCTCGAAGGCGCCTACTACCACGAGCTCGAGCTGATTGGCCCGGATCCCTCGGGCGGGATCGACGAGGACGAGGCGCGCGAGGACTCCGACGTCGTCGGCAACGTGTTGGTCAAGCGCGGCAGCAACGAGAGATTCTCGGTCGTGCGCTTCGGCGGCGATGGCACGGGTCAGAGCCAAGGGCGCTATCGCTTTGCGTTCAACACCGTCATCGTCGCACCGGGCTCCGGCGCGGCGGTATTTCGACTCTTCACCGGGCTCGAGAGCGTCGAGATGCACAGCAACGTATTTGCGATGCGCGGCGGTGGCGGCGTGAACTTGCTGCGCGAGGTCGAGGCCGTGTGGGTGCGCGGGCGACTGGTCAGCGGCACCAACAACTGGGTCTCCACCGGCTCGACCAACGTCCCGACGGAGTGGACTGGCACGCTGATGGGCGCCGATCCTGGCTTGGTCGAGATCGACGCCCTGGCAACACTCGATCCGAGCCCCGCGAGCATGAGCAGCGCGGTCGTCGACAATGGTCTGGAGCCACCGCCCGCGTTCGCCACCGCGCCGTTTCCGTCGCCGCTCGACGCGCCGACGACGTCACCACTTCACGCGCCGGGCAGCCTGCCGCGCGCGCTGGTCGGCACCATCGATCGCGGCGCTTACGAGTTCGGCACGCCCTCGCCTGCAGTCGACGCGGGCGTCGTGCCAGGCACCGACGGCGGTGTGATCGCCGACACCGACGCTGGCCCGGGCTTCGATGGCGGCCCCGGCTTCGATGGTGGCCCCGGCTTCGATGGCGGGCCGGGCTTCGATGGCGGGCCCAACTTCGATGGAGGTCCGAACTTCGACGCGGGTACGCGCGTCGACGCTGGCCGTGTCGACGCGGGCGGAGGCGTCACACCGCCGAGTGACGACGGCGGCTGCGGCTGCCGCACGACCGGCACACGGCGCGGCGATGGCCTCGCCCTCGGCGCGCTGCTCATGCTCGCGCTGGCGCTGCTGCGGCGTACTCGTCGATAGGTGCGAATCGACCGATGGTGCTAGCGCCGACGGCCTCGCGTCCCTATGTGTAGCGGCCTCGATGTCGCCGCCGCCCACGCCTCCTGCTCTCCCGGGTCTCTCGCTCTCCGGCCTCCGCGCGAGCGCGGGACGGCTGCGCAAGGCGCTCTCGCTCGTCTGGGACTCGTCGCCGCGCGCGACGACCGCGCTCGGCGCGCTGACACTCGGCTCGGCAGCGCTGCCGCTGTCGGTCGCGTATGCGGCGAAGCGAATCATCGACGCGATCGTCGCGCGCGATCGCAGCCTCGCGCTCCGCTGGGTCGCGCTCGAGCTCGTCGCCGTCGCGGCGTTGTTGCTGCTCGGTCGTGGCCTGGTGCTGGTGCGCTCGCTGCTCGGCGCGCGGCTCAGCGTCGACATCAACGTGCGCATCCTCGAGAAGGCGCTCGCGCTCGACCTCACGCACTTCGAAGATCCGACCACCTACGATCTGCTGCAGCGCGCGCGCCGGGAGGCGTCCTCGCGCCCCGTCGCGACGATCACTGACGGCTTCAATCTGCTGCAGAACGCACTTCAGTTCGTCGGCTACGCGGTTATCCTCGTCGGCTTCAGCCCGTGGGTGCTCGCCGGCCTGATCGCGGCGGCCGTGCCCGCGACGATCGCCGAGATGCGCTTCTCGAACGCGGCATTCCGAGTGCGCAACTGGCGCTCACCGGACGCGCGTCGACTCAACTACCTCGAGTACGTGCTCGCCAACGACGCGCACGTCAAAGAGATCAAGCTGTTCGATCTCGGACCACTATTGCTCGCGCGCTTCCGCAGCCTGGGAGAGACGTTCTACCTTGAAGATCGCAGCCTCGCGGTGCGCCGCGCAGGCTGGGGCGCCGCGCTCACGCTCGTCGGCACGGTCGCGCTCTACGCTTGCTACGGGATGATGGCCGGCAGCGCGGCGATGGGCTGGCTCACACTCGGCAACGTCACGCTCTACATGGTGGCGCTTCGCCAAGGACAGCAATCGTTTCAGTCGGCGCTCGGCGCGATCAACGGCGTCTACGAGAACAGCCTGTACATCTCCAACCTGTTCGAGTTCTTCGCGATACCGACACGCAGCAGCCGCAGCGTCGTCGTGGAGAAGCGCAGTGTCGGGGCGCTGCCCAGCGAGAGCGAGGGCGGAGTCGGTGTGCTCCGCGCCGACAGCGACACAACCGCTCTCGGCAACGCGACGCCGGTGCTCGCGAGCGAGCGCGGCATTCGCTTCGAGAAGGTAGGATTCCGCTACCCAGGGCGCGAAGAGTGGGCCCTGCGCGACGTCGATCTGTTCATCCCAGAAGGCCAGTCGATCGCGCTGGTCGGGCACAACGGCGCAGGCAAGACGACGATCATCAAGCTGCTCGCCGGCCTCTACGAGCCGAGCGAGGGGCGCGTGTTCCTCGACGGACGCGATCTGCATGACTGGGATCTCGCAGCGCTGCGGCGGCGCATCGGCGTGATCTTCCAAGACTTCAATCGCTATCAGCTCTCACTGCGCGAGAACGTGGGATTTGGCGACTCGCGGCGACTCGAGGACAGCGCCTTGGTCGACTCCGCCGTCGCGCAGGGCGGCGCGGACGCGGTCGTGGCGTCGCTGCCGGCGGGCCTCGAGACCGGGCTCGGCCACTGGTTCAAGGGCGGAGTCGAGCTCTCCGGCGGCCAGTGGCAGAAGGTCGCGCTGGCGCGCGCGTTCATGCGCTCGGAGGCCGACATCTTGGTGCTCGACGAGCCTACTGCGGCGCTCGACGCGGAGGCCGAGCACGCCGTATTCGAGCGCTTCCGCGCGCTGACACAAGGACGCACGACGGTGCTCATCTCGCATCGCTTTCCGACGGTGCGCATGGCCGACCGCATCTTGGTGCTCGATGCCGGCAAGATCGTCGAGGACGGCACGCACGACGCGCTGGTCGCAGCCGACGCCCGCTACGGGCAGATGTTCGCCCTGCAGGCGCGCGGATATCTCTGACGGCTGCGTGCGGTCTGCGCGATGCGCGCGCGGTCAGTAGACGCCCGGCAAGATCCGATAAGGCACGCGCGCGACGTACTCCTTCCACAGCGGGCCATATTTCTCGGCGCAGCGGCGGTCGTCCGCGATCTGACGCGGCACCAGCAGCGCGAGGTAATAGAGCGGATAGAGCCAGGTCGCGAGCTGCAGCGGGTAGCCGAGCGCGAGCGTAAGTCCGGTCGCCATGCCGATCTCGCCGAGATAGTTCACGTGGCGCGAGACCCGCCAGAAGCCGCTGGCGAGTAGCTTGCGCTCACCATCGGTTATCACGGCAGGCGCGATCAGGCCGAGGAACTTGCGCGTCGGGTCACGCTTGAACGTGAACTTTTGCATGTTCGCGCCGCGCGCCAGCGACCAGCCGACGAAGAAGACGACGGATGCGACTACCAGCATCGCCGTCGATGGGTGCGGATTGGGCAGGTCGGCGACGGTCCACAGCCCGACTGCGTAGAAGAAGGGATAGAACACCAAACAGCCCCAGCCGAGCTTGAATCCGACTCTCTCTGCGAAGAAGTCGTAGGTGTAGAGATGGACTTGCTCGAAGAAAAGATATTCGCAGAGGAAGAAGCTGAACAGCGTGACGTAGAGCGTGATTCCCGGTGACGGATCGTTGGGATACGTGAGCCGGTGGTGCATCGCGAACGAGTAGAGATTGAGCCCCAACATCGTCGCACCGACGAGATAGAGCCACATCTTCGCGTCGATGCGCGCGCCGAGCCACTGCGGATTCTCTATGCGCCCGAGATAGAGGTCCGCGAAGAGGTTCTTTCCCGTGCTCGGTGCCGGCAGGACCATTGCGAAGGTAAACAGGAGCCCGAGCACACACGCGCTGATCAGGCTCTCCCCGCGCGCGTTCCACAGGGCGTCCCACGCAAGCCAGCCCTGCGAGCATGCCAGTGCCCACAGCCCAACGGTGAGCAGATAGACCAGCAGCCCGTTGAGCCGATAGCGGTAGGGCTTTTGAGTCGTTGGGTCGATGACGTAGCCGTCGACGTGGCGCGCGGGCACGACGAGGTGCAGCACGGTCACCACGGCGTAGACCAGCACCGGCGCGAGGAATCCACTCGGGCTCACGCGCGGGCTCCATGCTGCCGCGCGGCGGGGCGGCGTGAGATCTCGCGTGACGCGAGTGACTGTGTGGCTTGGCGCGGGCGACCGGCGTTCATGGACATCGACTCGGGGCTCCTCAGGAGGACGCGCATTGGCGGGAGGCTCCGCGTTCGGGGGCGGCGCATGATCGCACGAAGAGGGCTGCCTCGCGCGTCCGAAGCGTTGGTGCGCGCCGCGCCGCCTGGCGAGGTGGGGCGGTGATCGTGGCGGAGTCCGGCTATGCTGGGCGAGCATGTTCCCGGATGTCCCCGATCCGACGCTCTATGCGGCGCCGGTCTTCGTGATCGCGATCGGCGTCGAGCTGCTCGTGGTGCGGCGGATGCGTCGCGCGGGCAGAGACGTGCTCGGCTACGAGGACGTGAAGGACACCTGGGCGAGCCTCGCGATGGGCATCGGATCGCTGCTGTTCGTGCTGCCGGTGAGCGCGCTGGTGTTCTGGTTCGCGACGCTGCTGTGGCCGTTTCGAATCGTCGATCTCGGCGAGGGTGTGGTCGGCTGGACCGTCGCGATGATCGGCTGGGACTTCGCCTACTACTGGAATCATCGTTTCGAGCACGAGAGTCGGTTCCTCTGGGCGTGCCACGTGAGCCACCACTCGAGCCAGAAGTACAATCTCTCGACCGCGCTGCGCCAGCCGTGGACGCCGTATTCGTCGGTGTTGTTCTATCCACCGCTCGCGCTGCTCGGGGTTCGCCCGTGGCTCATCCTCGTCGTCGGCGGGGTGAACCTCGTCTATCAGTTCTGGGTGCATACGGAGGCGATTGGCAAGCTCCCGCGGTGGTTCGAGGGGGTGTTCAACACCGCCTCACATCATCGTGTGCACCACGGCTCGAATGCGCGCTATCTCGACAAGAACTACGCCGGTATCTTGATCATCTGGGATAGGATGTTCGGCACGTTCGAAGAGGAGCGAGAGCGGGTCGTCTACGGCCTCACGAAGAACATCGCGACGTACAATCCGCTGCGCATCGCCCTGCATGAATACGCGGCTATCGCGCGCGACCTACGCACGAGCCGTTCGGTGCGCGAGGTGATTGGCTATGTGTTCGGGCGGCCAGGCTGGGCGCCGAAACCCCGCGGATGATCGGCGCGGCTGCCGATGGCGATGTGCTCAATATGCGGCTGTCCGCGCTGCGACGGTGCCGCGCAGCGAGGCGACCGCCTGGAGGCCGACACCGAGTGGCGCACCGTCAGCCTTCTCGAGATAGAGGTCGTAGCCGACGCCGAGACCGAGCCAGCTCGCGAGCGCGAAGGTCGCGCCGACGTGCGCGCGTAGCGAGTGCGTGCGCGCGCCGAGACCGAGGACGTCGCGGACGAAGTAGTTGACGTCGGCGTCGAGGGTGATTCCCGGCGAGTCGACGTCTCCGAGCGTCCACGGCGCGAGCACAAGCTGCGCGCCCGCGCCGGGATAGAAGCGCGCGTCCGGAGAGAGCAGCTCGTCCTCCACACCGACAGATAACGTCAGCACCAGCGGCTTCGCGAGCAGAAACGTGGCGCCGAGCGTCGGTCGCAGCAGCAGGTGTCGCCAGTCGCGCGTCGCCGCTGCACCGCCAGGCACGGTCAGCTCGCTCTCGACGTAGACCCCAGCGGTCGGCCGCGGCAGATACCACCGGGGAGCGCGCGGACCATCGGTCTTCCAGATCGCCGACGTCTGGAACACCACCAGATCGTCGCTCTCTTGGTAGGATTGATCGCCCTCCGCGCTGCCCGTCCACACCAGTCGATAGTTGAGCGATGCGACGGTGTTCCAGCGCAGCCAGGTCGAGTCCATCGACACCGTCGCATCGGCGGAGCCGCCGAGCCCGACGGTCTCGTCGCGCGTGAGCTGTGTCGCGCTGTAGCGACGCGCGCCCGCCGCGTCGTTCGGATTGGCGATGCTGGTGCCGCCAAACGCGAGATCGACGACGAGCCGTGCCGACCACTCAGTCGCATCTTCCGGGCGCGCGGCCGATTCACGCGCATCGATCGTGCGCGGCGTGTCGAGATGGTCGAGGAGCACAGTACGGAGCGAGCTGCCCGGCAGAGGCTGCCAATCAGGGCCGGTGTCGAGTAGACCCGCGGCGCCCTCCGCAAGATAGGTGAGCGTGACCACGCGATACGTGACGTTGGGCGCGAGCGTGCGACCGCCTACGCGCGCCGCATCATCGACGCGCGTGAGTCCAGCGGAGACGAGGGTAGCCGGAGCGAGTGACTTCGACGCGCTCTCGAGCCACGCGGCATCGACCGAGGCGACGACGATGGGGTCATCGAACATCGCTGCGAGGTAAACGTCACTCGCGGTCAGTGCATCGTCACGAAGCGTGTGAAAGTCGGGGTCGAACGCCGACACGTTGACGATCGCGACGTCGGCGTGGGCGCGCTCGCGCAGCACGCGGGCCGCGAGCTCGATCATCTCCGCGGCGGTGATCGGTCGCGCGAGATGGCCACCCGGCAGCGCTCGTCCCCAGCGCGCGCAATATGAAGGTCCGATGGCGTCGAGCAGCGCGCGAAGCGCCTGCGATGGCCGCGGCTCGGGAGGGAGCGGCCGCGCGAGCAGGTCGAACGTGGGTATCGCCGGCGAAGGTCCGTCGAACGGCGCAATGGCACGCACGCGGACATCCACCGCGCCGCCCGGCGGTGGTGCGGCGAGGGCGGGAGTAACGGAGGGCGGCCGCGCAAACAGCAGCTCGCCGCCGCCGCCCGCAGAGAGCAGCAGATCCGGTCGTGCTCGCGCAGGCAACTTCGCGGCGAGAGCGAGGGTCGCCGCGGCGTGCGTGGTGCCGTCGTCGAGCGAGACGACGACGAAGGTGGCACCTGCGCGACGCGCGGCGGGAACGAGACGGGCGAGCGCGTGGGCGGGCTCCTCGAAGCGAAGGCCGGCGCGCTTGTCGTGGGCGAGCGTCGG
>Ga0335397_10009211_pt1 | contig 12346 bp, 11 predicted proteins | sample MAT04_FD_205740 | JGI IMG/M metagenome (GOLD analysis project Ga0335397, IMG submission 205740) | Freshwater microbial communities from Lake Fryxell liftoff mats and glacier meltwater in Antarctica - MAT-04 (spades assembly) (version 2) ...
CAGCTTCTAAACCACTCCATTGATATAGATGTTGCAGCATCTCAGGTTCTAACCAATCAATTTTTTGCACTAAAGTGCGATCGGCTAATTTAGTAGCGGTTCGTGCATCTGCGCTACTTTCGACAATTACCACCAACTCAATCATTGATTTCTCCTGCCACCACCCAATCTTCTCCCTCCGCATCCCAGAATTCTCCGGTGGTTAAAGTTTGTTTTGCCCATTCGACATCAGGATGTTCATCCAAGCGTTTGCAACGAGTAACACCGGAGTTGTTGTTACTTAATACATGAACTTGGGAAGGGATAAGTTCATCGACAATATAAGGAGAATGAGTAGAAAAAATAATTTGCAGATTGGGGTTGGCTTGAATAATATCCTTGAAAACAGCTATTAATTCTCGTTGCGCTTTGGGATGGAGTCCCTGTTCAACATCATCTAGTAACACTAAATTAGGTTGATTGGGATTCATCAAAATAGTCAGTAATCCGAGAGCGAGCATTGTTCCTTCACTAATGGCATGGGCTGGAATGCGCTTACCAGTATTCATGTCTAGGACAACTTCTTGCCCTGCAATTTCCTGACTTTCTTCGTAGAAGATAGACTTTCCATCGACTTCGATTAAGCGTTGGCGATTGACCATAGCTTTAGCTCGCCTTACCCCTACCTCGCGTACACCTGGTACAATCCGTTTCAACATTTCTTGTAAAGATTGAAATTTATCTGGAGCTTCGTCACGAAGATAGTCTAAGGTAGGTGCTAAGCCTGAACCATCGAACTCAACTCGCGGGGTAATTGCATCACTGTAAGCTGCTTTAGCAAGATTACTGGCTACGAGCTTAAGATGAACTGCGTTTTTCAAAGATTGCTGAATTGGCTCTTCCGCAGTCATTAAGGATTTGTCTGAATATACTATCGTATATTCCGGGTTTTTATCGGCCTTCCATGATCCTCTAAAAGTCCACTTATGATTAACGCTTTGTCTCCAGTCATAAGAAGCTTTCCAATCATTTATATCGGGGTTTTTCCAAAAACCAGTTGCAGTAACAGACATATTATCTTGCCCAATTGTTGTAATAAATTGAGGCGCTCTTTCATGCTGAAAAATATTGTCAAATGATGAATTAGCAAGCCGACTGAGATAATGCAATGCTTGCAAAACTGATGTTTTACCAGAACTGTTTTGTCCTACGAGTGCGTGTAGGCGTGAATTGTCAAAATTAAGTTCTGTATCTTTATGACTTTTGAAGTTATGAAGTTTGACCTTTTCTAGCATTTGATTGCTAACATCCTTTTATACAGTTTGATTGCCGAAATTGTAGTGTGTGTTTGGATTTTCTAAGTTGTTGGCGCGTATTTAATTGTAACAATCCTGCTTATTGAAACTCTTGTGGGGCGTTGCTCCTAGCCCGCCCCAAAAAATAAATTTCCATGCCGCAACAGCTTACTTCGGTTCGTGGCTCGCAATCCGCTTACCATCGCCATCGTACACTTGCATCGGAATTTTGGCATTATCGCCGATCGCCTCCAAGGCCTTTTGCAAAGTTTCAACGTGCTTTTCCACAGCTTGGCGAGTCTTCACAGAATTATTGTTATTTGCCTGAATGAAAGTTTGTTGCAACTTCTCCACATAATCGGGATTCATCTGCACCGCAATCAAACCATTGCTAACAGTATAATCGCAAATCTTCGGCTTGCCTTTGCAAGTTTTATCCAAATCCGTGCGCGCTTTTTGCAAGTTCCTTTCTTCCTGCAACTTAACTTCTGCTTGCTGTAATGAAATTTTGTAGGATTCGATCAGCGGTTTAGCTTTCTGGGAATAGGAAGTAGCCGCCGGAACTTGCTCGGCGTAACTCAAAGCTCTCCGCCAGTTTTCCGATGCTTTAAACCAGCCGTTTTTGCCCTCAAAGATTCGAGCTTCCGCTGCTAAAGTCACAGCTTGAGTGTAGGCATTTTCCGAAATACCTTCAATGTTTTTACGCTCGCGAGCTTGGGAAAGCTTCGTTTCGTATCTCGGAACTAGCAGTTTACCTTGTTGGTAAGATTTCGTGTTGCTGGGAATTTCTGATAGTATTTCCAGGGCTTGTTCCCAGCCAATTTGCACTTGAATCCAACTCTCGGCTGTCTGAGCTACTGCTTCGCGAGCTTCTGCTATTTGAGCTTTATTTTTGGCTTCGATCAACGTTTCTTCGGCTTGTTTTTCGGTGCCTAATTGCTTGTTTCCTGTGGCTAAATTCTTCCGGTATTCCTTGAATTTTTTCTGAGCGTAGGGATAAACAGGACTGTCTCTGGGGATTTCTCCGAGTTGGGCGATCGCGCTTTGCCACAGAGCTTGCGCTTCCTGCCAATTTGCGGCAGAAACAGGCGGATTTTCGGTTTTCCGGGCTGCGGACTGTGCGAGGCGCGCGCCATCGATCGCAGAGTTTACATTCTGACTTTGCTGGCGGTATTTTTCCAGGGCGGTTTGAGCTTCGCCGCGATGAATTGACCAAGCTGGAATCGGTTCCAAAAGGGCGATCGCCCCTTTTACCTGTTTTTGCGCTTCTTCGGGGCTGTTAGCAACCTTTGAAGTTTTCAGCGTCCTGATCGAATTGTCGCTCAACTGTTTAGCATTAGTTAGTGCAGGGCATTCTCCGATGACACAGGGGCGGCTCAACAGGTAATAACCCCCCGCCAAAATTATCGCCGCCAAGCTGACGATTCCTGTCGCCGCCAGCACCGCCCACGGTGAATATTTTGGTGTTTGAGAAACTGTTACCGCTTCCATATCTAGCGGATTGAAGGGATTTTCTGCAAAATCTCCCGGAATTGTAGTTACCTTAAAGGCGATCGGATCGGAATTGTTGGAACTCTCAGACAAATCAGGAAAATATTCATTATCTCCCCCCTCTTTAATATCTGTTTCTAAGGGCATTTCCTCCACTGCATCCGCCGTATCTGCCGCATTTGTTGCTAGCACAATCCCCGTTTCTGCTGCGGGTATTTCCTCAGCTTTCTTTCGCACTTCCACTGTTCTGGGTCTTGACAAAACAGGGTTGTGCATGGTAAAAGAATGGAAAGCATAAGGCTGTTTTTGTCCGGTAATTTTTAGGCAAAGTCCAATCTGTTCAATAGATTCTGGTTCTATTTCGAGAATTGCCGCTTCTAGCACCGTAAAAGTCGGTTTTGCTTTGATAACTACACTTCGCGGGTGTTCTCCGACAACCGTTAAAGAGTCATCTCTAAAATCGCAACTGATATAAAGCGGTAATTTTTTTAATCCGGCTGCTTGTAAGTGCTTCTGCAACTTTACTTCGAGAATTTGTGCCTTGCTTTGTCGTGCTGCTACTGTCATACTTTGTTCCTCTTTCTGCTCTCACCACTTGCGATTTTAGATTTTATATTTTAGATTTCGGATTGCGATTTCGGATTGCGAAATTGCGAAATAGTCGGTAGTTCCGATTTGTTTGAAATTGTACCGACTCCTTCAAATCTCAACTATCAAATCTTATCTCTAAAATCTTAACTCTCAAATTTCAATTTGCAACCCTTTTCCATAGGTTTCGCTGTAATAAACTTGAGTCACATCAAAACGCCCGCCGTATTGTTTGAAAGGTTCTGCTGCATAACCAAGCGGTAGCAAACAGCAAACATCTACTTCTTCAGGAATTTGAAAAGCTTCTTTCACCTTAGCGCTGATAAAACCTTCCATCGGACAACTATCTACTCCAAAGCTTTTAGCTGCAATCATTAAGTGAGCTACTGCGAGCATTGTATGTCTGTTTGTCCAAGTTTCTAGGGACTCGAAACTGGGACGGTTATCGAATAATTGCGGGATTGCTTGGCGGATATAACCGGCTAAAGTGTCATTCATTCCGCCGGCTGCTTTGCCCAATTCGATGACGGCTTCGGTGTTTTCGGGCCCGGCGGCGCGCCGATCGCCACAACAGATTAACACGATTGGGGCTTCTACCACTTGGCGCTGGTCGAAGGCGCAAGTTTTTAATTTTTCTTTGCTGGCGATGTCTTCAAGTACGATAAACCGCCAAGGCTGCAAGTTGTAACCGGAGGGCGATCGCACTCCCAAGCGCAGAATCTCTGCCAATATAGCTGGGGGAATTCGATCGGGCTTGAAACTGCGCGCGGCCCGCCGGCTTTCGATCGCGGTTTTCACATTAATTGAAGGTTGGATTTCAATTGTCATGGATAATTCTAATTGGTAATGGGCATTGGGCATTGGGCATTGGGCATTGGGCATTGGGCATTGGAAATTAGAACAACAACTATCAACTGCCAACTGTCAACTGTCAACTGCTAACTGCTAACTGCCAACTGTCAACTGCCAACTGTCAACTGCCAACTGTCAACTGTCAACTGTCAACTGTCAACGGTCAACTGTCAACTCTTTTTCATCCCAAGCCCAACTCGCGCTTGAGCAAATTAACCGACTTAGAGCCGATGTAATTTTCGGAGCATATCAGTTGTGGGGGACGAATAATATCCTCTCTGGCAGCGTTAATCGCCGCTTTTACTGTAGCAAAGCTCGGTTGGTCGCAGAAAATTGTTCTCGCCGATCGCACGATCGAGTTAATCTTGTAGGCATCCGACAGCAAAGCCGTCATCACCAGCAAATCCTCGCCCCGGAGACTGTGGATAATCACTTCAGTCGATCGCAACATTCCCGAACTCAAACTGACGATACCCAAATAACTGTCCTTCGGCAAATTCCCCACTAACTGAATTTCCTGAACATAATCATAGATGTCTACGGGAATCACTCGCACCGAACGCGGCGCGGAAATTAACTCCGCTTGTCCGATAAAATAACGACTGGTGATTACAGTTCCCGCAGAGATGTTATCCAGAAAAGTACCTAAATCTTCCATCGCTACTAACTGGATGGGAATCCGCAAAGCTTGTTCCAGTTCTTTCGCCATCAGCTCGCCCACGCCGATGTCTTCTGTGGGGGCTGTGACGACCACCCGCGCACTACACCTGAGTCGCCAGTCAATTTCTGCCAAAAATAATTCCCTTGCTTGGTTGAGCGTACAGCCCTGTCCCAGCAGTTGATCCATACTTTCTTGAATTATTTTGTTAGCCAGGGGATATTCATCAAGGATCGGGGATTTGAGTTTGCTACCACCTTCGTGGCCTTGGGCGCGGACGTAAATCCCCGATCCGGCTTGGGCTTCTACGAGTCCGGTATTTTCGAGTTGTCGGTAAACTTTGCTGATGGTGTTGCGGTGCAAACCCGTCTGCATGGCTAGTTGTCTGGTACTGGGCAAGCGGTGTCCGGGTGGAAACTGGCGCGAGGCGATCGCAAACCTGATTTGATTGAATAATTGCGTGGACGCTGGAATATCGCTATCTGTTTGAATATGAAACTGAACCATATTAAAGGCTCCGACGACTTCAATTTAAGATTTTTATAAGATCTATATACCGCACATGGGATTGCCCGGATATCTCTGTGTATAGCATAATCTGATTTGGTTCATCTGTGACGGCGGTTTTGCTTAGTTTGCGATCGGGGCTGATTGGCGATCGATCACAGCCTCCCGAATTCCCCTGATTGTTCAGGTACTTTCAAGTCTTAACTTTATAGCAACCGCCATCATCGTGAGGACATTCTTAATTGCTGAAATCCATGCGGTAAATCCCCTATTCCCTCTATCCGTGACATCCGTTAAATCCGTTAAAAAATCCGTTGCCGAACTTCCCTCTGCTATATTTACTCTCCGGCTATTTCCATCTCGCTGGCTATCTTTCTACCAGTCATAAAATAAGTCCGCATTTCCCCTTTACCCTTAATCTCAATCAAGCCACGCTCCTCAAATTCATATTTATCGCACAGCAAATCGTAAGTATAGAAACTAACTTGAATGCGGCCTGGTATCCCGTGAGATTCCATGCGGCTGGCTGTATTCACTGCATTTCCCCACAAATCATAAATAAATTTTTTAGTACCGATTACCCCCGCCACCACCGGGCCGCTATTAATCCCGATGCGGATGTCAAAATTCGCCTCTAGTTTCACATTTAATTCCTGAATTGCTACCAGCATATCCAGTGCCATTTCCGCGATCGCCTCTGCGTGGTCTGTTGAATCGGAATACCGCCCGCTACCATATAAGCGTCCCCGATCGTCTTGATTTTCTCTAACCCGTGCTTGTCGCTGAGTTGGTCGAAAATTGAGAAAATTTCATTCAGCAAATATACTAATTGAGTGGCGGGCATAGTGGTAGAAATTTGGGTAAAATTCACCAAATCAGCAAAAAGAATAGTTGCTTTTTCAAACTTGTCTGCAATTACCCCCGGTTCGCGCCTCAACCTGTTAGCGATGGGTTCTGGCAGAATATTTAGCAGTAAAATTTCAGTTTTTCTCTGTTGTTTCCTGAGTGCACATTCCATCTGTTTGCGCTTGCTGATGTCGTGAAAAAATACAGAAATGCCATCGTGACTGGGAAAAGCCCGGACTTCCAACCACACTTTTAAGGGACGATAATATTTCTCAAAACTCACTCCCACTTGTTTGGCTACAGCTTCATGACACTCTTCATAAAATACCGAACTTATTAAATCGGGAAACTCTTCCCAAAAAGTTTTACCAAAAAGTTCTTCTGGCGCACGCTGCAAAAATTGCGAGGCTTTGTAATTCACATAAGTAAACCGCCACTGGAGGTCTAGAGCAAAAAAAGCATCGCTCATTCCTTCTAAAAAATTGACAATTTGCTCGTCAGTAGAACGTAGTTTTGCTTCAACTTGTTGTTGCCGGCTCTGGGCGCGCTTTAATTTAGCATAATTAATTCGCAACTCCATTTGGTTAATAACTTGCCTTCCTAAAGTCCGCAGCGCTTCTAATTGTTCTGGGGTGAGATTGCGAGGAACTGTATCTATAGCGCACAAAGTGCCGATCGGGAAACCGTCAGGAGTTACTAGCGGCGCTCCAGCATAAAACCGAATATTGGGATTGGAAGTTACTAGCGGATTCCCCGCAAAGCGATCGTCTTCGAGAGCATTGGGTATAACTAACAATTCATTGGGATTTAAAATAGCGTGAGCGCAAAATGCTAACTCTCTCGGAGTTTCTGGCGCATCCAAACCGACTTTTGATTTAAACCACTGTCGGTTAGCATCTACTAAGCTGACTAAAGCAATAGGAGTGCCGCAAATGTGGGACGCTAAAGCTGTTAGGTCATCAAAAGCTTCGTCGGCATTTGTATCGAGAATATGGTAGCGGTGAAGTGCTTTTAATCTCTCTGCTTCGTTGCTGGGAAAAGGTGCAGCTTGCATCGGCGGGGGCGAGGATATACGGTTGCGAAAAATCCGCGCAAGTCTCCGCGCTGCAAATTTTTGGACTTGCGCTGCCAGTTTTTCAACTAGCATCAAAATACCTGTTTGCCAAGCTTTGTTCATCTTTATTTATCTTTTTTCTCGCCTGTTGGAACTGCGGACGATCGCCCGCTTTGCGATCGCTCCCTATGCACTTACCGCAACTAAATCCTCAATCTCCCCAGCTTTCGCTGGCAATTTCCCTGTTAATACTTCTCTACCCTCTTCGGTAACAAGTATATCATCTTCAATGCGTATGCCCCGCACGTCGGCGAATTTTTCCAACTCGTCCCACTTTACAAATTCTTTATATTTGGCAAGATTTTCCGAGTTATTCAAAATTGCCGGAACTTGATAAAAACCAGGTTCGATCGATACCAGCATTCCCGGACGCAAAACACGATTCAACCGCAAAAAACCCAACCCAAACCGACTGCTTCTCGTTCTTCCTGCTGCATAGCCAGCCAAATCTCCCAAATCTTCCATATCGTGAACGTCCAAACCGATTAAATGCCCGATTCCGTGCACAAAAAACAGCGCGTGAGCATCCATTGCTACCAAATCTTCAACATTCCCCCGCAAAATACCCAAATCCACTAATCCTTCGGCCATAATCCGAGCAGCTAACAGGTGAATATCTTGATATTCCACGCCAGAACTAATTTTTTCAATACAAGCATCGTGGGCCGCCAAAACCACATCATAAATTGCTCTTTGAGTCGGAGAGAATTTGCCAGAAACTGGCCAAGTGCGAGTCACATCAGCCGCCCATCCCATTGATGTTTCTGCACCGACATCTGCTAACAGCAAATCTCCTGTTTGTAGCGGATTGTGATAGTGTTCGCTGTGCAGAACTTCGCCCTGTACCGTGACAATACTAGGATAGGCACAGGTCATATTTTCCGAGATGATGACACTTTCCATTGCAGCGCGAATCCCCGCTTCAATTCGAGCATTTCGAGTTGCCGCCATGCCCGCTTTGTGTGCTGCTACGGTGACAGCCGCAGCTTGACGCAATTCGACCAAACTGGCTGCATCGTGGCTCAGGCGCAGAGATACGACTGCGTGAGTTAATTCTAAATCGATGCCGATTGGCGCTTTGGACGGTGCAAGAGTGCGAGCTAGAATATCCGACTGTTGCAACCGAATCAAGCTATCCTGAAGGGCGATCGTTGCGCTATTTGTGGAGCGCGCTTTTAATTCAGTCATGGGGAAAGCAGAATCAGCCCCAATTAATTCAGCAATTTCTGCACGTTTCGGCATTTCCCCGTGCCAAAGTGTGCTACTAGAATCTGCATCATCTAAGAACAATTCTAATTTGCCGGATTCTAAGCGAATGGCAGCATTTTCTAACTGCAAACCTGCAAAATATAAAAAGTGACTGCTGGCGCGAAAAGGAAAAGTAAGCGCCGGATAATTGCGAGGAATGCTGCGCCCAGACCAAAGAATTACCGGAAAATTAATTAAACTGGCCAGTTTTTGCCGCCGTTGGTGTAAAGTAGTTCTTAACAAATCGTAGTTTTTAGTTTTCATGGGTAACAAGTGAAAATTTGAATTTGGTTCGTAGTCAGGACTTCAGTCCTTAGATTCTCAGCCTTAAAGCATTAAAGTCCTGACTTCAAATTTAGCAGCCATTTTCAGTAAAAGTCTAATCTTTATTTGATTTTTGGCTGCGATCTTTGGTACTATCTTGGCGATCGTCTTTGTCGTCATCGCCGACATGATTGTGTTCACCAGGAACACTGCCAAACGGCGAACATAAAAACGCTAAAAGCACTACAGTGCAAGCAATGTAGCAAAAATTGAACACCCGCAATCAGCCAAATTCGTTGGTTTGGTTGTTGTTAATTTTGCGCGCTAGGCGATCGCCTCTATTGACTCTTTATATTTTAGACTTTAAAGTACAAGTAAATCCACGTAAAAAACATGAAAACTTCTCACACAGCCTCTAAAACTTCTGTGCAAGTACGCGACTGGCCGATCGAACACTTACCAGGATTGACCAATGAAAACCAGTCTCAACTAGAAAAATGTGGCATCACCACAATCGGACAACTAATTCGGATGACAAAAACACCGGCAGCAAAAGTGTTGCTAGCACATCAATTACAGATTAACGTTAAACATATTAATAAATGGGTAGCAATGGCAGAGTTGGCTCGAATTCCGAGCGTAGGCTGTCAGTATTGCGGGCTGTTGCTGCACGCAGGCGTTGCTTCTGCGGCTCAATTAGCTCAAATGCCCGTGGAGAGGTTGCACCAACAAATCCTGAGACTCCATGTAGCCACAATGCAGCGCAATGATTTGACTCCTTCAGTCGATCGCGTGCAACAATGGATTCAACAAGCTAGATTAGTCAAGAGTCGTTAGTCAAGAGTCATTAGTCATTAGTCATTAGTCATTAGTACAGTAACCGCTAAGACGTTTAAAATATTCTTAATTCCTAAAACCACTACTTTTTTTCCTTTTTTTCTTTCTTCGGTCAACTGTCAACTGTCAACTGTCAACTGTCAACTGTCAACTGTCAACTGTCAACTGTCAACTGTCAACTGTCAACTGTTCCTATATGTCAATTCAAGTTTACGGAATCCCGAACTGCGGCACCTGCAAAAAAGCTATGCAGTGGCTCAAAGATTACAGCATTACTTACGAGTTCATTAACACAAAAGAACAGCCACCAACTCGCGAAACAATTGAAAACTGGGTAAAAACTTTAGGTTTTCAACCAATGCGAAATACTTCTGGTCAATCTTACCGCGCCTTGGGCGACGAGAGGCAAGACTGGACGAGTGAAGAGTGGGTGGAGGCTTTTGCTAAAGATGCGATGCTGCTGAAACGTCCTCTTTTCGTTAAAGATGGAATGGCTGTTTTAGTAGGTTTCAAAGCAGAAGTAATTCAAGAAAAATTGGGGCTTTGACGCGGGCTGAATTCAGCGTTTTAGTCGCCGCATAAACTTCATTTCTCCCACGTTACTCGTGAAACCCCAACGCTCGTAAAATGGTATCATTTTTGGTAAACAGTTAAGACTAATATTCTCCACGGATTGGAGTTTGGGATGATTAGCAACTGCATCCATCAACATCTTACCCAATCCCGTTTTTCTGTGTGTTGGGTTAACAATCACGTCAACAATCATCGCCCTGTACACAAAGTCGGTAATGACGCGGGTAAAGCCAATTAGCCGATCGCCCTCATCGACCAAACCAATAATAACATCAGTAGCGGCGAGCATTTTCACCACATCCTCCCGCCGCCGCTTGTCGCACCAAAACTCGTTTTTGTACAAATCCATCAAGTCGGAGACCTGATTTTCGGTCAAAGTTGCGACTATGCGGTACTTATCCATGTTGTCGGTCATACTCGATTTTACCGTAATCTAGTTTAATTGCGCGATCGGCAATATCAAAATAGCGATCGTCATGGCTAATCACAAACACCGTTTTTCCCCGCCGCTTCAACTCAGGTAACAACTGCTTGTAAAAAATATCGCGAAAAAACGGGTCTTGATCCGAAGCCCACTCATCAAACAAATAAATCGGCCTATCTTCCAAATAAGCCGTCAACAAAGCCAGCCGTTTTCGCTGTCCCTGAGACAAAGCCGTAGTAGACAAAACGCCATCTTTCACCTCAACTTTATTGTCCAAATGAAACTCTCGCAGATATTCAGCCGCCTGATTGTCCAAATCGTGATTAGTCATCCCCAACAACCTTTCAAACAGATAGAAATCAGAAAAAATAACCGAAAAATGTTGCCTATACCACTCTCGATTCTGCTCAGTAATCGGCTGTCCATCTAAGAGGATTTCTCCTGATTCAGGAATATACAAACCCGTAATTAACTTAGCCAAAGTAGACTTACCACTGCCATTTCCACCAATGATAAACACCAACTCACCCGCATGAAACTTCAAACTTAACTCACCCAAAATAAAATTGCTGTCTTCTTTTTCTCCCGGATAGCGGTGAGTTGCTCCCTTCAATTCCAGAGTCTGCCAATCAGTAGTTTCCACCCTTTTTACCACAGAACTTGTCTCAGTTTGACTTGCCAAAGCCAGTCCCATTTTCTCTATCTTATCCACAGAAGTATTAGCCCGAAAAATAAGCGGCAACCTTTGCAAAATATTCTGAAACGGAGACATCAAATAGGTACTTGTCAGAATATAAGCTGACAAAACAGGAGTCGAAACTGCAACAAATTTCGGCACAGCAAACAATAGCAAACCAATCAGCATAAAAAACAGCAATTGCCCGACTCCAGTCGCAACTGCACCAGTATTCAGCGCCTGCAAATTGTAATTACGAGAATCAGCAGCACTTACCTGTAACTCTTGATCAAAAAACTCCTGACGGCGCAATGAATGCAGTTTAAGTTCCTTAATTCCTTCAGTAATGCTGCGAAAATGCTTGAACAATATATCTTGTTCTTCCCGCGCCAAATCAAAAAACTTCCGCATTTTGTTAAGCAGCAACTGTACCGTGGCAATCGTCAGCGCTAAAAAAGCAAATACAACAACAAAAACCGCCCCCGAAAGCGTGCTTAAATAAGTCAAACACCCGACAACAATTGCGATGTCAACGCAGAGAAAAGGAATCAAAAATATAGTATTAGAAAGAGTTCCCACATCATCTGTGAGAGTAGCCAGTAAGCGATTAGCACCCAATTCTTCCAAGTGCCGCAAAGGAGAAGACAAAATCCCCCGGCTCAAACTCAGTCGCAGATTATAAACCGCTTCTTGAGAAAGGTAGATTAACAAAAATTGGGAGATAACGCTGGTGACGAGAGCTAAAACTGCTAATCCGGCAAAATACCAGACTAAATTTTCATTTGAATTGTCACTGATGGCGCGATTGATGAGAGCAATTAACATAGCACTGCAACCGCCGCTGATTAAGCCTGTGAATATGGCGATGGAAACATTTAACCAAGAAGCTTTTAACAGTAACCAGATTACATTCATCCGATTTTATTCCAAATTTAAGTTTTGAACTCTGGCGCTCAGGATTGACTTAATTATGTCATTGCGAGTTTTTAGCGAA
>Ga0335397_10009220_pt1 | contig 12342 bp, 13 predicted proteins | sample MAT04_FD_205740 | JGI IMG/M metagenome (GOLD analysis project Ga0335397, IMG submission 205740) | Freshwater microbial communities from Lake Fryxell liftoff mats and glacier meltwater in Antarctica - MAT-04 (spades assembly) (version 2) ...
GAGCCACATCTAGCATATCAACAGGAATTTCAGTTTCTTCTACATCAGTGCCGCTGTCGTTGTTATAGAAGTAGGCTTTCATCTTGACCAGATCGACGATGCCTTTGAAAGTATCTTCGCTGCCAATTGGGAGCTGGATGGGAACAGCGTTTGAGCGCAGGCGATCGCGAATTTGCCCATGCACCTTATAGAAGTTCGCGCCCGTCCGATCCATTTTGTTAATGAAGACAATCCGAGGAACGCTGTAGCGATCAGCTTGCCTCCAAACGGTTTCAGATTGAGGCTGAACGCCACCAACAGAACAAAACACAGCGATCACGCCATCTAATACCCGCATGGAGCGTTCAACTTCGATTGTGAAGTCTACGTGCCCAGGCGTATCAATGATGTTGATCCGGTGGTCGTTCCAGCTGGTGGTGATGGCAGCAGCCGTGATCGTGATCCCACGCTCACGCTCTTGCTCCATCCAATCGGTCACAGCGGTACCATCATGGACTTCACCAATTTTGTGAACCACGCCGGAATAAAACAGAATTCTTTCTGTCGTCGTTGTTTTCCCCGCATCAATATGCGCGGCGATGCCGATATTCCGAACCCGTTCAATCGGGATAGTCCGTGTCACAGTGACCTCCTTAATCAGCGATGCAGCAGAGTACCGCATCTTTCTCGATCTTATACGTTTGACCCTAATACAGGGTGAAGACTTTGAAAATTAGCGGCGACTTAGTAGCGATAATGGGCAAAGGCCTTGTTTGCTTCTGCCATCCGGTGAGTTTCCTCACGCTTACGAATGGCGCTACCTGTTTCATTAGCAGCATCCATAAATTCGTTTGCTAGTTTGCCTGCCATTGTCCGTCCGGCACGTGCCCGCGAGAATTGGCTCAACCAACGAAGTGCTAAAGCAACTCCGCGATCGGTGCGAACTTCCATGGGAACTTGGTAAGTTGCACCACCAACCCGACGAGCTTTTACTTCAACTAAGGGAGTTGCATTTTTAACGGCGCGTTCAAACACTTCCAAAGGATCTGAACCCGTGCGCTCTTTAATGATCTCGAAGGAATCATAAATGAGGCGATATGCCAGCGACTTCTTGCCACTCTTCATCAGACGAGACACCATCATCGTGACGAGACGACTGTTGTGTACGGGATCAGGAATAATTGGACGTTTTTGGACTTTAGTGCGACGAGACATAATTTGAACCTTAGCGTTGAAAGTATTTTCTGTTGAATGCTACGCCGCAACCTCAATCGATGTTGGGGACAGACGCTTGAACGATTACACATACAAATTCCCTACTTCTGTATACGGCTTGAGCCGTAGCGTTACAAGCAGGGAGCCAATCTTAAAACAAAGCGGTGAGATCGCTCTATCTATACTATTTTGCAGCAGCGGCTTTAGGACGTTTTGCACCGTACTTTGAGCGACCTTGCTTGCGGTCTTTAACTCCAGCAGTGTCTAAAGTTCCACGAATAATGTGGTAACGAACACCAGGCAAGTCTTTGACTCGACCGCCGCGAATCATAACGACGGAATGCTCCTGAAGGTTATGCCCAATTCCTGGAATGTAGGCAGTCACTTCAAAGCCGGAGGTCAGACGAACCCGTGCAACTTTACGGAGGGCTGAGTTAGGCTTTTTAGGAGTGGTGGTGTAAACACGGGTACAAACACCTCGACGCTGGGGGCAACTCTTCAGCGCAGGGGATTTGGTTTTCTTAATAGTTTTTTGGCGTTCGCTATGAATAAGCTGTTGAATTGTTGGCATGAGCTGGGAAGAGTTGTGCCTTTTACGTGGATGACCTTAAGTTTTCACAGTCTACAATTATACTGACTTTGTGAAATCTCTGTCAATTTATATTTGTAATCTGTTAATTGGATTTAGACAAGTTATAGAAATATAACAGTGGAGTTGTCAATTAGTCGAGGATTGCCGTCTTGATCGGCAGCGCTAAAGCGGGCAAAGTATTGATTAACAGGCTCGGAAAACCGAGGGAAGTCGAAGGTTGCGTCGCCATTGGCGATCGCCGCCCAAAAATATCTTAGGTCTGGAACCAGCTTTGCGGCAGCAGCGGGCGTGAGGCTGAGCGGGGGCTGGGTGAGGAGTTGGGTCATAAAAGGCTGGGAGCGATCGCCCATCCATTCTTTAGAAAAATGCTGCAAATCTTCCCATCCTGGAATATTGGTGACTCTTCCCGACTCAACTTTTAGCTGGCGATCGCCCTGTTCATTTTGCTGAAGTTCTAAGACGCGATAGGGATGGGGGTAGCTCACGAGCGATCCCGTAGTAATTTCAGAGATCCCTTCATTCTGGGCAACGTCCTGGACATGTAAATGCCCAGTGAACAAAAGCTTTACTGCTGATTGTTGGAGGGTGTCCAAAAGCTCTGAAGCATTTTGTAGCATATAACGTCTTCCCATAGGGCTAAGCATTTGTCCTGGCAAATGTTCTATGACATTATGATGAACCATCACTAAAACCATCTCTCCGGCCGTGTCTGCTAGCGTCTCTCGTAGCCAAGCCAGTTGTTCATCATCAATTCGCCCCATGCCAATTTGTTTGCCTTGGTCATCAAAAAAGATAGAGTTTAGCCCAATTAGCCGCACCCCTGGCAGAATAGCTTTGCTGTAGTAGAGCTGATCTGAGTCGTAACCTAGGTTTTGATAGTATCCGGCAAACTCATTTGCTCCAATGGAGCGATCGGTGGCAGATTTCTCAACTAGATCGTGGTTGCCCGGAATGACGTAGGCTGGATAAGGCAATTTTGAGAGGCGATCGGCTAGCCAGCGATGGTTTTCAGGTTCGCCGTGTTGGGTCAGGTCACCTGGAACAAGGAGAAAGTCAAGGTCAAGTGGTTCGAGTTTCGCTAGAACAAATTCTAAAGCAGGGATACTGACTTCGACGAGATGAAAGCGTCCAGGGTGCTCCCAAATGGTTTGAGGAAGCGCGATATGGAGATCGCTGATGATGGCGAAACGAAAGTTTAAGTTCATAGGTTAAAAGCGGGAGCGGGGAATCATCCTTTTCCTCTACCGTACACTTTGTCTAAGAGGATGTTTGAAAAGTCGGCGTTGCTGAATCCAGCTATGATTTGCCCTCATCCCCGACCCTTCTCCCCAAGGAGAAGGGAGCTAGAATTCATGTTCCCTCTCCTTGGGGAGAGGGCTAGGGTGAGGGCAAATTCTGCAATTCATAGAGTCATTCAGCAACGCCGAAAAGTCTTCGGTGTGACATCAGGATGTCAGGGCGCGGCATTCGGACGACCATTTTTCGGTGAGTCCGAGAACTTTCGTGCCGAATGCCACTCCCCTATCGATGATTGGCGATACTTTTCAAACATCCTCTAAGATATCCGCATTAGGATGACCTAGAGACAGCGCCCGCCTGTTCCTGATCTCAATTTCATGTTTAGTATCTACTGAGGAGACATTCCATTGTCAATTGTTCGGGTTCGTCAGCATGTTAATCCTTTGAGTGGAAAATATAAACAGCCTGTTGCTCCACCGGATTGGGATAAGGTTTATGCCAATCGGCAGCCTTTGCATTTAGATATTGGCTGTGCGCGGGGAAATTTTCTGTTAGAAATGGCGCAGCAGCGACCAGAGTGGAATTTTTTAGGCATAGAAATTCGAGAATCGCTGGTGAATCAGGCAAATGCTGCACGGACAGAATTGGGCTTGACCAATTTACATTTTCTTTTTTGCAATGCCAACAATTCTCTTCAGCCGTTGCTAGACTCCTTGCCTCTTAATACACTGCATGGCGCGACCATTCAGTTTCCTGATCCCTGGTTTAAGAAACGGCATCAGAAGCGACGGGTGGTGCAGCCGCAAGTGGTGGAGCTGTTGGCACAGTATTTAATTCTAGGGGGAACGGTGATGCTTCAGTCGGATGTGGAGGAGGTGGAGGTGGATATGTGCGATCGCTTCCAGGCTCATCCCACTTTCACCCGCACAGATTTAAATTGGCTCGCCGCTAATCCCTTCCCGGTACCGACCGAACGCGAGCAATTTACCTTAGATAAAGGGGAGCCTGTTTATCGGGCAGTATTTGAAAAGAGAGCGGGATACGTCACACCCACGAAGGAAGCCAACGACGAATCTGAATTTCTATAGGCGAGAGCGGTAGCCCCAAGTAAAGCGGCATCCAAAAAACGAAGGCGATCAGAATGAGGCAAATGACCGTTATGCCCATGATATTGCGCCAGCCTTTGGAACTTTGGAGCCAGTGATCAACCAGGAGGGCGATCGCCAATACTGCAAAAATTAGTGACTCCATATAGTGATACAAAAACAAGCAGCGCGTTACCCGCACCCAAGGCAGCAAGTTCGCCGCCCAGTTGGTGAACAGATAAATTACCGCCCAACCCTTTACGCCTAACCGAGGTAAAGTTCTGGGCGTTCCCAACGAATGATTTTGTAATGCGATTAATCCGAGCCAAAATCGCTGCACCATTAGCCCCATGCAGACAATGATCGCCGCTGTTGATAGCCACCACAAGAACGGGTTACCCATAGCGTGAACGTCATAGATAACCTGAGCGCCTGTAGTGGGAGCTTTGACCGCCTGGTAGAAATAGGCGATCGGGCGCAGCATGAGGGGCCAGGTGTACCAGTGTGAACAATAAGGGTGCGCAGTCAGCCCGCCAACTCGTTCGTGGTACTCCAAGGTCTGGTGCTGGAGATGCCAAAATCCGTTGCTGGGTTCAATTTGAATATAGGGAATCCAGCTGACATAGTAAATCAGGGCTGGGATCAACGCCAAATTAATGAGGATATGCCCTAAATGAATTTGGGAGAGATTTTCTAAGGGAGACTGGTAGGTGGAGGAGCGATCGCTTGCAGGGATCTCGAAGCGATCGCTCTCCTCTGTTCCTCGAAATGAGCGGAGCCAATGCCAGATCCAACCGATTGCCAAAACCCCATAGGCACCGAGCAAAAAGCCTAGCCCGTTCCATTTGATCGCTGCCGCTGCTCCAAACCCCGCCCCCGAAACCGCCAACCAGCTCCAACGTTGCCAAGATTGGGCGCGCAATGCCAGCAGAAAACAGAGTTGCCCCAATAGCCCAAAGGTAATCAGGTAAATGTTATTAAGGGCATAGCGCGACTCGACCAGGAACAGTCCGTCGGCGGCGATAAAGAGCGCGGCAAGGAGGGCAAACCGATGGCGGTGAGTGAGCTGATAGGCGATCGCCCCTACCCAAAGTGGAATGAACGCCCCCGTCAATGCATTCAGCCAACGGTAGCTAAATGGGGAAAGCAGCAATCCCGCCAACTCATTTTTGACAGTGCCCCACTGCATTTTTTCGCTCACCCAAATGCCGAAGGCAATAATGTAGCTGCTAAGGGGAGGATGCCCAGTAAAAATGTTTTCTCGCTTGAGAAAGTTACTGGCAAATTTGGCGTAGTAAACCTCATCAAAAACCAGAACATTAAAACGCTCTAGTCCCCAAAATCGCAGAGCCAGGGAGATAAAAAGCACTCCAGCCATACCCCCCCAGAACCAAGTTCGGAAGGGGCTGAAATGACTTGGTGTTTGAGTTTTAGGGGAAATAGACGGCATGGCATCGGTAATTTTCTACTTTGCTTAGTCTAATGCTGTACCTGTCCCATCTCCACAGATTCGTTGCAACAGATTAATGATCGATTTTGAACTGGGCTTGAACTTGAGCTAACGGCAACTGCCACATTGCCTCAGGTTGCCAAGCATCGACATCGAAAGAGGAGCGATCGCCCCTTTGATAAGCATTCCACAACCGTACCCTAACCTGCTGTGAGGATAAGTCAGATTGTTGGGAGATTTGTCTCTGCATCAACCGAAGCAGCCCTAGCCCCAAAACGAGATGCGCCACTCTAAATTTGGCTCCTAGCATAAACGCCTGCACTTCTGCTTCGCCCACTGCATCGGTGCCATACCCCGTCAGGACATGGATGCCATCGTGGAGCTGTTTCCGACGAGGTCCCGTGGTCAGGGGCGCAAGATGAGCGCGCTCAAGGGCATCTGCCCAGGCGCGACCGAGAGTGTTGGGTGGGAGCGATCGCAGTTTGTCCATTTCAATGAATGGGGCAACGCTGACTCCGAGGGTGTCGGAGAGGCGATCGATGAGACTGAGAAATAGAGGAATTAAGGGGGTAGAGATTGGGGATTGCATATTTCACGGCTGAGACAAAAGACTAGACAAATTAGAAATTTGGGCGCGTTTGGTTAGTAGAGTTGTCTTCTGGGAGAGGCTCAAAGTTAGAACGACGAGCACCCTGACGATTTCTGGGATGGGATTGCCTCCATTGTTGAGCTTGCTGACGCTGCTCTGGGGTGAGGACTTCAGATGCAGACTGGCGGGCAGCTTGGAAGGCTTCGCGGAGCTGGGTACGCTGTTCTTCCGAAAGATTGCTGGCGGCGATCGCCTCTCTGAATGTGGCGCCTTGTGCCATTTTTGTTTTGAAGGTTTCCTGCTGTTCGGCAGTGAGTACATTTTCCAATTGAGCACGAGTAGCTTGTCGGATTTGTGCAAGCTTTGCTTCTTGATCGGTCGTCAAATTGAGTTGCTCTAGCGCTGGGAATCTGGGAACCTGACTGCCCGTTTCTTGTGCCTGTGTCAGTGCTGGCATCAAGGTGATAGCTCCACCCAAAATACCGCCGACTAGAACCATTTTGAGATTGAATTTCATGGGATAACTCCTGAATGGAATGAACCTTGTAGTTCGATGGTTCAATCCTACGAGCAAGACGCGGCAAAGGGCATGAGGTAAAGGTCATGCCTTGGATCATGACGAAAGTCATGGTTCAAACGAGATGAAGTACTCTCTAATTAGCAAGAGTAGTGAAACAGCCTTAATTGCTCAAGGGGGCTAACGTGAACCATGACTCCAAAGATCATTCAGCAGCATTGATCCAGATTAAAAACCATCCGTTCCCGGTTCTGCTGTACTTGGAATGGGGACTGTTAGCGATCGGTCTTTTGAGTGTTCTGCTCATCACCTCGCCATTAAGAAGAGCCTCTTTCCACTTCCCAATAATTCCTGTCGTGATTATTGTATTTTTTGGGTTGATGGGTTTACGGCTACCGACTGGCAAAATCGAAGCTAGGGTTCATACCGCGATCGCCCTAATTCTTATCATCGTGGCAACAATTTTGGGCATGAGAAGCCGCATTTTTACTGTCTTACATCTCTATCCGTTTTTATATATCATATTAGTGATTCGCAGTTGTCTGATGTTTCGCCTAATGGGGCGAGTCATCGTTACTTTAACAGTATTTAGTATATTCCTAATAGCGTTGTTCTATCGCGTCCAGAACTCAGATTGGATTCAGAATATTGGCATTCGTATTCCAGTTCTTTTACAAGAGCGGATTCAAGATCGTCTTAAGTTACTAAATTTAGGTTTCGCTTTTACCGCCGCTCTGTTAATGGGATTAGCATTATTGTTTATCTTCCTGTTAGTGAATACGCTTCTATCAGAACGACAGAGCCGAGATCAAGTGGCGATCGCCAATCAGCAACTTCGCCAGTATGCCCTCCGCGTCGAAACCCTAGCAATGGAGCAAGAACGCAACCGCATTGCCCGCGATATTCACGATTCTTTAGGGCATTCCTTAACAGCGCTTAATCTTCAACTCGAAGGCGCCTTAAAGCTGTGGCAGACAAACCCCGAACGAGCACAGGTTTTTTTGCGAGAAGCTAAACAAATGGGTTCGACCGCGCTTCAAGAGGTACGGCAGTCGGTATCGGCAATGCGGGCTGATCCATTGCAGGGCAAGGGCTTAGAATCGGCGATCGCCTCCCTCATTCAAGATTTCCAACGCAATACTGACTATCAAATCACCTCTCATTTACAATTGCCCCAGGCGCTTTCCAGCGAAGTCAACTTTACCGTTTACCGCATTATTCAAGAAGCGTTAACCAACACAAGTAAACATGCTCATGCTACTCAGGTCAGAATTGATATTCAACTGACTCCTACAGGGTTACGATTGATGGTTGAAGATAACGGCAAAGGGTTTGACTGGGCGCAAAACCAAACAGGCTTTGGGCTACAAGGAATGCGAGAACGGGTGTTAGCGTTAGGAGGACATCTGGCGATCGCTAGTGCAGCAGGGCAAGGGTGTCGGATTACTGTCGATCTGCCTCATTGAAACCCGTATTCAGGCAAACCATGACCATTCGCGTGCTACTCGTCGATGACCAAAGTATTATTCGTAACGGGTTGAAGGCTTTGCTAGAGCTAGAACCCGATCTGCAAATTGTCGGAAATGCTGAAAATGGTCAAGCTGCCCTTCAGCAAGCCGCCGCCCTGCAACCGGATGTGATACTGATGGATATTCGGATGCCAGTGATGGATGGAATAGCGGCGACGCGGGCAATTATGGCGCAATTTCCCCAAACCAAAATTTTGATGCTGACGACATTTGATGAAGGGGCAGATATTACCGCCGCGCTACAGCATGGGGCGATCGGATATTTGTTGAAAGATACGCCTTCAGAAGAGCTAGCGCAATCGATTCGAGCGGCGCACAAAGGCTATGCCCACCTGAGTCCTGGCATTTTGCAAAAGGTGGTGGCTCAGGTGTCTAGTCCGCTCGAACTGCCTGTAAGATTTGCTGAACTGACCGCGCGCGAACGAGAGGTATTAAAGCTAATTGCGCGGGGAGCCAGCAATCGAGAAATTGCGAAAACCCTCTATATTTCTGAAGGAACGGTCAAAAATCATGTTACGAATTTGTTGGGGCGGTTAGATTTGCGCGATCGCACCCAAGCCGCAATTTTTGCCCAGTCTGTTTTGCACTTGTTGGATGAAATTGAATGAAATCAATGAAAACTCCGCTGATTGTTGCCCATCGTGGTGGCTCAAGCAGCGCCCGCGAAAATACCATCGCTGCTTTTGAAGAAGCGATCGCCCTTCAGGCAGATCTAGTTGAACTGGATGTCAGAGCGACTCAAGATGGCGTTTTGATCGTTCACCATGACCCAGTCATTCAACAACAGCCAATTGAGACTTTGACCTGGGCAGAGGTTCAGCATCTTGATGCGGATGTGCCGACGTTGGAAATGACGATCGCCTGCTGCAAAGGTCGGATTCGGTTAAACGTGGAAATTAAAGAACCTGGATACGAAGGGGAAGTGGTGCAACAACTTCAGCAGCATCTCTCGCAGCATGAGTTTGTCATTACGTCTTTCTACCTGGCAGTTATTCGAGCGGTCAAAGAGAGCAGCTCCATAGCGGTTTCCATTGGTTTTTTGATGGATCATGAAACGTTGCTGGCTCTGGCAGAGGAAGAATTTTTAGGTCAATACCTTCAAGCGATGGGCATAGGTTTTGTGGCTCCCAGTTGGCAAATTGTAGATTCGCCCCTACTTAGCAAAATTATTCCGCCACAGATACCGTTTTGGGTTTGGACTGTGAATGATGTTGAGACGATGCAGAAATTGTTGAAGAATCAGCGGGTGGAGGCGATCGTCACAGATGAGCCAGGGTTAGGACTCTGGTTGCGAGCAGATAGCACGCTCTAAAAAAATGTCTCCAAGTTTCTTTGAAACGGGAGACGCTTAGAAAGATTTTGAGTTGAGCCAATTCTAACTGAGCAAGCCTTGCTTCGCTCGTCTTGCCCAGTCATCAGAATATTAAACAGGCTCGCGGTAGGTTTCAGTTTCGCTCATTATTGGAGACTCGTCAAAAATTGAAGAGTAAAGAAAGCCTGCAATCACTGCACCTAAAATGGGAGCCAACCAAAAGAGCCAGACTTGGCTAAACAGTTCCGTACCCGCAAACAGGGCAGGGCCGGTACTGCGCGCAGGGTTGACCGAGGTATTGGTGACAGGGATGCTGATTAAGTGAATCAGGGTTAGCCCCAAACCAATGGCGACCGGAGCAAGACCTTGGGGCGCACGGCGATCGGTAGCACCCAGAATAATGATTAAGAATCCGAAGGTCAGCAAGACTTCAATTAAGAAGCAAGCCAAGAGGGAGTAGCCGCCGGGAGAATGGGCGCCAAAACCATTGGTTGCCAAAGGGTTAGAACCCGCTAGGGATAATCCGCCTTCTTTACCGCTAGCAATAAGATATAGTGTGCCGGCTGCCGCGATCGCCCCTAACACTTGAGCCGCAATATAAGGCAGCAATTCAGAAGCAGGGAACCGCTTACCTGCCCAGAGACCAAAGGAAACCGCAGGATTTAAATGGCATCCTGAAATATGCCCGATCGCATACGCCATAGTCAGTACAGTTAAGCCAAAAGCCAGGGAAACACCAACAAAACCAATTCCTAAGGGGTATTGATTATCTCCAGTGAAAACGGCTGCCAGAACGGCACTTCCGCAACCGCCAAAGACTAACCAAAACGTGCCGATGAATTCAGCGATGCATCGCTTCATGAGTGACATATCAAAAATCTCCTTTAAGACAGGGAACATGACTGAGATTTACTTAAGGTAGTTGGTATTAACCGAACTCAGTCCATTCATAGAGAACCTTTCGTGGCTAAACTAGTTCATTACCATAAACTGTTTGTCATAGTACGACTTAAATTGGCAACTTCACAAGTTTTTTGCGCACATTGCCTGCCTGTGGTCAATCCACCCCCTTTAGTTATGAGGGATAGCCGTCATAATACTCTCTCAACATAAAGGTACAAAACTGCTCTCTTGCTCGCTCTTTATTCAGATTCAGAAAACAGAAGTGGGGCACGCTCAATCGTGCCCCACTTCATATATTTCTACAATCGACTCGACTAACCTAGAGCTAAACTCTGGCTAGCTCAGGCTCAGGACGCTTGCTGTCGCGGATTCCGGCGATCGCCTCAGCATAGTCATTTGCCCCAAATACTGCCGAACCTGCCACAATCGCATTAGCTCCGGCTTCCAAAACCTGCCAGGTATTACTGCCCTTCAAACCGCCATCGACCTCAATCCAAGGGTCAAGACCCCGCTCGTCGCACATTTCGCGCAGCTTACGGATTTTAGGAATAACGCCGGGGATGAAGCTTTGTCCACCAAAGCCAGGGTTGACGCTCATGATCAGCACCAAATCGCACAGATCTAAGACGTACTCAATCAACTCTAATGGCGTGCCAGGATTGAGGACAACCCCCGCCTTTTTGCCCAATTCCCGAATTTGACCAAGGGTGCGGTGCAGGTGAGGCGACGCATTATGCTCGGCGTGAACCGAGATAATGTCAGCGCCTGCTTTAGCAAAATCTGCAACGTACTTTTCAGGTTCCACAATCATCAAGTGAACGTCGATCGTTTTTTGGGTATAAGGACGAATAGCGTTGACAATCAGTGGACCAATCGTGATGTTAGGAACGAATCGTCCGTCCATGACATCGACGTGAATCCAATCGGCTCCGGCTGCATCGATCGCCTTAATTTCTTCGCCTAAGCGGCTAAAATCTGCCGACAGAATGGATGGAGCGATCATCACAGGCTTGCGAGATAGGGTCATAGGGCTAGTTCTCCTCGGTGCTTAACTCTTGTATCTAGTGTAACAAAACGTTATCCTTCGCCTCGATCTTTCTCATAAAAAACGAGGGCAAAAGGGGTAATGAGTCAAAAGTTCACAATTGCCCTGAAGATCTTTCTAGCTTTTACAGTTAGTGCGCTGTTCTGGCTATCCATAATTATCGAAAATTTTGGGTCTAAAACCCCGTCCTTCTAGGACGGCTTTTTCTTAGTTTTTAGTTCCCGGATCAATTCTCTCAACACATCTGTTTTTGTTCTGCCAACGGCGCTGCAATATTCTTCTAGTATTTCAAATTCAAACTCTTCAATCCTAAAATCTAATCGTTTCTTCACATAAATACCCGCTTTTCTGCTGTACAATGGTAGCATGAAAGCCAGATATCAGTACAGATTCTACCCGACCGACCAACAGCACCAGAGTTTAGGGATCTGCATTGAAATAAAGTCCCAATGGGATGCGTTAGCTTTCTAGCCCCCTAAATCCCCCAATTCTGGGGGACTTTGAAAGGCTCAGAAGTCCCCCAGAATTGGGGGATTTAGGGGGCGGATCAGGACGTTATTTCATTGCTACTCCCTTAGCTCAGTTGTTTGGTTGTGTTCGGGTTGTCTGGAATGATGCTTTAGCCGCATCCAAGGCTTCAGAAAAATACCCAGGTTACAACGTGCTATCGAGTGCTTTGACTCTGGTTAAAAAGACTGAAGCGAGGGAATGGCTTAAAGATGTGTCGTCTGTGCCGTTGCAACAGTCTCTTAAGAATTTGGGCTTTGCTGAACCCAGGGAGGATTTGCCCTCATCCCCAACCCTTCTCCCCAAGGAGAAGGGAGCTAGAATTCATGTTCCCTCTCCTTTTGGGAGAGGGCTAGGGTGAGGGCGAATTTTGCGATTCA
>Ga0335397_10009226_pt1 | contig 12339 bp, 10 predicted proteins | sample MAT04_FD_205740 | JGI IMG/M metagenome (GOLD analysis project Ga0335397, IMG submission 205740) | Freshwater microbial communities from Lake Fryxell liftoff mats and glacier meltwater in Antarctica - MAT-04 (spades assembly) (version 2) ...
GGATCGTTGATCATGGCGCGGGCAATGGCCACCCGCTGTTTTTGACCACCGCTCAGCTGATTGGCCATCTTCAACGCGTGGTCCTCCATTTGAAGGTCCTTCAGCAGGTCCATGGCACGGTTTTCCAGTTCCGCGGCGCTGCGTTTGGCCAGTTTGAGGCCGGGCAACATCACGTTCTTCAACACGCTGAATTCGCTCAGCAGGTAATGGAACTGGAACACGAAGCCGATCTTCTCGTTGCGGATCTGCGAAAGCCGGTCGCCGGGCAGGCCGAAGGTGGGTTCGCCATCGATGATCACTTGGCCTTGATAGTCGGTGTCCATCGTGCTGAGGATGTACAGCAGGGTGCTTTTACCGCAACCGCTTTTGCCGGTCACGCTCACGAATTCGCCGCGCTTCACGTTCATGGAAACGTCCTTCAGCACAGGTACGGTCACGGGGTCGTGGAAGGACTTGTTCACCTTCACTACTTCGAGGATGTTCTGATCGCCGTCGCTCATTTGCCACGGATGATCTCCACCGGATCCACCTGACTGGCCTTGCGCGCCGGGAACCAACCCGCGACCCAGGTCGTGAGCAGCGCGAAAGAGACAGCGATGATGTAGTACTTGGGGGAGTAGTCGATCGGGAAGGTCTTCACCGTAGGTAACGCGGCCGTAACGAACGGGATGCTGTCGATGATATTCTGCAAGGTGAATCCACCGATCAAGCCGGAGATGCCACCAGCTATGCCGATGATCATGCTGAGCAACAGGAAGATCCGCTGTACGTCGCGACCGCTGAAACCGGTGGCTTTCAGGATGGCGATGGCATCCAGCTTTTCATAGATCATCATGTTCAGGATGTTGTAGATCCCGAAGCCCGCCACGATCAGCAATACCACGCCCACCGCGTAACTGATGATGTTGCGCACGTCGCTGCCCGTCTCGAATTGCGCGTTCGCGGTCTGCACATCCAAGGCATCAACGCCGAAGCGGCGCGCGAGTTCTTTCCCCATGGCAGGCGCTACGAGCAGGTCGTGCAGCTTCACGTTGATGTCCGTGTAGTAGGAGCTAGGCCGCCCCAGCAGTTTCTGCACCGTCTTGATGTTCGCATAGCACTGCACCTTGTCGGCGTCGGCGATGCCGCTCTGGAAGATGCCGGATACGCGCAGCATGGCGCGTTCTCCCGTTGCCGTGGTCACTTGCACGGTCTCGCCGATGCTGGCCTCCATCATATCCGCCAAACCCTTGCCCAGCACGATGGTGTTGGCGCTGGTGGCCAGGTCGTGCGGGTCACCTTGCGTCAAGTAATCGGCGAATCGGTAGTAGAGCACCTCTTGGTCCACGTCGATGCCGTTCACCTGCGCGTTCAAGTCTACCGTGCCCACGTTGAAGAACACCTGTGCGACCAATCGTGGCGAAACCGCCAGTACCCGCGGGTCCTTCCGCAGGACGTCCATGATGGCTTGTGCGTTGCGCAGCTTGGGCAACTCGTTCTTAGGCTTCACATTGCGCACGAAGTTGTGCGTGCTGCTGTCGGTAGAGAGGTCGATCGGTTGCGTGGGCGATGCTTTGAGCTCGTTGTACAGTCGGATGTGCGGTGTGCGGTTCAAGATCAAGCCGTCCAAGAGGTCGTTCAACCCGTTCATGAAACCGAGCAGGGTAACGAACATGGTGATGCTGAACATCACGCCCACGGCCGCCACGATGCTCTGGCGCAGCTTCGCGCGCAGCAGGGTGAGGGAGATGCTGAGCAACAGGCGCATGGAAGCCCTCAGGGTTTGTAGAGGGTGGTGGTAAGGTCGATGCCGTCCAGCACTTCCACTTTCTCCAGATCGCGCGCACCCAAGGTCACCCGTTGTTTCGTGTCGGTGTCGATCAACACGAAGTTGCCATCAACGATGTAGGATGCCGGTATCGTCAACGCGTCTTCCTTGGTGCGCAGGACGATGTTCGCTTCCACCGTCAAGTTCGGGAAAAGGGGTGGAGGTTGTTCGGTGAACCGGGCTTCCACGCGGAAGGTACGCGAACGCTCGTCCATGAGCGGGATGATGCGCGTGACCTCAGCAGGAAAGGCGCTGTCCGGATAGCTATCGAACGTGGCGAGAATGCGCTGGCCCGTCTTCACTTTCTGGATGTCATACTCATCCACTTCCAGCTCCAAGTAAAGATCGGTCGCACTGCCGACGACGGCTACGCCACGTTGGGTCGTCGCCAACTCCCCCGGTTCGATCATCAGGTCGTACACGATGCCATCGATCAGGCTGCGTGGCGTACGGTCGTCGTTCCCTGCGTTGCTGATCGCCGCGTTGTTGCGGGCAACTTCCAGTTCGGTGCGCAAGCGGTTACGCGATTCATCATAGGCTTTCCGGGTCCGCGCGTAGGCGGCACGACTGGTGGTAAATGCCAGTTCGCGTTGGTCGCGCTCATTCTGGCTACCGATCCGCTGCGCCCACAACGCTTCTTGCCGGACATGGTTCAAACTATCCACTTCGTACTTGTCACGGGCCTGCGCGATCGTTTCACGCAGTTGGGACAGCACCGGTCCGTCTTCCCGGGCGTTCTGTTCCAGTAATCGCACCTGGGCCGCGCTACTGAGCGAGCTGTACGTGCTGGTCCGGTCGTCGATGGTCAGGATCGCCTGCCCGGTTTTCACCGTATCGCCTTCGGCCACCAACAAGGCGTTCACCGTACCATTCACCGTTGGGAACACCGTGTACTGACCGCGCGCCTTCACCACGCCGCTGGCGTAAACGCTTTCGGTGATCGGGCCTTTCGTGGGTAGGGTGGTCTCGTGATCCGGTCCGCAAGCGGCAAGAAGCACGATGGACGACAAGAAGAGGATGCGCATCGTAAAGGCCGAAGGTACCCGGTTGATGGCCGGTCCGAACTGATGATCGTTCTTTGCGGTATGAATAGTTCCTCCATGCATGAACACATGCGTACCGCCATCGCCGAAGCGCGTTCGGGCCGTTCGGAAGGTGGCATCCCCATCGGTTCTGTGCTGGTACGTGATGGCATGGTGATCGCGAAAGGGCACAACAAGCGGGTCCAGGAGAAGAATCCGATCCTGCACGGCGAAATGGATTGCCTGAACAATGCTGGCCGCATCGGCAGCTACAAGGGCACGACGATCTACTCCACGCTGATGCCGTGCTACATGTGTGCTGGCACCATCGTGCAATTCAAGATCAAGAAGGTGGTCGTGGGCGAGAGCCGTACGTTCTCAGGGGCACGCGCGTTCATGGAAAGCCACGGCGTTGAGGTCATCGATCTGGACCTGCCAGAGTGTGTAAATATGATGGAAGAGTTCATCGCTGCGGAGCCGGAGCTTTGGAACGAGGATATCGGGGAGTGAAGCCTTCTTTCCGATAGGTCTGGACCAATGCTTTGATCAGGACGAGCTTGCCGCCCTTGTCCACGACCTGGTAGGTGCCACCCAGCCATCCGCAGGTCGGTCCCCTTCATTGGTCAGCTCCGGATTCCCCATGGCCACTGCTTGCTTTTGGTAACGAACATCATCTGTGCGACGAGAGCAGCCATCTCCTTCGGCACGCGTTACGCATTCGACCTTTTCTTCTTGACCATGTTCGAAGATCGTGCGGTCCTATATGAATAGGTGAACCTTTGCACGGCGTTCGATCATCGGATCACCCACAGACGCTTCGGTTCCAGTCTGAACCGCACCTCGTGGCCCACTTCCATGGGCTCGCCATCCAAGTGCGCCAAGGTTCCTTCCTGCCATACCGTCGCCGAACGCGTCACCACGTTCCGGATGTACGGACTGTTGTCCGCCTTGCCGGTGTAGATCTGCGCAAAGGCTTGGATCAGCCCGAATAAGGGCGGCTTACGCACGATCCGCAGTTCGGCCCACCCATCATCGGGCAACGATCCCGGGCTGATCTCGGCACCGTTCCCGAATTCCCGTGTGTTGCAGAAGACCATCATCAGCACGTTCACCTCGGTTGTCTCGTGGTTCGCCTTCACCACCACGCGCATCGGTGGCGCGCTGAAGATCTCCTGAACGATGATCTTCGTATAGCCGAACATGCCGCGGCTTTTGCTCTTGTCGAAACGATGTGCAACGCGTGCATCGAAACCGATGCCGGCCGTGCCGAGGAACGGGGCATCGTTGAGGTAGCAAACGTCCACCAACGTCGCTTCTCCGGTAAACGCCCGACGCAATGCCGGTTCCTGGTCCAAGGGAAGTCCCAGAGAACGCGCATATCCGTTGCCACTTCCCATGGCCACGACAGCCAAAGGCACCTTGGAGCCGATCAAGCCCGAAGCAACGGTGTTCAATGTTCCATCGCCACCGGCGCTGATCACACGATCAATGCCTTGGGCGACGGCCTCCTCCGCTAGGAATTTGCCATGCCCAGGTCCAGTCACTGTGCGCACGTCCAACACGAAACCGAGTTCGCTCGCCAGGCGCTCTGCCATGGAATGCACAGAAGGTGCATGCCCTTTGCCCGATCGCGGGTTGATCACGAGCATCGCTTGTTTCATGGTCGTTCCACGAGTTCGCCACGGATCATGTGGTCGTTGAATTGTTGGATCGCGGCCTGCAAACGGCGGGTCATATCGGCGTTCACCAATGCCTTCGGTTCGCCCAGCGGGCCGGTCTCCGACGCACTGAGTGCCGTGACATCGAGCACCGTGGTGCCATCGAATTGCAATTGGAAGCGATCGCCGATGCATTGGTAGATGCCGTTGCTGGCCATCACAGCGTAAGGTGGGCTTTGTGGTCGCAATGCGCTATGGCCGAAGCTGAAGAACGGCTTCTCGTAACCGATTAGATCGAGCACTGTGGGTACGATATCGATATGCTGAGTGACACGCTCTTGCTGGTTCGGAAGGACACTGCCGGGTTTATAATAGAGCAGTGGCACCCAGAAATCGGTGGCTTTATTGTAGCCCTGTCCGTTGCGATCGATGTCCGCCGTATGGTCCGCGGTGATCACGAAAAGCGTATTGGCATACCAAGGCATCGTCTGCGCTGTGGTGAAGAACTTTCGCAGGGCGTCATCCGCGTAACGCAGCGTGGGTTGGATTTCCTGCGTGCCGCCAGTGAAGCGCTTGACATCCTCTTCGGGCAGTTCGTACGGATGATGAGAGCTCAATGTGAAAACGCAACTGAGGAACGGCTGTTCCTCCTTCGCCAAGTCATGCGCCCAGAATTGAAGGAACGGCTTGTCGCGGATGCCCCAGTGACCGTCGTGGTCCGCTGGGTCGCCAAGGTATTCGTTCAGCCCCACATAGCGTGAGAATCCGGCCGAGCGTATGAAACCATCGAAACCCATGGTGCCGTTGCGTCCGCCGTGGTAGAAGCTCGTTGCATAGCCTTCGGGTCCGAGCGTGTTCGCCAACGAGGTGAATGGCAGACCAGCATACGGCGAGCTGATGAAGGCCTCGTCCATGAGTTCCGGAATGCTCGCAAGGATGGAGGGGATGCCGTCGATGCTGCGCCGACCGTTCGCGTAGGCCCGTGTCATATTCAGACTCTCGCCCATCAACGAATCCAGAAACGGCATATAGCCTTCTTGGCCGCTGAGCTTGGCGCTGTAGGCTGCGGAGAAGCTCTCCAAGATCACCACCACCACGTTCGGCCGAGTGGGAACGTTGATAGGAACGACAAAGTGATGATGCACCGGCCACAGCATCTCGGCCTCCGGTTGCGACAGGTAGTTCTTCTCTTCAAGCGTGGGTTTGCCCCAGCTCGTCAGCATGGTGAACGGCGTGTTCAGCGTTACCGGAAGATTGGTCACACCACCGTATTGCGCGGCATCCAACACCTGTAACGGGATCAATTGCAAGCCACCCCGCGATGCGAGACCGAGGCAGACGATCGCGATGGCTCGCCAGCCGATGCGCCACGACCATTTCGTAACGGCCTCGCTGTGGCATTCGGCCTTTTGATAGCACCAGTACAAGGCGTACAAACTACCCGTATAGAGCAATAGCATATACCAGTAGTCGCGCAGGAATGCTGGGGCGAGGTTCGCCGTGTCGTTGCCCGTGGTCATGATACGGAGGAAGTCGGCGGTACTGCGCTTGAGGCTGAAGTTGTAGAACTCCACATCCACGAACTGGAAGAACAAGGCGGCAGCGTTCAGCAGCAGGAAGAGTCCAAGTTGTACAGCGCGGTAGGCTTTGCTGGTCGGTTTCGGGTGGACCACGTACAGCAGCACCCAAGGGAAATTCGTCCACGCTATGGCGAACCCATCGAACCGGATGCCACCTAGGAAAGAGGACAGCGGTGCCGCCGGAAAAAGGTCGTTGTTGAGCGCCGCGAAGAGGCAACGTGTCAATGTATAGACCACGGCCACTGCCCCCAAACGGAGCGAAAGAACGGTGAGCGGCCCACGGAACATGGACGCGAAGATGCGGAATGCGCGCGGCGATGGCCTTTGGCCTTGGCAGGCTGATCAAGGTGGGGAGGCACTTCGCGTGACGGATAGGAGCAAAGCCCGCAAGCGAGGAGATACGAAAAGCGCGGCCGTGCAGGCCCCGGCCAAGACCGGGCTAAACTCCAAGCTAGACCCGCTAGGGAGCGAAGCGGAGTGGATGGTCGCGCCCTAAACACGCGTCGAACACCCGGCAACTGACAACACACACCTAACAACTCGCCCGCCCGACAAAGCACCCCGAAATACCTTTGCCCCTTCAGCCAGACGAGCATTGATCATTTTCTGATCGTCTGATCATCTGATCTTCTGATCGACATGCCAACGCTTACCACCGAAGACCGTCAGCTCCATTACGAGCGCGGCGCCCATGACGACGCGTTCTTGATCGCCACCTACGAGAAGTTGGTGTATCCACGGATCATCGAGGAGAAGATGTTGAGCCTGCTGCGGCAGGGCAAGATCAGCAAGTGGTTCAGTGGGATAGGGCAGGAAGCGATCAGCGTGGGCGCTGCCATGGTGTTGCAGCCCGACGAGTACATTTTGCCGATGCACCGTAATCTGGGCGTTTTCACAACGCGGGGCATGCCGTTCCAGAAGCTCTTTGCGCAATGGCAGGGCAAGGCCACGGGTTACAGTAAAGGCCGCGAGCGCAGCTTCCACTTCGGGAGTCAGGAGCACAAGGTGGTGGGCATGATCAGCCATCTCGGGCCGCAACTGGGCATCGCCGACGGCATCGCGCTGGCCCACAAACTGAAGAAGGAGAACCGTTGCACCATCGTCTTCACCGGTGATGGCGCCACGAGCGAAGGCGATTTCCACGAAAGCGTGAATGTGGCCGCCGTGTGGGATCTACCCGTGCTGTTCATTATCGAGAACAATGGCTACGGACTGAGTACGCCCAGCAGCGAGCAGTTCCGCATGAAGAGCTTCACCGACAAGGCCATCGGCTACGGTATTGAAGCGGTGCAGATCGCGGGCAATAACATTCTGGAGGTGTACAACAACCTCGCGAAGTTGGCCGATAGTGTACGCGAGAACCCGCGTCCGATCTTGGTGGAATGCATGACCTTCCGGATGCGTGGGCACGAAGAGGCCAGCGGTACCAAGTACGTGCCGAAGGAGCTGTTCGAGACATGGGGTAAGAAGGATCCTGTGATGAATTTCGAAGCGTGGCTGCTGAGGATCGGCGTGCTGTCCGTTGCTGAACGTGACGAGATCCGTACCCGCCTGAAGGATGGCATCGAGGATGATCTGAAACACGCGTTCGAGGAACCGGAACCGGTGCCCGTGGAATCTGCCGAGGTTGCGGATGTCTACGCAAATGCTGCTTCTGGCCTTTCGCCATTGGCTACTGGCCCGTTGGAAGGTCGGGCCAGTAGCCAGTGGCCAGAAGCGAGTAGCGCATTTCCCGAAAAACGGATGATCGACGCAATACAGGAAGGAATGGCGCAGAGCATGGAGCGTCACGCCAACCTGGTGTTGATGGGGCAGGACATAGCGGAGTACGGCGGTGCGTTCAAGATCACCGATGGTTTCGTGGAGCGTTTTGGAAAAGACCGTGTGCGCAACACGCCGCTGTGCGAAAGCGCGATCCTTGGTGCGGCGCTGGGTCTCAGCATCAAAGGCATGAAGGCGATGATGGAGATGCAGTTCGCCGATTTCGCGAGTGAAGGCATAACGCAGATCTGCAACAACTTCGCGAAGATCCACTACCGCTGGGGACAGAACGCCGACGTGGTGGTGCGTATGCCCACTGGCGCTGGGGTTGGTGCAGGACCCTTCCACAGCCAGAGCAACGAGATGTGGTTCGTGAAGACACCCGGTCTGAAGGTCGTATATCCGAGCAACCCCTACGATGCGAAAGGCCTGTTGATGACGGCCTTCGACGACCCCAACCCGGTGATGTTCTTCGAGCATAAAGCGATGTACCGCAGTATCAGCGGTCCTGTTCCCGAGCAGCCGTACAGCATTCCGTTCGGCAAGGCGCGTGTCGTTCGCGAAGGCGCGGCCATGACCATCATCACCTACGGCATGGGCGTGCATTGGGCCGTGGAAGTGCAGAAGGAGACCGGCGTCGACATCGATATCATCGACCTGCGCACCTTGGTGCCGTTGGATGTGGACACGATCCTCACCAGCGTAAAGAAGACCGGTAAAGCATTGATCCTGCACGAAGACACGCTGACCGCCGGTATGGGTGGCGAGCTGAGCGCACTGATCAGCGAACACGCCTTCGAATTCCTGGATGCACCGATCGTGCGCGTGGCGAGTTGGGATACACCTGTGCCGTTCGCGATCCCTTTGGAGAATGGGTTCCTGGCGAAGGGTAGGTTGAAGGGGGCGGTGGAACGGTTGGTGGGGTATTGATCGCTGATCGGGAACGCACGAACATGCGATCGGAACGCCAGTAGCGTCGACCCTCAGGGTCGACCGCTACATGCGCTGCTGGCGAAGGGGAGGTTGAAGGGGGCGGTGGAACGGTTGGTGGGGTATTGATCGCCGATCGGCAACGCGCCGACATACGTTTGGAACGCCAGTAGCGTCGACCCTCAGGGTGGACCGCTACATGCGCTGCCGTATGTTTGATAGGTGCCGATACCACCCAAATTCCACAAACACATCCGCCTGCTTGGCAACGATTACCGCAAGGGCGCGTATTTCGTTACGCTGTGTGCCCGCGAACGTAGGCAGTGGTTCGGACGCATTGTCGGTGCTGGTCCGGATGCATCGATGGAACCGAACGATCTTGGGCGGATCGTGCTGGCTGACCGGAATGCGCTACCCGCACATTTTCCGCCTTTGTGGCTGGACCAAATGCAATTGATGCCGGATCATTTGCATGGGATCTTGGTTTTGGATGGCCCGTTGGTTGGTATGGCAACGGTGGGCGGGTCGACCCCCAGGGTCGACGCTAGGGGTGTTTCTGACAGCGCTAGTGCTAGGGCGCGCGGTCCAATGCCCGGGTCATTGGGCGCGATCATCGGGGCGTTCAAATCCGGGACGACGTCCGGATCAACGCGTTGAACGGGACACCAGGACAACGGTACTGGCAGCTCGGCTATCACGAACACATTATCCGCAGGCATCCCGGGGAATTCGAACGAATTGCCGCTTACATCGCGCAGGATCCGGCAAAATGGCGTTAGTTCGCCTGGTGGGGTTTATATCCTGCGCAGGCACAGATCTGTTACCCTTATTCTTCGCCCCGATGGCGCGGATCTACGACCCGTGTTTGTCCACCTTCGATCCAATCACTACTTGCCGCTCCAGCGTTTTGACGCTGCGCGCAAGGCGACAAAGGCAATGATGCCACCAAGTACGAGAGACGTCCCATGACGTACTTGAGCGACTCCGCGCACATGGGCATCAGCGATCGAAAATGTACCGAAGAATTGCAGCGCTCCTTTCAGGGCAGCAATGAGTCCCATTGTACCTGCGACGAGAAGAAGCAATGCCAGCGGCTTGTTCATGGGCTGTGATGGATAAGGGCGAATGTAAAAGATGATCGGACCGTGCTGCGCGGATCTTAAATCCGTGCTTTTTCTTTTACCTACTGAGAAATTCTAATCTTCGACGCATGTCAGTTCAAGATGACCTCAATCCTGACTTCTTGATCCGGTTGATCTCGATCCATCGGATCGAGCAGCTACTTGTGCGGCAAGATGGAATGGCGCTTTCGGCAGAGCATCGATTGGAACTCGATGTTTTCGTCTTGGAACCTGGACCAGCGAAGGGCCAGCTCTTGGAGAACGTCTATCGACTCGATTTTCACGATGTGGATGAAGTGGTGATGAAGTTCGATGGGGGGCGGAATGAACGGGACTTGAATTGGGATGTGGATGAAGTCACCTTGGAAGAACTCATTGGAGGACGCTATCAATTGAAGTTTGAGAACGGACATACAGAGATCATCATCAGTTTCCACAGTGTGGACAAGGAGTTGATCTCGATCAACGTGGGTAGGGCATAGTGCTTTTGCCTAGCCCGCTGGCGCGGATCTATGATCCGCGCCTCAAGCCTCACCGCACCACCGCCACATGTCCCATCATTTCGCGGTGTTGCGTCGGCATTGTTTTGGAAGTGGCCTTTACATAGACCACATAGATGCCGCTGGGCGCATCACCTGCGTCCCATGATGCACCGTCAACACCAGCAAAGAGCGACCCTCCCCAGCGGTCGTAGATAGTGAGATCCACCTGCCAGAGCCGTGGATCATAGATCGGTGCGAAACCATCGTTGATCTCGTCGCCGTCAGGTGTGAAGGCGCTCGGCAGGTAGATGCCATCCGGACAATCCTCTGCGAACACATTCACGCCATCGGTGATCGTCCCGCACCTGTTGCTCGCTGTGGCGTAGTAGATGCCGGGTCGGTCCACGGTTCGTTCAAGGCCCGTGCTTCCATCGTCCCAGACCACATCCATTGCTGCTGTGCTTGCGCTGAGAACATGCGATAGACCGAAGCACAGACCACGGTCCGGGCCAAGATCCATGAAGGGCACCGGTAAGACGTCCACCTGCACGGCATCCGAGAAGTTGCACCCACCCACCTCCACGGTTACACTGTGGATTCCAGAGATGGTCACCATGTGCAACGCTTCCGTACTGCCATCGTTCCAAAGTGTATTGGTCGCGTCTGGTACCGTGGCATCAAACTCAATACCGGCAGTGCCGCAGATCAAAGTATCCGGCCCAATGTCAAGTGTCCCCTCCTTATGCACCAACGAAACATCATCCACCAACAAGTAGGACATGTTCGCATACCATACGCCGGGGTTGAACATCGCCCACGTCGTGGAGGCATCATCCCTAAAGTTGCCGATGATCAAATGGTCCTCACCACCTGCTGCGGTGTAGCCGCCGCTCACTTCGGTCCATCCCAGCGTGTCGTTGATCAAGACCCCTGCAGGATGATCGATGTGCGGTGCCAGCGGAAGAACCTGCCATGTGTCCACTTCCAAGGCCCCGATATTGAAGTAGGCACCGACGCCGTCGCAAACCAGCTCATTATCATTCGCGGCGTTCACGAACATGCTGAAGGAATAGCAAGCACCGGCTTGTAGCGGTTCGGTCAACGGCACTTCGATGTATTCGCGTATAGTGCTGTTGTCCGCGCGGAACACGTAGATACCGGCGAACGCGTTGCCGGTACGCGGCTGTTGGAAACCGCCGCTATGGTTCAACGGCACACCGGCATAGGCACCGGAACCGGAGCAAGCGTGGAAGAGTTCAGGAGTCCCCTGCGTGGGATTGAACCAAGGCGCCGCCGTGTCCAACATGCTGGCGAACGTGGGGCAAGAGGTGATTTCCTCAAAACTCGGGTTCGGCACGAGGTTCTGGGCGCCCAAGGTCGTGCAGACCATGACTATGCCGGTTATGATCGTCGCAGTACGCCACATCGCTGCCAGAAGACGCGATGCGGCGCTACAACGACGCCCGCGCATATGGATTTGTGACGGATCGTGGTTAAGCTTGCAACCATGTCCCGACAGAAGATACTCATCGGCTTCTTCATCCTTTCCGGATCCATAGGTCATGCCCAGGACCTTCTCGTGTACGGTCTCATCCGAGAACTATCCAGCAAGGGGTTGCTTATAGGCGCGACCGTCACGATCGCCGATAGCCAACTCGTAACGCTGGACCGTTGGGTGACCGGTGATAGCGGCGACTACGAGTTCTACTTGCAAATGGACCAGATCTACACGCTGCGTTGCTCAGCGCCCGGATACTTCGCGAAATCCGTGGTGCTGGACACACGCAAGGTGGATGCCAGCGAGGAGGAGCGCGAAGGGGGATGGGGCATGAACATCGACATGACCATGTACCGCACGTTCGACGGTGTGGATACCACTCTGTTGAACGTTCCGTTCGGCTACGCGGCTTGGAGTTCGAATGATACCATGTTCGTTTGGGACATGGCCCACACCGAAAGGATCCGCGCCCAGTGGGCC
>Ga0335397_10009227_pt1 | contig 12338 bp, 12 predicted proteins | sample MAT04_FD_205740 | JGI IMG/M metagenome (GOLD analysis project Ga0335397, IMG submission 205740) | Freshwater microbial communities from Lake Fryxell liftoff mats and glacier meltwater in Antarctica - MAT-04 (spades assembly) (version 2) ...
CGCAAGCTGATCGCCGAGGACGACGTGGTGCTGCTGGATAACCGCAATAGCTTCGAGTTTAGACTGGGGCGTTTCAAGAATGCGATTGACCCCAACGTCGTCAACTTTCGCGATTTTCCAAACTACGTGAAAGAGCATATCGACGAATGGAAACGTGACGGCAAACGTGTGGCCATGTATTGCACCGGCGGCATTCGCTGCGAGAAAACCAGCGCCTGGATGCGCGATATGGATGTCCCGGTCTATCAGCTCGAAGGCGGCATCCTCAACTATTTCAAGCAGATGCCAGACGCCGAGCGCGATTGGGACGGCGAGTGCTTTGTGTTCGACAACCGTATCGCGCTCAACACCAAGCTCGAAGAAACCGACACCACGCTTGAGGACGTCTACAACAATGAGCCGGACGGCGAGTGGCGGTTGGCGCGCGCCAAGCGGTTGGACGAAGCGACCTGATGGCCGAGATGACGCGACCGCTGCCAAGATGACGCGACCGCTGCCAAGATGACGCGACCACTGCCCGTTCTAACGAGACCGCTGCCGGTTATGACGCGACCGCTTCCGGTCAGGGATGGTGTGGGGCCAAGCGTCACCGTGCTGCCGGACGCCGTCGATGGTCGCTGGCCGACCGTGCTCGATTTTCTCGATGAGAAATTTCACGGCGTGTCGCGTGACCAGATCGTTGAGCGCATGGCGCGCGGCGATGTTTGCAATGCAGATGGCACGCCGGTGCTGCCGACACAACCTTATCGCGCGCAGCAAAAGCTTTACTACTACCGAGAGATTGCGGACGAGCCCAAAATACCGTTTACCGAGTCGATTCTGTTCGAGGATGAATTCATCGTCGTCGCCGACAAACCGCACTTTCTTCCGGTGACGCCCGCTGGGCGGTTTTTGCAGGAGACCTTGTTGGTCAGGCTGAAGCGCCGTCTGGGTATCGAGGCGCTGGCACCGATGCATCGCATCGATCGCGAGACGGCAGGGTTGGTGTTGTTTACCAAGCAGGCTGCCATGCGCGGCGCGTACCAGACTTTGTTTGAATTCCGGGCGGTGCAAAAAACCTACGAAGCGTGGGCAGGCTGGCGTGACGACCTTGCGCTGCCGATGGTTTACCGCAGCCATCTGGAAGAGGGCGGGCATTTCATGCGCATGCGCGAGGCGCTTGACGACCTTCCGCCAAATAGCGAGACGGCAATTTCGCTGATCGAGCGTCGTGGCGACAGCGCCCACTACCGGCTGGAACCGCTGACCGGCAAGAAGCATCAATTGCGCGTGCACATGGCGTCGCTCGGCATTCCGATCATCAACGACCAGATTTATCCGGTGCATATCACCGCTGACGAACAAGATTTGACGCGGCCATTGCAATTGCTGGCGGCCGCGATTGCGTTTTGCGACCCCATCACCGGGCAACACAGAGCGTTTCGTAGTCAATTGCGGCTGGCCGGCAGCGCCGCGCCAATTCAACAGGAGTCATGATGGATCTCAGTTGCCGTGTTTTGCCGCCTTGGTGGATCTGTATCGTGGCCGCCCTCGTCGGGTGTGCCGCCGTCCCCGCGCCGCCCGGTAACGCGACGGCGCAAGCGCAGATCATCAGCGTTGCCCAGTGGGGTGGCGAACAGGTTGATATGAGCAAGACCAGCGCCAGACGCCACGTACCGAAGTTCATCACGCTGCACCACGGCGGCGTGGCATTTTTGCGCGACAAGGATCCCAAGCAGTATTTGCGTAACCTGCAATCGTGGTCGCGCGGCACGCGCTTGTGGGCCGACATTCCGTACCACTACCTGATTGACCTTGATGGCAACGTATATGAAGGCCGCGACGTGAATTACGCGGGCGACACCAACACCGAATACGACCCTAGCGGGCACGCGCTGATCGTGGTGTTGGGAAACTTCGAAGAGGTGGAGCCAAATCCCGCGCAGTTGAACGCGGTGACGGCAACCATGACCATGCTGGCCAAGCGATTCAACATCGCGCCTGACAAGATCGCCGGGCACAAGGATTTTTCGGCGCAAACAGTGTGTCCGGGCAAAGCGCTCTACCCGTACCTGCAAAATGGCTACTTCCAGCAGCGTGTCGCGCAAAACCTGCAGAAATAGCCTGTCTCATCCCGCCCGACCACGGCTCGGGTGACATAATCCGCAGGCCGTCGCATGCGCCTTTGCCCGCCGCCTTTGCCGGGGCAATAATGTTGCCGTTAGTCCCCGCTGTCAGTCCCGCCACTCCCCTACCAACCGAGGTCCCATGTCTAGTTCTCCTTATGAACCAAAACGGTCTCTGATCGCCAGAATTTGGGGCGCAGTCGACAGCACCCGCCGCTTTGTGTTCAACGCCATTTTTCTGGTGATTGCGATCGCCATTCTCGTCGCATTGTTCACGCCAAGCGGCTTGAGCATTAAGGATAAGACGGCGTTGGTGATGAATTTTGACGGGCGGATTGTCGAACAGAAATCGGGAAACGCCCGCGACAAGCTCATGGAGAGCGTCAGCGGTGGCGGCAGCGACGGCCAGATTCAATTGCGCGATATTGTCGCCGTACTAGATGCGGCAGCCACAGATTCCAAGATCGAGCGTGTCGTGCTGTTGGTCGATGACTTCCCCGGCGCTGGCCTTGCCACATTGCGTGAAGTCGGCGCGGCCATCACGCGTTTCAAGGCCGGCGGCAAACAGGTGGTGGCGTGGGCGGAAAATTACGATCAGGCCGGCTACTACTTGGCGGCGCACGCGGATGAGGTCTATCTTCACCCAATGGGTATGACGATGATGCAGGGCTACGGTCGCTATCGCAATTACTACAAGGATGCACTCGACCGGCTCGGCGTGTCCGCCAATGTGATTCGCTCCGGCAAATACAAGAATTTCGGCGAGCCGTACTTCACCACCGCGCCGTCCAAAGAAACCATGGAGTCGGACAAGTACCTTTATGACGGGCTCTGGGCCACTTATACGGCGGATGTTGAGAAGGCGCGCAAACTGGAGGCGGGTGCCATCAACAAGGGCATCGACAACGTCAATGCGCTGCTCAAAGCCGCTGGTGGCAACGCCGCCAAGGTGGCGCTCGACGGCAAGCTGGTCACGGCGCTCAAAACTCGCGACGAGTTGCGTGCCATGTTGATCGAACGCGGCGCCAAGGACGGGGACAAGAAAACCTTCCGTCAGGTTTCGATGCCGGCTTACCTCTCGACCGTGGGGTCAAAGGTCGGTGGTGAGGCGATCGGCGTCGTAGTCGCCGAGGGTGAGATCAGTGACGGCGTGCAGCCTGCCGGCAAGATTGGCGGCCGCTCAATGGCAGACCTGATTCGCAAGGCGCGTGAGGACGACAAGATCAAGGCCATCGTGCTGCGTGTGAATTCACCAGGCGGCAGTGTCGTTGGCTCAGAGATGATTCGTCGCGAGTTGGAATTGACGCGCAAGGCGGGCAAGCCAGTGGTGGTTTCGATGGGCAACATAGCCGCGTCGGGTGGTTACTGGATCTCAATGGCAGCCGATGAGATCATCGCGGATGTCGCAACCATCACCGGCTCGATCGGCGTATTCGGCATGCTGCCTACCGGTGAAAAAGCGATGGAGAAACTGTCGGTTTACACGGGCGGCTATCACACCACTTGGCTCGGGGCGGCGATGTATGACCCGCGCCGACCGCTCGACCCGCGCATGGCCGAGTTGGTGAAGCTGTCGATTGATCGCATCTATACCGACTTCACCACCTTGGTGGCAACCGCGCGCAAGACCACGCCGGACAAGATCGACGACATCGCGCAGGGTCGGGTATGGACGGGTGCGCAGGCGAAGGATCGCGGCTTGATTGATCGCACCGGCAGCTTCGCTGACGCCGTCAAATCGGCCGCTACACGTGCCAAGCTCGACGACACGGTGCGCATCAGTTACATCGAGGCCGACCGTAGCAAGTTCGAACAGTTTGTTGAGCGCTTCGCGACACAGGCGACGGCGGACATCGCGCGAGCTGTTGCCAAACAATTCGATACCGGTATCGTCAGCAGTGTGGTCCCACGCAGCGTGGCCACCGACGCACAGCGCGATTTGGCTTGGTTGGCCGAGATCGCCGAGCGGGGCAAGACCGGCTTCCCGTTCGCTGTCGTGGCGCACTGCTTGTGCACGAGTGAATAGAGCCGCGTTAGGCGAATCGACGTGACTGACTTTGAGCCGACGGTGATAAGTGTCTGAATGTCGAACTGCACGTCGAGGCGGCCACCGGCTATTGCCGGTGGCCGTTGGCGCGCTTGTGCTGCTGTCCGGTTGCGCCATCGTGCCAACCGAGAAGCGCCATACGCCGGCCGAGATCGCCGCTTACAAGGCGGATGATTTTGTGGCGCCGATTGCCTCGACCGAGGGCGAACGCGTCGCCCGCGAGGCGTCGTTAAAAACGATCCGCGACGCGCTCGCATTGCCGGCCGGGCAAGACCCCGATCGCATCATTCCCGGCGCGCTGTGGAACATCGGTTTTCTAAACGTTGAGCGTGAGTCAGGGAGTGCGCTCGTTAGAAGCGCGCTACCGACACTCGCCGAGCAGCCGCCCGACTATCAGCGTGGAATTTTGTCCGCGGTCTATACGATGTACGCGGCAGAGTTCGCGCCGCAGGTTGCAACCCTGCTCAGTCGCATCGCCACACCGCGTGAATTCGCCATTGCCGCGTATGCATTGCTGAAGGCGGATAACTCGGCCGGCCAGCGCGAGTTTATTCGTGGCACCATGAAAAACGTATTCCCGGCATGGAGTGCCGAGCCGCGATTACAGCGACTCGAATACGTGTTGACCACCGATCTCAAGGCCGAGCTTCGACAGCGACCGGCGCTCGCCGATCTGCTCGCACATCCGATTCGTGGAGGCAAACCGGTCATCTACAGCTTCCAGCGACAGGACCGACAGCGCTTTGGCTTGGCGGTTGTGCGTGGTGCCGACGGGCGATTCGTGCGTAACGCTGACGGCAGCTTGTTTAACGTCGCCCACTTGGCCAACGCCATCACCAATCTGCCCGGCACCATCACCAACGGCAATACGCCGCAGGGCTTGTTCACCATCACCGGTGCGGGAACGGCGACCAATAAATGGATCGGTCCGACGCCGTATCTGGAATCGAAGATACCGGTCGAAGCGACCGTGGCCGAGTTTGAGCACGTCGAGGCAAGCCAGATCGCAAACTCCTGGAATGACGCGGTATATCAAAGCTTTTTGCCTGAAACATGGCGTCAATACGTGCCTTTCAAAGAAGCGTTGCTCGCCGGTCAAGCAGGGCGCAACGAGATGCTCATCCACGGCACGACCATCAACTCCAACTACTATCGTGGCTCTTCGTTCTATCCCGGCACGCCGTCGGCAGGTTGTATGGTGGCGATGGAAACATGGCGTCCTGAGGACGGCCGTCAGACCACCAGCGACCAGTTGTCGCTGGTCAAAGCCTTCACCCGCGATGGTCTTGATCGCGGCTATCTGGTGGTGGTTGAGTTGGACGATCGGCTAGAGCCGGTGGCGCTTGCGGATGTTGCTCCCGACATCGAGGCGGCTGAGATGAGATTGCGGTCTGGACGAATCGCCGGCCGCTAGGCCGCATATTTGATGGGGACGCGATCGGGAATGCGTCGCAGTTTGGTCAGCGCGGTTTGTCAGGGCGGTAAGGTTAACGCGACGTGACTCTTTCGCGTGACCGGCCGGCAGTTTCCTACTTCGCGCGGTAGAAAACAAAGCCAGCCCGGTAGGCCGATGGCTCGCGGCGGCCCACACGGCTTGCGCTGCATTCCTGCGCAGGCTCAACGCCGCCCCGCGTCGCCACGCGTTGAATGAAGGTTATGCGCGCCATGAAGCCCGAGCCGGTGGCGGGGTTGGCCTTGGCGAGTTGTAGGGGAACGTTGTCGGCCTCGTTTGGTGCCGCCGCGATCACCACACCCGTGACTAGGGATCCATCGATCGACTGCCACGTGGCGGGTGGGCCGAATGCGCGTCCAACGCGCGCTCCCCGGCCATCGGTGAGTGTCGCTTCCGATTCGATCATCTCCCAACGGACATCGCCAGCGCTTTTCTGCGACCGACATTCATAGGTGATCCGGCCGGTGCCGACGGTCTCGAGCACCACCACGTGGCCGACTGGCGCGCGCAGGGCAGGCGGTACGCTGTCTGGTGAGAAAGCGGCGGTTGCACACCCACCAAGAATGATTGACGCGACCCCCGCGTGCAAGGGCCCGCATCGATGTGGTTTCACCCCAGCCCACGCTCGCAGCCCAGCCCACGCTCGCACCCCAGCCACTTCGATTGCCTTGAGGCAGAACCTAAGCGTCTTCATTTGCCTGCTTTCTTGCGGATAAATGGCGCGAGCGCCTTCAGGTGCCACGTTCGGGTTGCGATCAGCAGGCTGACCGGTTCGCGCTGCGCGGCGTTGAGTTGGCTGTCTTCAAAGTGCTGTTCGGAAAACTCGCGGGCGACGCGTTTTAGGCGATCAACCAATGCCGCGCGCGAAGCAGGCGACAGCCGTGCGTTCAACAGTGCGAGAGTTTCGTCGGGCGCGGCAAACTCGCTGTCAAAAAAATCCGCGGCATTATTTTTGAATGCCTGCATGATCGGCCCGTTCGGGATCCACGCGAAAGTCCGGGCGACTTTCAGCTTGAAGCGGTTGTCGGCGAACAAGTCGATGAACCCGAGTTTATCGAGCCGCACCAGCAGTCCCACCAACTCCGCGGGCTTCAGGTCATAGGTTTCAAGAATTTCCTGATAGCTCATCAGGTTCAGCGCCGATATCGCAACCAGAAACAGTTTTGGGTCGTCGACCACCTGTGCTTCTTGCTTGGCGGTTAGCTGCGTAAGGCGCTTTTGTTCGCGGTCGAAATGCCCGGTGAGTTCGGCCAACTCGATACCGGTCGCGACGAGAATCTGATCGACGCGTTCGAGCGTCATATTGCGCTGCGAAAACATACGCTTCACGCTCGCCTCTGACATGTCGATCTGCGCGGCGAGCTGCGCGTAGGTGATGCCACGCGACTTGAGCTCGCGCTTGAGTTGATCAACAAGTTGGATCGCTTGCGTCATCGTCCGAAATTGTGTCAGATCTAGATTTGCGGGCGCGGCGTTTGCTTGGGCGGCATTTTTGCGATCGCCCCTTTGCAAAGAATCATGCCGGTCGGCTGTCCCGTGGGCGAGCCGCCGGCCGGTTCCTTGGAGAGCGCGATGACCAACCCGTCAGCGAGCTTGACATCCATGTCACCCGTGGCGAGTTTGGTTTCGCCGGTACCGTTGACGATACCGAGCGAGCGCGGTGCCCCTGCCGCAGGAATGACCCAGAGTTGCAGGCTGTTGCCGGGTGACGGCATCCAAGGCTTGACCATCTTGACCATCAGCAGGCCCGACTTGGGCTGCTCGACGACCATGCGTGCAACCCCCTGGTCTTCGAGTACCGCCATCATCATCGGCTCTGGCACGGCGCGAAACGCGTTGCTTGCGAACAACGTGATCAGCAGCGCTGCCGAGAGGCTCGATGCGCCAAGACCTAGGTTGCGCCAGAACGCAAAGCTATCGAAAAGTCCTTTACTGGCGGTCGTTTTCACGGCATTTTGTCTGGAATTGCCCGTCAATGCTGGGGTTTTGTTTTCGGATATTGTGTTTCCCGATATCGCTGCTTCGATACGATGCCAAACGCGCGCCGGTGGCGTCACGGCTGGCAGGCGGTTTGCCAGTGGCGTGAGATGCGCCTCCCAGCGAGCGACGTGTTCGCGCAACGAACGTTGATGCGGCATGCCGAGGTAATCCTCAAAGCGCCGCCGCGCGCCACCACGCATGGTGCCCAGAACGTACTCGGCGGCGAGACGCGATTGCAGTTCAGGTTGCGCGAGCTTCATGTGCGCGCTCCTTCACTGCTGTCATTGACGTGGCCATCCAGGCAGTCCTTCAGCTTCAACAGCCCGCGCCGAATATGGGTCTTGACCGTACCCAGCGGCTTGCCCAGTTTGCCGGCCACCTCCGAATGCGAGAGCCCTTGAAAGAACGCCATGGCGATGGCCTTGTGCTGCTCACCTTCGAGTCGCTTCATGCAGCGCTCAATCTGCGCTTCGTCGCGCTTGGCGGCGAGGGCATCGACGGCTGCGGGCGATTCATCGGCCATGTTGCGCGCGAAGTAGTCTTCGTCGTCGGCAACCTCAAGGTCGGGGCGACGCACGATATCCAGGCTGCGATTGCGCACGATCGCGCTCATCCACGTCATTGGTGCGGATTTGGCGGTGGCATACTCAGCGGCGTGATGCCAGATCTTCACAAAACTGTCCTGTAGCACTTCCTCGGCAATTTGCCGCTCATGGACAATACGAAGTGAGACGCCAAATAGTTTCGATTTTGTGGACTCATACAGTTCGGCGAACGCACGGCGATCGCCCATTCCGGTCCGCGCCATCAAGTCGGCGAGGTGATCGGCGGAGGGAGAAGGGTTGCTGCTCATGCGCTGGCGCTCATTTGCTGGCGCCGGCCGGCTCACGTGACCAGCCGACATCGGCTACTCCGGCTTCACGGTTGAGTACGCGACAAAGTACAAACAGCAAGTCGGAGAGCCGGTTCAGGTATTGAAGCGCGAGCGGTGATACGTCTTCGTTCGCGTTCATGATCGCGGCAACGCTGCGCTCGGCCCGCCTCGCGACTGTGCGTGCTACATGGCAGTAGGCGGCGGCGACACTTCCGCCGGGCAGGATGAACTCTTTCAACGGGGGCAGGCTTGCGTTCAAATCGGCAATCGCGTTGTCGAGCACGAGTAAATGTGCGTCGGTGACGGCGCGGTAGGTCGGTATTGAAAGCTCACCACCCAGATCAAACAAGGCATTCTGAACGCTCGTCAAAAGGCTGCGGTGCGTATCCGCCATTGAGATGGTGAGCAACACACCGAGCTGGCTGTTCAGTTCATCAACATCTCCCAGCGCTTGTACTCGCGCGGCTGACTTGTGGACGCGTGAACCGTCGCCCAGCCCGGTGGTGCCGCTGTCGCCGGTGCGGGTGGTAATCTTGGTTAAGCGGTTGCCCATGTGGTGTCCGGTTGTCTGCTAGGCGGGTTCGGTGGAATCTGCCTTCGCGCCGATTATATCGGCGCAACTTGGTATGATTCGCATCTGATCTTGAACTGGATGCGCCTGCGGCGCAGCCGGGACGCTCTGGCGCAGTACAGTCGCAACACCGGCGCAGTGCAGTTGCAGTACAGTGAACGTCAGCGCTGCCAGAAGCCACTACGGAATAAACACCACGCATGACGGCAAGCACACCTACCAAGCTGACGTTTCTCGATTTTGAGCAGCCGATCGCAGAACTCGAAACCAAGATCGAGGAGCTGCGCTACGTGCAAGACGACTCTGCGGTCGATATTTCGGCCGAGATCGACAAACTCGCCAAGAAAAGCCAGACCCTTACCAAAGACATTTACGCCAAGCTGTCGGCGTGGCAGATCTCGCAGGTCGCCCGTCATCCGCAGCGGCCTTACACGCTCGATTACATCAGTATGCTGATGACCGACTTTGAGGAATTGCATGGCGACCGCTCATACGCGGACGATCCCGCCATGGTCGGTGGATTGGCACGATTCAACGGCCAGACCGTGATGGTCATCGGCCAGCAAAAAGGCCGCGATACCAAAGAGCGGCAATACCGCAATTTCGGCATGCCTCGTCCAGAGGGCTACCGCAAGGCGCTACGGCTGATGAAACTCGCCGAAAAGTTTGGCGTGCCGCTGATCACCTTCATCGATACTCCAGGCGCCTACCCGGGGGTTGGTGCTGAAGAACGCGGCCAGTCCGAGGCGATCGGCCACAATTTATATGTGCTGGCCGGCCTCAAAGTGCCGGTGGTGTGCACCATCATCGGTGAGGGCGGCTCCGGCGGCGCGCTGGCTATTGCCGTCGGTGACACCACCTTTATGCTGCAGTATTCGACCTACTCGGTGATTTCACCCGAGGGCTGCGCGGCGATTCTGTGGAAGGACCCGGCCAAAACGCAGGATGCGGCCGAAGCGCTCAACATCACCGCGCCGAAGCTCAAGGCGCTCGGACTGGTTGATCGGGTCCTCAGCGAGCCGTTGGGCGGCGCGCACCGAGACCACAAAGCCATGGGCGCGACAGTCAAAAAGGCGATCGCCGAATCGCTCAAGGAACTTAAAGACCTGGCGCCTGAGAAACTGGTTCGGGAGCGTCAGAAGAAGCTCCTGCAGATCGGCAAGTTCAAAGAAATTTCCGAGTAGCGCCCGAGCGGCGGCCTCGTGATGGGTCCCATCCAACAAGCACTGCAAGATTGCCTGTCAAAGCATGACGTTCGTGGCCGTGTGGCCATTGCGCTGTCGGGCGGGATTGATTCGATGGTGTTGCTTGATGCATGTGTGCGTTATGCAAAACACGATGCTGGCGGCGGGTCTGCAGGCAAAAATGCCCCAAACAGCCCGCCAGGGCTGGTGTTTGAGGCGCTACATATCCACCATGGCCTCAGCCCGAATGCCGACGCTTGGGCGAACTTTTGCCAGCAGCAATGCGCTGCGCGCGCGGTTCCGCTCAAGGTTGTGCGGGTCGTGGTTGATCGCGCCGCGACCGGCGGGCAGGGCGTTGAGGGCGCGGCCCGGGTTGCGCGCTACACCGCGTTCTCGCAACACAGCGCACCGACCATGCTGCTCGCGCAGCACGCCAACGATCAGGCGGAAACGGTGCTGCATCAACTACTGCGTGGAACCGGGTTGGCCGGCCTCGCGGCGATGGGCGAAGCGCGCACCTTGCCTTCGGGGCTGCGCATCCTGCGGCCGCTGTTGCAAGCCTCAAGGGCAGACATCGAAGCCTACGCCGCCGGGCAAGTCGTCAATTCGATTTCGGACGAGTCCAACGACGACACAAGCTATACGCGCAACTTTATCCGGCATGAACTCATGCCCCTGGTCGAGGCGCGCTTCCCGCACGCCAGTGCCTCGCTCGCCAGAGCAGCCAAGCACGCTGCCGAGAGCCACGTGATGCTCGACGCGCTGGCAAAGATCGATCTCGCCTGGGACGGCGAATCCGCTTACGCTGGAACGCTTGATAACTTGTCGGTGGCCCGCCAAACCAACGCGCTGTATCACTGGCTGCGGTGGCAGCAAACGAGACCGCCGTCGCAGGCGCAGTTGGAAGAGTGGGCCGCGCAGTTGTTCCGGATGGGGCCTGCCGACAAGCCGCATCAGGCGGGCGGTCATGGCGTGCTGATTCAGCGGCGCGATGGCGTGCTAACGCTCGTCTTGCGGCTGGCGCCCCGTGACTGATCACGGGCGCTGGTCGCGACGACGACCGCACTGGCGTTTGAGGAGCGGTTGAGGACCGGTTGAGGACCTTTAGAGCGCCCGAATGGAGGCCTGGTTGCCTGAGTTTTACGGCATTGACGGGCGCTGCCGTGATATAATTTTAAGTTGAGCAAGACGAGCTTTTTCTTCACAAAATCATCAACTTAAGTATATTTCTTTACGGAGTTTCAAATGGCGGTCGAACGTACAATTTCCATCATCAAACCTGACGCAGTGGCAAAAAACGTGATCGGGCAAATCTATTCGCGTTTTGAGGGCGCTGGCTTGAAACTGGTCGCCGCGCGCATGACGCAGTTGTCGCAGAAGACAGCCGAGGAATTTTATGGCGTTCACCGCGAACGTCCTTTTTTCAAGGATCTTGTATCGTTCATGATCTCTGGTCCGGTGATGATTCAAGTGCTCGAAGGCGACAATGCCATTGCCAAGAATCGCGACCTGATGGGCGCCACCGATCCAAAGAAAGCCGCGCCGGGCACCATCCGCGCCGACTTCGCTGATTCGATCGACGCCAACGCGGTTCATGGCTCGGATGGCGCGGATACGGCCAAACACGAAATCGCGTTTTTCTTTCCCGCAATGGACGTGCTGTCGCGCTAGTTTGCGACTGACACTCGCGACTGACGCACCACACCGCACTGCACCACACCAAACCAAACCCATCATGGCCGTCCCCCAGCACGCCGTCGGCGACAAACCAAATCTGCTCGGCATGACCTTGCCGGAGATGACGGCGTTTTTTGCCGCCATGGGGGAAAAGCCGTTCCGCGCCAAGCAGGTGTTTCGTTGGATCCATCAGGGCGGCGTCGATAGCTTCGACGCCATGACCGACTTGGCGAAGTCGCTGCGCGAGAAACTGCCTTCAGTCGCGGTCATCGCGGCACCGAAATTAATGACTGAGCAAGCGTCGAAGGATGGCACCCGAAAATGGCTGCTCGATGTCGGGACCGGCAACGGCATTGAGGTGGTGTTTATTCCCGAGAGCGATCGCGGCACGTTGTGCGTCTCGTCGCAGGTCGGTTGCGCGCTCGACTGCACGTTTTGTGCGACTGG
>Ga0335397_10009232_pt1 | contig 12333 bp, 9 predicted proteins | sample MAT04_FD_205740 | JGI IMG/M metagenome (GOLD analysis project Ga0335397, IMG submission 205740) | Freshwater microbial communities from Lake Fryxell liftoff mats and glacier meltwater in Antarctica - MAT-04 (spades assembly) (version 2) ...
GCCATTGATGATTTATGCTACATAGCAAACTCTGCCGATGATTTTAAAAAAGCTGCCAAAGCTTTGTATGAAAAACCATTTAGTGACGAAGATGCACAGGAACGGCAGCAGGTATTAGATGCCAGTTACAACAACGATAAAAATGCCAGCCTGCTAATTAAGTGGATATACTAACATTGTCCCACACTTTACCCATTTCTGTTTTAATGGTTCTGGATGGAAATTTATTAAGTACCACGTAATCGTGTGTAGCCATTACGAAAGTAGTATTGTAATCCCTGCAAATTTGAAAGAGGAGCTGCATGATCTCATCGCTGGTTTCAGGATCAAGGTTACCGGTGGGCTCATCAGCTAAAATCAGTTTGGGAGAATTTAACATAGCACGGGCAATGTCTACCCGCTGCTGCTCACCGCCACTCAGTTCATAAGGCATTTTAAACCCTTTTGTTTTCAGGTTTACTTTATCCAATACATCCGAAATTTTTTCATCCATCAGTTTTTCATCTTTCCAGCCGGTGGCTTTTAAAACAAATTTCAGGTTATTGTTCACATTTCTATCTGTCATTAACTGAAATTCCTGGAATACCACGCCCAAATTGCGGCGCAGAAACGGAACTGTTTTCCAGGTAAGTTCTTTAAGATTATGGCCCACTACCCAGCCTTCTCCTTCACGCAAATCCAAATCGCCATAAAGGGTTTTTAATAAACTGCTCTTACCTGTTCCCGTTTTTCCTACCAGGTATACAAATTCACCTTTATCTACCGAAAGATTTACATCACTCAGAATAAGACTATCACCCTGGTAAATATTTACATTCTTTAATTCAATAATTGACTGAGACATGAATAAGTTTAATTTAATGATTAGGATGCCAGCCTTATATTTTATGCCATCATCGTTTTGAACATGTTCTGTTATTAATTCTGTTTATTAAAAAGAATGAATAACCTCCCTATTACAGCATAGCATTTTTTATCCGGTAAGAGCAAATTTAAACGTTACAACTTCATCGGGAAAATATAATTTGAAACTACCTGTTAAAAAATGTGGATAACTAAGTTTTTAGTTTTATAACTAATTATATAGTTTTACGACTTCAAACACAGATTATGATTAAACCATTAACCAAGGCAGAAGAACAAATTATGCAGGTGATCTGGAAACTGGACAAAGCTTTTTTAAGAGAGATCATAGAAGCACTGCCCAATCCCAAACCACATAACAATACTGTAGCTACGATTATAAAAATACTTGTAGATAAAGAATTTGTAGGCATCACAACTTTTGGCAGAATGCACCAGTATTATCCCCGTGTGGCAAAAGATGTGTACAGCAAATCAACGCTTAAAACAATCGTAAAATCATATTTTGAAGGCAACTACAGCAATGCCGTTTCTTTTATGGTAAAGGAAAATGGTTTGAGCATTACAGATCTTGAAGCTTTGCTGAAGGAGCTGAAGAAAAAATAAAAAAGATTTGTGATATAGGATTTGGGATGTAGGATTTATGATGTAGGATTTATGATGTAGGATTTATGATTTTTGATGTAGGATTTTAAAATTTAAAAAATTAACCAATGCCCATATTTGCTTTTTATCTTTTAAAGGTTGTATTGTGCTCTGCAGTTTTGTTTGGTTATTATTACTTTTTTCTGCGCAATAAAGTGTACCATGCCTACAACCGGTTTTACCTGCTGGCTACAGTTGTTATTGCCATGCTGGCACCGGTCATTAATTTTAACTATCTCTTTATGGGCGGTGCCACACCCGCCAAACCCATACAGTTGTTGCAGGTAGTTACCAGCGGTGATGAATACCTGGAAGAAGTGATATTGTATTCGCATCGAAATTTTATTAGCCTCAGTCAGTTGCTGACGCTGTTGTATACTATCGTTTCCTCTGTTTTGTTGTTTGCACTTGTTAAAGTAATTGTGCAGATCGTTCATCTATTAAAAACAAACAGCAGTAAATATATCAACGATGTGGTATTTGTAGAAAGTAATGCCAAAGGCACTCCGTTTTCATTTTTCAAATTCATCTTTTGGAACAATGCCATTGATCTTCACTCAGAAACCGGGCAACAAATATTTGCGCATGAACTGGCGCATGTAAGAGAAAAACACAGTGCAGATAAATTATTCCTGAACATTGTGCTCATCGCATGCTGGATTAATCCAGTATTCTGGCTCATTAAAAAAGAGCTCAATCTTATTCATGAATTTATTGCTGATAAAAAAGCCGTGGCCAACAACGATGCCAGTGCACTGGCTGCAATGATTGTTACTTCGGCATATCCCAAACACGCATACTTACTCACCAATCATTTCTTTTATTCACCCATAAAAAGGAGGTTACAAATGTTATCAAAATACAACACGGCAAAAGCCGGTTATTTTTATCGCATACTGGCGCTGCCGGTGGTTTTATTTTTTGTGGCAGCATTTACCATTAAAACAAAAGCAGGAATAGAAAAACTGATCAACCCTTCTAATAAAATAACTGTGGTTATTGATGCCGGGCATGGAGGTCATGATGGCGGTGCAACAGCTATTGATGGAAGTTTGGAAAAAGATATTAACCTGGCTTTTTTACAAAGCCTTAAGGAATCGAATCAAATGGAAAATATCAATCTTGTTTTTACCCGCACAACAGATGTATATCAAAGTCCACGGGAAAAAGCTGAGATTACAGACAAAGCAAATGCAGATCTTTTTATATCCATACATAGCAATGTTTCTGCACCGGAGTTGGATAACAGTAAAAAAGAAATGGGGCTAAGAGTGTTCGTATCTAAAGATAACTATCCAAATAGTAACGCCAGCAAACTATTTGCATCTTCTGTGATTGCTCATTTTAGAAAAAATTATGTTTTAAATGTAAACCCAAACCCACAGCAAAGGAAAGTGGGTGTAGCAATTTTGCAGCTAAATAATATCCCGTCCGTTTTGGTAGAGCTGGGAAATATTTCCAGAAAAGAGGATCTCGCTTACCTGCAATCATCAAAAGCTAAAGATGATTTTGCAAAAAGTATTCTGCAGGCCATCTCGCAATATGCAGATAATTTTAAAAGCCAGGTGTACGAAACAGACATATTGCCATCAAAAAAAGATACCCTTCCTTCTGCTAAATATAAATTGGGATTATATAAAGGAGAAGAAATTAAAAATATTGATGTTTCTAAAGATTGCGAAGTAGTAACTATAAAAACAGCCACTGGCAAAACAATTACCATGAGCATGAATGAAGCTAAGAAACAGCAGATTAAATTACCCACTTTTGAACTGAATAATACACCCAATTTTACAGGGGAATTAAATAACGATAGGTATAAGATAGATGCAAGCGAAAGGTTAACTATAAACGGGGAAAAAATTCGTGACCAAAATAACGGTATTGCCATTGATCGAATCACAATTAGAGGGGAAGGCATAGACTTAACAATAGACCCTAACAGTAAAACGAACCTAAGCCCCCTGTTTGTATTGGAGGGAAAGGAAATTTCATATGCTGATATGAATACTATTGATCCTAATAGTATTGAATCCATGAAAGTGCTTAAAGGAGCAGCGGCCATTAATGAATATGGTGCGGAAAAGAGTATAAATGGTGTTATTGAAATTAACCTGAAAAATAAAACAGACAAGGTAAAATATCAACCCGGAATTGCAGTTGTTGAACATGTTACGGATGCTGTGGATCCCAGCCCACAGTCAATTATCGGAGGAAAGGTGATATTTAGCAAGCTGGAACAGAAAGCAACATTTCCAGGTGGAACATCAGGATGGAGTAAATACCTGATGCAAAATCTAAACCCCAACATGCCGGTAGATGAGGGATGGTCTGAAGGAGTTTTTACGGTCATTGTAAGTTTTGTTGTAAGCAAAGATGGTTCTATCAGCGATGTGTTAACAGATGACTTTCAGGGTTCCAAAACGGCGCAGATGTGCGTAGACTTGATTAAAAACGGACCCAAATGGATACCCGGCAAACAAAACAACCGTATTGTAAATTCCCGTAAAAAGCAAACCATCACCTTCGTTGTGCAGGAGCAGTAACGACTCTTAAATATAAAAATTGTTTAAAGCCTTTCAATTTTGGGAGGCTTTTTTATATACAAAGATTTATCTTCATTGCAAATAATTTGTTCTATGATAAAACCATTCGCTCTTTTGTTTTCATTTCTGCTAACTTTTTGCAGTAACACAATTGCTCAAAGCACCGGCGTACTTCCCCTCACCGGTATTCAATATTTTAATGAAGGTATTTGGGCAAAATATGTAGAAGTGAATATTGACGGTGCTAAGCTGTTAAGTAACCGTATTCCTGCCAACAGGGAATTTTCTATTATACTCCAATTGCCTACCGGTTTTGTGCCCGATGCTGCCAAAAAAATATACCCCGCTGCAGAGGTAACGGTTTTAAATTCACGTAAACAAGTGTTGGCTTCCATGGGCAATGTATTAAAAGCCTACGAAGGCAGTGGGTTTGCAGCCCAGGGCTACAATACGCTGAGCTTAAAACTAAGCCTGAGAACAGAGTGGTTAAAAAATGAACCTGAATGTGTAGTACAGGTGCGTTATTACGATCTTAAAAGTAAAAAGCAACTGCGTTTATTATTCCCTGTTAGCATCGCTGCTGCCAACGAACCTTTGGCTGTTTCAAAACTGCCAATGAGTATTAAAACCAATGATGAATCGTTGGGCATGAGCAATGCTTTAAAAGTGCCTAATGCAGATATCATGGTAGATACCAGCATTAGAGTGGCCCCAAAAAACGCCTACCTAAGTATAGATATGCCGGGCATTACCGGTACCAATATGACAGAAGTGTTGGCTGGAAAATATAGCTTCTGGGTATTCGATCAAAGTATGAACGAAATTAAAATAGCAGATAAACTCCTGAAAAAAGTGGGCGGATCTATGGAAGATGAGCTCGTAAACTTAACTGTAAAAATCCCTTTCCGGTTAAAAACTGATCTTAAAAAAGGCTATACCATCCGGCTCCGTTGGGAAAGTACCGACCGAAAAAAGATTATTGATATTGTAACAACCAAATGATAAAAAACAGGAAAGCAAATCTTTCCTGTTTTTTTAATACCATATTTCTTCTCCCTTATATTTTATCAGCAATTCTTTTTTATCAGAAGCTTCTACCCTTCCAATAATCTGTGCTTCTATATTAAAAGATTGCGCAGCATCAATCATCACCTGTGCATCTGCAGGACTGCAATATACTTCCAGCCTGCAACCCATATTAAACACTTCAAACATTTCTTTAAGATTACTGCCACTGTTTTTTTGAAGTAAATCAAACACCGGCGGAGCCTCAAAGAGGTTATCTTTTATAATTTTAAAATTACCCGGCAAATATTTCAAACATTTGGTTTGCCCGCCGCCACTGCAATGAATTAACCCATGTATTTTTTCAAAATGATTTTGCAGCAATAGTTTTAAAACCGGTGCATAAGTACGGGTGGGGCTTAAAATTAACCGGCCTACATTTAATTCAGGATTCAGCAAATCTGAAACCGGATCTGTAAGCCTGCTGTTTCCAATATAAACCACTTCTTCCGGCAGGTTATTATCGTAACTCTCTTTAAAATGTTTTGCATAATAATTACTCAATGCATCATGACGTGCAGAAGTGAGTCCATTGCTGCCAATACCACTATTGTATTCCGTTTCGTAAGTTGCCTGACCATAACTGGCAAAACCTACTATAACATCATCAGCCATTATTTTTTCATTACTGATGATTTTATCTTTTGGCCAGCGGCAGGTCATGGTACCATTTACTGCTACAGTGCGTACCACATCGCCCACATCTGCAGTTTCGCCACCGAGGTAATGAATGTTTACACCAAATTCTTTAAGAGAATCAAACAGTTCCTGTGTACCATTAATTACCTGCTCGAGCACGGCACCGGGTATTAAATTTTTATTGCGGTCGATGGTAGAATTAAAAACAATATTATCATGAATACCCACACAAAGCAGGTCATCAAGGTTCATAACCACTGCATCCTGCGCAATGCCTTTCCATACAGAAAGGTCTTCGGTTTCTTTCCAATAAAGGTAAGCAAGGATGCTTTTAGTGCCTGCACCATCTGCGTGCATTACGTTTACAAAATCGTTATCTCCTGCCAGGTAATCAGGATAAATTTTACAAAATGCATGAGGGAATAAACCCTGGTCGAGTTTTTTTACCGCTTCGTGCACTTCTTCTTTTTGAGCAGACACCCCTCTTTTTGAATATAAAGACATTTGAATTGTTTCGTTTGCGGTTATGATTGAAGCCGCAATTTACAAATCAATTATACATTAACCATTATCCTTTATCAATTATACATTGTCCGTTATTAATTATCATTTAGATTTGCAGCCTGTTTTATATGAAGGTTTACAACAACATCCATTTACTGCCTGTATTTAAAAATGCCGTTTTAACCATCGGCACTTTTGATGGTGTGCACCAGGGGCATCAGCAAATTATTCAGCAGCTTTTAAAAGAAGCTGCGTCTATAAATGGTACTGCAGTACTCATTACTTTTTTCCCACATCCAAAGCAGGTGGTTATCAATGCTGCATCCGGGGGCTCCAGGTCACATAGCCAGCATGCCATTCAACTGTTAAATACGCCGGAAGAAAAATATGAATTACTGCATAAGCAGGGGATCGAACATATAGTAGTTGTGCCCTTTGACAAGGCCTTTTCAGAGCAATCTGCAGCATCTTATATAAAAAATTTCCTGGTAAAATTATTCCACCCACATACCATCATTATTGGTTACGATCACCGCTTTGGCAATAACAGGGAAGGAGATTATCATTTACTGGAAAAGGAAGCAGATCAATACAACTACATTGTAAAAGAAATCCCGGAGCATGTATTAAAAAATGTAACCATCAGCAGCACCAAAATAAGAACCGCACTGCTTGAAGGAGATATTGATACAGCAGCAAGCTATCTTGGTTATGCTTATTTTTTTAGCGGCAAAGTAATATTAGGCAATCAACTGGGCCGCACCATTGGTTACCCCACGGCCAACCTGCTGATAGAAGATGAACAAAAGTTAGTACCCGCCAATGGGGTTTACGCTGTAGAAGTTGTTTTGAAAGGAAGAGAAAAAACTTATAAAGGAATGATGAATATTGGCCTCAGGCCCACTGTGGATGGAAGCACAAGGATGATAGAAGTAAATATTTTTGATTTTGATGAAATGATTTATGGCAGCAGCCTTAAAGTAATACTGGTAAAACATTTGAGAAGCGAAGTAAAATTTAACGGCCTCGATGAATTAAAAATACAATTGGCAAAGGATAAAGAAAATGCTAAAGCCAGTTTTTAAATGTTAGTTTAAAGTTTAAGGGTTTAAGGGTTTAAGGGTTTAAGGTTTAACGTTTTTTCAACTTGTACTTTCATTTAGCTTTTCGTAGATTTCATATTATCCATTGGTAGCAGCAGATTTTCAGCTTTCAGTATTTAGCTTTCCTGGTTTGAATAAAATTATCAAAACACTATAAGCCTGCCTGCCGTCATGCAGGTTTTCAACCTTTCACTTTTCACTTTTGACCATTGACCATTGACCTTTCACCTTCCCCTATATTATCATCTTCGCCACCATCTCCCTCATCAATAAAGCTCCGGAAGTACCACTATCTCCCACCCCTACACTTTTTAAATTATAGTGATGTAATAACAGCAATAATTTCTCCACCCCCGGGTAACCATAATTTTTAATCATTAGTTTACCCTGTTGCAGGGCACTCACATTAAAATAAAATAGTGGTTTTAATGTATTATCGTTCATATCGGGCATGCCAAATGCAGCGTAGGCTTTGCTTATAAAAGCATATAGTGCCGGCAATGCCATTTGTATAGGTACCGCTTTAGGATTGCTTTCAAAATACTGAATGATCTTTAATGCCTTTAGCAGGTCTTTTTTAGCAATGGCATCCTGCAATTCAAAAACATTGTATTCTTTACTGATGCCAATGTATTTTTCAATATCATCTTCTTCAATGATTTTTTTACCGGCAAGATTAAGCGAAAGTTTATCTATTTCATTAGCGATACGGCTCAAATCATTTCCAATATGTTCTTCCAGCAATGCAATACATTTTGGCTGAATAGCGTATCCCTTTGACTTTACAAGTTCTCCTATCCATTCCTGGATCTTATATTCCCGGATTTTTTCTGAATTAAAAACTTCCGCATTAGAAGTAATCGTTTTATTCAATTTGGTGCGTTTATCCAGGGCTTTACCTTTATAGGCTACCACAAATATGGTAGAATCCAAAGGAGACGAAATATAGGAGTCCAGCTTTTCAATTTCCTTCATGTGCTGCGCCTCTTTAAGAATAACCACCTGTTTTTCGGCAAACATCGGGTATCGCTTACAGGCATTGATCACAGCAGTCCAATCTGCATCTTTGCCATAAAATACTGTTAAGTTAAAACCTGCTTCCGACTCAGGCAACATTTCATGCTCCGCAAAATTGATCAGCATATCAATATAATATTCTTCCTCGCCCTGCAACCAATAAACAGGTTTGTATTTTCTTTGTTTCCAACTGGTTAAAATTTTTTCTGCACTCATAGTATAGTGATTATCTTCATAATGGACATCTTTTAGCGACTTTTAAAGGTTCTAAATTGACTTTTATTTTTATTTGGCACAGTTTTGGAAAATATGTTCAGGAATCTAATGATTCAATAAAATACTTTATAATAAGTACATTTTTTTATTGCCGCAATTTAATACTAAAAACAATTTTTAATACATAAAAATCTATAATCATGGCATTTGAAAATTTCCCACAAGCAGAAAAACAGGAACAGGAAGGCGTTACAAAATCAACAACTTCCAAAAACAATTTACGCACCATTTTAACCGGCGTATTAGTGGTAGCTCTTTTAGGTACCTGGGGCTACATTATCTATGATAAAAACAATACCAAGGAAACCTTAACTCAAAAGGAAACCCTGATTGCAAGCACTTCTACCCAGCGGGATGAGCTTCAAAAAGAATTAGAAGATGCTGCAATGAGATATGATATGCTTAAATCTTCTAATTCAAAATTAGATAGCACAATTACATCTAAAGACAGGGATATTCAAGAAAAAAGAACACGAATTCAAACCTTACTGAATAAAGTGAATGCCACTGCATCAGAATTGGGTGAGGCCAAAAGACTGATTGCCTCTTTAAATGGTGATTTAGTAAGCTATCAAACTCAAATTGAAGTTTTACAGGGAGAAAAAATTCAGCTTACACAGGAAAAACAATATGTAACACAGGAAAGGGATAGGGTTAGAAAAGATTTTGACTCTGCAACTGTAGTTATTAAAGAAAAAGAAGACATGTTGAATGTAGGATCTACATTACTTGCTTCTAACTTTAGCATCACTGGTATTAACGAAAAAGGTGCCAAAGAAAAAACTACCAGCACCGCCAAAAGGGTTGATAAATTAAGAATCAGTTTTGATCTTAACGAAAATATGATTGCTAAGTCTGGTACAAAAGAAATATTTGTTTGCATTACAGCTCCGGATGGCACACCTGTAGCTGTAGAGGCTTTGGGTTCCGGCACATTTAGTACAAGAGACGGACAGCAGAAATTTTTTACTCAAAAACTGGATGTAGATTATACTCAAAACAAAAAACAAACCGTATCATTCGACTGGAAACAAAATACTAATTTTAGCACAGGCAATTATAAAATTGAAGTTTTTAACAACGGTTTTAAAGTAGGCGAAGCAAGCAGGCCCCTAAAAAAAGGTGGATTGTTTAGCTAAATCAAATAATCGCTCTTTAATCAACCATTAGAAATATCCGCAAAAAAACCAACCATCTTAGCTGAATCATAAAAATTGATTCCCGTCTATAAATTCCAACATTAATAAAATGATCATCCGCCAGTCTCGTAAGAGGCTGGTTTTTTTTTGTATAAAATCATTGTTGTCCGACTAAATGCCAAAACGCTTATCAAGCCTGCTTAACCTCCCCCTCCTCCTCCTGATAAAATCCTATCGTGTGGAGGATACATCTTCGATGTGAAAAAATTGGAACACTGGTAACACGGACCTGCCGGGCAGGCAGGTTTGACCGATGAACACAGATTTTTTTCTGCCCTATCTGCCGACAGGTAAAATTGTAGAAAATTAGGAACGTTTTGGTGATCCAATATCCTGCGAAGCAGGGTTATACTGTGTTTATACAATTTAAAAAGCTGATTCATGGGTTAGTAAATAGTTTAAACAAATATAAAATCATATAAATCCACCCCACTTGTCTACCGTAATGCAGATCCGTGTCATCCTTGTTCCTTTTGTATTTTTGTCCACACGGTAGGATAAAATCGCTACACGCTCTCTCTACCGAAATCATAGGGAGAGAGAGCCAGCCCCCTCAACCAGAAGCACTTGAACGATTTGGTAGAGTTTTAATCGGACAATAGTGATTAAAAAAAGAAAAAGAAACTAAAACAACATCGGTTTGATTTGGCATTAAAGGGAATAAGATGTCTTGAAAATTTTACGATACTGTCATATTAAAAAGCCGCATCAAAAATTGATGCGGCTTCATTTATATATGTTACAAATTAATTTGTCTTTGCAAGATTGGCCTGAACTATCATACTGTTCACAACCTGTACCGTTTTATCAATAAAGATATCTTCACTCCTTACTTTTAACCACGCCTTGCTTCTATCTGTTTTATCTTTAGTAGTATCTGAAATATTATCTACAGACAGGTATTTCATATCTATTGTTTTTGGCAATTTATATGCTTCTTCCATCTGCTTGTATACATTCTTTAATTCTTTTTGATTTGCTTTAAACTGTTGAATATTTAAAGAAAATTTGCGGTCGTTATTCTTTTCCAGCCAGGCTACATTTGTTTTAATTTTTCCAAAAGCAGTATTAGCTGTTACTGCAGCATTGGCATTTTTAATAATAGCATCAGTACTGTAAGTGCTTACCCATGGTGAGTAGACGGCCTGGTTTATTTTATCCCATTGCAGTGCATCAGGATTATCTTTTTCACGAAATTTTAAATGCTCCAGCCTGTCGGGCAATATAACGTCGGGCACCACACCTTTTAACTGGGTAGCACCACCATTAATGCGATAAAATTTTTGCAGGGTAAGTTTTACTGTTCCGAGATCATCGGCTTTACCGGTTCCGAAAAGGCTGTTTTCGCTTTGTGGGTTTAAGGGAATATTACGCTGCACTGTACCTTTGCCATATGTAGAGGTACTGCCTAAAATAATCCCTCTTTTATAATCCTGTATTGCTGCTGCAAATATCTCAGAAGCAGACGCACTTGTTTCATCAACCAATACTGCCAGCGGACCTGAATACATTACTTCCTTATCATTGTCGGGCAGCACTTTTGCTTTATCGCCACGGCCTTTTACCTGGCATATGGGGCCATCTTCTATAAACAAGCCAACCATTTGCACCACATCATATAAAGAGCCACCACCATTTCCCCTCAGGTCCATCACTATACCTTCTACTTTTTCTGCTTTTAACTTTTCTATTTCTTTGGCCACATCATCTGCACAGCGTGCACCATTTGGATCTTCAAAGTTTGCATAAAATTCAGGCAGATAAATGTATCCTATTTTATGTTCGCCATTAATAATAGCAGATTTTACAAAAACATCATCCAGTTTTACATCATCTCTTAAAAGGCTTATTACTTTAATGCTGCCATCTATTTTGCGGATGGTTAATTTAACTTCTGATCCTTTCTGTGCACCACGAATTAGTTTTACTGCATCAGTTACTGCAAATCCTGTTACATCTACCGGCTCTTCTTTTCCCTGTGCCACTTTTAAAATTTCGTCTTTTTCTTTTAACTCACCACTTTTCCACGCAGGACCACCACTTACAAGGCTAAGAATTTTTATCTTTCCATCCTCTTCAATCAGTTGTGCGCCAATTCCAAAAAAACTACCTCTCATACCTTCATTAAAGGTTCTTAAATCAATTGGAGGAAAATAGGAACTATGAGGATCCATTGTAGTAGTAATGGCATTTACAAAAGTGCTGAAATTTTCGTCGTTGGTTTCCCTGTTCTTTTTGGTAGCCATGTAGCGGTTTATCTGTTTAGTCACTTGTTCTCTCGCTTCTCTTTCCAGCGTGCTGTCGGCCTTTATTTTAAAGTCTTTCTTTTCTTTATTTTTTTCCCTGTCATCCTGCATACCCACAAAACGATCTAATACAGCATACTTTACACTTTTTCTCAATACGTCATACCGCTCTTTTTCCGTAACAGGAAAAGAACGCTTTTTAGCATCCATTTCTACATCTTCATTTACC
>Ga0335397_10009233_pt1 | contig 12332 bp, 7 predicted proteins | sample MAT04_FD_205740 | JGI IMG/M metagenome (GOLD analysis project Ga0335397, IMG submission 205740) | Freshwater microbial communities from Lake Fryxell liftoff mats and glacier meltwater in Antarctica - MAT-04 (spades assembly) (version 2) ...
TGGCAAAAGATGCTGATTTTTCTACGAATGGCTGCATATGGTTGCCTTACCTGTGGCGAATCTGCGCCAATGTTGCGCCATGTTGCCATATCTAGCGGTCACAAAACTATGGCTGAGTAGTTACGTTGTCGGAGAGATAGATGATGATGGTATTTTTGCTCAAGCCTGCTTTATCAAGAGCGGCTGTAATGGACGCGACGCCGTCATCGACAGAAAGCAACGAGCGTAGAATCTGCTTGTGTGCAGTATCAACCTCCTCGGGCGAAAGAGGCGAGAGGTCCCCGATGTAATCCGGCTTATCGCTAATATCCTCTTCATTGAAATTTGGCGGGCGATATTGTACCCAGTCCCAGTAATCGCCGCCGGCACGGAAAGTATCCTTGTGGCGCGGCGCAGAAATATATGGCGAATGCGGATTATAGTAACCAAGCATCATGAAGAAGGGCGTGTCGCGTTCGTCGCGGATAAAGGCGAGGGCGTTATTTGTAACCACGTCGGCGCTGAAATTGGTTTTTGATTTAGGATATTCAACTGCCGTGCCATTTTCAGACATGCTAAAGTTAAAAAAATATTGCAGGTTACCAATATCATCATCGGCGCTGATGTTCTTGCCAAGAAAGGCTTTCCACTTATCCCAGCCCGGCGGAACAACGCCATGCGGAACAAGGTCTTCATATTCATTTAAATATTTTCCAAAATAAGCTGTGCGATACCCAGCCTGTTGCAACCAGACAGACATGCTGGTGGAGGCGTCAAACTTTGGCGCTCCGCCGAGAGGCATACGGTCTGTGTAGACTTGATGGTTATGAACATATTGTCCCGATAAAATACTTACACGGCTCGGACAGCATAACGGCGTGGTGACAAATCCGTTTTCGAAAACGACCCCGCCTGCCATGAGTTGTGTTTTTACGGCGGGCATATAATCGACCGTATGAAAGGGTTGATCGTCTGTCAGAATGAGGATGACATTTGGACGCGAGTCGCTCATGCGCGCTGAAGAGGCAGGCTTATCAATATCAATATTAAAGATGGTTGGCGAATGATCAATGATTGGTGTGGGCGGGGTGTACGATACAGAAGGATTTGTCGGCGCACAAGCGGCAAGGATCAACACGCCGATCACTGCGACAAAAAATAATTTTACGATTCGTTTCATTTATTGCTCCAAAATATTTTCACAAAGTTCGCTTCCCAAGTTTTGCATCTGTCCATCAGCAAGCTGATGGACTCCAGAATCATGATTTACTGGAATTACCTATCCCGTATTTCTCAAGCCTGCGGCTATTCCGTTGATGGTCAAGCGGATCACTTCACGCATTGCCTGAGCTTCGGCGCCTTCCGAATCAGGCAGGGCACGCATCCGCCGCAGCATTTCCACCTGGATGTAATTCAACGGGTCTACGTAGGGATTCCGCAATTGCACCGCAATTTTTGTAATTGGTTCGGCATCCAGTAGGTTTGTATGCCCGCTGATGGATAAGACAATATCGCGCGTTTGGTTATATTCAGCGCGGACGGTGTCGAATATTTTCGTGGCTAACTTTTTATCGGGGACAAGGTCAACATAAAGAGCGGCGATGTCCATATCCGCTTTGATCAAGGACATCTCGGTATTGTCCAGCATGGATTTGAAAAACGACCAGCCGTTGTACATTTCACGCAGAAGCGTAACGTCATTTACCGAGGCAAGCGCGGTGCCCAGCCCAAACCAGCCGGGCAAATTGAAGCGGCTTTGCATCCACGAGAAGACCCACGGAATGGCGCGGATTTTAGTCACTTCACTGCTTTGTGTCCGCGCGGCAGGACGGGAGCCGAAGTGTAGACGTTTGATTTCATCTAATGGAGTTGCTGCCTGCCAGAAATCAATAAAGCCTGGCGTTCCATAAACAAGTTGACGATAGACATTTTGCGCCACAACTGACATGGAATCCATGCCTGTGCGCCAGGCGGCGGGAATCTCAACTTTCTTTTTTGTGGGAGAGGATGCCAGCAGCACCGCATGGATAATTTGTTCGAGATGGCGATGTGCAAGTTCAGAGTTGGAATAACGGGCGGCGATCGTCTCGCCCTGTTCTGTGAGACGGAAGCGTCCATTAATACTGCCGACGGGTTGTGCGCGAATGGCACGGTTGGCGGGTCCGCCGCCGCGGGCAATTGTCCCGCCGCGACCGTGAAAGATGGTTAGCGTAATTTTATATTTTTGCGCGACCTGTGTGATGTTCTCCTGCCCTTGATACAGCGCCCAGTTTGCCATGACGTATCCGCCGTCTTTGTTGCTGTCTGAATAGCCGATCATCACCATTTGAGCATCGTCGCAGGTTGCGAGATGTTCACGATAGACCGGCAATGTAAACAGATTTTCAAAGATATCCGGCGCGGATCGTAAGTCTTCGATGGTTTCAAAGAGCGGGACAATTTGCATAGCATGGTCACAACCTGACCAACGGGCAAGCAGTAACACGGTCAACACGTCTGATGCAGATTTGCACATCGAGATCACAATGGGACCCAACAACTCGGCTCCGTAGATGTCACGCACGCGCGCGATAAGTTGAAACAATGACCATGTTTCAGCGGTGCCCGGAGTCACCCCGGGCTGAGTCGCAAGCTCGGGCAGTGGCCCCGCCAACAGCTGAGTCAGAAGCGCGAGTTTCCCGTTGTCTGGCATCCCAAGAAAATCCGAAGCGATATTGAGCGCACGCAGGGTTTCATCCAGTGTGATATTAAAGCGGGTTGACTCTTCGCGAATATCCAGGCGCATCGTGTGCAGACCAAAAATATGCAGTCGATGGCGGATATTTTTGATCTCATCCTGCGCAAGCGAGGCGGGCAGAATCGCGGCAATGATTTCGATCGGCTTAAGTAAATGTTGTAAATTGATGCGCGCCTGATGCGGTTTGCGTTCAAGCAAATTTTCGGTCATGGCATCGTTCGACGCATCTTTCAAATCATCGGCAAGCAATGAAAGCACGAGGCGATATGGCTCTGCCGCGTAACGCTCTTCAATGGACGCGACATGCGGCGGAAGCGGACGACGCGCTTCGATCCAGGCGGTGAGTTCGGGCGGAGGCAGCAAACGGCGGGCGCTCAAACTCAGGCGACGCGCGAGGTCGTGCATGGTCTGGCGGTTGCTTTCCACCGCAAGCCCGCGATGAAGGCGCAGCGTTTCAGCCGTGACCTTGTGCGTTACGTTGGGATTGCCGTCGCGGTCGCCGCCCATCCACGAGGCGAGTTGAAGCCAGTTCGAAGGCGAAACCACTTCGGGGTAGTGCGAAGCGAGCGCATGATCGAGGTCGTCGTAGAGCGCGGGAAGCGAATCAAAAAAAACTGATTCAACAAAAAACAATCCCGTGCGCACTTCATCGGTGGCGGCAGGGCGCGTGGTGCGGTGGCGGTCTGTAAGCCAGAGCGCCACAACTTCGGCATGAATTTTCGCGCGAATTTTTTGCTTTTTACGCGGCGAAAGATTTTCATTTGAAAGATCATCCAGCAGGCGCGCAAGCCGTTGAAGTTTTGAGATGATTGTGCGGCGGCGTGACTCGGTGGGATGCGCCGTGAGCACAAGCTCGATGGAAAGCCCGTTGAGCAGGGTTTGCATTTGCTCAGGGGTCACGTCCTCTTTTTTTAGCAAAGTAATTGCATCGCCCACTGACTCGTCCAATGGATCAGGCGAAAGTTTTTTTTCACGCTCACGCAATTGATGCACGCGCTGATTTTCTTCTGCAAGATTGACCAGATCAAAATAGGATGCGAATGCCGCTGAAACAGCGCGCGCAGCGTTGACATCCAACGCCTCCACCTCCGCCTCAAGCTGTTTCGCCGCTTCGGTATTCCCGCCCCTTCGGTCTTTCGCTGCCGCGCGAATGCGCTCTTCAGTGGCAAATAATTCCGGCGACTCAAGCTCGCCAATGACATTCCCAAGAATGTCTCCCAGTAGATGAATAGAGGTAGAAAGTTCCATGGGCGGTAGTATAACGAATAATGACTTTTGATTCAAAGGCAATCTTGCGCTGATGTTTTTCTAACAAAACTCTTACCGGCGCATTGATGCGGGTGATATAAAATTTCGTTAAATGCTGTTATCCTTAACAAAATTTTGTATCCAGGAGTCAATCCATGACTGACAAAGCTTCATCAGAGAATGCGCAACAATTTTCGTTCAAGGCAGAGACAAAACAACTGCTTAATATTTTGATCCATTCGCTGTACAAAGACCGCGAAGTATTCCTGCGGGAATTGCTCTCGAATGCTTCGGATGCGCTCAACCGTTTACGCTTCGAAATGGTGACCAATCACAATGTGCTCGACTCGGCTACGGACTTAAAAGTCCACATCACAGTAGACAAAGACTCGCGCATGCTCACCATTCAGGATACGGGCATCGGCATGACGCGCGATGAGGTAATCGAAAATCTCGGCACAATTGCTCAATCGGGTGCGCGTAAATTCTTGGACGCCACTAAAGATCAAAAGGTAGATTTGACCCAAGTCATCGGTCAATTCGGCGTTGGATTTTATTCCGTGTTCATGGTCGCAGAATGGGTACGGGTCACATCGCACTCATCCAATCCGGAAGCCGAGGCGGTCAGTTGGTACGCCACAGGCGACGACACCTATCAGATCAGCGCGGCAGAGATGAGCGAGCGCGGCACGAAGGTCGAGATCAAACTCAAGGAGGATGCCGCCGAATTCGCCGAGGAATATCGCATCAAGAACATCATCCACAAGCACTCGGATTACATCGGCTTCCCCATTTATATTGGCGACAGCAAGGACGCAGTCAACAAACAGACCTCGCTCTGGCGCACATCCAAACAGGAAGTGACCGACGAGCAATACAAGGAATTTTATCGCCAGACCACGCTGGATTTTGAAGATGCTTTGATGCACGTCCACATCTCTACCGATGCGCCCGTGCAGTTATACGCACTCTTGTACATCCCCAGCAAAGTAGAGCGCGGCGTTTTTGCCCTGCGAAAAGATGACGGGCTGAAATTATATTCGCGCAATATTTTGATCGACGACTACAACAAAGATCTGCTGCCTGACTATTTGCGCTTCGTTCAAGGCGTTGTGGACTCGGAAGACCTGCCGCTGAACGTCTCCCGTGAAACTGTTCAGTCCAGTGGACTGATGCCGAAGTTGAAGAAGGTGCTGACAAACCAGGTTATCAAGGAATTGGAAAACCTCGCAAAAAATAATGCGGAGAAATACCACACCTTCTGGCAGGAGTTTGGCGTTTACCTGAAACAAGGAATTGCCGCCACGCCCGCAGATGCTGAAAGCATCAATCCGCTGTTGCGATTCAAGACAAATTTGAACCCCGAAACCTGGTCTGCGCTGGATGAGTATGTTGCGCGCATGAAAGAAGGACAGAAGGAAATTTTCTACATCGTCGGCGAAGACCCGAAATCCGTTTTGCGCAGTCCGCATTTGGATTACTTCCATTCGCAAGGGACGGAAGTTCTGCTTCTGACTGACCCGATGGATTCGTTCATGTTGATGGGCTTGCACAAGCACAAGGATTTTGAATTAAAGAATGTCGCACAGGCAGAAATAGACACGAACGCAAAACCAAAGGAAGAAACCGAAGCAGAGAAAATCCCTGACGCTGATTTCAACGGGCTGGTGGAACAATTCAAAAAAGTATTGGGAGAGAGCGTAACCGATGTCCGCGCGAGCAACCGGCTTTACGAATCTGTTGCGCGTTTGGCAGACGCCGATGGTAATGCCAACCCCGAACTCCAGCGCGTTTATAAATATCTCGGAAAGGAATACGAAATTCCAAAGAAAATTTTGGAATTAAATCCTACTCACACGATCCTGAAAAACCTGCTCAAATTGGAAACGGGCTCGGAATTGCAAAACATCATCATCGAGCAGATCTACGACAGCGCTCTGCTGGTGGAAGGGTTGCATCCCGATCCATCGAGCATTGCTTCACGCGTTCAGCAGATCATAGAAGCGGCGCTGGCTCAAAAATAAACGTCCCTTTTTGTTTGTGGGTTATAGGTTTTCAGATTGGAAGGTTTTCAAGTATACAGGTTGAAAACCTTTCAACAGTTATTCAATGAACATAGCATCCCCAAAAGAATAGAAGCGATAACCTTCCTGAATGGCAAGGTTATAAGTTTGGAGAATTTTCTCACGCCCCGCAAATGCGCTGACCAGCATGATCAGCGTGGATTTTGGCAAATGGAAATTCGTGATCATTGCATCCACAATTTTGAATGGATAACCGGGGAGGATGAAAATGTTTGTGGGACCGATGAAGGCTGTAATCAGTGTTGCGTGTTGCGTGTTGCGTGTTACCGCCGATTCCAGTGTTCTCACCGAGGTTGTCCCAACGGCAATCACCCGACCACCATTTTGTTTGGTCTGATTAACTAAGTCCGCGGTTTCTTGCGGAAGCTCACACCATTCGGTGTGGATTTTATGCTCTTCGGGATTCTCTTCTGTGACAGGCGCGAAGGTGTCCAGACCGACGTGCAGGGTGACGTAGGCGGTCTGCACGCCTTTTTGTTTTAACTCGTCCAGCAGTTGCGGCGTGAAATGAAGTCCCGCTGTGGGCGCGGCGGCGGAACCAACATCACGCGAGTAGACGGTTTGATAGCGTTCGGGGTCGCTTAGTTTTTCATGAATATACGGCGGAAGGGGAACATTGCCCACGCTGGAAAAATACGGCTCAATGGGTTCGGAAAACTTGATCAAGCGTTCAGAGCCTTCGAGGATTTCAAGTATCTCGGCTTGGACTGAAAACGCTTCGCGTCCAGACTTTTCAGTTTTAGTCCAAAAACTGGAGTCTTTGGACTCCACAATCACTTTTTTTCCAACGCGCAGACCTTTGCCGCCGACCAGAACTTCCCATGTCAACTCGTCACGGCGGCGCAGGAGGAGCAACTCCACGTGACCGCCAGTTTCTTTTTTGGCGAAGATCCTCGCAGGGATGACGCGGGTACGGTTGAGGATGAGCAAATCGCCTGGGCGCAGAATCAGGCTGAGGTCACGAAAGATGCGGTGCTCCACATCCCCCGAGTCGCGATGCAGGACTAATAGTCGGGAGGAATCGCGTGGTTCGCCGGGAGTTTGTCCAATGGAGGATTCGGGGAGGTGATAGTCGAAGTCGGTTGTTTTCAATTATGTTCGCTTTTATTTGTTCAAAAATCGAGAGATTATATTCAGGAGGATGGTGAGAATAACCGACACCAAAATCGAACTTGTGACTGGGAAATAAAACGAGCCGTTCTCCCTTTCGATGCGAATATCACCAGGTAATCGTCCAAGCGGAATTCCAAATTTCATGGCGAGATATACTCCCCCGCCAATGAGGAATAACGCAATTCCTGCGAACATTAGGTAACGGGCGAAGGTTTCCATAATAGGTTCTCGTCATTGCGAGCGTTCTTTGCGAAGCAATCTCGCTGGGGAATGTGGGGATTGCTTCGTCGCAAGAAACAAGAACGCTCCTCGCAATGACATCACAGCAGCCTCGCCTGTCCCTGCTCCGTGTAGGTATATCCCAAATGATCGTACGCGGATTTGGTGGCGACACGTCCCTGCGGAGTACGGTCTAGGAAACCGAGTTGCAGAAGATACGGCTCGACCACATCCATGATGGTGTCTTGTTCTTCGCTGATGGATGCGGCGATGGTATTCAAGCCGACAGGTCCGCCGTTATATTTTTCGATGATGGTCTTAAGCACGCGGCGATCCACGTCATCCAGTCCGAGGGGATCAACCTGTAATAAATCCAATGCTTCTTTGGCGACATTTTTCGTAATGACCCCGTCCGCACGGACTTGGGCGAAATCACGCACACGGCGCAGCAAGCGCAACGCCACACGCGGAGTCCCACGGGCGCGGCGTGCCATTTCTGTGATGCCATCTGTCTCAGCTTCCACCTTCAACATGCGTGCGGCGCGGGTCACAATTGCCTGCATCGCGTTGAGATCATAATAATCCAAACGATAGACCGCGCCGAAACGCGCGCGCAACGGAGCGGTGACCAAAGCCAAACGCGTCGTGGCGCCGACAATGGTGAAGCGCGGCAATTTCAAACGGATCGAACGCGCCGAAGGTCCTTTGCCGATGACAATGTCCAGCGCGAAATCTTCCATGGCGGGATATAAAACTTCTTCCACAGCCCTGCCCAGGCGGTGGACTTCGTCAATGAATAACACATCCCCCGCCCGCAGGTTGGTAAGGATCGCAGCCAAGTCGCCAGCGCGCTCGATCACAGGTCCAGCCGTCACCTTGACGTTGACTTCCATCTCATTGGCAAGCACATGTGCAAGCGTTGTCTTCCCCAGCCCAGGAGGTCCATAAAAGAGGACATGATCCAATGCTTCGCCGCGTTTGCGCGCCGCCGCAATCAGAATGGATAAATTCTCTTTGACCTGATCCTGCCCGATCAAGTCGTTTAGTTTTTCAGGACGAAGCGCATTATCCACACGGTCGTCAGGCTTGGCTTCGGGGTCGAGGGGACGGGGAGATTTAGTCATAGTGGAGATTATAACAATAAACAGCCTCCCAGTTTTCAGTTATATGAGAAGTGAATCAAACAGGGATGGCCCAGCGTTCGGTCATCCCTGTGAAAAGATTTGCTCTTCGGCAGTCTGGCGGTCATGATCACGGAAAAATAATTTTGTGATTGTAGACCCATGACTTTGCGCCATCAGGTTTCCCTGATTTTGCCTTTCGGAAGTCGGTCAGTCCTGACCTCACAAATGCGTTGGGTTTTAGACACCTGACTTTGCGTCGCCGTCTTTTGGCGGTTTTGCTTTTATCGGCAGTCTGGCAGTCCTGGCTCAGTTCAGCGTTAGACTCATGACTTTGCGCCGCCGGGTTTTCCCGGTTTTGCTTTTTCTCGGAGCAATTTTATTATTGCACAAAAAAAATATTTTTTCAATCACTCAGATGTTCTAATAATAAAATCCTATTTCACAACTTCAAGGAAAGTAGCTTCCACCGTCATGCCCCACTTCAAACGCGGATCCGCCTCTTTGAGGGCGATACGCACCGTGTAAAGAATGTCGCCGCCTTGTTGGGTGTAAGCCTGACTGATCTCTGTGACCGTACCTTTGATTATCAGGTCGGGCAGGGCATCTGGCACAAGAGTCACATTTTGACCTGAGCTTAGTTTCACCACTTCCAGTTCGGTGATATCAGTTGTTTCAACGATCCACGTGCTGAAATCAGCAATGCTGACGGCGCGTGTCTCGGCAGTCACCTGCTCGCCCACTTTCACGTTGACATCCGCCACAACCCCGTCAAACGGCGCGGTGATCACATAGTTGGAAAGCGTATCTTTTGCGGCATCCAGGTTGGCTTTGGCAAGCGCAAGTTGATCGGCATTCGGGCCATCGAGGCTGATCTCATATTGATGCCTGGCTTCGGCTTCGGCGGCAAGCGCGGCATCATATGTGCTGCGCACTTCGTCACGCTCACGAATCTGTTTTTCCAATTCACGCACGGCGCGGTTCAAATCATCCTGCGCTTGATCAAGAGCGCTCTTGGCATTTTTGCGCTTGTAGTTATCTTTTTCAAGATCTTTATATTTATCAAAATCCTCCTGCCTATCTTTTAAATCCTGCTGACGGTCTTCCACAATGGCTTTTTTGTCTTCGATCTTTGTTTCAATATCATCCACATTAAGATCATCCCACTTCTTTTCGGCATTGGCGCGCGCGATCTGAGCGTCCATATATGCCTGCCAGAGTTTGGCGCGGTCACCGCTTTCATTGCGGAGGAGGGTATCGTACGCATTTTGGGCGATGACGACCTGTGCCTCAGCCCCGCCCGCATTTGAGAGGCGGACGAGGACATCTCCCAAGCTGACAGAATCTCCCTCACTCACCAGCACCTCTTCCACAACACCGCGCGCCTGAAAGGACAGGTTCGCGCCACGGATAGGTTCAAGGCGTCCTTCCGCCACCACCGCATTGGACGAGACTGCATCCACAGGCGCAGGAGCAGCCGCAGGTTGATTTCCACAAGCGAAAAGCGCGAGTGAAAAAAGGGTCAATAAAGTAATCATGGTTAATATTTGTTTTTTCATTTTGTACCTTCTTGTTGTGAGACCGTCATTGCGAGGAGGGCCCTCTCCCCGACGAAGCAAGCTCTTTGCGTTGTTGGGGATTGCTTCGGGCGAAGAACACACCTGCCCTGGCGGGCGGTGCCAGGGAGAACGCCCTCGCAATGACGAGACCTAAATTATTCGTACGCCAATACTTCTCGAATGGTCAAACGTGCTGCATTACGCGCAGGCAAAATGGAGCCGACGACTGAAAGCAGAAGCACCAGTCCCAGCCAGATGGCGTATCCTAGAAACGTGAAAACCACTTTGATGGGTGTTTCAAATACAGCTGTGCTGACTATATCAGAAAGCACATACGTAAATGGAATGGATAGAACAATTGCCAGCATAAAGGAAATGGAACCGATCACAAAACCCTCTGCAATCACGGTCCGCATCACAGCGCGGTCATCTGCGCCAATGGCGCGCATGATACCGATCTCACGCGTGCGCTCGAGCACGTTCATGCCCATCGTGCCTGTCAGTCCCATTGCGCCTACGATGGCCGTCAAAATGGCCATGATGAGCAAGAAAGTCACCAGTATATCCAAACTCTCCGAAGCAGTATCAAGCGAGGACAAGCCTGATTCGGCTTTTCGTACTTTGAATCCCTCGTCGCGGAAGAAATGATCCAGCTTTTCAGCCATCAAATTCTGAAAGGCGCGGTCATGTTGCGTGGTGACAATGCGGAAAGAAAAGGAACGGTTCGCAAGATTTGAGATCTGCGAAATATATTCATACGGCGCGTAGGCCAGAATTCCTTCGTTGCCGACAAACTTAAAGATACCGACAACCTCCCACGATTCTTCGCGTCCTTTGATGTTGAGGAGCACAGGGTCGCCAGGCTTCAAGTCAGGGTAAAACTTAAGCGCAGCTTCGCTGATCGCCAACTTGCGGACATCATCCTTGCGGATCCAGCGCCCCGCGGCGATCAAAGGATTCACCAACTCACTTTCAGCAGGCGGGGCAAGCAGATTAACATTCTCTGCCACCAAACCATCTGGATACAACAACTCGGTGCCGAGGAACTGCCAGCCTTCCACACGCTCCACGCCATCCACCTGCACGGCAAATTGCTCCACTTCACTCAGGCGGTAGGCTTTGTCGAAATCAAGCGTGACATCCGCGCGGAAGTAACTTCCGATCGAGCCGATGTAATCATGCAGGGTCACGCGCACGTTGAAGACCGCGATAAAGATCGCGCCGCCCATTGTTAAAGTAAAGAGGGTCAGCATTAAACGTCCACGGCGGCGGAATGTATTTCGCAGGGAAATAATGAACGGGCGCGGAAAATGGATGCCGCGTGCAGAAAGAATGTTCGTGATGCGAACCAGCATGGCGTCAAACCACGGCACACGCTCTTCCTCAACTTTATGCGGTTTATTTTCATCTCCAGCCAGGTCGCCGCTGAGCGCGCGCAGCACAGTAATGCGCGAGCCGCTGATCACTGGCGCAAGCCCTGCGACAAGCGGTACCAGCAAGCCAACTGCAATTTGAATCAACAATGCCATCGGCACAATGCGATAGCCCAATAAATTAAAGCGCAGTTTGTTTGCGATGAAAAGCGACAATCCGTACGCGCCCTGCCCTCCCAGCGGAACTGCGATCAACAACGCCAGCGCAGCAAAAGCCATGATGAGCGCGAGATACATCGCGAGGACTTGTTTGTTTCTTCCGCCCACCAGTTTGATCACACCAATGTGCCGCAAGTGCTGGCTCATCAACGCACTTAATGTATTCGCGATCAATGAACTCGAAAGAAAAACGATCAGGATGCCAAGCGCCATCAAAATGCCAAGAATGGCATTCACCGTATCAGCCAGCGGATGTTTATGCGTTTCAGAAAAACGCGTGCGCGAAACCGCTGTGCCGTTCTTCTCCAATCTATCTTTCAAGTCCGTGCCCACCTCGCGGATGTAAGAAATATCCTCCTGCCCTTTTGCTACGGTCACATAGGCGCGGTTGAACAACTCAGGCTGACGCAAAGTTGGAAGCGTCTTCATCGCGATGTAGGCAAAAGGCGGCGCAAGAAAATCTCCCGCGCCCGTGCTTACATCCTGCACAATGCCGACAATTCTCAACTCTTTGAGAGTGCCATCGGATAATTCAAAAATCAGATGATCGCCCACTGCGACATTTAACTTCTTAAGTGCATCCTTCTCCAACAGGACTTCATCTTTGCGCGCTTCCACCGCCCCCGAAACTGGCACCAACAAATTAACCTTGTTCTCGCTAAAGCTTTTCAGCGCCACCA
>Ga0335397_10009234_pt1 | contig 12329 bp, 9 predicted proteins | sample MAT04_FD_205740 | JGI IMG/M metagenome (GOLD analysis project Ga0335397, IMG submission 205740) | Freshwater microbial communities from Lake Fryxell liftoff mats and glacier meltwater in Antarctica - MAT-04 (spades assembly) (version 2) ...
GAGTTCACAAATGCGATCGAGAATTTCTAATGATTGGCGCTGGGGATGGCGCAGACTGAGACGATTAGAAATATGATTAACAAGTTTATTTATCATAGGTATCCATGTCAAATAGTGCTAGTTGTCCGAACTTAGGAGGTGCTTTTGGCAAGTTTTCAATTTTTAGGCTGTAATCATCATGTCCCCATTCACACCGTGAAAGAATTTGTTTAGGAATTTTTTTAACGGTGAGATTTGGGAATGTGTCAGTTTGGCCTCGAAAGGCGGTACATAAAACAAGTAGGGTGCGCTCTTGTCCTACTTCATCTGCAAGTTTAGATAGTTGTTCATGACTAAGATTTTGGGTGGTGACATAGATAAAGTCGCTTTCCGTGGAATAGCCATGTTGCCAATAGAAGGTGTCTGATGGTGCGTAGGTGAAACCTTCGATTTTGCAGAGTGCTTCGGCAAGCATGGCGGCGTTATAGGTTTTGTTGATTACCCAGTTATCCCATTTGTCTTTTTCTAGTAGGGATGGTGCAAGCTGATAGTACCGAAACCCTCCGCCACCTTTCCACTTAAATGCTTTGCTAATTCCTCCTTGATCTTCGCCATCAATTACTTTTTTGAGTCGGGGAATGATATGGGTATGACAATGTTCGCCGAGTTCGATCATAATCCAGTGTCTTCCCATTTTCTGCGCGACTGCGCCTGTTGTTCCTGAACCTGCAAAGGAATCAAGAACAATATCTTTGGGATTAGTGGCAAGTTGAAGAATACGTTCTAGTAGCTTTTCAGGTTTAGGAGTTGAAAAGGGTTCTTGTGCATTAAGTTGCAACTGCTCTCGTTTAGCATCTTGATTATGACCCACTTCTTCCCATGTCCATATTGTTTGTGGTACTCCTCCTTTGTCAGAAACCGCACTTAATAATCTCTTGAAGCGAGGTACAGAGTTCTTTCCTTCTACTCCCCAATACACTAAGCCCTGTTGTTGATTATCTTCATGTCTCTCGCGCGAATATCTCCATACTGCCGTTTTCTTAGGGAGAATAATTTCACCAGTATTTGGATTAGTGATTGGATAGTATAGATTAGGACGCTGATCAATAGATTTGTTACAAGTATAATTGTCTGATTGCCAAGCACCACGAGGATCATTATCAGGATTTTTGTATGCTGAGTTTGATTTTTCAGTTCGAGGAAGTCTATTAGGTTTCCAAGAGGTTTTAACTTTCGCATAAACTAAAATATGGTCATGATCGTTACTGAACCATAGTGCATCATTCGATGCCGCATACTTCTTCTGCCAGACTACATTCGCAACAAAATTTACGCGCCCAAAAATCTCGTCACACATCACTTTTAAATAATGCGCTTCATTATCATCAATTGTAATCCACAAAGAACCATCATTAGATAATAAATTACGCAAAATCTCTAAACGATCGCGCATTAAACCAAGCCAGATCGAATGTTCAATTCCATCATCGTAATGTTCAAAAGCTGAACCCGTATTATATGGCGGATCAATAAAAATACACTTAACTTTTCCTGCAAACTCTGACTCCAAAGCCTTGAGAGCCAACAAATTATCCCCAAAAATTAAGCGATTATCAAAAATATCATTTTCACTCACCTGATGCGCCGCATGATAAGACCTCTCTGGATCTTCCAGCAAAATTCGCGGCTCCAGCTTGGGGCGAATATCCTTACCAATCCAAGTTAATTCTAGTCTCTGCTTCTTATTCATAATTAATATCTATCTCACAAGTTAAACTGTAGGTATATTCGGATTGTTAGCCTGAGCATCCCTACGATCTAACTCCTGCATCACCTGACTCGTTAAAGGTTTAACATCTGTGATATTCCTAAAAATAGCAAGATATCCCTTATTGTCACTAGCAAAGTTCGATTCAGCAACAGTGTAAACAACCTCAGCAAGCTCTAACCCAATTCGTGAAAGTTGCATTTTATCGTCCTCAGATAAAGAAAATTCATGCTTATTCAGCAAAGGTTCATAACGTCTTGCAAGAATATCCAGAATAAAAAATCTACCGTGCTTATACTACTGAGTCAATTCAGAGAAAAAAGAAACAAGGAGGAGGGTTTTTTGACAATTTCCCCCCTTCCCCTTCTAGTTAAAAATCCCTCAATTGAGCAGTGGTAACAGCAACTTCCTTAATCTGGGAACCGCGGCGCACCTTCAGCTTCAGAATTTGACCAATTTTGCTGTTTTCCACCAAATTTTGCAACTGTTCTGGTTGAGTCACTCCCTCGCCCTCAATTTGAACGATGACATCTCCCTTGCGAATCCCCGCTTTCTCAGCAGGCGTATTTGGCACAACTCGCATCACTAACACGCCTTTGATTTCCGGCACAATCAAAGGAGCATTGGGGTCAGCATTATTCTCTCTGGCCATTTCGGGAGTCAAAGCCACCATCTGAATCCCCAAAAACGGGTGGCTGACTTGTTCTCCCTTGGCTAACTGCGCGTAGATGGCCTTGGCTTTGTCGATCGGAATTGCAAAGCCAATACCCATCGCATCGGCTCGAATTGCCGTGTTGATACCAATCACTTCTCCTCTGCTGTTTAACAGGGGGCCGCCAGAATTGCCGGGATTGATGGCTGCATCGGTTTGAATGAAATCGAGCCGCTTGTCGGGGATGCCGACGGCTGCACTAGAGCGTTTGAGGGTGCTGATAATGCCCAAGGTGACGGTGTTGTCAAATCCGAGGGGGTTGCCCACGGCGATCGCCCAATCTCCCACTTTCACCGCATCGGAATCTCCCAAGGTTGCCACGGGCAAGTTTAATTCCTTGGTATCAATTTTTACAACAGCCAAATCTGTTACTTCGTCATTACCTTGGACTTGTCCTGGAAATGTCCGCCCGTCGTTGAGGGTGACAGTCACTCTATCGGCTTTGTCAACTACGTGAGCATTGGTTAAAATAATCCCGCTTTTGTCGATGATGAAGCCAGAACCTTGACCGCGCAAGCGTTCTTGTCTCGGTGTCATGCTTCGCAAATCTTCTCCCAAAAATCTGCGGAAGAAGGGGTCTTCCATTAACGGGTCGAGGTGGCGGCTGACTGTGCGCTCGGTATCAATGCGAACAACTGCTGGCCCGACTCGATCGACTGCAGCCGTCACAAAACTGTCGGTATTTGTCGCCGCCGGGATTTCCGGGATCTGCAGCGCTAGCATTTGCGGATTGGGAAGAGTCGCTGGGGAACTCAAATCTGCTTGCTGCACGGCTGTTATTGCCATTTCCCGCGAGTTGGGCGGATTTTTGTCAATTGCTAAGGCAAGTGCAGGATTGATTGCTAGAACGCTCAGGGCGATCGTCATTCCTAAAATTAGGGCGAAGTGGCGATCGCCGGTGCGAGGTGCGCGGTCAAAAAACTTAAATAGTCGCATAGCGTCAATCTTTGTTACTGTGAGTTATTCTGGTCAAGGTGTGCGATCGTGTGCGATCGTGCGGGCTTAATTATCTGCGACTCTCTAGATCCTAAATATATTTTGACAGTTACAATAGATGAGTCAGCAGCCTGGACAAATTCAACATATTCTCAATTCTAACTTGAAAAATTTCCCTACTAATATCAGTTTCACAAAATAATGCAACACTAGACACGCGAGCCAACCCTTACCAAATAACTCATTCCCAAATCTAAAATCTAAAATCTAAAATCTAAAATCGCATAACCCCAATGATTGTATCTGATACTTCTACTGACAAATCCTTGCCCTCAAATTCCCACCACCATCACAATGAATCGGCCCACTCTCACCATCACGATGAAGAATCGATGCGGCGGTTGGTCAATCGCTTGTCTCGGATTGAAGGACACGTCCGCGGCATCAAAACAATGGTGCAAGAAAACCGTCCCTGTCCCGAAGTTCTCGTACAAGTTGCTGCAGTTCGAGGAGCGCTCGATCGCGTAGCGAGAATCATTCTTGACGAACATTTAACCCAGTGCATTGCCCGAGCCGCTAAAGAAGGCAATATTGATACAGAAATCGAAGAATTGAAAGCGGCTTTGGATCGGTTTTTGCCTTAATTGCTGCCGATTTTTACCTCCCTATAGCAATCCTCAATCATTATCCTTACCGCGAACATAAATGTGATTTCCCCAAAATCCATCTGTAGGGACACTCAAGATGCCGTGTCCGGGAGACGGCATCTTGAGTGTCCCTACAGAAAATCATTTAGGATTGCTATATAACAAAACCTGCAAATTAGACAAAACTTGCAAGCTATAAATTATGGCACATTTTTTAATCATCTTTCACAAACTCTGAGAGCGAGTTTGCTTCACAAAACTGATGCCAAAGAAACCCGGTTTCTGCGATAATTCTTGGTTTGCTAGCGCAGTATCTAGGAATAAACCGGGTTTCTGACCCGCGCGCGCAATTCTTATACCATTTTTCTAAAGATGTGCTATAGATGAAGTCTGAGCCACCCCGAACTCGCGGGGGGGTTGGGGGGGTAATATCTAGCGCTACTTCATGAAATTGGTATTAGTTCAAAAACAATTAGTTGAGTTTGTACTAAAGATGCCAATCCTCAAAAGCTTCAAAACCTGCAAACTATTGGACGGTGATTTACTTGCTGCGCGAGTATCAACTATCAACTGTCTAGACTTTCGTCAGCTTGGCTTTTAGCTGATATCTGACTGTTGCGTAAACGGCTTTATAGGAAGCCTCTATGCTATATTCCTGCTGCAACCACTCTTGAATTTCTCCATAGCTTTTAAAGCCTTTGTGGGGGTCGCTGAGGCGCATTGCCAAGCTAGCGCGGGCTAGAGGAGGAATCGCAGGCTTGCGGCCGCCGCTGTGCTTTGTTTCCAGGAGTCCTTCAAGTCCGTCAGAGCGGTATTTTCTCAGCCACCGCTGCACGGTAATTCGGTTTACGCCGATTGTCATTGCCAATTCTTTAACTGTCTTAACTTGACAAATTTTAAACAAGTAAAGTGCTTGATTTTTTTGAAAGCCGCTTGCCGTTTGTTCGTTTAACAAGCTTTTCAATTCTTCAATTGTCTCTGTGATGCTAAGTTTACATACTCCAGCCATACCAATTACCTCACGATTTGCGTTATACAATAGGTTTGTTTGACAAGGGCTCGAAATCATCCCCATCCCAATCGATCGCCTGTTGTTTGCTAATCAAGCAATATACAAGCGCTCTCAATCAAATTTTTTAAGTCATCGGCTTACTCAGACGATCGCAAGCCGGTTCTTTGTTTAGCCCGGAGCCGGGGCTGCAACCAGATTTTTTGAGAAATTACCTACTTTTTGGGTAAGTTTGGTCTTCGATCGCACCAGCGTCATTGCTCACACTGATATTCGTTAATCGTTTGGCTGCTACATTCGCTGCAATAGTTGAATTTTATGGGATACCATTTTTGCTATTTTTACTCAACATTTATCATCGTTTTCATGGTGTTTTTCGGTATTTTTTGTGCCGATATTGGCAACTTTTAATCATTAGGTGCTAGCAAACAGGTTAAATCTGTACGCCAGCGATCAAAATTTTACACATACATTTCCCTGTACCCCTAAGTGCATTTCTGGCTCTCGCTGTGCCAGAAATCCTGCGACATCAGCACTTTCATCAGTCTGAACAGGTTGCGTCGAGTGACGCTCGAACCGACTTTCGTGCCACAGGCCCGTCTCTGTGAAACTACTTGCTCGATCGCCTGTTGAGTAAAACACGCAGACAGTGGCATTGTCAATTTCCGAGCATTACAGTACCACTATCGGCTATTTTTTGGGCTTTGTCGCGATCGAAACGGTTGTTTCTATGTGATACTACTAACATCAATTAGCGATCGCGGTCATACCACTACTCAGTAAACTCAACTATACACAAAAACTCATGGGTTCGATCGCCCTTTCGAGTTAAAATCCTTTGATTTAGTCAAAAAGTGCGATCGAGGTTGTTAAAAAAATTAATCTTAATTTTTGTTAATGAAGGGGCAAAGAGAATCCTGTTTTGCCCTTCAACTCCCCAAACAGTCTCAGAAGTCTAGGCCTGGGTGTGAATCTGTCAGCATCTAAAAAACCTGGTTTCCGACCACCCGTGCGTAAGCCCTATGTATGATGTCTATAATCAGGTAATATTGAGCAATATCTGTTATCTTGGGTTTCAATTGCTTTGATAAAAGCTATTTTAGATTTAATATTTTGGATTTTGGATGGTTAATATGAAACTTAGAATCCTTGCTGCAGCAACGCTGCTGAGCGCTCTAGCCCCTCTAGCTCCTGCAGGGGCCGAGAACATCCAACACACGCAACAATTACTAGCCACCAGACAGTGCCCCAACTGCGACCTGAGCAGTGCCGGCCTCGTTTTAGCCAACTTAACAGGAGCGAATCTCAAAGGGGCTGACTTGAGATTGGCGAACCTCAGCCGAGCCAACCTCACCGGGGCAGACCTCAGCGGAGCCAATCTCAGCGGCACAAGTTTGTTTGGTGTCAACCTGACGGGGGCCAACCTCACCGGAGCCAACCTCAGCGGTGCTGACTTGAGAAGCGCCTATCTCAGCAATGCCAATTTAACTGACACCAATTTAACTAACGCCCAATTGCTGGGAGTTAGGGGAATGCCAACTAATATCGGCAGCGCTGAAGATTTCTATCGCTTGGGAGTAATGGAAGCTCAAGCGGGAAACTACAGAAACGCCATTGATTATTACAATCAAGCCCTGAATCTGAAATCGGATCTAGCCGCCGTTTATTTTGCGCGCAGTATGTCTCGCGCTGACTTGGGAGACTTCGCCGGCGCGAGTCAAGATGCTGCCAGAGCAAACCAACTCTTTGCCACTCAAGGAAATCCTCAAGGTCAAGAATTGTCAAAGCAGTTAGCCGAAGCCATTGTGGCGCGCCAAAAGCCAACGGAACCACGTACTGGGCGTGGCGACTTTATGAGTCTTCTGGGATCGCTCGGTTCGGTGCTGGTGAAGATACTCTTGCCCTAAGAACAGTTAGCTAATTCAGCGGAATCTCGATCGAGAATTCAGTACCCAGACCTGGTACAGAAACACACTTGAGTACCCCTTGGTGTTTCTCAACTACAATTTGATAACTGATCGACAGTCCTAAACCCGTTCCCCGACCGACGGGTTTAGTAGTAAAAAACGGATCAAATATGTGAGAAATCAACTCTTTGGGGATGCCGTGACCGTTGTCGGCAACGCAAATTCTTACAGTTTTTTCATCGATTAATTCGGTACGAATCCGAATGCAATGGGATGGAAAATCAGGAATCAAAGACTCGGTTCTGGCATTTATATCTACTGGGTCGATCGCCTGTTTCTGCGAGCTTAAATATGTCGGTGCTGCACTTACTCCTAGGGCATTAACATTCATAAAGCCCTTTTTTTGTCCCATTTCTAGGGCATCAACGGCATTGCTGATCAGATTCATAAATACCTGATTGAGCGAGCTGGCATAGCAGTCTACTAAGGGCAAATTACCGTATTCTTTAATGATTTCTACCGTGGGGCGATCGGATTGGGCTTTGATCCGGTGCTGCAAAATCAACAGGGTACTGTCGATGCCCTCGTGAATATCAACGCCTTTCTTTTCAGCTTGATCGAGCCTGGAAAAATTGCGCAAAGATACAACTAACTGGCGGATGCGCTCAACTCCGACTTTCATAGATCCCAAAATTTTGGGCAAATCTTCGACCAGAAATTCTATCTCTATCGCTTCGGAGCACTCGCTAATTTCTGGGTTGGGATTGGGGTTGGGGTAGTGCTGGCGGTAGAGTTCCACCAAGCAGAGCAAATCTTTGGTGTATTCACTGGCGTGGGACAAATTGCCGTAGATAAAGTTAACGGGGTTATTGATTTCGTGGGCGACTCCCGCCACCATTTGTCCGAGACTGGACATTTTCTCGGTTTGAATCAGTTGGGCTTGGGTATTGTGCAATTCTGTGACGGTTTTAGCTAGTTGTTCGGCTTTTGTTCGATCGGCAGTTGCAGCATTGAGACTTTCTTGATATAGTTCTGCTTGGTGAATGGCGATCGCAGCTTGAGTAGCCAAATGTTGCAGCAACTCATGTTCTGCTGTTGGCCAAACCCTCGGCCCAGAACACTCATGGGCAATCAGCAACCCCCAACATTCGGCATCTTTGCCGATCATCGGCACAATTAAACTTGCCCTCACCTGCAATTTTTCCAAAAATTCGCGGTGACAGGGCGTTAAATCCTCAGTATCAATATCATTAATTGCTCGCACCCGTCCCGATCGATAAAAGCAGTCTGAGCCTTCGGGGAAGCAATTTTGTGGAGATTTGAGACCCAAAATTGACTGCAATTGACCGCGAACAGCTTCGACAACTACCTCACCGTGTTCACCTGCGGAAAATTGAAAAATTACCGTGCGATCCGTATCCAACAAATCTCTCACTTCTCGCACAATAGTTTGCAGTATGGTTTTTAAATCCAAGGTGCTGCGAATTTGGTCTCTAACTCGCGTCAATACTTGAGCAAAGTCCAAGGATTTTTGCAATTGGGCGGTACGTTCTTGAACTTGGCGCTCCAAGTTAGCATTCAGGGCTTGCACTTCTTTGTAAAGAATGTATTGCCCAATTGCCGCAAAAAATTGGCTGCCGATAGCTAAAGCTTGCTCGATATCCTCCCGATTCCACTCGGGCGACTGACCTTTTTTGATTTCTCGCCAATTATCAAAGGATTGTCTGGGAAGGGTTTGTGTAGCGCTGCTGTCAAAGCGCCCGGCCCACATTTTTTCGGTATCAATTTCATTGCGAAAAATGGTCAAACAGCCTACTACTTTTTGTTGGTGGTGGAGGGGAATTACCAGCAAACCCCGAATTTTAGTAGCTTGGAAAGCTGGAAATAAAACTCTAAATTGAGATTCTTTGTAGAGGTCTGTAATTATCCAAGCTGGGAATTGAGAATTAGTAAAAGTTGAGAATTTGGGGATTTTTTCGGTATTTTTGAATCCTTTGCTCAGCCATTGCTGCCAGAGCGGATGAGCTTCGATGTTGGGAAGTGTGGGTTGCTCGCCTGTTGCGAACAGTTCAAAGGTAGCCTCGCTTTGGGCAGCAATGGCAAATGCTCGATCGCTCTTAACCGATAACTTTTCGCTGTTTTTGACATTCGGGGCGTTGAGATAAATTCTGCCACCGCTGCCGCCTTGGGCGGCTACAGTGGCTTCTAAAGCCTGTTGCAGTTGAATGTTGACGTGACCGTACAACATGGCTGTGATGCGGCTCACGGTGGCTTCGCGGGCTGCTTGAGAGCGGATTTGGTGGAGCAGGATCGAGTGGCCGATCGCATTTGACAGTTGATCTGCTACGATCTGAACTACTTCTAAATCTGTGGGTGAAATATTGCGGGGAACCGAGTGGTGAGCGACTAAGAGTCCCCACAGTTCGATGTGAGTTTGGCGATCGCTTTCAGGCTCGTATCTAGTCACGCACGCGGGGGCTTCGCAGATATCTGTTTTGCCGTTTTTCGATCCGCTCCGGCGGTGCAAAATCGGCACGACTAAGGAAGATTGCACTCCCATTCCCATCAGGTAAGCTGTGTGGCAAGGATCGAGCGATCGGTAGTGCGTTTCTTCATTTAGTAAAGGTTGACCAGTATCGGCGGCATCGAGGGGACTCAGGACGATCGTCCCGGAGTTAACATCTATGATTGTCCGCTGGCGCATCCTGACATACATCTCGCGGGCGCTGGAGGGAATGTCGTCTGCTGGAAAGTGCAAACCTTTCAAGGAAGGGAGACGGTTGTTATTAATTGATTCGGCAACAACTTCTCCGCTACCGTCGGCACTAAACCTATAAATCATGATACGATCTGTTTTCAAAAAAGACCGCACTTCTGCTACCGCAGTGGTTAAAATATCTTCTAATTCTAAAGATTGGCGGATGCGTTCTGTGATCCGCCGCACCACAATTTCTCTGTCTAGTTTATGATTTAATTCTTTTGTATTTTCTGTCAGTTGCATAAATCTCCTTTGGCAATCATACAATTACGATAAAAATAAGAAGTTTTGATGTGCTGTCGGAGCGATCGGACGAGCACTGCACCGGCCTGATTTTTTGATTTAACCGAGCTGTAGAATGAATCGGCCGCGCGGCGCGCTGCTTAGAGAGGGCGCCAGCGCGCTGGGCAATGAAAATGTGCGATCGCGCCGGTTTAGTTTTTGCCTTCAACAGACAGAGATGCTTAACCGAATGATAATTATTATTATAGTATTCTCATAAATTTCTCGCAATCTTAAAATCTCACTATCATAATTATTGATCATCCAGGTAACTTGACATTTGTTTATCTAACTTCATATAATAATCGAAAAAAAGGAATTTGAGTTTCTCTCAGCCCCCCAGAAGCTGACCAATTTCCTGCCGCACGCTCATCAAAATTTTACCCAAATGATTTTGGCCGGTTCCCTCGCAGCCGCAGCCCCAGTAGTAATCGGTTGGCGAATCCTCCACAATCACTCGCTCCCCCGTACCCAGAAGAATAGCTTGAATGTCTCGATGAGTGAGAAACTTAGTTAAAATTGCTTCGCGCATAATCGGAATTTTCACCGCTTCCCAATCGTCGCGAATCCGGTGATTGGGATCGCGACCTAATTTTGCTGCTTCTTGAGGAGTTGCTACGCCTCGAATCGCCGCCACCAATCTTCTATCGACGCTACCGACAAATTTTTGGGCTTGATAGTAATGTTCCACAGTCAACCAATCTTCACCATGCAGGTGAATGTCGTGTAGTGAAAAATTGGAAAAGCAGCCGTAAGGCTCCTCTACTTTATAAAAATAAATTATCATAGCAGAAGGAAGAAGGAAGTTCGGCTTCCGTCGCAGTGTACAAAATGTAACGGATGTAACGGATTTCAGGAAGAGGGAAGTTCGGCAACGGATTGTGTAACGGATGTAACGGATTTCAGGAAGAGGGAAGTTCGGCAACGGATTGTGTAACGGATGTAACGGATTTCAGTGCACTGCACATCGGTTGGCCTTGTCGCCTACCGAAGAACATCGGTTGACTGGCGTTTTAGCGTCTTGATTTGAAACCCAAATTTGCCAAAGTCATTTTCCTTGCTTGAAGTTTGACAAATCCAAAGTTGAAATAGCAATTTGATGCTTTTTATTTGGATTGTATCTGCCTTTTATTTGCGGTTTGCCGACTCTATCAAAGATTTACAAGAAGTATCAAATCAACTGGTGCGCATTGCACTATAAACTCTTTCGTTTGTATAGGCGCGGTTTCAACCGTAGGTCTGATCTTCAATATAACGATCGAGAATTGGGAATGAGGAATGGAGAATCAGGAATTGGGATTTAAGAATATTTCCTTTTCCTTGTTCCTGCTAAAATTCCTGCATTTTCCCCATGCCCAATTTCCCATTCACTAAACTTTCGTGATATCTTTCTCTTTGCTTGCCAGAACTTCTTCTATTTTGGCGATGTACTTATCCGTCAGCTTTTGAATTTTATCTTGCAAGTCCCGCGATTCATCTTTAGAGATATCGCTGCCTTTTTCCTGCTTGCGAATCCAGTCAACTGCATCGCGGCGGATATTGCGAATTGCGACTTTACCTTCTTCGGCAAACTTCGCGGCCATTTTGACAAATTCTTGTCGTCTCTCGCTTGTTAGCGGCGGAATGTTCAACCTAATAACTGAACCGTCGTTGTTAGGTACGAGTCCTACATCTGACAGGGAAATTGCTTTTTCGATCGAGGTAAGGGCTGTGCGATCGAACGGTTGAATGTTGATCGTAGTCGCATCCGGTGTGCCGATATTGGCAATGGATCTGATCGGAGTTGCAGCTCCGTAATAATCTACCATGACTCGATCGAGCAGGGAGGCGTTGGCCCGTCCCGTCCGAATAGTATTAAAAGACCGTTGAGTCGCCTCAACTGCCTTTTGCATATGATCTTCTGCTTCAGCTAACTTCACAAAAACCTCCGACAAGGGTTCCAATAGATTCTCCCATTACTGCTCGGTAGATGTTGCCCGATACTGTCAGGTCAAATACCACAATAGGAATATTATTTTCTTTGCAAAGGGCGATCGCGGTACTGTCCATCACCCGCAAGTCTTGATTCAAGACGTGGCTGTAGGTGAGGGTTTGATACCTGCGCGCCTTGGGGTTGACGTGGGGGTCGGCATCGTACACCCCATCTACCTTAGTAGCTTTAAAAATCACCTCTGCATCAATTTCCGCCGCCCGCAATGCGGCTGTAGTATCAGTAGTAAAAAAAGGATTGCCAGAACCGGCACCAAAAATTACTACCCGTTTTTTTTCGAGGTGGCGAATTGCCCGCCGTCGAATGTAGGGTTCAGCTATTTCTTGCATGGCGATCGCCGA
>Ga0335397_10009236_pt1 | contig 12328 bp, 9 predicted proteins | sample MAT04_FD_205740 | JGI IMG/M metagenome (GOLD analysis project Ga0335397, IMG submission 205740) | Freshwater microbial communities from Lake Fryxell liftoff mats and glacier meltwater in Antarctica - MAT-04 (spades assembly) (version 2) ...
CTACTGCGGCTCGCCTGCGGCGCTACTGCGGCTCGCCCGCGATGAGGCCGCGCAGCCAGTCGCGGGCGTCCACGAAGGCGCCGTCGCCGTAGCGGCCGGTGACCTCGACACGGCGGCGGTCGGCCCGCGGGTAGGAGCCGAGGAAGATCACGTTCGGGCTGAACCGCTTGAGCCCGAGAAGCGCGTCGGCCACCCGCTCGTCGAGGATGTGGCCGTCGAGGTCGATCACGAAGCGGTACCGGCCGAGGGCATCTCCGATCGGCCGCGACTCGAGCAGGCTCATGTTCACGCCGCGGGTGGCGAATTGCTCGAGCATCTCGAGCAGTGCGCCGGCACGGTCGTCCGGCAGCTCCGCGATGAGGCTCGTCTTGTCCGCCCCGGTCGCTGCGGGGGTCGGAACCGTGCGGCTCACCAGCACGAACCTCGTCACCGCACTCGGGTTGTCGCCGATATCCTCGGCGAGCACGACGAGATCGTGGTGCTTGGTGATGTTCGGCGGGGCGATCGCCGCGTCCGCGAGCCCGCTCTCGAACAACGACGCGGCCGCGGCGACGTTCGACGTGGCGGGGATATGCCCGTGGGAGGGAAGAACGTCGTCGAGCCACAGGTGGCACTGCGCGTAGGCGACCGGATGCGCGTTCACGACTTTCACGTCGGCGAGGGTCGTCCCGGGCCGGGCCACGAACACGAAGTTGACCGGTACGAGGTACTCGCCGATGATGCGGAGGTTGGGCACGTTCGCAAGGGCATCCTGGGTGGCGCTCACCCCGCCCTCGACGGAGTTCTCGATCGCGATCATCGCCGCGATGCTGCGGCCCGAGACCACGTCGTCGAGGGCCTCGCCGACGTTGTTGACCGAGCGCCACGGCTTGCCCCCGGCCTCCGGCACCTGCGCAAGCGCCGCCTCGGTGAAGGTGCCGGCGGGGCCGAGGAAGCTGTAGGTGTCGGACGCGGTGGACTCGGCGTTCTCGGGCATGCCCCGAGCCTAAGCCAGCCAGCATCCGGGCCCGGCGTGGTCGGAGTTCCCTCATGGGAGGCGGTGAGGTCATTTGATTCGGGCGTGGCGATTGGCGGGGCGGGGCGGCGGCGGCGGTGCCAGACTGGGGTCATGAATGCTCGCGCAGGCCAGCAGGCCCAAGAATCCGACCTCATCGACGTTCCGGCGCTCGTCGCCGCGTATTACGCGCTTGTGCCGGACGTCACCAATCCCGACCAGAAGGTGGCCTTTGGCACCTCCGGCCACCGCGGATCCTCGCTCGACAGCGCCTTCAACGAGACCCACATCCTGGCGATCACCCAGGCGATCGTCGAGTACCGCGCGTCTCAGGGCATCACCGGGCCGCTCTTCGTCGGCAAGGACACTCACGGACTGTCCCGCCCGGCCGAGACGACGGCGCTCGAGGTGCTCGAGGCGAACGGGGTGCGCGCGCTCGTCGACGAGTTCGATGACTATGTTCCGACCCCCGCGCTCAGCCATGCGATCATCGCCTACAACCGGGCGGGCCACGACGACGAGGCCGACGGCATCGTCATCACCCCGAGCCACAACCCGCCCCGAGATGGCGGCTTCAAGTACAACCCGCCGCACGGCGGACCGGCCGACAGCGACGCGACCGGATGGATCGCGAATCGCGCTAATGAGCTCATCGCGAACGGGAATCGCGACGTCAAGTGCGCCGAGCCGAGCGCCGTCGAGACCTACGACTACCGCGGCAAGTACGTCGACGACCTCGCGACCATCATCGACTTCGAGGCGATCCGAAAGTCGGGCATCCGCATCGGCGCCGACCCGCTGGGCGGCGCGGCCGTGCACTACTGGAAGCTCATCGCCGAGACCTACAAGATCGACCTCACCGTCGTGAACCCGTTCGTCGACCCCGCATGGGGTTTCATGTCGCTCGACTGGGACGGCAAGATCCGAATGGATCCGTCGTCGCCGTCGGCGATGGCATCCGTTCTCGCCCACAAGGACGAATACGACATCCTCACCGGCAACGACGCGGACGCCGACCGGCATGGCATCGTCACCCCCGACGGCGGGCTCATGAACCCGAACCACTTCCTCGCCGTCGCCATCGAGTACCTCTACACGCACCGCCCGCAGTGGAGCCCGGATGCCGCGATCGGCAAGACCCTCGTCTCGAGCACGATGATCGACCGGGTCGCGGAGTCGCTCGGACGCCGCCTCACCGAGGTTCCCGTGGGGTTCAAGTGGTTCGTCTCCGGCCTCATCGACGGATCCGTGGCGTTCGGCGGTGAGGAGTCGGCCGGCGCGAGCTTCCTTCGCAGGGACGGCACCGCGTGGACCACCGACAAGGACGGCATCATCCTGGCCCTGCTCGCGAGCGAGATCCTCGCGGTGACCGGCAAGACCCCGTCGCAGTTGTATGCGCGCCTGACCGAGCGATTCGGGGCACCCGTCTACGAGCGGGTGGATGCCGTGGCCACGAAGGCGCAGAAGGCCGCGCTCGGCAGGCTCACGGGCGAGGCAATCACCGCGACCGAACTCGCGGGCGAGCCGATCACCGCGCGGTTGAGTGAGGCCCCCGGCAACGGGGCCGCGATCGGCGGGGTGAAGGTCGTGACCGAGAACGCTTGGTTCGCCGCGCGGCCGAGTGGCACCGAGGACGTGTACAAGATCTACGCCGAGTCGTTCAAGGGCGCCGAGCACCTGAAGCAGGTGCAGGCGGAGGCAAAGCTCATCGTGGACGCCGCGTTGGCCGGCTAGCCGTTTGCTTTCATCATTCAGGAGTGGGAAGGGTGGAAGGATGCTGACGGCGGGGGTCAACCCCGGAATTCCGGCATCCGCTCCCCCCATTCACCGGTCCACCGCCCCCAACTCCTGAATAATGAAAGCCCAGCTTCGGCGGCGGCGGCGGCAGCAGCGACGTCAGCCGGAGTAGTCCGGGGCGGCCGGCAGTTCGAAGAACTCCTCGAGCGTGACCGTTCCGCGCACCCGCATCTCACCCGAGAGTTCGCGCCCGACGTAGCGGAAGTGCCACGGCTCATAGATGAACCCCGTGACCGGGGTCTTGCCTGCGGGGTACCGCAGCACAAAGCCGAACCGCCAGGCGTTCTCGGCGAGCCAGAGCCCCTGGGCGGTATCGCCGAAGCACTGCTCGATCGAGCAGCGCTCCGGCAGGGCGGTGATGTCGAGGGCGAAACCGGTCTGGTGCTCGCTGTGGCCCGGGCGGGCGCTCTGCGCGTCGGCCGTATCCTGCCCGACCCGCGACACCCAGCCGCCATAGACACTCACCTGCGTCTCGTAGGAGCGGTAGGCGTTCTGGATCTGCATCGCGCCGGCGCCCTCTGCGGCCGCCGCCGCGAACATTTCGGCGAGCGCCGATGCCGCGGCAGGCCGCAGGTACGGGTTGGAGATGTAGGGCACGTTCGCGGGCACGAGGTCGGCGGGCACGTACCCGGTGGGGACCAGTGGACGGAGCTTGTTGCTCACGACCCACGGGCTGGCCGGGTCGTCGATCGAGTACCGGCCCGAGTCGAACGTCGAGGCCTGCGAGACGGACGGGCTCGGAGCGGGCGGTTCGCTCGCCGGTGACGGTGCGGATGGCGACGGCTTCGGCTCCGCTGCCGGCTCGGGCGACGCACTTGCGGACGGGGTGGGAGGCATCGGCGCCGACGGCGCGGCGGGCGGCGCCTCGCGCACGTCCGACGCGCAGGCCGCGACACCGAGGATGACGGCCGAGACCGTGATCGCCGCAATCAGTGCGCGTGCCGCCCGAGGTCGCATTCCACCGATCTTATGCGCGAGCGCACCGCCGGCCAACTGGCCGGTCTACCCGCGGCCGCGCTGGCGCGTTCACGTCCGCGTCAGTTGCACAACCAGTTGCGCAGGGTGTAACTTTGCACTCCACGCAATGTTTTGCAGCGTACTTCCCATCCACAGCGACGGATGTCCGGGCCGGCTCCCCACCCGCCGCCAGCTCTCCAGAACGAGGTTTCATGTCCAGCGCGCAATCCAGGTCGAACAGGGCCAAGGCCGTCGCCGATCCCGGCACGATCATGACCCACCGCCAGATCCTCTTCGTGATCTTCGGCCTGATGGCCGGCATGTTCCTCTCGGCTCTCGACCAGACGATCGTCGGCACCTCGATGCGCACGATCGGCGACGACCTCGACGGCCTGAGCCTGCAGGCCTGGGTCACCACCGCCTACCTGATCGTCTCGACGATCAGCACCCCGATCTACGGCAAGCTCAGTGACCTCTTCGGGCGACGACCGCTGTTCATCATCGCGATCTCGATCTTTCTTATCGGGTCGCTGCTGGCAGGAGTCGCGACGAGCATGTACGAGCTCGCCATTTTCCGCGCCATCCAGGGCCTCGGCGCGGGCGGACTCATGGCGCTTCCGCTCACGATCATGGGCGACATGCTTGCTCCGCGCGAACGCGCCAAGTACCAGGGCTACTTCCTCGCCGTCTTCGGCGTCTCGAGCGTGATCGGCCCCCTGATCGGCGGATTCTTCGCCGGTACCGCCGAGATCCTCTTCATCACCGGCTGGCGCTGGGTGTTCCTGATCAACATCCCGATCGGCATCGCCGCCCTCGCGATCGTGCTGCGTTTCCTGCACGTGCCGCATTCGAAGCGCCCGGTGCGCATCGACTGGTGGGGCGCCGCCACGGTGATCATCGCCGCCGTTCCCCTGCTGCTGGTGGCCGAGCAGGGTCGCGTCTGGGGCTGGGGATCGGGAATCGCGCTGGCCTGCTACGCGATCGGCGTGCTTGGAATCATCGGCTTCATCGTCGCCGAGAAGCTCATGGGCGACGACGCCCTCATCCCGCTCAAGCTGTTCTCCTCGCCCACCTTCTCGATGGCGACGGTGCTCGGAGTGCTCGTCGGCTTCGGCATGTTCGGGGCGATGATGACCGTTCCCCTCTACCTGCAGCTCGTGAATGGTGCCTCGCCGACCGAGAGCGGATTCATGATGCTCCCCATGATCCTGGGGCTCATGGTGTCGTCGATCGTGAGTGGACAGCTCATCAGCCGCACGGGAAAGTACAAGCCGTTCCCGATCTTCGGCACCGCGTTCATGGCCTCCGGATTCTTCCTGTTCACCTTCGCAACCTACGACAAGCCGGTCTGGTTCATGATGATCGGGATGCTGCTGGTCGGCCTCGGCCTCGGCCAGCTGATGCAGACGCTCACGATCGCGAGCCAGAACGCCGTCGGCGCCAGGGACATTGGTGTGGCGACCTCCTCGTCGACCTTCTTCCGGCAGATCGGCGGCACGCTCGGGACGGCCGTCATCTTCTCGGTGCTGTTCAGCCGAATCCCGGAGGTTCTCCGCTCGATTTTCGCCGACCCCGCGACGCAGCAGAGCCTTGCCAGTGTCGCGAGCGACCCCGCCGTGCAGGCGGATCCCGCGAATGCCCAAATCCTCAACCTGCTCTCGAATCCCGCCGGCATCGGATCGGCTCTCGACGGTGACACCTCCTTCCTCAACACGGCCGACCCGCGCCTGGCCGCGCCGTTCCTCGACGGATTTGCCACGGCATCGGTCACCGTCTTCACGGTGAGCCTGGTCGTGGTACTGACCGCGTTCGTCCTGAGCTTCTTCCTCAAGGCCACCCCGCTGCGCGAGAAGTCGGCGCAGCAGGAGGTCGCCGAGGCGGATGCGGCGCTGCTCGCCCAGAAGGCCGCGAACGAGACCGGCGCACTCGTCGAGCCCGCCATGAGCTCGTCGCTCGACGAGAGCGGCGCGTCCGACCGGCGCTGACCCGCGCCTCCCGACCGCGCGGGCACTGTTCGCTGGCGCCCCACGTGCGCCAGCTCGCGCGGGCACTGTTCGCGGGCGCGGTGGTAATCGCACCTGCGCGGGCGAACAATGACCGCGGGAGAGCGAATCAGCGACGCCTGGCGCACACGAACACGGCGGGACCCGGCCGCATCACGGTCCCATCACGGTCGCATCACGGTCGCATCACGAGTGAGAGCGCTCTCAAACCGCTATTGACAGGGCCGTTCGGCGATGAGTACTGTTGCCGCGACGTCGTGAGAGCGCTCCCAGACCCCTGGGTGAGAGCGCTCCCATTCGTCTCCCCATCCCCACGCACACAAAGGAGTGACCGTGAGCAGATCACGTCGCACGACCATTGCCGCCATCGCCGGCGCAGCCGCATTCGCACTACTGGCCTCTGGCTGCAGCACCAGCACGACCGCATCGAGCGAGGAGCCGACGACCCTCACCCTCGCGACATTCAATGACTTCGGCTACACCGACGAGATGCTCGCCGAGTACACCGAGCTCACCGGCATCGAGATCGTGCACAACAAGGCCGCCACCTCTGGCGATGCGCGCACGAATTACTTCACGAAGCTCGGTGCCGGCTCCGGCCTTGCCGACGTCGAAGCGGTTGAGATCGACTGGTTCGCCGAGCTGCTGCAGTACTCCGACAAACTTCACGACCTCTCGAACGACGAGGTAGCCGACCGCTGGGTGCAGTGGAAGACCGACGCGGCCACCGACGCCGACGGCCGCCTCATCGCCTACGGAACCGACATCGGCCCGCAGGCCATCTGCTACCGTTCCGACCTGTTCGCCGAGGCCGGGCTGCCGACCGACCGCGACGAGGTCGCGGCCATGATCGACGGCGACTGGGATGCCTACTTCGCGGCGGGGGAGAAGTTCGTCGAGGAAAGCGACGCGGCGTGGTTCGACTCGACCGGCGCTGTCCTGCAGGGCATCCTCAACCAGGAGGAGGAGACGCTCGAGTCGGCCGACGGCACCATCATCGCCACGACGAACCCGGTCGTCGAGGAGAGTTACAACCAGGTTCTCGACGCGAGCCCCGAGCTCTCCGCGCACCTCTCGCAGTGGAGCGACGACTGGTCGGCCGGATTCGCCAATGGCGCATTCGCGACGATGCTGTGCCCGAGCTGGATGCTGGGCGTCATCGAGGGCAACGCCCCCGAGGTCGAGGGATGGGACGTCGCGAACGTCTTCCCGAACGGCGGAGGCAACTGGGGCGGCTCGTACCTGACGGTTCCCGCCCAGGGAAAGCACACCGAGGCCGCAAAGGACTTCGCCGACTGGCTGACCGACCCCGAGCAGCAGCTCAAGGCGTTCACCACGACCGGTAACTTCCCGAGCCAGGTGAGCCTCTACGAAGAGGACTCGCTGCTCACCGCAACCCGACCGTACTTCAACGACGCGCCGACCGGTGAGATCTTCTCCGACCGCTCGGCCGCGATCGCGGTCGCCCCGTACAAGGGAGTGATGTACTTCCCCGTAATGGACGCCCTGCAGAATGCGATCACCCGTGTCGATGTCGACGGAACGCAGGATGCCGACGCGTCGTGGGAGCAGTTCGTCTCCGACGTCGAAGCACTCGGCTAGTCGAGGCGCAGGGCCAATCGAAGCCCCTGGCCGAAAAGCCCGCTCAGGGCCGGGCCGCGACTCCGCGGCCCGGCCCCCCATCCCGATAGCCCCACCCCGAGGACACTATGACAACGCAGTCACTGGTTGAGGAACGCCAGATCAGGCGCATCGCGTTCGGCCACTCCCTGAGCCGCTGGGACGTAAAGATCTCGCCGTACCTCTACATCTCGCCCTTCTTCCTTCTTTTCGGCCTCACCGGCTTCTTCCCCCTGCTCTACACCGCCTACGTCTCGGTCTACGACTGGCACATCATCGGCGGCCAGGGCGGGTTCGTCGGACTCGGCAACTTCGAATGGGTGCTCGGCCAGGACCGGTTCTGGGTAGCGCTCCGCAACAGCTTCAGCATCTTCCTGCTCTCCGCGATCCCGCAGGTGATCCTCGCCCTTGCCATCGCTGCGGTCCTCGACCAGAACCTTCGCTCGAAGACCTTCTGGCGCATGGGCGTGCTCGTGCCCTACGTCGTCGCCCCCGTCGCCGTCGCCCTCATCTTCAGCAACATGTTCGGCGACCAGTACGGCCTCGTGAACAACGCGCTCGGCCGCATCGGGCTCGACCCGGTCGGCTGGCACTCCGAAGTCATCCCCAGCCACCTTGCGATCGCGACGATGGTCAACTTCCGCTGGACCGGGTACAACGCACTGATCTTCCTCGCCGCAATGCAGGCGGTGCCGCGCGACTACTACGAGGCGGCGATGCTCGACGGCGCGAGCCGGCTGCGCCAGTTCTTCTCCATCACGATCCCGTCGCTCCGCCCGACCCTGATCTTCGTCATCATCACCTCGACCATCGGCGGGCTGCAGATCTTCGATGAGCCCCGGATGTACGACTCGGCCGGCACCGGCGGGGCGAGCAACCAGTGGCTCACCATCACCATGTACATCTACAACCAGGGATTCGGACCGGCCGGCGGCGGCCAGTTCGGCCGCGCGGCAGCCGCCGCCTGGTTGCTCTTTCTCATCATCATCGTCGTGGGGCTGATCAACCTCGCCGCCACCCGCACGATCGCGAGCAGCGGAAGCAGGGCAGGCAAATGACCGCAACCACCGAGCGGGCGACACCCTCTCCCGCGACCCCGACCCCGCCCCGCGCGCCCGCGCCGACCGCGAGGGCCCGGCGCGCGCGGCGACGGGCCAAGGCGCTCTCGAGCAACAAGCCGACCGTGCTCGGCTATGTGTTCCTGATCGTCGTCATCCTCTCGGCGCTGTTCCCGCTCTACTGGTCGTTCCTGATCGGCAGCGGCGACTCGACGACGATCAACAGGCAGGACATCGACTGGCTCCCCGGCGGCAACTTCCTGAGCAACGCGGCCCAGGTGATCCAGAATCCGAGCGTCAACTTCTGGAAGGCCCTCGCCAACAGCGTCATCGTCTCGACGGTCGTCTCCGCCTCGGTCGTGTTCTTCTCGACCCTCGCCGGCTACGCCTTCGCGAAGTTGCGCTTCCGGGGGAGCAAGGTCCTGCTCGTCTTCGTCATCGCGACCATGGCTGTGCCGACCCAGCTCGGGATCGTGCCGCTGTTCATTGCAATGTCGCAGTGGCTCGGCCTCAGCGGCAACATCCTCGCCGTCATCCTCCCCGCCCTCGTCTCGGCCTTCGGGGTGTTCTGGATGACGCAGTACCTCAGCCAGACCCTGCCCGACGAGCTCATCGAGGCCGCGCGCGTCGACGGCGCCAGCATGATCCGCACCTTCTGGCACGTCGGCGTTCCGGCCTCCCGGCCGGCCGCGGCGATGCTCGCCCTATTTATCTTCATCGCGACGTGGACGAACTTCTTCTGGCCGTTCATCATCCTCGACAGCACGAATCCGACGCTTCCCGTCGCGCTGTCGCTGCTGCAGAGCAACTTCTTCATCGACTACTCCATCGTGCTCGCCGGGGTGCTGCTGTCGACGATCCCCCTGCTCATCCTCTTCGTGGTGGCAGGCAAACAACTCGTGTCCGGAATCATGCAGGGAGCGGTAAAGGGATGACCCAGATATTCGACATCACGCAGGCGCCGGACCCGCAGGACGCACCCGGGCGCGCCTTCCCGACGGGCTTCCTCTTCGGGGCGGCGACGGCCGCCTTCCAAATCGAGGGGGCCGCTCATGAGGACGGGCGCACCGACTCGATCTGGGACGCGTTCGCGCGCGTCCCAGGGGCGGTCGTGCGGGGTGACAATGGCGACGTGGCCTGCGACCACTACCACCGCTACGCCGACGACGTCGTGATGATGGCCGACTTGAGCCTTCAGACCTACCGGTTCTCGACATCGTGGTCGCGGGTGCGGCCGGATGGCGGACCGGTGAACAGGAAGGGGCTCGACTTCTACTCGCGGCTCGTCGACGAGCTGCTCGGGAAGAACATCAAGCCGTGGCTCACCCTGTACCACTGGGACATGCCGCAGGCCCTCGAGGCGAGTGGTGGCTGGGCCCACCGCGACACCGCCTACCGCTTCGTCGAGTACGCGGCGAGCGTGCACGACGCTCTCGGCGACCGGGTCGACGCGTGGACCACACTCAACGAACCGTGGTGCTCCTCTTTTCTGAGCTACATCGCGGGCGAGCACGCACCGGGCAGGCAGGACCCCGCCGCCGGGCTCGCCGCCGCACACCACCTGCTGCTCGCCCACGGGCTGGCGGTGCGGGAGCTGCGCGCGCGCGACCAGACGCTCGAGCTCGGGATCACCCTGAACCTCACCGTCGCCGATCCGGTGGACGCTGATGACGCAGGCGACCGCGACGCGGCCCGCCGCATCGACGGCCAGTTCAACCGCTTCTTCCTCGATCCCCTCTTCCGCGGCTCCTACCCGAGCGACGTGCTGGAGGATGTCGCGGGACTCGGGTTCGACGCCGTCGTGCAGCCGGGCGACCTCGAGATAATCCAGTCCCCGATCGACGTTCTCGGGGTGAACTATTACCACGGGGAGCTGGTGGGCGCACGGCCAGGGCCGCTCGCGGAGAGAAACGCGGCTCCATCCGAGCGCCCCAAGCGATCGCCGTTCCCCGCCGCCGACGGCGTCCACTGGCATCCGCGCGGCCTGCCGGTGACCGACATGGACTGGGAGGTGCAGCCAGAGGGACTCACCCGCCTGCTCTGCCGCGTGCATACCGACTACACGGAGCCGACCGGTACCGGCATCTACGTGACCGAGAACGGCGCGGCCTACGCCGATGTCGTCTCCGGCGACGGCCTCGTGCACGACGGCGACCGGGTCGGGTTCCTGCGCGACCACCTCGCCGCGATCCTCGATGCGATCGACCAGGGGGTTCCCGTTGGCGGCTACTTCTATTGGTCGCTCATGGACAATTTCGAGTGGGCCTGGGGGTACGAGAAGCGCTTCGGCATCGTTCGGGTGGACTACGACTCGCAGGCACGCACCCCCAAGGACAGCGCGCTGGCGTACCGGGACATCATTCGGGCACGAAGGCTCTAGCGGCCGCCACCCTATAATTCAGCCATGATCGCCGCCCACCACGCCACGCGCCGCGCCGCGCCGACCCTCGAGGCCGTCGCCGCCGCCGCGGGGGTCTCGAGATCGACCGTGTCGCGCGTCGTGAACGGGTCGACGCAGGTGCGTCCCGGCGTGGTGGATGCCGTCAATGCCGCGATCGAGAAGCTCGACTACGTGCCTAACCGTGCCGCACGGTCGCTCGCGAGCCGGCACACGATGGCCATCGCCCTCATCGTTCCGGAGGAAGCGGCCCGGTTCTTCGGCGACCCGTTCTTTGCGGCGATCGTGCAGGGGATCACCAGGGCGCTGGAGTCGAGCGACTACGTGCTCAACCTGCAGCTCGCGAGCCGCACCTCCCCCTCGGTGAAAACGAAGAAGTACCTGCTCGGTGGCAATGTCGACGGCGCGATCGTCGTCTCGCACCACTCCGACACCGAGTTCTTCTCCGAGCTCGACGCGACGATCCCCGTCGTCTTCGGTGGCCGTCCGTTCCATCCGGAACAGCACAGCAACTACTTCGTCGACGTCGACAACGCCGCTGGCGCCGCGCAGGCCACACGGCACCTCATCGACAGGGGACGCCGCCGGATCGCGACGATCGCCGGTCCTGCCGACATGCAGGCCCCGATCGACCGTACCACCGGGTGGCAGGACACCCTCGGCGGCGCCGGGATCGCGACCGACCTCATCGCCCACGGCGACTTCACCCTCGCGAGCGGCGCGAGCGCCATGCGCGAACTGCTCGACCGCGATCCGCGGCTCGACGGGGTCTTCGTCGCGAGCGACATGATGGCCATAGGCGCCCTGTCGGTGCTGCGCGAGCGGGGAATCGCCGTGCCCGGGCAGGTCAGCGTGGTCGGCTTTGACGACAGCCCCGCCGCGACGAGCACCGACGTCAAGCTCACGACGGTGCATCAGCCGTCGACCGAGATGGGGATGCGGATGGCCCAGAACCTGCTCGCCCTGCTGCGCGGCGACCCGGTCGAGCGGGAGAGCATCCTGCCGACGAGCCTCGTTGTCCGCGACTCGGCCTAGGCACGTCCGGCGGCAGCACCGCCCGCTATCGCCGCGCGGAAGGCTCCGGCCGCCTCGGATGCCGCGGCCTCGGCCGCGACGAAACCGTCGGGCCGCACGAGGCAGAAGAACCCCGCGCGCAGCAGCCTCGTCGAGGGCGGGCACAACACATGCACCGGGAGCCCAAGCCGGTCGGCGAGGTCGGCGACGCGAGCGGGGTCGACGGCACCGCAGGCGTGCACCTGCCAACTCGCGCTGCGCAGGGCCGCGAGGTTGTCGCCGGAAAACGGCAGACGGCGCCCGACGCGGGCGCCCAGCACCTCCGAGGTGATCACCGCGAAAACCCGGTCGGCGGTGCCGACGAGAGGCACAGCGACCGGTCGACGCTCGGCCTCGTACCGGTCGAGCCACGACTCCGGAGCGCGCCCCGCCAATACGTCGAGGAGGGCGAGAGCAAGGTTGTGGGCATCTTGGAGGCCGGTGTTGC
>Ga0335397_10009239_pt1 | contig 12324 bp, 10 predicted proteins | sample MAT04_FD_205740 | JGI IMG/M metagenome (GOLD analysis project Ga0335397, IMG submission 205740) | Freshwater microbial communities from Lake Fryxell liftoff mats and glacier meltwater in Antarctica - MAT-04 (spades assembly) (version 2) ...
GCGACGTGCTTGGCGGCTATCTACCCGGCGTGTGGGTCGAGGCGCTGGTCGCGAGCGGCTCGCTCGCTGCGCGGCCGCTCGAGCTCGACGTCTACGAGCTGCTGCGCGACTACACGCCGAAGAGCGCGTACGCCGAGCGCCTGCGCACTTGGAAGCAGCGAGGCGAGACCGATCAGCTCGACGAGCTCACCGCGCGGCTGTGCACGGTGCTCGGTGGGCCAGAGTGCGGCGTGCTGATCGCGCAGCGCTCGCTTTCGCTGCCGGCGCTCGAGGCGTTGCTCGTCGATCTGCCGGGCGATCTGCGCGAGCGAGCGCAAGACGCGCTCGGCGGCAATCCGACGGCGACGACGCTCCTCGACGTGCGCCCGGAAGAGGTCATCACCAATTACGGCGCGGGCGCCGCCATCCATCGCGTCGCCGAGTGGAAGGCGCAGCCGGGCAAACATCACCGCATCGCGCTGCTCGTCACCGCCGTGCGCGCGCACGTGCTCGCGCCGCACATCGCCGAGACGCTGCGCAAGTCGAACGCGCAGCGCCTCTCGCTCGGGCACTTTCTCGCGCAGGTCGGCGAGCGCTGGGGCGTGCCGCTGGTCGAGGCGCTGCAGAAGATCGGCGCGACGCCGATTCGACCGACGTGACATGAGCGCGGCGCACTCGAGCGAGCCCGTGGATCTGCGCCCGTGGCTCGCGCGCTTCGTTCACGACGACGGCTTTCTGTCGCGCTATCCGTATTACGCATACGTGCTCGCCGGGCTCGAGCCAGTCGCCGATCCGAGCGTGCCGGCGATGGGCCTCTCGCTGCACGGCGTGCCCGGCCGCGGTGGGCGCTATTACCTGCACGTCAACGTCGCGCAGTTCTTGCGCGAGCCGCAATATCTGCGCGGCATCTTGCTGCACGAGGTGCATCACCTGGTGCTCGGGCACCTCGCGCACCCGAAATTTTTCGGCGCAGAGCATCGCGATCTGATGCTGATCGCGCAAGAGACGAGCGCGAACGAGCACATCGAAGAGCCGCTGCCTTCACCGGTGCTGTGGCAACACTTCGAGCGGTTCGGTCTGCGCGCTGGGCAGAGCACGCTCGAGCGCTACGGGCGGCTCTGCGCAGCGCGCGCAGAGGGCGCGGAGCCGATCGTGAAGCGCGACACGAAGTTCGTCGACGAACACGGCTGGCGCGAGCAGAGCGCACCGCCAGCGGGCGGCGTCGAGCAAACGAAGCAGCTGATCGAGCGCGCGCGCGACGATGGTGCGGAAGACGCAAAGCGCGCGACGGCCGGGCGCGCAGGCGGCGGAACGCTCGCCGGTCGCACGCCGGAGGAGCTGCTGCTCGCCTTGGTCGGCGCGACCGACGCGCCGCAGGTGCACATCGACTGGCGCGCTGCGCTGCGCGCGTTCGTCGCACAGGCGCGCGCGCCGGTGCACACCTGGTCGCGTCCGAGCCGGCGCTTTCCGACGCGCATCGGCGAGCTGCCAGGGCGCACCTATCAGCTGCGCGGGATCATGCGGCCGGCGCTGATCATCGCGATCGACACCTCGCTCAGCATGAGCGCGGGGGAGCTCGCCGAGGTCGCGCGGCAGCTGCGACCGCTGAGCGAGCTGGCGCGGCTGGTGATCGTCGAGTGCGACGCGGCGATCGCACGCGTGTATCCGTTCGCCGGCGCGATCGAGAGCGTGAAAGGGCGCGGCGGGACGGATCTGCGGCCGGTCTTCGACGCGCGCTTCCTGCGCTCGCACGGCGCTGATGGGGTCATCTATTTCACTGACGGCGACGGGCCCTATCCCGAGTCGCCGCCCCCGATCCCGACGCTGTGGATGTTGACCAAGCCGAGCGACTTCGAGTGCCCGTGGGGCGCGCGCGCGCAGCTCACGCGGCCGCCGGCGCGCTGAGGCCGCCGGTGCGCTGAAATCGCGCGCTACTCCGAGACGCGCAGCAACACATCGCGGCGCGCCTCGACGAAGCGAACCGCGTCGCTGAGCTGCGCCCAGCAGCCGAGGCCGCTGCCGCCCGCGAGCAGTAGCGCGAACCACGGCAGCCAGCCGCCGCCGAGCGCGATCTCGGCGAACCAGCAGACGAGCGCGATGGCGGCGAGACCAAGCGCGGTGAACAGAGAGATCAGCACGACTGGCAGCGCGAGCGGATTCGAGCGCGCACCGCGGGTGATCGGTCGCGGCAGCCAAGCGCTCGTGCGCTGACCGATCGCGGCGAACGTGAAGAACGCGCACCAAGAGAATAGCCAGCCGGCGAGGAGAAGCGTGAGGTCTGGCCCGATGGCGACGGCGAGGACGAAGCTCACCAGCGTCGTCGAGATCGCATGATAGAGCAGCCCGGTCAGCAGCTTGGCGCGCATCATCGTGCGCAGCTCGATCGGCAAGACGAGCAGCGTGCGCATGCCGCGTCCGTCACGGCCGAACATGCCGAGCTGCGCGACCGCCTGGGTGAACGCGGTGAACAGATACGCGAAGCCGACGAGCAGCGGACCGGACGCCTCGCGCCCCATCAGCGGCGCGCGCAGCGCGAGCAGCGCGAGCGACGGCACCAGCATGCCGGCGAGGCCGCGCGGTCCAGACACGAGGTTGCGCCAGTCGAGCCACGCGAGCGTCAGCAGCGTCGAGTGCGCAAATGGTACGCGGCGCTCGGTGCCGAGCTCGCGCGGTGTCATCGCCTCGCCGGCGCGGGTCTCGCGCGCGGCGAGCCACCAGCCGATCAGCAGCAACACGACGACGAGCGCGACGAATACGCTCATCCATCGCCACGCCTCGAACATCTGGCCCTGCGCCGCGGTGCGCAGCGCGCGGCCGACCGGCATCGTCGGCAGCCACTCGCCGACGTCGCGCAGCCACAGCAGACGCGCCAACACCGCGCGCATGCCGATCGGTGCGCCCTTGGCCGCGCCATCGCCGCCGCTGCGCAGGGAGAGCTGGAACACGCCGAGCACGATCACCAGCGCGATCGTCACCAGCGCGCCGAGCCGCCCGCGGATCGCCGTCCCGAGCCGCGAGAAGAACACCGCCGAGAGCTGCCGCAGCATGATCGCCGCCAGCAATGAGGTGAGCAGCGCGACGAACGCGAGCGGAATCAGCGCGGGTCGCGCGATGCAGACGCCGCCGAGAAAGCCGCCGAACACCGCGAAATCGAGCGCGGTCTGCAGCGTGCCGAACGACGCCACCAGCTCGGCCGCGAACAGCGTTCCGGCGCCTACGGGAAACGAGCGATAGCGCTCCCATGGCAGCCACCAATCGCCGGTCGCCGAGCTCTGCAGCACGCTGACGCCGAGCTGCAGCGCGAGCAGCCAGCCGACGACGAGCTCGACGCCGATGCGGTCGAGCAAGCGCCCAACCGCGTACCCACCGACGCCGAGCGCGGCTGCGACCGGAAGCAGCCCCACCAGCAGCGCCGCCGTAACGAAGCCGCCGAGCGCCGCCAGACCGTGCCGCCCGAGCTCGCGTCGCACGCGATTCTGCGCAGCGGCGCGGTGTACGGAGACGACCGCGCGAAACGCGCCGACGCGCTTGCCGCGGGCGCTGCGCGACGCGCCGATCGTCTCGCTGACGACGGCGCTCAACTGCCCGCCAGCCACGAGAGATCCGCGGCCTTCTCGCCGCCGACGAGCGCGACGAACACCGACTCGAGCGTCTCGTCGACGCCGCGCAGCGACTCGATCGGCCCGAAGCCGCGCAGCTTGCCGCGGTCGAGGATCGCGACGAGCGGACACAAGCGCTCCACGACCTCGAGGATGTGGGTCGTCATCACGATGGTCACGCCGCGCGCGACGAGCGCCGCGAGGATGCGCTTGATCGTGCGGCTGGTGACCGGGTCGATCCCCTCGAACGGCTCGTCGAGCAGCACGACGCGCGGCGCGTGCACCAGCGCCGCCGCGAGCGCGAGCTTCTTCTTCATGCCGAAGCTGTACTCCGCGACCAGCGCGCGGCTCGGCGGCGCGAGATCGAGCGCGTCGAACAGCTCCTTCTCGCGCGACGTGATGCTGTCCTCGTCGAGCCCGTACATGCGGCCGACGAAGCGCAGATATTCAGGCCCCGTCAGCGTGTCGAACAGGCCCATATCTTCAGGCATCACGCCGATGGTGCGCTTGACGCCGATCGGATCGGCGACGACGTCGCGACCGAGCACGGTGATGCGCCCCGAGGTCGGACGCAGCAGCCCGGTGATCATCTTCAGCGTCGTCGACTTGCCGGCACCATTGCGCCCGAGCAGCCCGAGGAACGCGCCCGGCGCGAGCGTCAGCGAGAGCTGATCGACCGCGACGTGCTCACCGAAAGTGCGCGTCACTTGGTCGAGCGCGAGCGCCGGAGGTCCCTCAGGGTCGTTCGGCACATCGTTCACGGACCGACGAACGTAGCAGAGCTTCGGCGCATTCCGCGCTCGGCAGCCTGCACTCGGCGGCGTGTGCGCGGGCGCGTCGCCGCAGCCCGTCAGCGTGACCACACGCATTGCGGCGCGCGCCTGCGCGGATCACCTTCGCCTCGTCATGACGCTGGATCAGACTGTCTCCTCTGCCCGTCCCGCTCCTTCCTCGTCCGCCGCCAAGACCTCCGCCGCCGACCCGCTCGCGCCGAGCGATGTGTTCGAGCGCCGCCACATCGGTCCGTCGCCCGACGATCAGAAAGCAATGTTGTCGTGGCTGGGCTTCGACTCGCTCGACGCGCTGACCGACGCCGTCGTGCCCGATGGCATCAAGCTGCGCCGTCCGCTCGCGCTGGTCGGCCTGCCGACGGATCGCCCGCTCGGCGAGCAAGAGGCGCTCGCGCGGCTGAAGAGCTACGCCGCGGAAAATCAGGTGTTTCGCTCGCTGATCGGCGTCGGCTACTACGACACGATCACGCCGGGCGTCATCCTGCGCAACGTCTTCGAGAACCCCGGCTGGTACACGCAGTACACGCCTTATCAGGCGGAGATCGCGCAGGGCCGGCTCGAAGCTCTGCTCAACTTCCAGACGATGATCGCGGATCTCACCGGCCTCCCGCTCGCCGGCGCGTCGCTGCTCGATGAGGGCACCGCCGCCGCCGAAGCGATGGCGATGTGCTTTGGTATCGCGGGTGGCGCAGCGGGCACGAAGAACCGCTTTCTCATCGCCAACGACGCGCACCCGCAGACGATCGCCGTCGTGCACACGCGCGGCGGCTCGCTCGGCGTCGCGATCGAGGAGATCGACCCGGCGAGCGCGACGTTCGGCGCCGACGTCTGCGGCGTCTTGGTGCAATACCCGACGACCGACGGACGCATCGTCGACTATCGCGCGCTCGTCGACGCGGCCCACGCCGCTGGCGCGCAAGTGGTGTTCTCGACTGACCTGCTCGCGCTCACGCTGATCACGCCGCCCGGCGAGCTCGGCGCCGACATCGCGATCGGCTCGGCGCAGCGCTTCGGCGTGCCGATGGGCTTTGGTGGCCCGCACGCTGCGTTCATCGCGACCAAGTCGGAGCACTCGCGCCGCATGCCGGGCCGCATCATCGGCGTGTCGCGCGACGCGCAAGGGCGTACCGCTTATCGCATGGCGATCCAGACGCGCGAGCAGCACATCCGCCGCGAGAAGGCGACGAGCAACATCTGCACGGCGCAGGCGCTGCTGGCGATCATGGCGGGCTTTTACGGCGTGTATCACGGGCCCGCCGGGCTCAAGCAGATCGCGCTGCGCACGCACCGCGCGGCGCTGCTGATCGCGCGCGGCCTCGGCAAGCTCGGTCACGAGGTGCTGACGCCCGCGCCGTTCTTCGACACGCTGCGCGTGCGGCCGAAGGGCAGCAGCGCGGCCGAGGTGCTGCGGCTCGCGGCCGCGCAGAAGATCGGTCTGCGCGACTACGGCGACGGCACGCTCGGCATCTCGACCGACGAGTGCACCGACGCGACGCTCGTGCGCGATCTGCTCGCGGCGTTTCATGGCGGCAAAGACGCGGGCCTCGAGCTCGCTTCGCTGCTCGACGCGAACGACGGCGGCGCGCAAGCGTTCGGCAGCTTCAGCCGCACCAGCGACTACCTCACGCATCCGGTCTTCACGGCGCACCACAGCGAGACCGAGATGTTGCGCTACGTGACCAAGCTGCAGGGCCGCGATCTCTCGCTCGCGCAGAGCATGATCGCGCTCGGCAGCTGCACGATGAAGCTGAACGCCACCGCGGAGATGATCCCGGTGACGTGGCCCGAGTTCGGCAAGCTGCACCCGTTCGCGCCCGCGGATCAGTGGCGCGGCTACGCGAAGATGTTCGCCGATCTCGAGAGCTGGCTGTCGGAGGTGACTGGCTTTGCCGGCATCAGCCTGCAGCCGAACGCCGGCTCACAGGGTGAATATGCGGGCCTGTTGGTCATTCGCGCCTATCACCACTCACGCGGCGATCATCACCGCGACATCTGCCTGATCCCGACCAGCGCCCACGGCACCAACCCCGCTTCCGCGATCATCGCCGGCATGCGCGTCGTGACCGTCGAGTGCGACGGCGACGGCAACGTGCGCGTCGACGATCTGCGCGCGAAGGCGGCGAAGTACGCGAACGAGCTCGCCGCGCTCATGGTCACTTATCCGTCGACGCACGGCGTCTTCGAAGAGGCGATCAGCGAGATCTGCAGCGTCGTGCACGCGAGCGGCGGACAGGTCTACATGGACGGCGCGAACATGAACGCGCAGGTCGGCCTGTGCCGCCCCGGCGACATCGGCGCAGACGTCTGTCATCTCAACTTGCACAAGACGTTCTGCATCCCGCACGGCGGCGGTGGCCCGGGCATGGGCCCGATCGGTGTCGCGGCGCACCTCACGCCGTTCCTGCCGTCGCATCCGGTAACCCGTCCGGCGAGCGCCGGCGCCCAGGCGATCGGCCCGGTGAGCGCCGCGCCGTACAGCAGCGCGTCGATCCTGCCAATCTCGTGGGTCTACATCGCGCTGATGGGCGCAGCGGGCCTGAAGCGCGCGACACAGAACGCGATCCTCAACGCGAACTACATGGCGAAGCGGCTCGGCGCCGAATTCGAAGTGCTCTACACTGGCAAGAACGGCCTGTGCGCACACGAGTTCATCCTCGATTGCCGCCCGTTCAAGAAGGCCGGCGTCGAGATCGACGATCTCGCCAAGCGGCTGATGGACTACGGCTTTCACGCGCCGACGATGTCGTTCCCCGTCCCCGGCACGCTGATGATCGAGCCGACCGAGAGCGAGTCGAAAGAGGAGCTCGATCGCTTCTGCGACGCCCTCCTGTCGATCCGCGAAGAGATCCGCGCCGTCGAAGAGGGCCGCGCCGACAAGACGGACAACGTGCTCAAGAACTCGCCGCACACGCTGCAGGTCTTGCTCGCTGACACATGGACACACCCCTACTCGCGCGAGCAAGCGGCGTTCCCCGCAGCGTGGCTGCGCGACACCAAGTTCTGGCCATTCGTCGGCCGCATCGACAACCCGTACGGCGACCGCAATCTCGTCTGCACCTGCCCGCCGATCGACGCGCTCGCAGAAGACTGAGGCGCGTATAGCGAGCACGACGCGCGCCGTGTACGCGAGGCGGATCTCAAGAGGGATCCTGACGGGTGGGCGGCGCTACCCTGGCGGCGCTGGTCAGCTCGCGAAGAGTCAGCAGCCGCCGCCTGCTAGGGTGTTCTCGATGGACCGAGCGAATCTCCGCGCAGCGCTCGCGCGCACTCCTGGTCTCGCCCCGCGCGCTCCGGCATCTTCCGAGCGTGCGTCCGCGTTCGAGGCGCGATTCGGGATCGCGCTCCCGCCAACGTACCGGCGTTTTGTCCGCGAGGTCGCCGATGGCCTCGTCTATGAGGGAGCGTCGTGGCTCTTCTCGCTTGACGAGATCGCACGCGACCTCTCGGACCGTGCTCTTCCGGCACGCCCTTTCCCGTACAGGAGCGCCGACGGCGATGCGATCCGTGCGGCCGTCACCGCCGCGCGTGCCGCCGGAAGCGTCTTCTCCCGCGAGGTCATGTCGCTGCAGCGCGTCGGCGATCCTGACGGGTGCCTCACCCTCGCGAGCAACGGCGGTAACGACTTCTCGGTCCTCGTCGTGAGCGGCGAGCAAGCCGGCTGGATGTGGCGCACGGGCGAGATCGACTTCCCCGAAACGCGCGCGCTCTACGACCCAGCGAGCACCGACGCCGCACCGCTAGGGTTCGACGAATGGCTCGCACTATGGGGAGAGTGCTTCCTCGGGCTGTCGCTCGAGCTGAGCCCGCCATAGGCGTCCGCCGTCCGCTGTCCGCGCGACACCAAGCTCTGAAGCCGCGACGCGGATCGCCCCGCGCCGCTCAGCGATCGAGCCAATAGCCCGGACGCCGACGCTGGTGGGCGACCGCGACGACCGTCACCACGTCGCTGATCTCGAAGACCACGACGAATGGAAAACGTCGGACGACCAGCCTCCGATACGAGCGATCGGTGCGCCATGCAGGAGCGGCCTCGGGGAGCCGGCCGATGCGCTGTAGTGCCTCGTCGATCATGGCGACGAAATCGAGGCCAAGCCCCTTCCGGCGCGACTCGTACGAGCGCATCGCCGCGTGGATCTCTGCGCGCGCGGGCGCGAGAACCCTGACGGGCGTCATCCCACGCGCAGGTCGGCCAGAAGCTCGGCCCGGATCTCGGACCAGTCGGTCCCCGACTCTCCAGCTTGCTTCGCTGCATCGACGCGCCGGTCCAACTCGGCCAGCCATGTAGCGTCCCAGTCGGCATCGGGCGGACCATCGAGGCTCGCGATGACCTCGGTGACGATGTGCGCCCGTTCCTCCTCGGCGAGAGCAAGAACGTCGTCGAGAAGCTTGCGCGCCGCGTCGGTCATCGACGGCAGCGTAGCCCGCGACGCCAATCCCGTCATCCGGCCGCCGCGCCAGCAGCGCACCGCCTTTCGTCGCCCGCGCTCACGGCAGGGGAGAGACCCCGATCAGCCAGCCGTGCAGCAACAGCATCGCGCCCCACGCGCCGAGGCCGAGCGCGATGCGCCACCAGCCGAGCTCGCGCAGCGTGGGCCACGGCTGGCCGCGGGCGATCGCCGCGAACGGCAACACGCTCGTGCTTCGCTCGTAGACCGCCCCCGCCGCGCCGCCGGTCGCGCGCCGACGCGCGTCGATGTGGAGCATGCCGGCGAGCGCCAGCGTCGCGACGCCTCCCATGAGGCAGAAGGAGCGCAGGTCGCCGTTGGCCGCGAGGTGCGAGAGGCCCCAGAGGGCAAAGCCCCAGAGCGCGGGATGCCGCGTGATGCGCGCGAAACCGACGGGACCCGTCCCCGCTTCGCTCGCCATGCCGGCGACGGTCGGACTCTTCGCGGTGTAGCCCGCCACGAGCAGGACGTACGCGATAGGCATGATCACGTTCGCCACCCAGCGCGTGAAGCCCGGCGGACGGAAGAGCTCGACGTAGGGGGCCCACGACCACTCGAGCACCATCCAGGCGGACGCGACGAGCACGACGAGCGAGTAGACGCCCTGGAAGCCGCGCTCGCCGAGCTGCGCGACGAGACGCGATCGCACCGGCGCGGCCGAGCCGAGCAGATGGCAGAGCACGAACGCGAGCGCGGCGAAGACGAGCCATGCCGCGGAACGAGCGACAGGCGCGCTCGGAGGTGGGCGGCTCGCGACGGCGATCACCGCGTCGGTGAGCTCGCGCGCTTCGGCCAAATCGCGCGCGAGCAAAGGCATCGAGCCCGCGGCGTAGCCGACGACCAGCTCTGCATCCGGCTCAAGGATCGCGCGTCGCACGTACGCCGCATCGAACACGACCTCGCGGACGGTGGCGTGGCTCACGATCGGGTGCGGGCGCTCCGCGGCGGACGCGAACGTCGGCCCGAAGCGTGAGCTTCCGTCGAGGGAGTGGCAGGCGAGGCAGCCACGGGCCGCGAGCAGCGCGGCTGGAGCATCGCCGTCTTGCGCGCGCACGGTCGCGGTCGGCATCATCGTCGCCGCCACCGCGAGGGCCACGGCGAGCAGTCTCGTCACGGGCGATCCACCACACCGGTTCATGCAGTCTCCGCTCGAGATTCCGACGAAAGTCGGGCGCAGATCGTCGTCCCCATGTCGCAGACGAACTCGTAGCGGTCGGTTCTCATCGATGAGGTAACGAGCGCGATGTTCGGGGGATTCCTGCTCGGTGTCGACACCGCCACGATCTTCGGAGCATCGGGTGAAGCGATGTGTCCGTCGGGCGTCGCGGGAACGGCTATGGTTGGACCCGATGCCGATCGACTACGCGCGGCGTCTGACCGGTACGGTTCGCACCTGGCGTGAGAACACCCACCTTGGCGTCGGGCTGGCCTTCGTCGCGGGCGCCACCAATGCCGGCGCGTTCCTCGCCGTGTCGCAGTACACCTCGCACATGACGGGCATCGTCTCGTCGATGGCCGATGCCCTGGTGCTCGGAAAGACCGAGGTCTTTCTGACCGGCGTGGGCGCGCTCTGCGCATTCACGCTCGGGGCCGCCACGACCGCGGTGATGGTGAACTACGCGCGCCGCCGTGGCCTGAGCAGCGCCTATGCCCTCCCACTGCTGGTCGAGGCGGCGCTGCTGCTGGTGTTCGGGTTTCTTGGGGCGCGCCTGCAGCTGATACACGGCCTTTTCGTACCGGCCACGGTCAGCCTGCTCTGCTTCATGATGGGCCTGCAGAACGCCGTGATCACCAAGATCTCGCACGCGGTGATCCGGACGACGCACGTCACAGGCATCGTGACGGACATCGGCATCGAGCTCGGCAAGTACGTCTATGTGAACCGCCACCAGATCCCTGGTGAGCCGCGCGTGATGGCCGACCGCAAGCGCCTGAAGGTGCTCACCATGCTGCTCGCGGCCTTCTTCTCAGGCGGCGTGATCGGGGCGCTCGGCTTCCGCGCGATCGGCTACAGCGCCACGATTCCATTGGCTCTCGTGCTGCTCGCGCTCGCCGCCGTGCCCGCGTTCGACGACGTGCGCACAGCACTCCGGGACGAGCGCGGCGACGAAGACTGAAACCGCGCACGAGCATCTCGAGACCGCCTCGAGGACGCTATCGCTCGACGGCCTCGATTCGCCGGTTCTGGCGCTGGCCCTCTTCGGTGTCGTTGGACGCGACCGGGCGCTGACCTCCGTAGCCGATGGCCTCGACGCGACTGCCGTCGATTCCGTGCGAGACGAGGTATTCACGCACCGTATCTGCGCGTGTCTTCGAGAGCCTCTGGTTCGTCGCTGCATTGCCGACATTGTCGGTGTGGCCGGAGATGAGGACGCGCGCGCTCGGCCTGTGCGTCATGTACTCGACGACGCGATCGAGTCGGGGGAACGACTCGGCCTGGAGGGTGGCGCTGCCGGTCGCGAAGAGGATGCCGTCGAGCACGAGCCCTGGCGGCTCTGGCGCGGCCTCGGGCGTCGCCGCCTGGGGACCCGGCGCTGGCGGAGCCGGCGCGGCCTCGCGAATGCGTCGGTAGCGCATGGTCAACCGGATGTCTTGATTTGGCCCCGCGGGGACCTCGACGTTCGCCGTGGTGTTGCGTCGGCCGAGGCTCAGATACTCCATCGCGTACCTCTGGTCGACGGGCACCAACACCTCCGCATAACCTTGCGAGTCAGTCTGGCCCGTATAGTAGGCAGTGCCGTCCGGCGCCGTCATCTTGATCACGATGCCTTGGATCGGTCCCGTGTCCCGGTTGATGACGAACAGGCGCATGGCCGCCTCGGTTCTCGTCGCCGCGATCTGCGAGGGATGCTCACCATGCGCTTGCCCCGCGGTGTCGGAATCGGCGACCTGGAAATCGTCCCCCGTGGAGGGCTCGCCACCGCTTTGCTGCGCGGGCGACGTCCCCGCTGACTCGGCCGACTGGCTCGCTCCGCACGCGGTGGCGAGGGACATCACGAGAACGATGAGCTGAAGTAGACGCACGGTATTCCTCATCGCGAATCGCCGCAGCGTATCACGGCGCGCGGTGAGCAGACGGGGAACGCGGTAGGCCTCTTCGCGACCACGACGCTGACGTTGGCAGCCTCACGCAGCGTTGGCATCGAGGCCGCTCGCGTCGACGAGTCGCCACGTGCTTTCGTCGACGCTTGGTTCGATGCGCAGTGCGAGCTCGCGCTGCGCTGCGAGTACGTCGTGCCGCGAAGCTCGAGGCGGATCGATGTATGCCATTCGAGCGCGCGGGAGCACTGGCACCGCATGGCCGATACGGTCGCCGCGATGCGCGCTGCTCCCTACGCTCGGCGAGCCGTGTCGGAGCGCGTGCGACAGCGGCGTGTGTCGCGATGGCCGCTGCGTGCGCGCAGAGGTGGGCGACGCATGCGACGGCCCTGACGATTGTGAGGGCGCGTGTTTCGTAGGGAGTGCGCCGAGCCTCTCCGAGAGGGCGAGTCATGCGACGGCGACAACTGG
>Ga0335397_10009242_pt1 | contig 12320 bp, 7 predicted proteins | sample MAT04_FD_205740 | JGI IMG/M metagenome (GOLD analysis project Ga0335397, IMG submission 205740) | Freshwater microbial communities from Lake Fryxell liftoff mats and glacier meltwater in Antarctica - MAT-04 (spades assembly) (version 2) ...
CCTCCCACGAGTGCAATTACAATAATTATAAATATAATAAATTTTGTTTTTGTTTCCATTGTCTTATTATACCTTGATAATCAATCTTTTCAAAATTAGATTAGGGCAAGTAAATTAAGCCAAAATCTCTTTAATATACCAAATAATTTTTGGAAAAGATTCTCTCTAGGGGAAGGTAATATGTTTTGGTTTTCATTTATTTGCATAACTCCACCAACAGCACTTGCCAATAAAATATTATCTCCTAATATTTTTGTTTCGACTAAATTTGACCCATCTTTTTTATTTTCGATTATTTTATTTAAAACTATTTTTTCTTCTTTTATCTCATCTTTAACTAAAAGTTCTGGCAAATCAACCAGCAGTTCTTCATCATTTAGGATTTCTTCTTCTAAAACAAGATTGTTCTCTTCTTTGTCAAAAGAAAATAAAATATCATTCCAAGAAAGTTTTAAAGTGGCAGGGATAGCATAACTAGTTGCCCAAATACGATTCGCTATACCACCTTCATAATCTATTCCCCCATCAATATTTTGATGATTTGCTAAATACTGTATTCCATTTTCAACTTCATCTTGATATGAATTATTGTTTGATAAGGCCTGAATCGCCCAACTAGTAGAAAAAATATTATCAAATCCACCGTCATCATCTTGATTTTCTAATAAGTAATCTTCTGCTTTAGAAATTGTATTCTCCACTTCATCAACATTAGTAAAATTATTTAAGGCCATAACTGCCGCCGAAGTCATATCTATGCTACCCCATGAACCATTATTACTTTGTTTTGAAATAATATAAGAAATAACTTTATCAATAATTTCGTCGTTTTCGTCATATCCAACATTTTGTAAAACTATTAAACCAAAAATATCATCATTAACTAAATCTACTTCACCCAATTGAAGACCATCAAATGAATCTACTATTTTTTTAATATAATCTATTTCAGTATCATCATATGGGTTTATGTTAAGAGACATCAAAGCCATAGCCCTTCTTTCATAATCAGTTATAACAGAATAATTTATTTCCTTATTTTTAATATAATTAGTTAAACTAGACTTGAAAGAAGAATTCCCTTCTCTACTTATAGATAATGCAACCCAATCAAGATACATATCTCCTCCTAATGATTCATCTTCTTCATATTGTAAGGATAAAAAAGAAATTGCGTCTTCAATAGAAAAAACTTTTTCATTAATATTTCCTCCAATACTTCCTTCTCCACCACTATTCCCCCCATTTTCTCCTTCATCGTCTGTAACTTCTTCATCTTCTTGTATTAAAGAATTAATTCTGATAATTACAGAATCCCCTGTTTCGTTTCCAGAAAAATCAGAAAGTTTAAAGGAGATAATATCTCCAGCTAAAACAGGTAATGTTGAAAGGCCAGACTCTGCATAATTACTGTTTTGGTAAAGTGCCCAATACTGATTATTTGAATCAGCTTCTATTTCATCAAAAGCAATTACAAAAAGACCCATATCAGGATACTGATTTGATAACTTTACATTTGATAAAGAGCCTAAATCAAGAGCAGATTTTAAAGCACAAATACCAAGATACGAGGATGAAGAATCTGAGGCATAAATATGATTCACATTATCTATATCTGAGACTTCGCAAGTTTTTGAAACATCTACTTGCGTGTCAATCAAGAGAGTTGTTGGAATTATCGGCAAATCTAGAACTGTAACAATTCTTGTTACTTCGAGAGCAAAATTATTAGAGCTATCTAAAACATTATATAATACAGTGTATACACCGGGTGTCATAGAATCAACAGTATTAATCATTACAATGTTATATGAAATATCCCCATCAACATCATCAAAAGCAACAGCACCGGCATCAACATAATTATCTCCTTTTGTAATAGAAATATTATTTTCTCCATTTATAGTAATTACCGGTAAAATAGTATCAACTTCAGCAAAAACATTGTTAATAAATAAAAAAATAAAACTAAGTATAACAAACTTTTTTAAAATATTTTTCATAAATTTATTTTAATTCCCACTTAATAATATCACCCTCTTTTAAAAGATATTTCGACACTCCTATGGAAGCCTCTTTTCCATTAACACTATAAATCCAATATTTTCCAGATCCGCTCTTAATTTCATTCAATTCATCAATAAAAATTCCCAAGGATGAGTATTCTTTATATTTAAATGAGAAATTATTTTCTTTATTTCTTTGTAAATTATCCATAGCTTCAAAAACGCTACTTTCTTCATCAATTCCTATCTCATAATTTTTATCAAAAACAATTAAATTTATCTTTCTGTCACATGGGAAGATAGTTTCGGTTGGAGGTTTATTGTTTATTAAATTAATAATAGGTCTTTCAATTCCCTCTTTTACTTGTACTTGCTCTTCTTGATTTTTCTTATCTATATCCTCATTAACTTTTTTTATATCATCTGATGAGGAATAAATAAGAAATATTACAAAAGTAAGGATAGAAAATAAAACTATTAAAATTTTTTTTGTTATTTTCTTCATAAAAAAACCCAAGCTATTAGCCTGAGGGTTTAATCATATATATAAATATATTATCCTGCTCGGGCATGACCATTGTATTAAGACCGGACTTACCCCTTTCGGGTATTACCGTTGCGGCACAGTAGAGGAATCACACCTCATTTCCAAATACATTGGTTTAAATTTTAAAATAATAACTAACTAAAACAACTTTTTTAACAAATGCCTTTTTCTCTTCTTCTTTAACTAACCATTTTTCAATCAGTGGTGCTAACACTATAGCAAAAGAAACATTAGAGAGCAAATGAAGAACAGTAAAAGGAATTTGCCCGACTAATGAAACCATAAATGATTGATTAAAAAATAAAGGACCAATAGTCAATCCTGTTATTGCATCATAAAAGATCGTGGCTACAAATGCATAACTAGCATAATTCTTCCATCCAGAGCGATTTTTAAAATAATAAGAGGCTCCTAGTCCTAGGGTTCCATAAGCAAATGCTGTCACTAGCGTCCAAATCCCAACTCCAGAAGTAACCAAATCAAATAAAACAATACTAATAAAACCAAAGGAAAAAACCATAATCTTCCCATAACTTTTTCCAAGGGGCATAAGAACTGTCATAACTGGCTCCACATTGGGAGCACGAAAAGGTAAAAGCCTTATTAGAAAGACAGTCAAAAAAGCAATTATATATTTATATTTGGATTTACTTTTCATTCTTAATTCATAATTAGTAATTAGTAATTGGTAATTGGTAATTGGTAATTGGTAATTATTACACTATATCACAAACACCTGAAACACAAGCTAATTCTCTTTTCGCTTCAGTTTCATCTTTTAACTCATAAGTAATTATTTTAGAAAAATCAAAATCAGGCATACTATCAACTAGTTCTTTATATTTCTTTTCAGTAATTGCTTCATACGGAGCGAGCTGATAAACATGATTTGACCTTGGCAAAAAAGATAGCCCTCCAACAATATCCCAGTTTTGATAAAGCCAATGCGCAACTTGTATCCATTCATTCTCTCCCACCGAAATAGTAACCGATGGATTGTGTTCTGTATAATTTACTTTAACTATCTTCCAATGCTCAAGTTGGTCAATAGCAGTAATATCATCTTTACAGATGGCACCCTCTGGAGCTTTCATGGGAAATTCTAAAACAAAAGTATTAGCATCTTCCTTAGTTTGTCCAACCTCTGGATGATAAGGGACTCCTTGATCTTTCATCATTTTAAAAAGTGAATCCGTAGCAGAAATACGAACACGGCGAATATAATACGGAGCGTGTCTTGGATGCATCCCTGACGCACAGTCAACTGTTTGAGAAACAGTTCCTGATGGCTTTACCGCTGTAATACAAGTTGATTCATTAATACCAAATCTCTTCGAATATATTTTATTAATACGGATAGATTCAAGTCTAAGTTTTGTTAACATTTCTTTGTCGCGAGAAAGTTTTGAATCCCATTGCCCCGTAATAGAAACTCCGAGCAATCTTTCCTCTTCACAATTTTCACGCCACTCCTTTCCTAAATATCCAAATTTAGTTAAAGTTGCCTGATATGTTCCTAAGATAGTTGCTACTCGGACTTTTTTCATTAAGTCTTCTTCATTATCTTCCGAACGAGCGACGACTTCGGACAAATTACAAAACTGTCTTGATCTTAAAATAATTTCACCACAAGGATTCGTCCCCATCTCCCCCATATACTCGGCTGATTTCTCTAATCTTCTTTTTGGTAAAGTTTTATAAAGAGATTCTCTGTTAAAAATTCCTCGCTCCCCCGATCCTGATTCCATCAAAGAAATCCATTCTTTCAAAAATTCAGTCTCTGTTGGTTTTGTATTGTAAACTGCTGAATTGTTGGCAAGCATACGTTGCCCTTCATTGACCCAAAACTGACCATTTTTAGAATCACGCATATCTTGGTCATCTAAATCAGACAGTGAAATAAGGGCACTTCGCCTGACTCCACCAGACACAACGCATTCCCCTATTTTACAAATAATATCGTGAGCATCGATATTTCTTAAATGTCTTCCTTGACGACGTAAAATTCTTTCTCTGGTAAAGCCAAGTAAATTAATGAGTGGTTGCGGACCAGATGATTTACCTCCCATGATTTTAAGCCTTGCGCCAGCTGGGCGAAGAAGGGAAAAATCAAAATCTACATCATTTCCATCAAACCATGTCTTCATTCCGTAAACAAAAGCATCAGCCCATCCTTCTTTTGTGTCTGGGACAACATATGTTGGTAATTTTTTCTTATTCTGAATTTTAATTTGAGGAAGTGATTGTATATTTTTACTTTCAACAGAAAAACCAACTCCTGTACCGCACATTGATATATAAATAATATCTCCAAAATCTTGGAAACAAGAAGGGGCAACAAATGAACAATTGTAAGCACAAACATTTGTTTTTTCAGCAGCAGCTCCAGCAAATTGTAATAATCTCATTGAAGGCATTGCTTCTTGTTTTAATATAGCTTCACGAACGTCTTGATATTCACTTTCTTTTAATTTATCTCCAAGCTTCCCTTTCATAAAATTTATATATCGATCAACGGTCTCAATCCAAGTCTCACGTCTTCCCTCTTCTTCAATCCATTTTGCGTAACTTCGATAGTAAACAAATTCAGAAAGGGGATTTCTAAAATATTTTTTACTCTCATCAGTTAATTTTTTTACGCGCTCTGGCACCGAAATACCCTGAGCCCGAAGAGAAGCTCTTTCTTGTCTATATAAAATGTAATGTTTTGATGTAATAGTATAGTCTGAAAGCATCAATTGCTTCTCAACAACATCTTGCACCGTCTCCACCGTTGGTGTAAAACCTTTATTTTCTTTAACTATACCGGCAATTTCCGCGGCAACTTTTTTGGCCACCACCTCAGCTTCTTTCAGTGATCCTTCCCCACTAGTAAGCATTGCTTTATTAATAGCATTCGTAATTTTTCCAATATCAAAAGGAACGATTTCTCCATCTCTTTTTTGAACGCCCTTAATAAAATAATTCTTGCTAACTTTTTTCAAAGTTTTTTCGTTTATATTTTTTTCTTTTGCGACGACCATTTTTTTAGGACTGGATATTTTCTTTTGTGAAGACATATTTTTTAAATTTAGTTAATAATGGCCTCGAAACGTTTTCGGAATTACATTATACCCCTATGTAAAGTTATCCTGCAAGGAATTTCGGGTCATTTTTTATTAAAAAAAATACTATGTAAAAATTTCAGTAATACGTCAACTTTCCAAAAAATTTTTAGTAAAGTTTGGCGTGAAAACACTACTATATAAAGGGCATTCTCGACTCAAAAATTTTGCTTTTTAAATTTTTAAAAATCTCTCAAAAATTGTAGTTTTTTACAATTTTTCGGGGAAAGGCCTTGCCTTTAGAGATCCCCAAGCAAAGCCTTAATGAGAAAAATCGTCTTAATATACTTCTTGCTGATAGCACTTCTCACAATAAATAATCTCCGGTCGTTCTGGAGCATAACTTGTCTCAAATTCATTGGTGCATCCGGGCCTCATGCATTGCCTGTGCCATAATTTTAAAGGATTTCTCGCGAGTATCCTCTCTCCATGACGACAGTTAGGACAAAGTCGAGGCAATGGAAGATTCATACGCCTATAAAAAGCCAACTCCTCAGGAATTATCTTAAAAGCTTCGGTACATTGTTGATTACAATTTCCCTTATGAGCGCATTCGATAATTTTAGTGGTTATATCGTCTCGAATATCTTTAATATTATCAGGAATATCTTCATTTCTAATGTCTATTTTATAATTTCTTTCTTCCTTGTCTTTCCATTTGTATCCTTGTTTTAATGCTTCTTCTTTTGTTAAAGGAAAGTACTCCTGAGCGACGGTTTCATTATAAGCAAATGGCGATAATTCACTTGGAAAGAATTCCCCATATTTATATACCCTGCCCATACTATCTATATATGGCATATCGTTCATGTGTTTGATAATTTTAGGCACTAACTCTTGATATTCACCTTTCTCGTATTGTTTGTTAAAGATGCAGTATTGTTTGGAACGGAGAGAGACACACCCGAAACAATTTGAACAATTTACACATAGGTGTAGTAATTCTGAATTTTTATTTCCTTTACAATGTGAAAAAAATTTAGTCATGTATCCTCCATCAGCTGCCAAAGAAGACTCATACACAAGTTCATTATTTAAACCACCCGATATATCATAACTATCTTTCGCTCCATTAAACATTCTCCAACAATGTTTAATGTTTTCTCCCTCCACCATAAAACAATTTTTTGCATTTTTTGAATTAATTATATTATCACCAGTCGAATCTATACTATTCACAATATTTGCGAATCTATAAATTTTATCTTTTTTAAAGTCATTAAATTCATTTACTGATTTACTAACAAAAGAATATGTCCCCATGTCAAAATCTTTAATTATTCTAAAATATTCTTCTTTTTCATATTTTACATTTCTTATATAATAATTTTTATTTCTTAATCCTGAGCACATAAAACAATTGCTACAATTTCGGCAATCAAAAAGAAAATTCGAGTCAAGACAGTCGCTACAATTGTTTAAAAAATTTGAATTATAAATTTTTCTAGTTATAAAATTTTCATAACAAAATTGTGAAGTATAAACATAGTAACAATCAACCAGATTTTTGCTGCCCTCAGTGAGTCTCGAATAATAAATATCCTCACAGTTTGTTGCGTTCGAAAGATATATATTTTTTGAATAGCCTGTGTAATTGGTATATTCTGAATTTGTATTTCCAAGCCCCCATAAGTTAATGTTGGGAGTACTGTTCATTAGTTCTCTCCATTGAATAAAAAAGTTTTGAGAAAAATCATAATCCCGACCATAATCAATGGCATCCCATTTGTCTCCATACCAACAATCATTGCAACAAATCGGAAATTTATTAAATGGGGAATTATTTGTTATTATGTTTTTTTTACATAAATCACATTGTCTTTTATAAAGAATCCCTTCATTACGCCAAATAAATCGCCTTTGCAATCGACAATCTGGACAAAAGGTTGGTGGCGGAACTTTTATCTTTTCATAAAAAGAAAAATCATCCGGCTCGATAATGAAGTCGTTTTTACAATTTTGACACTGCTTTGTTTCCATGTCTTTATTATTCCAGCCTTGCTGGAAAATGTCAATTAATTTATATTTTCTTCAAATCCACCAGCTTGTAAATTCCAGAGCTTTTTATAAATCCCCTCGTCTTTGTTTATCAACTGTTCGTGAGTATCATCTTCAACAATTTTTCCATCTTCAATAACGATAATTCTATCCATCGTCCTAACTGTTGAAAGTCGGTGAGCAATCACAATCGTCGTCTTGTCTTTGATTAAATTTCGAAGTGCATCTTGAATAAGTATTTCTGACTCTGAATCAAGAGCTGAAGTCGCTTCATCAAGGACTAAAATCGGCGCATCTTTCAATATCGCCCTTGCAATCGCTACCCTTTGGCGTTCTCCTCCTGAAAGCTTAATTCCCCTCTCTCCAACATAAGTATCATAACCAAGTGGCAACTTTTCAATAAACTTATCACAATATGCTAGCCTTGCTGCTTGTTTAACTTCTTCATCTGTAGCATTTCGTTTACCATAGCGAATATTATCCATGAGTGTTCGGTGGAAAAGAGCTGGATCTTGAGGAACAAATCCTATTTGTTCTCTTAAATTTTTCTGAGAAATAGAAGTAATATCAATTCCATCTATTAGAATTTTACCTGAGTTTAAATTAAACAATCTCATTAATAAATTTACAAAAGTAGACTTACCTGCCCCAGAAGAACCAACAATAGCAATTTTTTGCCCCGAAGGAATAGTTAAAGAAAAATCATCAAATATTTTTGTATTATTATTTTCATAAATATATGTAACACTATTAAACACGACTTCTCCTTTTACTGTATTTAGCAAATTTTTAGTATCATCTTTAACTTCATAGGGTGTATTCAAAATTATAGCCATTTCTTGTGCATCTGAAAATGCTTCATAATATGCTTTCGTTATACTTGCAAAATCCCAAAGACTTTCAGTTAATCTAAGTAAATAACTTTGTAATAAAACAATAACAGGTAATCCAACCAATCCAAGCCTCCAATCGCCTATTGCAATCCAGAAAATAATAAATTCAATCACTATCATATACAAACCTTGAATTGCTCCTAAACCACCCCACAGATTCCAATTAAAAATTGTTGCTCTTTTTTGCTCTTCCACAGCTTCACCTACATGTTCATTTTCATATTCATGACCAGCGAAGAATTGGATAGAGGAATGATTAGTAATAGAATCAGCTAATGAACCATTTGTTTTTGTATCAGTTCGAGCAGCAATAATATCATATTTAAGCTTAAGCCTTGTATATATAAAAGCTGTCGAAAGGAAAACAATACAAAATACAATTAAGATTGGAGCATATTTAGGAATTAAAATAAAAATAGCGATAACCGTTCCAATCGCTCTTACTATTAAAGAAATACCATCTCTAATAATTTTTTCATTTAATTTCTCAAATGCTCTAACATATTTATTGATTTTCTGAGTTAATGATCCGCTAAAATTATTTGCAAAAAAGGATTTTGAATGACCCATCATATTTGAAAATGCTTGCTTCCTTAGTCCCGCCATTACACTACCAACAAAATAAAAAACAGAAAATTCATTGGTTCTTCTTGTTGTCCAGCCAATTATTTTTAATAATAAAATAAAAAGAATAATATTTCTAGCTTGATCAATAAAAGAAAAATTATTACTAACTAATACATTCCAAAGTTTTAAAAACTGAAAAGGAATATAAATATCAAGCAACGCAGAAAATACTACACAAAATATCACAACAAAAAAAGAAACCTTATAGTTTCTCATTACCTGCCAAAAATACTTAATGACAAGACCTCTATGTAAATTAGAGTAATCTTTTTCCATAAACAAATAAAGGGCCTAGGCCCTTTATAGTTATACCATAATAATGATTAATTTCAATCTCCGTTAAATTTAGAGCCACGAACAAGGGAGGATAATAAAATAGATAATTTCATAGTCGCCACCCCCACAACCTTATCAGCTCCACCATAATAAATATATAAAAGACTGCCCTTCAAAACCATTCCACACGGAAAGACAACATTATTTACAATTCCTATCTTTTCATATTCTTCTTCTGGTTCAAATATGGCGTCTGATGAACGAGCAAGCACAATTGCAGGATCTTTTAAATCAAGTAAAACTACTCCGACTCGGTATGTATTATGACTTTTTGAGACTCCATGATATAGAAGCAACCAGCCGTATTTAGTTTTAATTGGTGGAGCAGATATACCTACCTTTGAACTATCCCAAGCATTTCTTCGAGGTCCAATAATTCTAATACACTTATTGACTACATCGTTCTTAAAGTCTAGTGACTTTAAATAATCTCCACATATCTCATTTCCAACTCGATGAAGAACAAAATATCCATCATCCAGTTTCTCGGGGAAAATACAAGTATCTTTATCGTCAAAGCCTGGAGGTGTGATTAACGCGGGCTTTGTCCAATTCCAACGATGTGTTAAAAAGTCTGAGACTGTAATTGATGAAACTGCTACTCTTGGTGGCCCAATGCTATCATAGGCGGTATAGCAAATATAAAGATTCTTCCCAATTTGAGTTATACGTGGATCCTCACAGCCAGAATTTCCATTACTAATTTTTTTAATTTCAAAATCTTCTCGAGGGCTATAGACCGGTTCTAATAACCGCTCTGAAATAGTAAAACCATCTAAACTAGAGGCATAGCCAATATAAGAAGTATTATCATTTGAGAGAGTCCTATATAAAATATGAATTTTATTTTTTAAATATATTGCTGCTGGATTAAAAGTAGCAGTTGCCTCCCAACTATTTTCAGGCTTCGGACTTATGATTGGGTTTGTTAATCCTCTTTTAAAATACCAATCCTCTTTTGTTTCAATATACATACTTCCAATCAAATCTTTCAAACTAACATATGCAACACAAGTCGTTGTATCTGCTGCCCCATAATAAATACTTAATCTATCTTTTTCAAGAATAGCTCCAGTTGGAAAAATAACATTAGATATGTAGCCTGATAATTCATATGACTCTTCCGGAACTAAAATGGGACCATTCGTTCTACCTAGAATTTTTGTGCAATCATTAATATCGAGTAGGACTGCCTCAATTCCAAAGATCCGATCAAGATTTTCTGGTGATTGAAAATAATTTTGAATATGCGAATAAATAAGTAGCCAACCATATTTTGTTTTAATAGGAGGAACGCCAATTTCTAAATGATCGTATTGATTTCGACGAAAATCTACCAAATTTGAATCAATATTTTTCTCCCACTCTTTCCAAAAGGATTCATCCCACAATTGTTCTATCTTACCAAACGAAGCAATGGCCATTTTGGCAGGAGGCATATCAGTATGAGCTGAAAAGATAACTGTTATCTTTCCATTTATTCTATTTGGGAAAAGCGTCATTGCTTTGGCATTAAACGGTGTCACCAAATGTCTTTCATCAACTTTTTTTAGATCTTTTGATATAGCAACTGCCACTTTAATATTATCTTTATTAAAAGGATACCCTGACAAGGCTGTATAAAAAATATAATATTTTCCTTCAAAAAATGTAACCCTAGGGTCTTCACATCCATGTACATCCCATGGTTCTTCTGGAATAATAAATGGAACTCTTTCTTCAAAGTGAATTCCCTCTTTACTTTTACCAAGACCAATAATTGAAGTTTGTTGTTGGACGGTTATTTTATCTACTGCTGATATGGCTCGATAAAAACCGTAGATTGTTTTGCCTTTTTTAATTGGGCACATATTAAAAGTCGCAAATTCTTCCCAATAGTGATCTCTGTTGGGAACAAGAATTGGATTGTGCTCTGATCTTTTTACTACATACATATATTATCCAAATTTTAGTTTTTTATTTTTTTCTAATTTTACAGGATTATTTTTTTTCATCCCATTTAATAGTTCTGAAAGTTTTATTGATGCCACTCCAATATATTTATCTCCTCCACCATAATAAACGACTAAGTTGCCATCATTAATAACTGCACCACTGGCGTATATTATCCCGGGCTTCCAGTCATTTTCATACCATTCGTCCGGCTCTAAAATAGGACGATTTGCTCTATAAATTACTTTGCTTGGATCTTTTAAATCAAGTAGCATTGCTCCCAGTTTATAACGTCCCCCATCATCCTTATCCATCGCATGATACAAAAGAAGCCATCCCTCTTTAGTTTTAATAGGAGGAGCGGCGGCACTACGAGTCCTTTTATGCCAAGCAACAATATGATCAGGTAAAACTTGAGGATCAAGAGCGTCTTTGATTGTCGGAGTTTCTGATGTGTCGAGCTTGGAAACATAAGTTATAAAAACACTATTTGGATCACCTTTGTCTAAATTATTAAAAATCGCAAACTTTCCATTAAATTTTTCAGGAAATAATACCCAATTTTTCTGCCTATCACCTAAATGAGAAAGATAAGAAAAATTCTCCCAAATCCATTTTTTATTTAATAAATTTTCTTCTTTAATTGAAATAACTGCTACTCTCATTGAGTCCCATTTCCATCCTTTTGTTCCATCAAAAATATTCATGGTGATATATACATTTCCATCAATAACAACAGCTCTTGGGTCTTCACACCCACCCCAACCACCACCTGAAGCGTATAGAGATGTATTGTACATTGGTCGAGCAGGACTTGTATATGGCCAATGATTTTTTATTTCTTCAGCATCATTTATAAAATATACTGGATAAAAAA
>Ga0335397_10009249_pt1 | contig 12314 bp, 13 predicted proteins | sample MAT04_FD_205740 | JGI IMG/M metagenome (GOLD analysis project Ga0335397, IMG submission 205740) | Freshwater microbial communities from Lake Fryxell liftoff mats and glacier meltwater in Antarctica - MAT-04 (spades assembly) (version 2) ...
CAGCCATGAATACTTGTGTCCATAGCGCATGGGTTCATCTTTGCTGGACTTCAACACACCTCGATCAGGTAGCGTCTTGGCTTCTTCATGTTCGTTGGCAGTCGCATCTGTTGCGTACACAGCATAACCCGCAATAGTTTCACTATCTTGAGGAACGCAGTGCGGTAACATGGATAGCAGTTCACCTATGCTCATCTCACCGTTTTCCAAGCCATCGTACACGCTCGAGAATTTTCGCTCAAATGGTTTTTGTTCGCTCAATGCCACAGGTGAACTTACATGTCCTGCAACAGTCAAGGCGTCCACCAAGTTGAACAAGATGTCTGCCCGCTTACGGAAGGTTTGGTATACTGTTTTTCGGAACTCGCTGATTTGTTTTTTGTTCACACAGGAACTTTATCAGCAAGTTCCATTCTTGTTAAGGTGCTTTGAACTCTAAACTCAAGATTTTCAATGCCTGAGCAGTAACCATATTTATGGAATTGGAATTTTTGCGGGGTTGACGAAATCCATCACGTTGACAAAAAGCATCAGTCCGATCAGCAGGAGCATGGCAATGCCATTGACCGTGTTTTCCCATTGGGCTGGGATGCGTTTGCGAAAGAGGATCTCAGGAAGCGTGAACAGGATGCGCCCGCCGTCAAGCGCGGGGATGGGGAAGAGATTCATGACGCCAAGTGAAATGCTGAGGACGCCGATCAGGTTGAGTGTCCAGTTGGTGGGCTGCGGCGCGCTTGCGCCTGTGGGGGCTGTGGCAACTTCCTGTCGAGTTGATACATCCTCATTAACTGCCACGCCAAACATATCAAAGATGCCTTTGAAGCCGATGAAGCGCGCGTCTGCGGGGGCAATTGCGCCTTGAATGAGCGCAACGGGCAGGTAGACGATGGCGGCGGCTTGAATGCCTGTCACCATGAACCCGCCGGAGATACTTTCAATAAATGTGGCGGGACGTGTTGGATAGCCAAGCCCAACGCCCAGCGCGCCTTCGCTTGCTTTTCGAGTGGAAAGCGGAGTGGCTGTGAGCGTGATCTTTTCGCCGTTGCGTTCGACCAATAATTCAACCGGCTGATCGAGATTTTTTTTAATAAGCGCAATGGCTGGGCTTACCTCAGTTACACTTTGCCCGTTGATGGCGAGCAAAATATCATCAGCTTGCATGCCTGCCTGCTGTGCAGGGGAATTGGCAGTCACTGAATCTATTTTGATCGAACCGGGCATCGGCACGCCTTCAAATGAAATGAGAAAAGAGAACACCACAATGGCGGTGATCAAATTCATTAAAGGTCCTGCGAATAAAACGACCAGCCGTTTCCATGGATTAGCAGAGGCAAGCCCGCCCGGCACGTTGGGATCATTCTCGCCTTTCGGTCGAATGAACCCGCCAAGCAGCAGCGCGTGGACGGTGAACTCCGTCCCCTGCCATTTGAAAAGAGTTGCAATTTTATAAGATGGCAAACCAATGCCAAACTCTTCCACTTCAATCCCTGCCCAACGCGCAGCAATGAAGTGCCCCAACTCATGTACAAAGATCATTCCGCCCAATGCGAACAGAAAGATGATTAACGTTACAAAACCAGATACCATTTTTTATCCTTTGTGTAATTTGACGACAAAGCGGATTATATCCCCCAAAAGGATTTATCAGAGTTAGAGATTTATTAGACAAATAAACGCCTCCTTCCCCGCTAATGGTTGATCCTGTTTCGATATTTTTTTCCTCCAAACAAAAACTCTGACGGGCTGTGTGTCCACAATCCGTCAGAGTTGATTCAAAGAATAAATACGTCTGTATTTTTACGGAAGTCCGTCAAACACATCTGCCGCGGCGAACGCCACGCCCACCATGCTGGGACCAGTGTGCGCCGCCAGCGCAGGCGACATATAGCTAATGGGCATCCATGTACATTTGAAAACGGGTTCAATTAAGCCGCGCAAGATTTCCACACCGGAATGATTATAAGAATGTAAAACCTGCACGCGCAAGGCGGAGCCGGGCTTGTGGAGTTTAAGCATATTATCCACCAAACCTTGCAATGCTTTTTCAAAGGTGCGCGCCATACCCAATTGTGAATACGTACCGCCCACCTTTTCCACGCCGATCAACGGGCGGATTCTGAGCATGGAGGCAACCAATCCCTTCATGTGACTGATTCGTCCGCCATGAATGAGGTACTTCAACTCATCCAGCGTGTACATGCTTTCTGTCGCCGCGCCAATCCGTTCGATGAGCGCCACAATTTTTTCGAGGGGCCAGCCGGATTTGAGGGCGCGTCCTGCCGCGGCAACCTGCCATCCCAACGCGGCGCAGAGGGTCTTGGTATCCACCACGGTCACATTGGCTTCAGGCGTCATTTCGGCTCCAAGGCGCGCGGCGTTGTATGTGCCGCTCAAACCAGATGACATTTGAATGGATAGAATTTCACGGTCGGCAACTGCGAGCTTGCGATACATCTCGGCAAAATCCCCCGCCGAAGGCTGGGACGTGATCGGAAAACTGATGGTTGCCATCAGCATTTTTTGCAGTTCATCTGGTTGAATATCCCGCCCGCTGCGATAGGATTTCCCATCCAATGTGATGGTATGCGGCACGATATGAATCGGAACTTCAGGTAATAATTCGGGCGGCAGGTACATATCCATGCCGGTGTCGGTTACTATTTGCATCGCTGGTCTCCTAAATTGTCAAAGTTGAATCAATCGTATCAAATGTTTTTGCTTTTACAAGATTTGAGCCGCGCCGCCAACACCCGCAACCAACACGTCAGTGACGCCTGGCAATTCGCGCAGACGCTTCTCCACTTCATTGGCATAATCACGCAAACAAATCACATGGACATTTGCGCCCGCGTCTACCGTGTACCCAACAGGCAGTCCGCTGGCACGCCATGCTCGTACTTCGTGAAAGATGCGAAGTGTGGCCGCCTGCCAATACATCAGCGGCGGAGTGGAGGTCATCATCACGGAATGCATGATGTCTGAGTCAAGTTCGATGATGGCTGCAAATGTTTCAAAATCTTTTTGGAGAATGGCATTGCGGCAAATATCCAGGCGGCGCGGGGTATCTGCAAGTCGCGCAGCCTGCAAAGGACTCGTCCAGGCAAGCGCGTGTCCTTCGGTGGAACCTGTCTTTTTATGGGTTGCGTTGACAATCGCCACACAATCGGTCAATGCCCAATGTTCGGGAGGCGCAATCGAAACCGCCACCGAATCATCGTCGCCCGTGCCCATCATCCATTCGATAAATCCGCTGGGGATGGAACGAGACGCAGAACCCGAGCCGCGCCGCGCCAGACGCGACAACTGCCCCTCGGACAGAGTCAAGCCGGCGGCGTGGGAAGATGCGAGCGCGAGTGCCGCAAAAGCCGCCGCAGAGGAGGCGATCCCCGCACCGGCAGGAAAATTGTTCGTGCTGGAAACTTCAGCGCGTTCATCGATATACGCCATTTCGCGCACCAGATCAAGGATGGACGAGACACGCTCAAGTCCCATGCCGAGCACGGCATGGTCGTTGATAAGCAGTGAATCGCGTTGAGACGAGTTGAACGTAACTGTTGTGCGCGTAAAAAGCCCGTCGAGATTCATTGAGATGGAACCGTTGGAGGGAAGGCGCAGGGCATTCTCACGGTTGCCCCAGTATTTGATGAAAGCAATATTTGGATTTGCTTGTGCGATGGCAGTATGAGCAGGCATAGGAATCACCTTTCTTTTTGTAGTGTACCATGAGGCAAGCAAGAAAAAAAACGCGCCACGTACCTTTTGGATACGTGGCGCGTCTGGGTCAATATGGAAGCAAATATTATCCAAACTTATAGGATACGCCAAAGCCTCCGCGCGGCAGTTTCCACGAGACGTTGGCAGGCGGGCACATCACACGGCAGGTACCGCATTCGATACAACTTTGGAATGCGATCTGCACGGTTCCGCCGTCCTGGGTGCGGTAGGCGCCTACGGGGCAGAATTGTACACAGGGCTTGTCTTTGCAATTGATGCAGACCTGGGGGTCAATAATTTTCAGGTGTGCTTCGTGTTCATCCGTGAAATACTTGAGCGACATCAGGATGTCGTCAATGAAAACCACGGGTAGTTCATTCTTTTTGGATACACTGGTTTCAGTCATAAGATTCACCTTTCGTTTATATACCGATAATGGTTCTGCCGAAAGCGACAATATCACCCACGGCTTTGAGCAACGGGCGGCGGCTGGTGAGGGACTTCAAAATATCCTTGTATAACTGTCCCTTGGGCTTGCCGAACCCGGTGAAGAACATACCAAGAGCATCGTTGAGGAAGGTCGGGTAAATGGCCATGAAATCGGGATGCGTCTTGAGGAAGTGCGACAGGTTGCGGTACTGGTGCAAGTCTTTCATGATAAAGCGCTTGTCAAGGCGGGCGCGGTAACTGGAAAGAGTCTTGGCGGAGAAATCCTTCTTCTGGTGCGCCTCAATGGCAGTTTCAGCAGCGGACTTGCCCGCAATAATCGCCATGTTGGTACCTTCCCAATGCAGGGCATTGACCATCGAAGCTGCGTCGCCGGCCACCAACACGCCGTCGGTGTAAAGCTGGGGCATATCCTTCCAGCCGCCTTCGGGGATGATGTGCGCGCCGTATTCCATTAACCGTCCACCGGCGATCAACGGAGCAATCATCGGGTGGTTCATGTAGCGCTGTAATAATTCGTAGGGCTTGATGCCAGCTTCACGCAGGGCTTCCAACGTGACACCCACTCCCACTGAAACGCAATCCACACCGGTGTACATGAATCCGAGTCCGGGCAGTCCCATTGAGACGTCGCCCATGACAGACATGGCGACGCCGTGATCGTTGTCGGTGAGTCCGAAGCGGGAGTTGATGGTCGCTGCGGGCAGGGAGATCAACTGTTTGACCGCCAGTGCCGCAGAGTCGCCTTTGATATCGTGCTTGGCGAGTCCCAGTTTTTGGGTGAGCAAGTTGTTGACGCCTTCAGTGATGATGACTACCGGAGCGTAAATTTCGCCTTGGGCACGGTCGGTCTTGACGCCCACCACCTTGCCGTTCTCGCGGATAAAGTCCACGACGAGGGTCTTGGGGATGATGAACGCGCCTTCCTTTTGAGCTTGTTCTGCCCACCATGCATCGAACTTGGCGCGCAGTGCCACGTAGGCGTCAATTGGCTGACTGTTGACTTTTCCGCCTTGGACGGTGGCTTTTACCATGCCATCTTTCGAGAGGAACCAAAAGCCGGTTTCGGTAACAGGGCGTTCCAGCGGCGGTTTTCGATCCCAAAGGTCGGGGTAGATTTCCAACAGGGAATGGGTGTAGAGTGCGCCGCCAAAATAGTTCTTGCTGCCGGGGTTTTGCCCGCGCTCGATCATAACAACCTTCAAGCCGCCACGTGCAGCAATGGCCGCCGCCGCAGAACCAGACAAACCAGCGCCGATCACAATTACATCAAAGCGAAGTTTCTCGTTCTTATCCATGTTGAGCCTCTTTGAGCGCTCGTATTTGTTTGATCATGGCAGGAATTACCTCATAGAGATCGCCCACAATACTCATCGTGGCGATGTCAAAGATTGGAGCATGGGGGTCGCGGTTGATCGCCAGAATGAAATCTGCTTCCTGCATGCCGACTTTGTGTTGAATGGCGCCGGAGATACCGGCGGCGATATAGAGTTTGGGGCGTACTGTCTTGCCAGTCTGACCGACCTGGTGATCGTATTTGATCCAGCCTGCATCCACGCAGGCGCGGCTCGAGCCGACTACGCCGCCCAGTTCATCCGCCAGTTCTTTGATCAGAGCAAAGCCTTTGGGTCCGCCAAGTCCGCGCCCGCCGGAGACGATGACATCGGCATATTCAAGTTTGACGCTGGAGGCTTCATTGGTGATGAACTCCATAATCTCGGCGTTGATCATGCTTGGGGTGACTGGAATCACCTCACGGACAATTTCGCCCTTCGCATCTTCCTGACGTGGGGCTGTGGTAAACACACGCGGACGCACGGTTGCCATCTGTGGGCTGTGATGGCGGCAAAGAATGGTCGCAATCACGTTGCCGCCAAAAGCGGGACGGGTAGCCAGCAGCAATTTCTTCGGGCTATCCTTTACGTCACCCATCGCCAGATGTGTGGTGTCGGCGGTGAGTCCCGTACCAACACTGGTTGCCACTGAACCTGCGAGGTCGCGTCCGGTGGTCGTGGCGCCAATCAGAAAAACTTCAGGCTCATATTTTTTCACTAATTCGGTCAACACAACGGTGTACGGTTTGTTGAGATAATTCTTAAACGCAGGGTCATCCACCATGTAAACAGTCTGTGCGCCGTAATGGATGGCTTCCTGAGCAAGATCTTCCACATGGCTACCAACCAGAATGCCTTCGACAACCGCATTATCGTTAACTTCGTCTGCCAAACGGCGTGCCACACCAAGCAATTCCCATGCCACCGGGTGGACTTTGCCATCTTCTTGTTCGATGTAAACCCAAAAACGCCTGGTCATTTCTGTACTCCTAGTATTGATGCCATGCCTTCAACCCCCAAAATCTTGTCGAGAGCAGTCTTTACGGTCTCATCCAGCCCAAGTTCTGCTGCATTGATTATTTCACCAGCAGTATGCTTTTCGGGTGTGCCGGTTTTGAACACGGTGGTGGGAGAGCCTTTCAAACCAAGCTGCGCCGGATCAAATACAATCGGGCTTTCCGCCGTCCAGACTTCCGGTTCATAACGCAGTGAGTAGACCAGGTCTGGCAGGGAAGCGTAGGGGATTTCGGCAATATCTTTTTCGCAGGTAATCGCCGTGGGGAACGCGGACTTGATCACTTCGTTGCGATTTTCGGTCTTGCGTTCAGTGATCACGTACCCCTCTTCCATGTTGACTTCGCGGATCTTGACTGCATAAGTCACGACGGGCAGGTCCAGCCGCACAGCGACGCCAGGTCCCACCTGGGCGGTATCACCATCAATGGCTTGTTTCCCAAATAACAGCAGGGTAATGGGGTCTTTCTCATGAATGGCTTTGACAACTTCAGCCAGCACGTATGATGTGGCCCACGTATCCGCTCCAGCGAACTGGCGAGCTGAGATCAGTATTCCACGATCCGCGCCCATTTCAATACATTCGCGCAGGGATGTGACTGCTGCGGGAGGTCCCATCGTGATGATGGTAACTTTCCCACCAAGTTTACGTTTCCATTCCACCGCCGCCGCTACTGCATGAGCATCATACGGGTTGAGAATTGTAGGAACGCCTTGCCGGATAAGATTATTCGTCTCCGGGTCAATACGAATATTCGTCGTATCGGGTACTTGCTTAATACTGACTAGCGCATGAAACACAGTAACTTCCTCCATCGCTTTCTATGGTGAGTTTGAGATATTTCGCACTATTATACTTTATTGGCGTTAATTCTCAATGTGAGCAATGTCACACGAATACACAAAACTTGTCAGTAAATCTGCGACAAATACTCCAGAAATCATCTGAAATAGCCACAACCCTGTTTTCCTCCTAACGATCTGGTTGGATCGCAAAATTCATTTTTTGAAAAGCGATTTTTCCATCACTTTTTGTATATAATGAAATTGTATTTCTCTGTTTCTTTACGACAAAAAGAGGTTTCCATGAGAGAAAAGTTGCCGGTAATTTTTCTTCTGCTTGTGTTGATGACTTCAGCTTGTGGCGCAAAGGCCGCTGAGGAAACTGTCTCGCCGCCGCTGACAGAGAGCCCGAGCGCAACCCCGGCTGAACCACCCACTGCCACAGTGACGCTGTCCGCTCAGGCGAATGCCACTTCCACTCCTGAAACGCCCATCCCCACCAACGCGCCTGATTGCACCAACAGCGCAGCCTTCGTCGCGGATGTGACGATTCCAGACAATAGCAATATCCCTTCCAGATCGACTTTCACAAAAACCTGGCGCATCAAAAATACCGGAACCTGCATTTGGGGACCAGATTACACATTGACCCATTATTCCGAAGAGAGAATGCTGGCGGCGTTGTCTGTGCTGTTGAGCGTAACCTTTCCCGATCAAACCACAGATATATCCCTCGATCTGATAGCCCCCAACACCGTCGGCATCCACAAAGGTTTCTTTGTGATCAAAAACCCGGCCGGGCTGATCATGAAGGTCGATAAAGATTCGCGCCTGTGGGTGGTTATCGACGTCTCGAGTCAGGTTGCCAGCGGACCAACTGCCACCCCGGGTTCAGGGAGTATTCCCATCACCGGCGGCGAGAGTGGCTTCGTAAACGCAACCTGTTCATACACAGCCGACGCGGCCAAAGTTACGGAAACGATCAATGCCTTAAATGCGTATCGCACAGACAATAGACTGCCGGCCTACACTGTCAATGAACTGCTGACCAAGGCTGCCACCGCGTATGCCAACGACATCGCCTGCAATAAACTTTTCGCGCACAATGGCTCAGATGGCTCGACCCCAACCACACGCGTAGCCGCCAGCGGATATACCGCCGCGTCTCTCACCGAAAATGTTTATGGCAGTTATCCTTCGCTCACGGGACAGGGAGCCGTTGACTGGTGGAAGAACGACAAGACCGATATCCGTCACAACCAGAATCTATTGAGCACCACCTATACCGAAATTGGTGTGGCATATTCGTTCTACAATAATTTTGGCTATTACGTTTTGGTTTTTGCAAAACCTAAATGACGAAAAAATTTGAAGACAGAAACCTTTCAGAGACTTTTTCTTTTTCGATAAGAAGTGAAATACTTAAACACATCCAATAAGTGAAGCGCTGGACATTACGGACGCTTTTGATGATTGTATTTCATAGTTTTTCGTCTTATCATATTATCATAATGTCAAAGAATTTTGTGTTTCCCATTCCAAGGAGGTAGGTGATGTCACGTAAAGTATTGGCTCAAGTTTCGGTTCTCGTATTGTTGCTACTGGCGTTCCTTGTGACTCCGCTCAACGCCCAGGCGGGGGGAGTGTGCGGCGGGACATACATCGTCGAGTGGGGGCAAACGCTGGATATGATTGCTGCGATGTGCGGCACCAGTGTTTCTGCCATTTACGCCGCCAACCCCGGAATCAGCGCAACGCTGTATGCGGGTCAAGCCCTGATGCTTCCCGGCAGTAACTACAGCAGTAGCGGCATCAGCAGCGTCATCTACAACGACGGCTCCAGTAATTACAACAACTATGATAATTACAATTATTATCCCGCAGTCAGCTACAACGGCGCCTACATCGTCCAGTTTAGCGACACGTTCTCGGGCGTCGCCAGCCGTTTTGGGGTCAGCATGTACGACCTGTGGGCAGCCAACCCAAACATCTGGAATATAAATCTTTTGTACGCCGGACAGGTGATCCGTGTGCCTGCTTCAAGCGGACAGGTGATCTACGTCCCCACGTATCCGATCACGGTTGTGCCTGTTCCCACAGCGGAACCCGTCCCGCTTTCGTATGGCACAGTCCCCGCCGGGACGCCGTACGCTGGCGTCAAATTGATCAACAGGTCCAGCGGCGATATTTATGTCTCATTGCAGGGTACAACCAGGGACGGCATTAGCGTGATCAACGAGTACCCGGTCGGCAAGTCGATGAAGGTCAATGTGCCAGCCGGCTGGTATGTGTACGTCGCCTGGGTTAATGGACAGAAATTCTCAGGACAGTTCCAGCTCGCCAATGATTCGACCCGCACGATTACGTTCCAAAACAGCAACGTCAGCGTGGAATAGGAATTTGATTCCAGCCATTCAGATGACAGTCACCTTAAAGGCGGCTGTCATTTTTTATTCGGCACAATCCTTGAATGACGTCACAAGCAGATCGCTCTGATAATCAAGGGTAAAATACATCCAACGACCAACCTCCTCTGCCCTCGCGGGCAGGCACACTACATGCAAGATGACCAAGCCCATCTCCCAGCAGAAAACAAAATCGAACAAGCGCGGCGCAAAAACAACAGGAGCATGAATGATTCACACATTGCGTGAAAAAACATCACCGAATCAAGCAAAAGATATGTTGCAGGAATATGAAACCATGATCAAAATCGTGGTGGATATTCGCCAGCGCATCTTGGCAGGCGGCGGAGAAATGCACGCCGACTGTGAATCTGCATTATTGGAAAACGGCAGCGAACAAGATGACCTTTGGGGCGCAAACTGGTATCCAGCCGAACAGCGTATTGCTTTTGAATCTTTGATCAATATCCGCCCGCGTTTGGGAAACCGCAATATCCTGATACAGGATGAAAATATACGCAAACAAGTGGAAGAAATTACCCGCCAGATTTTGGGAGATGTTTAATGGTCAATAAAGAAAAACTCCACCAGAGATTTATGCGTGACCCGCTGGAAAGAAGACTGGGAAATCTTGCCGCCACACTCGGCAGGATTTCATCCAGCGCACGGGACTCAAACTCACCCGCCGCCGTCATTGACTTGCTCGACGAAGCCAAGCATCTGATCGAATGGACAGCCGCGGACACGGAAGCCGAGACCGCCGCTGAACTGGTTCAAATCCAGCGCTTGATTACACTCTGGCAGAAATCATGGGAAAGCGCTTATAAGGAAAAATCCCAACGCATCTTGCTGGCTACACTCGCAAAAGAATGGTCGGAAAGGACTTTGCAGAGTTCAGGATTGATATAACTCCAAGAGTAAAATGGATTTTAATGACTTCAACGAACAGCCCCATCCGCCCTCGCGGGCACCTTCCCCAAAAGCAACATAAAAAGTTACCTGCTTTATGAGAATCACTAAAAGATGAAAAATCCCAAGCTGGTAAAGATCGCATCCATCATACTCATGGTGACATTTCTGCTTTTACAGATTTTGGTCAAGCGGACCATCAACAATGGACCCTGGTGCTTCCCCGCTTTGGACTCTTCCAACGCGGAAGGACGCCCCACGCAATATGTCATCGCCTATGGCTTTCCGATCCCCGCTGTGGGATTTGTCACCAATATGTGCGCCGAAACGCCCTCCACTGGGATTACAGCGTTCGCCAGCGGACTTGTCCTTGACGGATTGATTCTGCTCGCGCTTTCTTTTCCGCTTTGGAGAGTAAAATTGAAGAAACAAGAAACCTCTCCCCCGCCTCCCCTAAAGGGGAGGCGCTAAAAGGCGGACACCATGATATATGACTTCAACAGGTCTTTCGCTTAAATTTTTAGTGAAATCATGAATTCAAAATACCCCATATATGGGAGTAATGTTCTTGACACCCCCATATTTAAGGGTGCGTTTTTTCAACTCGTCGAGCCACTAAGCGAGAATGTGAAATCTTGTAGCGATTTTTGGCACGGTTTGACGAAATCGGTGACAAAAATGGCATTTGGGGCAGAAATTCGCTAATTTAAGCGAAAGGTCGCGACGAATCTCTGATTTGCTCATTTTTTTAAGCGAAAGATCTGCTTCAACTCTGGAAGAGCCAAGAACAAGACTCAAGCAAGCCGACTCAAATTAACCAATACCCACCCTTCCCCCTTTAGGGGGAAGTTGGAAGGGGGTTCCCATGGCGCGTGACCAAGCATATTACGAAGCAGAAAAGAAAATCGAAGAAGCGCGACTCTCGGGCGCAACAGAACTTGACCTTGTTGGACTTGGTAAAGAAAAGCTTACTGAATTACCAGAGTCAATCGGTCAACTTACAAGGCTGCAATCGCTAAATATTTTCCACAACAAATTAAAAAAACTACCAGACACTCTTGGTAGTCTCTCAAATTTGCAGTCGCTACTTCTTGGCGACAACCAACTAACAGTATTGCCAGAATGGCTGGGACAATTCACACAGTTGCAAGTGCTGGATATAAGCAGCAACAAACTGGAAACATTTCCAAAGTCATTGGTACAACTCATACAGTTGCAATCGCTTAGTCTTCGTAATAACTCACTAATAGCATTGCCAGAGGCACTAGGACAACTCACACAGTTGCAGTCGCTGAATCTTCGTAACAATTCACTAACAGCGCTACCAGAGTCGATGGGAGAACTCCTGCAGTTGAAATCACTAGACATATCCTACAATCAATTATTTACGTTGCCAAAATCACTGGAACAACTTGCGCAGTTACAATCGCTGAATCTCCACTACAATCAGATAACAATATTACCAGCGCTTATCGGGCAACTCAGACAATTGCAATCGCTGGATATTAGCAACAACGAACTAACCAGATTAGATTCATTAAGACACCTCACACAGTTGCAATCGCTGAACGTCTCCAACAACCAACTACTGAGCGTCTCATAAATAAGTAAACTTTTTCATAGGTCCAAGCCTGCATGATCAAAAAAAGATATTATCAGGTCAGGTTTGCGCCGTAAACGCAGGATCGCAAGATTGAGTTGTTGATGT
>Ga0335397_10009255_pt1 | contig 12310 bp, 9 predicted proteins | sample MAT04_FD_205740 | JGI IMG/M metagenome (GOLD analysis project Ga0335397, IMG submission 205740) | Freshwater microbial communities from Lake Fryxell liftoff mats and glacier meltwater in Antarctica - MAT-04 (spades assembly) (version 2) ...
TCTGTTTGCGGCTGTTCGCTCCATTGTCAATACTGGCAAGCGGCAAGGTCTGTCTGCTTTTGAATCGATTCTTACTGCTTTAAACCCACTGGAATCCCTGCTCTCTCCTGGTTGAGCAATTACGAATTTTAAACCGCATTGATTACAGTTGTGCTTTTTATGACGCGACAACTATAATGTCGCGTCAATTACAGCGTCCGGTGTGTCACCGCACTTAAATCCTCCTCGCGTCAATTACATTTTTTTTGTATCCCTTGTCGAGATAGCTATTCAGATTACTATTGAGCGGAGAAAATGAGGGCGATCGCATGACTAAGTCCAGGACGCTGTGATTGATGCGACGCGCCAATATAATTGTCATTCAACACTTCAGAACGAGTTGTTAACCTGTCATAAATTCAAAATCACTTTCAGCCTAATTCCTTTAAGGATTCTGGGCTGATTTTTTTAGGTCTGTTGTCTCTCCAATTTTTTGGGGAATTCTACGGTTGGTTCTTCTGGCCTTTATCAACCAGAACTCCGGTATTCCCATGATGCAAGCTAGATTCAAACGTTTCCCCAGTAAATATTTGCCTGAAATGGCTATCTTTGGATTGCTTCTGGTGCTTTATGCCCCGATGCTCCTCCATTGGTATGACGGTTGGCTTCACAAAAATATCAGTACTGAACACGAGTACTTCAGCCACGGTCTGATTGGGCTACCGTTTGCGGCTTATTTATGCTGGGATAAGCGCGATCGCTGGCAACACCTCCTCGACCGCTCCCATCTCTCCGGCTTCATCCTTCTCCTTGTTGGCACAGCCCTCTACCTCAGCAACCTTACCGATTTAGTTAATCTATCTCTGCCCGTGATGCTGGCAGGGCTTTGCCTCTGGTTCAAAGGTCTACCGGGCTTTCGGCTCCAAGCTTTTCCTCTGCTGCTAGTTTTGCTGGCAACTCCCAACGAAATTCCTTATCTCATTGCTCCCTACACTTTGCCGCTGCAAAAGTTCATTGCTGGAACGGCAGGTTTTATCTTAGTGCAATTCGGTATGAACGTTCGGGTCGATCAAATTTATCTGTTTGTGAATGACCAGATTGTTGAAGTCGCGCCCTATTGTGCCGGATTAAAGATGGTGTTCACCAGTCTTTATGTGGGGCTGATGTTGCTGCAATGGACAGGCACGCAGATTTCTCGCGATCGCCTTTTACTATTTTTCACAGGAACCATCACCTTAAGCGTGGCGGCAAACATTATTCGCAACACCCTTTTAAGTTTCTTTCATGGGACTGGGCAAGAGCGGGCATTTGAGTGGTTGCACGATGGTTGGGGCGGTGATCTTTATTCTACTTGCCTGCTGCTTCTACTAATTCCCCTGCTCAGAGGCGTGGAGCGGATCACTGAAACCGATCAGCTAGATTTTGAAGATGTCGACGACTTAGAAGTAGACCGAGCTTAGTCCTTTCATTGAGCCTCAGCCATGATTTCTTCCCCTCCTATTTCTTCCCGATCGCCCTTCCTCAAACTGCTCGTTGTCTTGTTCATTTTGGCGATCGCCACTTTTATTACCGTTCCCAACTACTTCACGGGTAACTGGGCATGGCGAAGAGTCTCACAACTCGAAAACGTTAAGGAACTCAAAGCCATTCAAACCGCAGGATTATCGCTGCCTGGCTGGCACACGCTGGAGCAAGGCAGGTTAGAGATTGGAGGGCACAAGTGGTCTGTACAAGCGATCGTTCCAGAAGCCGCAGCCAAAACCGCTATCCTTCAAGACGCCACCCTTGTAATGTTGCGTCCCCAAACCTGGCAGAGAGACATGCCGCAAGTGGATTGGGTAGACATCAACGGCGCCCAGCAATGGACAGCCGATTCGATTCAATCTCTCAAGTTTACCGTTCCGATCGCTGTTCCTAAAACAGTTCAGCCGATTGAAATTGAGGCTCGGTTCTTGCGGGGTTGGCATGAAAAACAGACCTATGCCGTTTTGCAATGGTACGCCTGGAAAACGGGCGGTAGTTCTGCTCCAGGATCGTGGTTTTGGACAGATCAATTCTCGCAATTGCGCGATCGCCGTCGTACTGCTTGGGTTGCCGTTAGCATTCTCATGCCGATCCAACCTTTAGGCGATATTAACACCCACAGATCCCAAGCTGAGACTCTCGGCAAGCTCGTCCAATCTACACTCATCACCCGCACTTTATAAGCCTCCTGATCTCCAATGCGCCATCCTTTCCACTCCCTCACAATATTTTCCCTGATGGGGCTGTATGCCGCTTGCTTCACCCTTCCTGGCGCAATGGTTTGTGTGTTTTTTGCTGATAGTGCTATAGGGCAAACGCTCCCTGCCAGAGAACCGGAATCTACCAATTTTCGCCTTCCAGATGCAGCCCCGCAACGTCCCCTCCAACCAGGAGAATTGCCTAATTCCAATCTACATAATTCCAGCACATCTTCTTCCAATATTAACTCGCTACTATCGCAGGAAAACTTTGAAATTTATCGCTTAGGTGCTGGCGATTCGGTATACGTCAACGTTCTACGCTTCCCCGACCTTTCCTTTCAGGGAACTCTCGATCAGCAGGGTAATATGATTGTGCCTTTAGCAGGCGCGTTATCATTTCAAGGATTAACAATAGAACAGGCGCGTGAACAAATCCGGATCGGGTTAGATCACTACGTTATTAACCCTCAAGTAGATGTTATTTTAATTGCCCAACGCCCTGTCCAAATCACGATCGCCGGAGAGGTTGTGAAACCCGGTTTCTATCCGTTGCAAGCACCCCAACTTACCACTGCACTGGTGGCAGCCGGGGGCACAACAGGATTGGCTGACTTGCGATCGGTGAGAATTCGTCGCACTTTAGAAGATGGTTCTATTCTCGAACAGGATGTTGACCTATTTTCATCTTTGCGAGATTCCCAGGCTATTCCCAATGTTCGCTTAGCAGATGGCGATACCGTCATCATTCCTACCCTCACCGCCGCAACAGATGCAGAATACGATCGCAACCTCATCTCTCGTTCTACCCTGGCTCAACAGCAAATTAATATTCGGGTGCTTAACCGCGCTACACCAGCCGGAGGAACCATTGGCAGCGTTCAGCTTCCCAACGGCAGCACTTTTCTGGATGCTTTGACTACTATTTCTCCTGATCTCAGCAGCGCTAATCTGCGTGAAATTGCGCTCGTTCGGTTTGACGTTCAACAAGGGAAGGCGATCGCGCTTGAGCTAAATGCCAAGGCGGCAATGATGGGCGATATGTCTCAGAATCCGCGACTGGAGCAGAACGATGTCATTGTGATTGGGCGTAATTTAATCGCTCGCATTACCAATACGCTCAATACTTTTACGCAGCCTTTTCGGGATGCTTTAGGGTTTCTTTTGTTCTTTGATTCTTTGACCAGTAGCGCCAGTAACCTGTTTCAACCAACGGGGTCTTCTTCTGGGTCGAGGCGATGACGGTTAGGGGAGGAGGTTAAGCACGGGGGCTTATCCCTACCGATCGCTCTATTCTTTTTTGTTCTTTTATCATCATTTTTTGTCCTATGGCTTCCCCATTGATTAAACGCTATCTTCTTGCTCTCGATCGCCATAAATGGGTTGGCGTTGCGGGCTGCGCTGTCGTTGTTGGGCTTTCGGGTATTACCGCAGTCCTTCAGGCTGCTCCCGGAAAAACTTATACAACTCAGGGCATTTTGACGTACAGCGCTCCGCCAGATACGTTTTCTGCGACAGGCGCGATCCTTAAAAAAGAAGGACAATCCATGACGAAAGAGATGCTGTTATCGACCTTTGTTGTGGGAACAGCCTCTGACCGTCTTGTAAAACAAAATATTAAGGTTAAGCCTAAAGAAATTAGAGAGAAGGCGATCGTTGTGATTACGGGCGGCAGCGGCGGTGGAGAAGCGCCAAAGGAGGGAGCAGCTTCTGCTGGAGGACCTTTGCGGATTGTCGTAACTTATAAGGACAGCAAGGAAGAAAAATCTAAGTCGGTTTCGACAGTGCTCATGGAATCGATGGTCTTACAAAGTCGTGAATTTAACCGACAGCAGCTCAACGATATTATTCAAAACCTCAAACTCATTCTCCCGAAAGTGACAGGAGAACTACAGACTGCTGAGAAGAATTTAGAGGCGTATGTCCGGCTGCAAGGTGCTGCCATTCAGGCGGCAGAGAGCGGTAGTTTGGTGGGTGCAATTACCAGCAACCAACAGCAGCAGCGCGAAATCCGTCTCAATTTGGCAGGAGTCGAAGCCCAAGTCCGCAGCCTGCAATCTCGCCTAGGGCTGACTCCCGATCAAGCCTATGCGGCTTCAGCCCTGAGTGCTGATCCTATCATTGCCGACTTACGTGCCAGAATTTATCAAGCGCAATCTCAAATCGGCTTACTGTCTAAAACTTTGCGCCCCGACCATCCATCTATGGTTGATTTGCGGAACCAGTTGGCATCCTTCGATCAATTGCTCCAGTCGCGGGTTGCCGAGGTTGCGGGCGGAGGGCAATTAGCAACTCCTTTAACAGCAAGCAAGCAAATTCTTCAAGCTAGTAGCCTTGATCCTGCTCGGCAGCAGCTTGCTAGTATGCTGGTAAGTTTGCAAACTCAGTCAGAGATGCTGCAACAGCAGTTTGACAATTTGCTTAAGACTGAACAGGAATTAAGGCAAGAATATTCCAACATTCCTGACAAGCAACTGGGGCAAAAGCGGCTTGAGCAGCAGGTGTTACTAAAACAGGCTTTTTACGATCAAATTCAGGCAAAACTAGCAGATGTGACTCTGGCTCAACAAGAAACAGTGGGCAGTTTGGTGCTGGTTCAAGACCCTGAAACCATTGCAGAGGTGAAGCCAGGCACCAGTGGCTTGGTGATTTTGGTCGTGGGCAGTGTTATGGGGGTGTTTATTGGGGCAGGTTTGGTGATGCTGCTTGATGCGATCGATGCCAAGATCTATACGCTAGAAGATTTACAAAATGTTTTGCGCCAACAGGACGTACCGATCTTAGGACTGTTGCCCTATTTACCCTGGGAGCAGGAGCATGTTCTGCCCATTATTGACGAAGCGGGTTCGCCGTACCTAGAGCCGTTTGAACGGCTGCGGACTAATTTGCGGCGGGCATTGGGTGGCAAGACGCTCAAAATGCTGATGTTGACTAGCATTACGGGTGAAGAAGGAAAAACAACGGCTGCTTATAACTTAGCGATCGCCTCTGCTCGAGCCGGCAAGCGAACGTTATTGATTGAAGCCGATTTGCGATCGCCCTCCCGCGTCGCCGCCTTTGGCATCACTCCCGACCCAGATAGCCTGATTGAACCTCTCCGCTACTACGGCAACCTCAGCGAATGCATCCGGCTTGTTCCTGGCATCGAAAACCTCTATATCGTTCCCAGTACAGGGCATCAGCGACAAGCTGCCGCAGTTTTAGAATCTAGCGAAATGCGCCGCTTAATTGAAGACGGACGCGGACGATTTGATTTTGTTATTTTAGACGCGCCTTCCCTCAGTCGTTGCAACGATGCTTTGCTGCTAGAGCCTTATACCGATGGGATGGTGCTGGTAACTCGACCAGGACAAACTGAAGAAGGCTTGCTGATAGAAACGGCACAACAGTTTGTTGAGTCTGAAACGGTTCAGTTTCTGGGGGCGATTATTACGGATACAGACATCCCCATTCAAGCGCGCGATTTGATGGCAGACTCATCTCCCGATTTAGAAGAACGCCCAGAAAAAGCGATCGCTCTTTAAATCAAAAAGGACACCGCCTAGCTGTGTCCTTAAAAGACGCTTGAAGTTAAAGTGAGCAGTAAGCAATTCCTGAATGGATGAGGTGCGCTTAATGCTTTAGAACAAGGGACTTAAGCCCCTTGCCTACACCTTGCTGGATTAAAAAAGCTATAGCAATCAGTTTGTATACTTTAGTTTCAAAGCAACACGCTTAGGAAGTTGTTTCAGAATCATAGAGGGCAAAACCAGGGGCCATACCAAGGTGCCAATTAAAACAACGAGCCAAGAGGTAACATCTGATTTGGGGGTGGAATTATCTCTTAGAAACGCGCCAAGCAAGATACCAAAAACCAATGTTGCCCCAGTAAAGTACAGCGTCATAATCTCTTCGCTCGTTATATTAATTACTCAGTAACCTAATCAAACCATTTGACTCTGGTTTGGACTATGGCGAAGATCGCTGAAGTTTTGAAACATCTTTTTTGGAAATCTGGTGAATATACTGAAGACCTGAGCAAGTTTTTGAAAGTTGACAAGGTGGGCGATCGCCTTCTATAAACTGAAAGACTTAAAGTAGCCGAAAGACTCAAGTTGCAAAAAATTAATGAGCAGCAGATAAATAAGCGATTAAGACTATTGGCAAGATTTAGTCCCTTGAGCCAGGATCTGCAAAATCCCAAAATGCCTTAGAATCAGTGGCTAATTCATCTCAAAAATTTCCCCATCAGGCATTGTTGCCCCCTTCAGACAAGCTCCTTCTAGGTTGGATTCCCAAAGATTTGCTTGCCGCAAATTGGCATAGCTCAAGTCGGCTCTTGCCAAATTTGCTCCGGCTAGGTTTGCCATGCTAAGGTCAGCTTTCGTTAAGTTTGCCCCTGAAAGGTTTGCTTCTCGCAAGGTGGCTTCTCGTAAATCTGCCTCATGCAAAATGGCGCGAGTGAGGTCGGCACTATGCAGGTTACTACCAATTAAATTTGCGCCCACTAAAGTTGCCCGTCTTAAGTTGGCGTGGCTCAAATTTGCCATACAGCAATTTGCCATACTGAGGTTTGCCATGCTGAGATTCGCGTTGTAGAGCGTTGCCCCCACAAAAACGGCAAGGTTCAGGACTGCTACGCTTAAGTCTGCTTCTCGGAGATCGGCTTCTCTAAGATTGGCTTGACTGAATGTTGATTCTCGCAAGTCAGCCTGACTCAAATCGGCGGCATACAGGTTTGCCTGACTCAAATTAGCAGTGTAAAGCTTGGCATATTTCAAGTCTGCTTGCGTCAGATTAGCCCCTCGCAAATCTGCCAGGCAACAATCGGCATAGCTTAAATTGGCATGGCTGAGGTTGGCTTCTTTAAGAATGGCCTCACGAAAATTGGTATTTTTCAAATTCGCCATGCTGAGAGAAGCGGCGTAAAGATTTGCCCCCTGAAGTGTGGCGGCTTGGAGGTTTGCCTCTCGGAGGTCTGCGCCCACCATGTTGGCTGAGGTGAGATCTGCTTTTTCGAGGTTGGCAGTATAAAAAATTGCCTCTTTTAAGTGGGCATGTCTGAGGTTGGCACGGCTGAGGTCTGCCATGCAGAAATCAGCATGGTTGAGAGAAACTTCGCGGAGGTCAGCGTTATTCAGCACTGCCTCTCGGAGGTTCATGTCGGTAAAAGTAGCTTGACTGAGATTAGGTACGATATCTGCATGTTGCCCGCGCCAGTCATTCCAGACGGATATCCCTCGTTTAAGCAACGCTAGATGTTCCTGATTTGCCATTGGATTGCACCTATGCAGCCTGGTCGTTAGGATGTGGCAGCAAACGGGTTGCTGTGGGGGTGAGGAGATAAGCCTTTTACAAAGGTGAATCTTGGATGATGCGGTGCAGCAAAGATCAAGAGGTTAAATCTAGGGTTAAGCTTCGGCGCATCAGGCATACGGGGATCTGTACTTACTTGGCTCTAATATTCCCATCCTGTTTGGTGAAACCTCCAAACCTTTGAGGGAGCTTGCTAAATTATGAACATGATGGTTAGGGATCTGCATTGAAATAAAGTCCCAATGGGATGCGTTAGCTTTCTAGCCCCCTAAATCCCCCAATTCTGGGGGACTTCCGAGCCTTTCAAAGTCCCCCAGAATTGGGGGATTTAGGGGGCGGATCGGGACGTTATTTCATTGCTACTCCCTTATGCTTTTGTGCAAAAACATTTAGGGGCACTCTGTGAAGCGCCCCTAAGAAAGTGAATTGGGTTTTCTACACTAATTCTGGTTGCTTTTTAGATTCTTCAAGTTCTGTAGGGGGTTCGTCTTGCGGTAAGCCCAGCACCCGTTGATACATTCTGACGTATTCAACTGCCGATTTATCCCAGCCAAAGTCTTGTGACATGCCCCGTTGCTGAAGTTCTCGCCAGGCATCTTTGAACTGGAAGGCTTCCCAGGCTCTGACCATGCAGGTGTAGAGATCGAGGGGTTCGTAGCGATCGAAGCAATAGCCCGTTCCAGTATGCTCTGAGGGGACAAAATGTTGGACAGTATCGACTAAGCCGCCTGTGCGTCGAACGATGGGAACGCAGCCATAGCGGAGGGCGAGGAGTTGGCTGATGCCGCATGGCTCGAACCGCGATGGCATGAGGAAGGCGTCAGAGCCAGCATAGATGCGGCGGGCGAGGGTGTCGTTGTGCAGCAGGTAGGAGGAAACGCGACCGGGGTAGCGGGAGGCAATTTGCCAGAGTTGAGTTTCGTAGTAGCGATCGCCCGTCCCTAGCACAATAAACTGAGCGTCGGTATAGGCAATAAAGCGATCCATCATTTGAATAATTAAGTCCAGCCCTTTCTGCTCAACCAGGCGAGAAACCATGCCTATGAGGAAGGCTTTGGAGTTAACTTCTAGCCCCAGTTCCTCTTGCAGCGCTATTTTATTGGCGGTGCGTTGGTCGAGGGTGGCGGCGGTAAATGGTACGATGCTGCGATCGGTGGCGGGGTTGTAGAGGTCGCGATCGATGCCGTTCAAAATTCCGGTCAGTTTGCCGCTAACGAATGAGAGCAACCCTTCCAACTGTTCACCATAGGCAGGCGTTTGAATCTGCTGGGCGTAGGTGGGAGACACCGTCGTGACCAGGTTGGCAGACTGTATAGCGGCTGACATGGTGTTATGTCCTTGCATATACCAGGGGCACCAAGTGATTTGCTGTAAGCGCCAGCGCCAGGGACCCTGGTATGCCAGGTTGTGAATAGTGAAAACGGTGGCAATGCTGGGATCTTCCTGCATCCAAACGGGAATCATGCCAGTGTGCCAGTCGTGGCAATGAACAATATCAGGTTTCCAGTAGTTCCAGCAAAATTCTGTTGCACCGTTGGCGAATAAGGTGAATCGCCAATCTTCGCCTTCACCAGAATAGACGTGACGGGGCGCGAAGGCGGGGTGTTTGAAAAGATAGAGAGGCACCTCTGAACCCAGCTTCGTTTCGTAAACGCTGAAGCTTTGGAACATGGCAGTTCCTTCCCAAACTGGCTCCTTGGGCACCTTAACTTTGTCATCGACAAAGCCGTAATACGGCATGAAGACGCGCACATCATGCCCCATCGCGCGTAAGACTTTGGGTAGCGCCCCGACCACATCTCCCATGCCCCCAACTTTGGCAATGGGAGCTGCTTCTGCTGCAACAAACAGAATCCGCATACTAATACCTCTGTCCCCGCGATAGATAAAACTGACTGAGCGGCAGCTCAATAAAACCTAATCTACAGTAAACCTGCGACAAAATATCGCCGTATTTCGCGGCTGATCAGGACTAATGCAGGAGCCTGCCTTGACCCAGTTAAGCCCCTCGTTGAACTTCAGTAAAGATGGCTTCAAGGATTTCGGTTGCGCCTTGTTGCCGTAAGGTGCGCGCGAGTTGAATGCCCAGGGCTTCGGCTTCGCTGGCAAGTCCGGTCACGGTATCTTTCACCATTTTCTGTCCATCGACGCTGGCGACCAGCCCAACGAGGGTAAGGGATTCGCCGTTAATGACAGTGTTGACCCCAATGGGAACTTGGCAGCCCCCTTCTAGCTCACGCAGGAAGGCGCGTTCGGCATAGCAGCGTTGGGCGGTCGGCTTGTGTTCTAGCGCTTTGAGAATTTCTAGGACTTCTTCGTCATTGCTGCGGCATTCGATGCCCAGTGCGCCTTGCCCAACGGCGTGGAGAGAGATCTCTGGGGAGATAATTTGGTGAACACGGTCTGCCATGTCAAGGCGATGCAGTCCGGCGACTGCCAGAATGATGGCATCGAATTCGCCAGAGTCGAGTTTTTGGAGACGGGTGTTGAGGTTGCCCCGAATATCTTTGAAGGTGAAGTGGGGGTAGTGATGGCGCAGTTGCGCCAGTCGCCGCAGGGAGGATGTGCCGACGATCGCCCCTGCTGGCAAAGTATCTAGCTGTTTATCTTTGTGTTTAGCATGAACCACCAAACCATCAGCCGGGTCTTCGCGCTCAGTGATGCAGCCCAGTATTAGACCTGCGGGTAGGTTGGTGGGCAAGTCTTTGAGAGAATGGACGGCGAAATCGGTGTCGCCTTGGAGCATTCCGTTTTCGAGTTCTTTGGTGAAAAGACCTTTGTCGCCAATTTTGGCGAGGGGCACGTCGAGAATTTTGTCGCCCTGGGTACTCATGGTGTGGACTTCAAATTTGCGATCGCCAAAATGTTTCTGCAATTCGGCTTGCACCCAATGGGTTTGGACTAGAGCGAGCTGACTTTTACGAGAGCCGATCCGGATGGGACGAGGAGGACTTGCAACCATTTGTAAATCAATGTTTAGAAACACTGCGAAAGGTAAATAAGCCTAGGCTTTAAGGCATTTAGCCAGTCTACCTCAGTAAGGGACGTTGGGGAGACAGGCAAAAGTTTGGGATCTAAAGTTTGGGATCTTCGGGATCTAAAGTTTGGGATCTTTGGGATCTTGGGATCGCGAGGCTGGGATACGTTATAACTTAAAACGTTTCCCAGCCATCCCAAAAATGCTTTTTCCTGGTTGAATGAAGTTCCTGGTTGAATGAACATATTAAAAAATTAATTTCTGTGACGAAAGGGTAAATATGTACATAGTGCAAATCGCCTCTGAATGTGCCCCAGTTATTAAAGCTGGCGGTTTAGGAGATGGAGTTTATGGGTTAAATCGTGAGTTAGAAACTCGCGGCAACACCGTAGAACTCGTCCTGCCGATGTACGACTGTATGAGATATGACCACATTTGGGGCATTCATACGGCGTACCAAGATTTGTGGGTGCCCTGGTACGATGGGGCGATTCATTGCACGGTGTATTGTGGCTGGGTGCATGGGCTGCTTTGCTTTTTTGTTGAGCCGCATTCGCAGGATAGTTTTTTCCACCGGGGCAAAGTTTATGGTGACTCTGATGACAATATGCGGTTTGCATTTTTTAGCAAGGCGGCGTTAGAGTTTTTGCAGCAGAGTGGCAAAAAGCCAGACGTGATTCATTGCCATGATTGGCAAACCGGGTTAATTCCAGTTTTGCTACACGAAGTTTATCAGCATCATGGAATGGCTTATCAGCGGGTTTGTTACACCATTCACAACTTTAAACATCAGGGCATAGTGGGTGCTGAGATGTTGGCGGCAACAGGATTGAATAATACAGAATATTATTTTGATTACAGTCGGCTTCAAGATAATTTCAATCCGTTCGCATTGAACTTTATGAAGGCTGGCATTGTTTATTCAAACTATGTCACTACAGTTTCACCGCACCATGCTTGGGAAGCACGATTTACCGAGATTGGCTATGGATTGGGGAATACCTTGGAGTTGCATCAAGGCAAGTTTAGTGGAGTATTGAATGGGATTGATTACACGGTATGGAATCCGGCGGGTGATCATTACATTTCTGATCCCTATGATGCTAAAAACTTAGAAGGTAAAGCAAAGAATAAAAAGGCTTTGCGCGATCGCCTCCTCATGCAAGAAGCTGATAAAGCGATCGTTGCTTTTATTGGTCGCCTAGATGAACAAAAGGGCGTACATTTAGTTCACCACGCCATCCATCATTCGCTTTACAAAGATGCACAGTTTGTCTTACTAGGTTCGGCAACCGAAGCCAGCATTAATGATGATTTTTGGCGCGAAAAACAGTATTTGAATGATAATCCCGACTGCCATTTAGAGTTAGGCTTTGATGAGGAGTTATCTCACCTGATCTATGCAGGGGCAGATATGATCATTGTTCCCAGTAACTACGAACCCTGTGGGTTAACGCAAATGATTGGGATGCGATACGGCACAGTGCCGATTGTGCGGGGTGTCGGTGGATTAGTGAGTACGGTGTTTGATTGGGATTATGATCCGGATCATCCAGTAGAAGAACGCAACGGGTTTGTGTTTTATCAAACCGATTTTCGGGCGTTGGAATCGGCAATGGAGCGGGCGATCGATTTGTGGAAGTTTGCGCCTGAAAAGTTTGAAGCGTTAGCAATTCAGGGAATGAATTGTGATTATTCTTGGAAGCAGTCGGCGGAGACTTATAGCAATATTTAGTAACTACTCAGAGGGGGGGCAGAAAATCAAAAAGCCTTGTCCCGCCTATTTTTCAAATGATTATATAGAAAACTTGATTCTCAATTGGCGTGAAAATTAAAT
>Ga0335397_10009266_pt1 | contig 12302 bp, 16 predicted proteins | sample MAT04_FD_205740 | JGI IMG/M metagenome (GOLD analysis project Ga0335397, IMG submission 205740) | Freshwater microbial communities from Lake Fryxell liftoff mats and glacier meltwater in Antarctica - MAT-04 (spades assembly) (version 2) ...
TGTTTAAAAGCAAAAAAGTACAAAAATTGCCCTCCGCCAGTCCGTAATTGGTATTTGCTTTTCTTTTTAAGGTTCAACTTCCATTCGCAAAGAGATTGTGCTCTACTTTGCTACTCTAAACTCAAGCAATGAATAGCGTTCGTTTTAATACTCAGGCTGACTCAACAGAGGAATAAAACCATGTTCAGGTATTCAGTTATAAAAGTGCAGACCCAAAAAATGTCCCAAATTAAGAGTACCTCAGGCTGGTCTATAAGCCGCATTCTGTCCAGCGGATCGCTCCGCTTGTGCAGTCATCTATCTGGGCAGCGTGTCACCACGCTACTCGGTGCAGCTTACCCGGGGCTGACGGAGACGAGCAGTCTCCCATCGTCCGTGGACGATTTCACCCCTGCTTAGCCTTGCTCCCGACGGGGGTTGCCTGGCCATTTGCATTACTGCAAATGCCGGTGGTCTCTTACACCACCTTTTCACCATCACCGCCCTCACCCTAAGGTGAGGGCGGCTGTTTGTTTCTGTGGCCCTATTCCGGCAGGTTACCCTGCCCCGGGTGTTACCCGACGCCGTGCTCTATAGAGTGCGGACTTTCCTCGATCCCAGCAAAGCAGGACCGCGACTGCCCAACCAACCTGAGTTAATTGCATGATACACGTTGGAGAGAGGAGAGTCAACCTAAAAAGTCATCACTTCTTTTGGCGCACCTCCTTGATATCTCGCAAAAGGTGGACATTTCGAGAAAAGACATTAAAATAGCATCACGATTTACTTCATCCCATTAAAGAGGAAATATCTTGAGTAACTGGCCCGGAAAGTTTGTGATCGGTCTCACTGGCAATATTGCCACGGGGAAAAGCGTGGTGCGCCGTATGTTGGAACATCTCGGCGCTTACACTATTGATGCAGACGCGCTCACCCATCGCGCCTATGCCAAAGGCGCGCCGGGCTATCAAGCAGTGGTTGACAATTTCGGCAAATGGTTGATCAACAAGGATGGTGAGATTGACCGCAGTAAACTTGGTAATCTCGTCTTTAATAATTCAGAAGCCATGACTCAGTTGGAAGCCATCGCTCATCCGTTGGTGCGCCAGGCGACGGAAATACTCATAAAACGATCCATCCAACCTGTGATCGTGATCGAAGCCATCAAACTGCTGGAAGGTGACTTGCGGAATGTGTGCGATTCCATTTGGGTGACAAATGCCTCGGAAGAGATCCAGATCGAGAGATTGATGCGCAAGCGCGGCATGAACCGCGACCAGGCAAAAGAACGCATCCACATGCAATCTGCACAGAGCGTCAAAGTAGCGGTTGCGAACATCGTCATCACGAACACCGGCTCCTATGATACCTTGTGGAAACAAGTGAATGCAGCCTGGAAAGAGATCGTGCCCGGCGCTAAAAATGCAGAACCAGAGACGATTACAATAAAAAAAACTGCTACATCGAACGGTGAATTTTCGGTAAAACGCGGCAAGCCTAAAAACTGCGCCGTCATTGCAGAGTTGATCACCCGCTTAAGCAAAGGCACGCGCAAAATGACCGCCGATAATGTGATGGAGCAGTTTGGTGAAAAGGCATACATGCTCCTCGAACTTGACCAAAAAATTATTGGGCTGGCAGGCTGGCAGGTGGAAAATCTTGTCACGCGCACAACCGATATATTCCTTGAAGAGCATATCAACCTGCAAAAGGCTCTTGAAATCCTGATCAAAGAAGTGGAACGCGCCTCAAGCGAACTCCAAAGTGAAGCATCACTCATCTTCCCGATGAATGAACTTGCCGCACAGGAACAAATTTGGAAACAAATCGGCTACGAAAAACGCACACCTGAAACTCTCGGCGTGCAAGCCTGGCAGGATTCTGCAACCGAATCCATTTCCGCAGGAAACACACTCTTATTCAAACAATTGCGCCAGGATCGTGTCTTGCGTCCAATTTAGGTTTAGGCAGAAGGCATCAGGCGATTAGGAGCCACCCTTCCCTGATTACCTGAAACCTATTTCCTGATTACCTCAACAGTGACTGAATTCCTCAACAACCTCTTTTTTATATTTCAACGCATCAGTTGGCTGAGTATATTAGATATACTACTCGTCACACTGATATTTTTTGGCTTGTTATATTCACTGCGCGACACACAGGCGATGGCGCTATTGCGCGGAATGATCCTGCTCGTTGTAGCGATCATCCTGCTGACCAGCCTGGTGGAACTCCCCGCTTTTTCATGGTTCGCGCGAAATTCCCTGCCCGCATTATTGCTTTCCATCCCGGTGATATTCGCACCTGAGATTCGGCGGACATTAGAACGCCTCGGCAGAGCCGGAACCGTTTGGCCTGTTACCATCAAATCAGCAGATGTGACCCTAGGGCAAACCATCCGCGCAGTGGTGAGCGCGGCAGCAAGGTTGTCAGCTCGCCAGCACGGCGCATTGATCGTCCTGCAACGGCTGGACAATCTCGATGAATATATACGAACCGGCGTGCAAATGAACGCGCGCGTCACACCTGAAATTCTATTGCAGATCTTTTATCCGAACACACCGTTACATGATGGCGGCGTAATCATTGTCGGCGCGCAGGTCGCTGCGGCATCCTGTGTGATGCCCCTCTCTGCCAGCGGAATTTTGAACCGCAGTCCAGACCGTCAAATGGGGCTTCGCCACCGCGCCGCACTGGGCACATCTGAAGCCAGTGATGCGATCGCAGTTGTGGTCTCAGAAGAAACCGGCGCCATTTCCATCGCACATGCGGGTAGAATGTTACGCCGGCTTGACCCAGACCGTTTGGAAAATATCCTGATCGCGTTTTTTCGCCCGCACGGTGAAACGCGCAAGCTCAATCTACTTGAGAGAATATTGCCTGGGTTATTCCCCAAAAAAGAAGATAAATAATGTTCCGTTGGATCTCTGAAAATTACCGCACGTTTCTATGGGCTTTTGCATTATCCATTGCTGTCTGGGTGGTGGCAGTTACCTCTGCTGACCCGGACGAAACGCGCGCGCTTTCATCAGCAGTGCCTGTCCAGATCATTGGGCAGGATCCAAGCCTAGTTATAAGCAGTGACATTCCAACAGAAGTGGAAGTAACGCTCCGTGCTCCGCGCTCGGTTTGGGACATCATTGAAGCCGACCCGCAGACCGTGCGCGCCATTTTAGATCTTTCAGGCTTAAGCACCGGAGAACACAGCATTGATCTGCAAATACAGATCAATGCGCGTCCGGTGCAGATCGTATCTGTGGCGCCGCGCACGATTACTTTCATACTGGAGTCACTGGCCACACAAACCGTCAGTGTTGACTTAAGTCTGGCTGGAGAAACTGCCATCGGTTATCAGGCTGGCGAACCTAGTCTCGATCCAGTGGAAGTTGTCATCGCCGGCGCCCAATCTCAGGTCGAGAAAGTCGCGCGGGCTCGTGTCGCCATTAATTTAAGCGGCATCCGTGAAAACTTCGATCAAATCTTGCCGGTCGAAGTCCTTGATGAAAACGGTCAAAAAGTGAATGACATCACTGTTTCGCCCGAATCTGTGCATATTACTTTGCTGGTAAACCAGCAAGGCGGATATCGCGACGTGGCTGTGAAAGTGCTGGTGATGGGACGCGTGGCAAGCGGCTACCGCCTGACGGATATATCTGTATTTCCGCCTATTGTGACCGTGTTCGCGGCTGACCCACAACTTGTCAACGCCCTGCCTGGCGTGGTGGAAACACAGCCGCTTGATCTGCAAAGCGCAAAAGAGGATATCAGCACGCGCGTGGCATTGAATTTACCGGCAGGAATTTCAATTGTTGGCGAACAAACTGTTTTAATACAAGCTGGAGTCTCGCCCATCGAAAGTAGTGTTACACTGGCAGGTGAGAAAGTTGAAATCGTCAACCTCGGCGATGGACTGAAAGCGCAGGTTTCCCCTGCCACAGTGGACGTGATCGTCTCTGGTCCCCTGCCTTTGCTCGATACACTTACCCGTCAGGATGTGCGCGTGACCGTTGACTTGAGCGGCTTGGAAGTTGGCACGCATCAGGTTATGGCAAAAGTGGAAGTGTTGATCTCGGATGTTGTTGTAGAATCCATATTACCGAATACAATAGAAGTAGTAATTACTCTTATCGGTATACCGACCCTAACGCCGACACAATAATTAATTCTCAACCATATATATTAATTTGGAAAACTGTAAATTCTTATGAAACCAATCGTAGCTCTTGTAGGCCGACCGAATGTCGGCAAATCCACATTATTCAATCGCTTTGCAGGCGAACGCTTAGCCATTGTCAATGATGTTGCGGGCACTACGCGTGATCGTTTGTTTGGCGAAGCTGAATGGAATGGGCGCATCTTCAATATCGTGGATACCGGCGGTATTGACCCAACACACGGCGGCAAGACACCGCTTTCCACCGACTCTGTCGAGTTCATAGATGATATTCGCAAGCAGGCCCAGGTTGCCATTCAGGAAGCGGACGTAGTGCTTTTCGTCAATGACGGCGAAACCGGGATTACAGAACCGGACCGTGAAGTGGCTGAGATCCTGCGCCGCTCACAGAAAAAACTGCCAGATGGCACTTATTCGCCCCCGATCTTTGTGGTGGTCAATAAATGCGAATCACGAGAACGCCGCGATCAAGCCACCGAGTTTTATGAACTCGGATTAGGCGACCCCTTCCCCATTTCTGCGATCCACGGCACAAGCACTGGCGACATACTCGATGCAATTGTAGCGTCCTTCCCTCCTCAGGAGATTGAAGAAGAAGACGATAGCATCAAAATCGCCATTGTAGGCAAGCCGAATGCGGGCAAATCCAGTTTGCTCAACAAACTGACTGGCAAAGAACGTGTAATCGTCAGCCCAATTGCCGGCACGACCCGCGATTCGATTGACACAAAAATGGAATTCGGCGGACTGGATATCACCTTGATCGATACGGCTGGAATTCGCCGTCGAGGCAAGATCGATCACGGCGTGGAACAATACAGCGTGTTGCGCGCATTCAAATCCATTGAACGCTCAGACGTGGCCCTGCTGATGATCGATGCGACGACAGGCATCACCGCGCAGGATACCCACATTGCGGGTTTCATTCTTGATGAATGGAAATCCTGTGTAGTCTTGGTCAACAAATGGGACGCGATCGAAAAAAATAACGAGACCATGGAAGAATACACCGCCAACATCAAGCGGGAATTAAACTTCATGGATTACGTGCCAATCCTGTTCATCTCCTGTAAGACAGGTCAACGGATAGATCAGGTGCTTCCAATGGCTTTGCAAGTGCAGGAAGAACGCCTTGCGCGCCTGACCACGTCCACAATCAATGAGATCATCCACAGCGCACAGGACGCACATCCGCACCCGACCCATGCAGGGCGCGCGCTTAAGATGTTCTACGGCACGCAAGTCCGCTCGGACCCGCCGACTTTCCTGATCTATGTCAACGAGCCGCAGTTAATGCACTTTTCCTATTTGCGTTATCTTGAAAATCAGATCCGCGAGAAGTATAGCTTTTTAGGGACGCCGATCCGCATTGTGACAAAGGGACGGCGGGAGTAACAAGCTATATCACGACTTAAATTTTTACAGACTCTGCCAAAAGGTGGGGTCTGTTTTTTGTTTTTAGAATCAGCTATCAGGGTGGAATGAAACGTTGTAACTTTCTTCACAAAATAAAATGACATCCATCAATGGTCAAAAATCGAGACTTCTGGAATAATAAGGTTGACCTTATAATAAATTGACAGGTAAACCTTATGAACATCCAACCATTAAGCGAAAGTACGGAAATGTATCTCAAGGCAATGGCGGAGTTGAGCGACCACGATGTGGTGGCGATTGCCCGCCTTGCGGAGCATTTGAACGTGACGCCTGTTTCAGTCAACGAGATGGTGCGGCGGCTGAGCGAGCAGGGACTGATGACGCACACGCCATACAAAGGCGTGACGCTGACTAAAAAGGGGCAAAAAGTGGCAAGCGATGTGATGCGCCGACAGCGTTTATGGGAGTGCTTTTTGTACGACCACTTGAAGATCGGATGGGCACAATTATATGAACTGGCTTGCTCGCTCGAACATGCCACCGCCCCCGAAGTGACCGAAGCGCTGGCGGTTTTTCTTGGCGACCCAAAAACATGCCCGCGCGGAAATCCTATCCCTGCGGCGGATGGTTCGTTTACGCCTTTGGATGGAATTCCGCTCAGCGAAGTTGCCATCGGCGAAACGGCGCAAGTGCTGGCGGTCAATGCCACTGCTACAGATGTGCTTAAATATTTATACGAGCGTGGTATTTTACCTGGATGTAAATTAACCGTCATCGAGGCCGCACCCCTTCAAGGTCCACTTACGTTGCGCATGGACAGGAAAGAGATTGCGCTGGGGCTGTCACTCGCAAAATTTGTCATCGTTAAATCAAACTCCATTCAATGAGGAAAACATCGAAATGTCTGAACCAACCCAACTGCATCTATTACGTCCCGGCCAAAAAGCAACCATAACAAACATCGGCGGCGCAAATGCCTTACGCCGCCGTTTTATTGAAATGGGCATTGTTAAAGGCGAAACGATTTTAGTGGAGCGTCACGCGCCGCTCGGCGACCCGATGGAATATTTTATCAAGGGCTATCATCTGGCTTTACGAAAAGAGGAAGCCGCGCACATACAGGTGATCTTGAACGGGGATGCAAATGGCTGATCTCACGATTGCGCTGGCGGGGAATCCCAACGCAGGCAAGACCACCATTTTCAATGCGCTGACGGGGTTGCATCAACACACTGGAAATTGGCCCGGCAAAACGGTTGAAAAAAAAGAGGGCGAGATCGAGCACGGCAATTTGACGATCAACATCGTTGACCTGCCCGGCACGTACAGCCTGACAGCCTACTCTCCCGAAGAGATCGTGGCGCGCGACTTCATCATTCATGAACATCCCGATGTGGTCATCAATGTTGTGGACGCGACCAACCTTGAACGCAATTTATATTTGACGGTTCAAATTTTGGAGTTGGACGTGCCAGTGGTTTTGGCTTTGAACATGACCGACGCCCTAACCAAAGACGGCGCAAAGATCAACCTTGATCAACTCTCACAACTGCTAGGAAATATTCCGGTGGTATCCACCTCTGCCAATCAAGGCAAAGGCATTCAAGATTTGATTACCAAGGCAGTCCATGCGGCGGGAAGAAATTAACATGACCACCTCACCCCGCACACTTTTTCGCCTTGACTATGGCGGCAAGATCGAACGCGAACTCACCCGCATCATCGCATCCTTTGAAGAAAATAAATTCGACACACAACACTATCCGCAGCGTTGGCTGGCGATCAAACTGCTTGAAAGCGACGCGGATATTCTTGAACACGTGCAAGCCATGACCAACGGCGCTCAAATCATCATGCTCGCGCATCAAAGCTCTGAAAAAATAAAATCCATGCTTGGCGATGACGTGGACATGCTCACCGCCGACCACCGCTATGGCTATATCAACGGCGTGGTTCGCCAAACACTTCACCGTCCGCACATAGACCGCATCACCCTTACCGACCGCGTTGACGACATCGTCACACACAAATGGTTTGGATTGCCATTTTTCTTTGCGATCATGTATGTGATGTTCCGACTCGTGATTGACGTCTCTGCCCCATTTTTGGATTGGACAGACGCAGTCATCAACGGGCCAATTGCGCATTTATTCTCGTTTCTGCTTGACCTTGTGCTTGCTCCCGCGTGGATGCATTCTCTCATCATTGACGGAATCGTCGCGGGTGTGGGCGGTGTACTGGTCTTCGTGCCTGGCTTGCTGATCTTATATTTCTTCCTCGCCCTGCTGGAAGACTCAGGCTACATGTCACGCGCCGCCTTCGTCATGGATCGCTTTATGCGCGTGGTTGGTTTGCACGGCAAATCATTTATTCCCATGATTTTGGGATTCGGCTGTGCTGTCCCTGCGGTCTATGCTACACGCACCATTGCCAGCCGCCGTGACCGTATCTTGACCGCGCTACTCGTCCCGTTGATGTCATGCTCGGCGCGTCTACCTGTCTACGTTGTGTTTGGTCTGGCGTTCTTCGGCTCACACGCCGGGACGGTGATCTGGGCTATGTATGCACTGGGCATTCTAATCGCCATGTTGAGCGGCATGGTCTTCACCCGCACCTTACTCAAGCCAGACGTATCATCCGCTTTTGTGCTCGAGTTACCTCCCTACCGCCAGCCTGCGCTGAAAAGTGTACTGATCCATATGTGGGAAAATACGCGCGAATTTATCCGCAAGGCGGGCACGGTCATCTTTGCGGCATCCATTGTTATGTGGCTGCTGCTCAACCTGCCTTGGGGCGTGACCAATCAACAAAATTCCTATTTTGGCAAACTGAGCGGCGCAATCTCACCCGTATTCGCCCCGCTGGGATTTGACAACTGGGAAACCGGCGGCGCGCTGGTTTCAGGCTTCATCGCCAAAGAGATCGTTGTTAGCACCATGAGTCAGATTTATATCGGCGGCGGGAAAACTCAACCCGTTGAGCCAACGACCCTCAGCGAAGACCTGATCGGTATTGGTCAAGGTTTTGTCAAAGCAACGGTCAATTCAGGCAGAATATTATTGAACATCATCCCCGGCGTACATTTGGTTGACCAGGAAAAGGAAGCCGAAAACACAGCCTTGAGCACTGCCTTGCGCGAACACTTCACGCCGTTGAGCGCGGCTGCGCTATTGGTATTTGTATTGCTTTATGTTCCGTGCATTGCCACGCTAGGTGCGATCAAACATGAGTTTGGAACATCGTGGGCAGTCACATCTGCCGTTTACCAGACTGCGGTCGCATGGATCGCCGCATTCATCGTTTATCAAGGCGGAAAATTACTGGGATTTGGATAAAAACGTTCATGCTGACGCAACTCATAAAACTACTGGAGAATAAAGAAAGCGGATTAAGCATTTCAGAGATCAGCCGCGAATTGAACGCACAACCATCCGCGGTCATGTCCGTGATCGGCATGCTGGTTCAAAAAGGAAAGTTAATGGAAATTGGTCCTGATGGAAAATGCTGTACAACATGCGGGCATGAATCTGATTGCAATTTGCTGAAAGCACATGGAAAACGATATGTGGTCGCGCCCCATTCCTAACCTGACTCAAAACCTCCGAGGTCTTAAAGACCTCGGAGGTTTTTAATTTCTAGTGGTGGTGATCTTCATCATGTGCATGCCCGTGATCCAATTCTTCCTTGGTAGGCTCGCGCAAGCCAATGACCTTCACATTGAACTGCAATTCTGCGCCTGCGAGCGGATGATTAAAGTCAAGGTGTACAACCTCATTATCAAAACTTTCCACGAACGCCAGTTGATTTTGTCCGTCTTCATCGGTGACGTTTAATTCCAAGCCTTCTTCAAGTTCCATATCCGCTGGGAATTCACTGCGCGGAACTTCAATGAAAGCCTCTTCATCGAATTCGCCATAACCATCCTCTGGCGAAACCAAAACATCCTTGCTCTCGCCAATCTTCATACCGATCATCTTGCGCTCAAGCCCGGGGACAATATTGTCCTGCCCGGCAAGGAACTGCAAAAGGCCGGCGTCTTTGGAAGAATCCAACACTTCGCCATCCACAGTTAATGTATATTCCATCGAAACTACCAGACCATTCTGTACTGTATCTTTGTTCATTTTTTATCCTTTTCTAAAATTGTTGCGTCCATTTTACCAGTGATTAAGAATGTCAAAGGTTCAGCAATTCCCGTTATGGATTTTTAGTGACGTAAGTTTCCCATCGACAAACTAAAAATTGGCTGAAACCCAGCGCGACTTCCCACTTCGGCATTATTTTTGCCCGTTTTATGAAATATGACCCCCACAGTCTTATTCATACCGGGAATTGCTGTCAAAGGTTGAAGGTCAAAAGTCAAAAACGTGCATCCTTCAACCTTTGACCTTCGACTATAATCCTTTTTATGCGATACGATTTATGTCTTCCCTGGTACTGGAAATACGATGATGTCTTTGCCGGAATGGTGGAACGTGCCTGCATTGAAGAGGGGATTTCTCTCTGGCAGATCAAACCCGACAATTTACTCGAATCAATTACCGCACTGTACAAAGGAATCACGACTTTCAAAACCCTGCTCCATCGCGGACAGGGCGAAACGATCTTCGATCCCATTCCGCGCTGGGCGCAAGAATACGGCACGCGGCGCATCAACCCCGCCGAGGTCTCCGCGTGGTCTGAAGATAAAGCCACCATGCATCTTGAATTAATCAGCGCAGGGCTGCACACTCCCCATACTATTTTGCTCGCGCCATTTCTTGAACAACCCGTCATCCCGCAAGTTGACCTGAATTCACTCGGCGAAACTTTTGTCATCAAACCTGCCAACGGCGGCGGCGGTGAAGGCGTGATCATCGGCGCATCTTGCATCGAGGAAATTTTATATGCGCGCATGGAATTCCCCAAGCAAAAATATTTGATCCAGGCGCACGTCACGCCGCGACTCATCGACGAGACACCCGCCTGGTTTCGAGTCTTTTATGCCAATGGCGAAACCTATCCATGCTGGTGGGATACATGCACGCACGCCTACAAAAATGTCACAGCGGAGGAAGAAGCCCGATATGGTCTGAACAGGCTAAGGGACATTACGCAGCGCATCGCATCCATCTGCAAGCTGGATTGGTTCTCGACCGAGATCGCACTGGCTGACGAATTCATCGTCGTGGATTATGTCAACGATGAAATTGACACACGCGTCCAATCGCAGGCGCTGGATGGCGTGCCCGATGAAATCATGAACAGCATTGCCAGGCAGCTTGTAAACATTGCGAAGGAAAATTTATAGGAATGATCCAATTATCTCCGATTGCGACAGTAAAAAATCCACGCCAGATCGTTGAAGACGATCACTGGGGCGAGATCATTTCGGTGATCGAATTAGACTCTTCGTTTACCGAGGAAGCCCTGCTTCAAATTGAGAAATTCTCACACGCCGAAATCATTTTTTATTTTCATCTTGTTGAAGACAGCAAAATTGAAACGGGTGCGCGTCACCCGCGCAACAATAAAAACTGGGATAGGGTTGGAATTTTCGCTCAAAGGGGAAAGAATCGCCCCAACCGTTTGGGAGCGACTATTGTAAAAATTATTAAGCGCGAAGGAACGCGTTTATTTGTGCAAGGACTGGACGCAATTGATGGAACACCCGTATTGGATATAAAACCTGTGATGAAAGAATTTTTACCGCTTGAGAAAGTTGACCAGCCTGAATGGTCAACTGAATTGATGAATAATTACTGGTAACCCACATGAATATCCCCGACCGAATCGTTTCCATTTTGGAGTTGCGCCGCAACACAGGCGAACGCGACATGCGCAAATTTATCGCCTGCGACGGCATCGTATACGATGTGACCGATTGCCCAAAATGGCGCGGCGATATGCACGAAAACCTGCACTTCCCCGGGCAAGACCTATCGTCCGAATTGGAAGAAGCCCCACACGCAGAAGATGTTTTTACACGTCCTTGCGTGAAGATCGTAGGCAGGCTGGCGGAGTGAATATGCCAAAAGTCGAAAGTCAAAAGCCGTTGGCTCCACGCAAATTCACAACTGTCTGCCGACGAATCCTGCGCAACACAGATCCGCAATACTTCCCATCTGCCCAATATCACGGGCGAACCATTTACTTCTGCACGGAATCCTGCCTCAACGCATTTTTAGCCGACCAGGATTTATTCTACAAAATGCACAGAAATTCGGAAAAGAATAAACCATATGTGGACACTAGGTGAAGTTATTGTATGGAGAGATATCTATAGAAAACGTGTCTGGCATGCACTATCAACAATAGTTGTAAAAGACACTCCCCAGGAAATCATACTGGCGCTCCTGCCTGGAGCAGACTGCATGGTCGAAGAGCACTATCCCAAAGGCAAGAAAAATGGAAAGCGCCGTTGGGATTTCAAGGAAGAGGATTGGAAACTGGAAAAATTCGCCTGGCATACCAATCGCCTTCTATTCATAGTTGAGCCTGATAAATATTACTCAACGACATATTTCTGGAATCACGAGAGCAATGAATTTCTATGTTATTACGTAAATTTTCAACTTCCATTTAAGAGAAACCTTCGCAGCATAGACTCACTTGATCTGGATCTCGACATTGTCATTCACCCCAATTTCTCCGTTGAATTGAAGGACTTGAGTTTAGAGTTCAAAGCACCTTAACAAGAATGGAACTTGCTGATAAAGTTCCTGTGTGAACAAAAAACAAATCAGCGAGTTCCGAAAAACAGTATACCAAACCTTCCGTAAGCGGGCAGACA
>Ga0335397_10009267_pt1 | contig 12300 bp, 10 predicted proteins | sample MAT04_FD_205740 | JGI IMG/M metagenome (GOLD analysis project Ga0335397, IMG submission 205740) | Freshwater microbial communities from Lake Fryxell liftoff mats and glacier meltwater in Antarctica - MAT-04 (spades assembly) (version 2) ...
TCCGTCGCCACTCGAGCGGCTAGCGGCGCCTGCCTCGCCGCCATCGCACCGCAGATTCCGGCCATCATCTCCGGCGGCGCCGACCTCACCGACAACACCAACACCACCCTCCCCGGCGTGGGGGTGTTTTCGGCCGCCACGCCGAGTGGCCGGCAGATCCACTACGGCATCCGTGAGCACGGCATGGGCGCGGCCATGAATGGCATGGCGCTCCACGGGGGGATCGTGCCGGTTGGTGGCACGTTCTTCGTGTTCGCCGACTATCTCCGCCCGGCCATTCGTCTGGCCGCCCTCAGCCGGGCCAAGGTGGTGTTCGTCTTCACCCACGACTCCGTGGGCGTCGGCGAGGACGGTCCTACCCACCAGCCCGTCGAACATCTCGCCTCGCTGCGGGCAATCCCCGACCTGCACGTGGTGCGTCCGGCGGATGGCAATGAGACGGCCGAGGCGTGGCGTTTGGCCATCCAACACGACGGTCCGACGGCATTGGTCTTGAGCCGACAGAACCTCCCGGTCCTCGCCGGCACGGGCTCGTCGGCCTCCCCCGGTGCTTTCGCGAAGGGCGCCTACATACTCCACGAACCGGACGTTTCCGCCCAGGTGGTGCTGGCGGCCACAGGCAGCGAGGTGTCCCTGTGCATCGAGGCCGCGCTGGCCCTCGCCCTCCGCAGCATCGCCGCGCGTGTGGTTTCATTCCCCTGCTGGGAACGTTTTGAAACCCAGCCGGAGTCCTATCGGGCCTCCGTGTTCCCCCCCGGAGTGCCCGTCCTCAGTGTCGAAGCCGGCGTCACCTTCGGGTGGGAACGTTGGGCCGACGCCACCATCGGGATAAACCGGTTCGGAGCCAGCGCTCCGGGTGCCGTCGTGCTGGACCGACTCGGCATGAACGTGGGCAACGTGGTGGATCAGGCCACCATGATCGCCACGGCGTCGACACCCCCACCCACATCCGCCCCCACCCCCGAAGGTGTCCCCTCATGACCCGCCTGCACGACCTTTTCGACGAGCAAGGGCAAAGCCCCTGGCTCGACAACCTGCGCCGCGGCTGGCTCCACGACGGCGAGCTCGCCCGCTGGGTCGAGGCCGGCGTTCGAGGCATCACCAGCAATCCGTCGATCTTCCAGAAGGCCATCGAAGGTTCCGCCGACTATGACGAGCAGTTCGCCGCACTGGTTGCCCAGAATCAATCGACCGAAACGAGCTACTGGGAGCTGGTGGTCGACGACATCCGAGGAGCACTCGCTCTGCTCCGGCCGGTGTCGGAGGCCACCGATGGTCTCGACGGCTATGTGTCGGTCGAGGTCTCGCCGGTCCTCGCCCACGACACCGCCGGCACCATGTCGGCGGCCCGTCACCTCGACGACCTCCTCGACGCACCGAACCTTTACGTCAAGATCCCCGGGACCATCGAAGGTCTGCCCGCCATTCAACAGATGATCGCCGAAGGCCGGAGCATCAACGTCACCCTGTTGTTCAGCTGCGACCGTTACGACGCCGTGATTGAGGCGTACCTCGCCGGCCTGGAGTCGTTCGTGGCCTCTGGGGCATCTCGCTCCGCAATTGCCGCCACGTCGTCGGTGGCATCGTTCTTCATCAGTCGGGTCGACACCGAGGTGGATCGCCGGCTTGAGGCCATCGGCACACAAGAGGCGTTGGCCCTGCGCGGCCGGGCCGCGGTAGCCAACGCGCAGCTCGCTTACCAGCGATTCCTGGATCGATTCTCCGGGCCCCGTTGGGACGCCCTTGCCGCCGCCGGCGCCCGGGTGCAGCGACCGCTGTGGGCGAGCACCTCCACCAAGAACTCGGCCTTCCCCGACACGCTGTATGTCGACGCGCTGATCGGTCCCCATTCCGTGAACACGATCCCCGACAGCACCCTGGCGGCGTTTGTGGATCACGGCACCGTGGCCCGCACGGTCGACGTCGATCCTTCGGCCGCCCAAACGGTCTTCGACCAGCTCGCCGCCGTGGGTATCGACTTTGACGACGTGGCACGAGTGTTGGAGGCCGAAGGCGTTGCCGCGTTCGTCAAGAGTTTCGACGAGCTCCTCTTCGCCCTCGACACCAAAGCCAACGAGCTGCGGGCCGGGGCCTGACCATGTACGGGTCCCTGGTGGTGGTGGACGACGTGGCGGCCGAGTTCGCCGAACGAGTCATCGAGGCGTTTCATGTTCGGCCGGCCGAGATATTCTCGGTGGCACTGTCGGGCGGCGACACCGCCCGCCGCTGTTACGAACGTTTGGCCCGAGACGCCGACACGCAGATCGACTGGTGGAAGGTGGATGTCTACTGGGGCGACGAACGCTGCGTTGCGTCCGATGACCCCGCCTCGAACTACCGACTCGCCCGTGAGGCGCTGCTCGACCAGGTCGGCGTGGCCAATGCCACGTATCCGATGCGCGCTGATGACGGTCCCGATCCGTACCAACTACGGGTGGGTGAGCTTGGGCGGTTCGACGTGGTCCACCTCGGACTCGGGGCGGATGGCCACACGGCCTCGCTCTTCCCCGGCTCCGCGGCCCTCGACGCCGACCCGGGACGCCTCGTCACCACGAACACCGATCCGTCGGGCCGCAACCCCCACGAACGTCTCACGCTCACCTACGCGGGAATCGCTCGCGCGCGGCTCGTGCTCGTCACCGTGAGCGGTGCCGAGAAAGCCGAAGCGTTGCAGCGGGTTCGCGACGACGATCCCACGTGCCCGGCGGCGGCGATTCGTGCCGACAAAGTTGTGTGGCTCGCCGATCCCGCAGCCGCGGGCACGCCTTCCTGACCCACGGAGATTCAACTGGAGGCGTCGCCAGCGCCGGAGGTGGGAAACGGCGGTGCAAACCGGGCGTGAACCAAGGCTCGGCGCTCGCTCAACGGCAGCGATGCCGCATTGTGCAACGCACCGGCGGCGGGCGACTCGGGCCAGAGTTCATTGATCTGAACTGCAAATGCATGGGCGGCCTCGGGTCGGTCAAGGAGCAACCAACCCCATGCCTCGAGCTCATCGGCCTGGGCCCCTTCAGCTGGAACCTGGCCGAGCTTGCGAGCACGATCGGCACTCATGAGCGCCAGCTCCGGCAGATCATCGAGCAAGGCTCGCACAGCGGCGTCGCGTTCCTGCGCAAAGGTGCGAGCCGCGGGGTCGTGCCAGACCGTAGGGCTCAACGGTGCCGTTGCCGGACCGCCACGAGGAGGTCGAACGACAGTTACGTTGGCCTTCAGACTCACCGGTGAAGCCCCCGAGCGGCCGCCGCCACCAGCCCGGATGGCTTGGAAGTTCTGAAAGGCCAGTAGCCCAAAGAGCACGGCGGCGAAGAACACGCCGAAACGCCACGCCAGCAACGCCGCCCCGACGCCCACCACAACACCCACCCACTGCACCGCCCGTGTGGTGTCGCGGCGAGCGATCATCGACGAGAGGGCGGCTGCGGCGTGACCGCCGTCGAGCGGCAGCACGGGAAGGAGGTTGACCAACCCCCAACCGAGGTTGATCAACACGAGAAACCACACAAACCTGGTCAACTCCGGCGAGCTTCCGACGAGAGCACTCGACCGCCAGAGTACGAGCATCGGAAGGCCTAACGTGAAGCCGGCGAAGGGCCCCGCGAGGCTCACGATGAGGTCCTTTCCGAGGGTGAGCGACCGACCGAACGTGAGCCCTCCCATCCCGTAGAGCACCACCGACGGGGCGACGCCGAACGCTCGATAGGCCACGGCATGGCCCATCTCGTGGAGCACGATCGACACAAAGACGGCGATGGCCCAAAGCACCATGCCGGTCGCACCCAGCCCGATCCCGAAGATCACTGCCACAAAGAAGAAGCTCGGGGTCACCCGGATCGGTACCCCCGCGAACACGAACTCAACGCCTCCCGTCGTGCCGAACATGCGCAGGCCTCGATCAGGCCCCACCGGAGAGGATGACGTCGTCGACCATGGCCGCATGCGCCGTCCGGCCGAGCTTCTTCAACGCCACCTGAAACTTGAGTGCGCTCTCGAAGCCGCGCCCTCCGGCGGCGAGTAGCCCAGCCGCAACCTCGGTGGTGACGCCCTCGCTGGCCACGAGCTCTATGGCGAGGGTCTTGCTGTGGCCCTCTACGCCATTGAGGATGACACTGGCGAGTTGGGCAATGCCTTCCTCGCGCTCGCCGCCCACAAGAGCCACGCCCGCCTGCAGGTAGGGCAACGCCACGGCTTTCTTGGGGAGTCGAGCAACGACGTCGGCGGCCAGCACCGGCTTTCGTTCCGCCAGGTAGGCCCAGCCCTCGAGCTCGTCGAGCATCGTGGACTGATCAGATTTGACCTTCTGGCTCCGGGCCCGCGCGATGGCGTCGAGGGCGCGGCCCCCGTCGTGTCGTTCCAGGGCGCTCAGCGCATCGGCGATGTCGTCGCCGGTGGTGACCTTCTGCTTCTTCTTCCGGGCGTCATCGAGGTTCACCACGTTGCCCGAGCCGTCGGTCCGCCGGAAAGTGTCACGCCGGCGGTGACCGTCGCCGCCACGATGGCCCGAATCGACATCCACGTCGACCCCCGCGGAGACGTACTCCCACGAGTCCTCGTTGATGAGATCCTTTCCCTTCAATGCCGCGAAGTTCATGGCCGCCAACATCACCATGAAGAAGAACCCGACCCCGATGCGGAATCGCCCGGTGCCGGCGTTTTCGTACCACAACAACCCGAAGCCGACGACCAGCGCAGCGACCACGGAACAAATGTGTGCGGCACGAATGGTGTCGTGGCGTTTCCACTGTGTCGTGAGGTTGTGAAAGATGTTGCCACCATCGAGCGGGAGGATGGGGAGCAGGTTGAACACGCCCCACCACACCGTGACGAAAACCCAGAGGCTCATCACGATCGCCACGTTGCCGGGCAACTGGAACGCCCGCCCTGGATCTCGCAGATACCACCAGAACGGCAGGCCCGTGGCCAGGTTCATCGCTGGCCCGCCCAGACTCACCAACCACTGTTTCCGGAACGGCACACCGCCCGTGCCGAACGCCATGCCGCCGAATCCGTACAGCAGGATGTGCCCGTCCGAGCCGAAATGTCGATTCACGAGTTGGTGGCCGATCTCGTGTGTGAGCACCGCCACGAAGGCGAGCCCAACGAAGGCGACCATCACCCACAGCTCCCGGTACGACAGGGCAATCAGGAACATCGTGAGCCAGAAGAACCAATGCACCGCGACCGGCCACGGGCCAGCCTTGAAGCGCCACACACCCCGAGTTGGGTCGATCATGCTACGAACGGTATCGGATCGGGTCGTGTCTCGTACCGCAGCCACCCCGATAAGGTGCGGTTCATGACCGGGGACGACATTGTGGGGCTCAGCCTCGACGATCTCATGGCGCGCGCCGTCGCGATACGTGAGGCCACCCACGGAAACCTCGTCACGTTTTCGCCCAAGGTATTCATTCCCCTCACGATGCTCTGCCGTGACACCTGCGGGTATTGCACGTTCGCCCAGCCTCCCGCCCGGCTGGAGGCGCCGTTCCTCACCCCCGACGACGTTCTCGCCATTGCCCGAAAGGGGGCACGCACCGGGTGCCACGAGGCGCTCTTCACGCTCGGCGAACAGCCAGAGGATCGGTACCCGGTTGCACACGAATGGCTCACCGCCAACGGCTACAGCTCCACGATCCACTACCTCGCGGCCATGGCAAAGCTCGTGCTCGACGAAGTTGGCCTGCTCCCCCACGCCAACGCTGGCGCCCTCTCCCCGTCGGAGCTGGCCATGTTACGCCCGGTCTCCCCGAGCCAAGGGATGATGATCGAGACGTTACGGGCCGACTTGCCCTGCCACCGCGGTGCCCCCGACAAAGTCCCCGCCCGCCGCCTTGCCACCCTCGAAGCGGCCGGGGAGCTGGCAATCCCGTTCACCACCGGCATCCTCGTCGGGATCGGCGAGAACCGCGACGATCGAATCGCCGCGTTGGAGGCCATCGCCGCCAGCCACCGTCGCCACGGTCACGTGCAGGAGGTGATCGTCCAGAACTTCCTCCCGAAACTCGGTACGGCGATGCACCGGGCCCCTGCCTGCCCACCCGTCGAGTTTCTCGATGCCATTGCGCTCGCCCGGGTGATCCTTCCGCCGGAGATCCACCTGCAGGCACCTCCCAACCTCAGCGACGACTTCGGCGTGTTGTTGCGGGCCGGCATCGACGACTGGGGCGGCGTCTCTCCCGTCACCGCCGACCACGTGAACCCCGAACGGCCCTGGCCCGAGCTCGACCGGTTGGCCGAGGTCACCAACGCCGAGGGATTCGTGCTTGCCCCACGGCTCACCATCTACCCCGAGTTCGCGCTAAACCCCGACCGATGGCTCGACCCCTCGCTGCGTTTCCCGGTGCTCGACCGATCCGATGCCGAGGGGTACGGCCGCGACGACCCCGGCGCAGTGTTCGTGCAAAAGCTCAAGCCTGCGACCCCCGAGCAGGTCGATGATGGGGTCGAGGTGCTGCATCTCGGTCAACGTTCGACCGCCTGGTACTCCGGAGGTACCGGGGCACCGCCGGTGTTGCTCGACCGCAAGGCGCGCACCCAGCACCGCCCCCCGGTCTCTGGTGCAGTCCGCGAGACACTCGATGGGGTGATGCTCGGGCAGGAGCCCGGCATCGCGGAGCTGGTCCACCTCTTCTCTGCACGCGGGCGTGAAGTCGTGGAGATTGCCGAACTGGCCGACGAACTGCGGCGGTCCACAGTCGGCGACACGATCACCTTTGTGCGCAATCGAAACATCAACTACACCAACGTGTGCACGTTCAAGTGTCGTTTCTGCGGGTTCTCGAAAGGGCCGCTCTCCCTGAATCTCCGGGGTACCCCCTATCTGCTCACGCTCGACGACATTGCCGAACGGGTCCGCGAAGCGGCGGCCTTGGGCGCCACCGAAGTGTGCCTGCAAGGCGGCATCCATCCAGATTTCGACGGCAACTATTACCTCGACGTCACCCGTGCCGTTGCCGAAGCGGCGCCGGGCATACACATTCATGGTTTCACCGCCCTCGAGGTCACCGAAGGTGCCCGGCGGCTCGACGAACCACTCGACCAGTACCTCACCCGGCTACGCGAAGCCGGTTTGCGGACCTTGCCCGGCACGGCGGCAGAGATCCTCGACGACCCCGTCCGGGCCATCCTCTGTCCCGACAAGATCGACACCGATGCGTGGCTTGATGCCCACCGCACCGCCCACGAGGTGGGGCTGCGTTCCAACATCACCATCATGTTCGGCGCCATCGAGCAGCCGATCAGTTGGGCTCGGCACCTCGTGCGCACCCGCGACCTCCAGAAAGAGACCGGCGGCTTCACCGAGTTCGTGCCCTTGCCGTTCGTGCACATGGCGGCGCCCATCTACCTGCAGAAGAAGTCGCGCCGGGGGCCCACTTTTCGCGAGGCCTTGTTGATGCATGCAGTCGGCCGGATCGCGTATCACGGTCTCATCCCCAACATTCAGGTGTCGTGGGTGAAGATGGGCGTTGCCGCGGCTCGGCAGGTGCTCCAAGCGGGTGCGAACGACGTCGGGGGCACGTTGATGAACGAGAACATCTCCCGCGCCGCCGGCGCTACCCACGGCCAAGGTATGGAACCCGACGACTTCCTCGATCTGGTCGCGCCCCTCGGCCGCCCGCTCGCCCAGCGCAGCACGCTCTACGCCACCGTATGAGTATCGAGCCCCCGCCCGTCGAGTCGGTACCAGCCGAGCGCCCGCCCGCCGAGTCGGTGCCGTCCGCGCCGGCGCGACGTGCTCGGTACCGCACGGGGAAGGACGATCTCGACGCCGCCGTCCTGGCGCTCGTCGAACAAGCCGGTGTCCGGCGCGACGCCGACCTCGTGTTCGAGATGGTGGTGTCGGCGCTCCGGATGGGCCGCGAAGCAGTCGATCGCGGCGACCTCAAGCTCGTGAACTCGGCGCTCAAGGAGTTGCGTTACTCGTTCCTGGTTTTCGAACCCTACGAACACATCCGGAAGGTGGCCATCTTCGGCTCGGCCCGAACGGCCCATGATGATCCTTCCTACGGGCTGGCCCGCGACTTCGGCGCGGCGATCGCCGACCAGGGCTGGATGGTGATCACCGGCGCCGGTCCCGGGATCATGGAAGCAGGGATCGAAGGAGCAGGCGCCGACCGAGCTTTCGGGGTGAACATCGTGCTTCCTTTCGAAGCCGACGCGTCTCCCCTGCTTGCAGGTGACCGCAAACTCATCAACTACCGATACTTCTTCACCCGCAAGCTCACCTTCATGAAGGAGTCATCGGCGTCGGTGCTGCTACCTGGCGGGTTCGGCACGATGGACGAAGCGTTCGAGTTGCTCACGCTCATCCAAACCGGGCGCTCGCCCATCGAGCCGGTTGTGCTCCTTGAACCTCCAGGCGACGGCTACTGGACCGGCTGGCGCCATTTCATCGAACGTGATCTCGCCCATCGTGGGCTGATCGCGGCAGAGGACCTCAACCTCGTACGCATTTGCTCCACGGTCAACGAGGCTGTCGCGGAGATCACCCGTTTCTACTCGGTGTTCCACTCCCAGCGGTACGTCGGCCGACGGCTCGTTTTCCGCCTCGAACACGAACTCTCCGACGCCACGCTCGCGGCGTTGAACCACGAATTCGCCGACGTCGTGGTGCGGGGTGCGATCGAGCGAACCGGGCCATCGGCAGGCGAGATCGACGACGACGATGTGCCCCACCTCCCCCGCATCGCCTTCCACTTCAATCGACGCCACTACGCCCGATTGCGGCTCCTGGTAGACCGAATCAACAGCTCATTCGACGCCACCGCGTAAGAGCACCGACGCCTTCTCGATCGATCGCCGCGCTCGGTTGATCACCCGCTCATCGAGCTTGGCCTGTGCCACCACGTCGTCGTCACCGTCACGGGCCGCCGCCCGAAGCAGATCGAAGGCGCGAGAGCCAAGCTCCTCGGCCATCGTGTCGAGTTGGTCCGCCAGATCCTCATACCCATGCATGTCGCCAGTCTGCCCGGCGCGTGATGGCCGAGGTGACCCACCCTTCGGTTGCTCGGTTCCCACCGCCGAGTCGGTTGTTGCTCGCCGGAGTGCCGGTTCCTGGCCGTCGCCGTGCCGGGTAGAGTGCCCACGAATGGCGCACGACGACCTCCACGAGTGGCTCTCTCTCGACCTCGACGGTGACACCTGGATGTTCGACGTCACGTTCTTGCTCAGCAACTGGTCGTGCATCTATGGCCGTGGCTGTCAGGGAGTGCTCACCGGCCCGGCACCGGAGCGTCAACACGGCTGTTGCACCTACGGCGCCCATTTCGTCGACAAGGCCGACCGCAAGAAGGTCAAGGGCCTCGCCGCCGGGCTCACCGCCGACGAATGGCAATTCAAGGCGCTGGCGGAGGAGTTAGGCGGAGCCATCGTGAAAAACGGCGCCGGAGACTGGGTGACCGAATCCGTCGACGACGCTTGCATCTTCCTCAACCGGATCGAGCACCCCGGCGGTCCCGGCTGCGCGCTCCACCAGGCGGCCTGGAATCGCGACGAACGTCCCATCGACTGGAAACCCATGGTGTGCTGGCAGCTTCCGCTTCGCCTCGACGAGCACCGCGACGACAACGAGCACGCCACCCACATTCTGCGGGAGTGGAAACGTCGCGATTGGGGCGAAGGCGGCGCGGAGTTCCATTGGTGGTGTACCGAAACCGACGAAGCGTTCGTCGGGCACCAGCCCGTGTACGAGACGCTTCGCGACGAAATCATCGAGTTGGTGGGGGCCGGACCCTACGACGCGCTCTGCGCCGAGCTGAAGGATCGCCGATTCGAAGTGCCGGTTCCCCACCCCGCCCTCAAACGGGGCCCCGCTCCGGCCGACTAGAACCAGGAGAACGTGACGCTTCGAGGAGCGGATCTCGAGCCACGGTTCGGACTCTCCGAAGGACGCAAGTCGAAAGCCCCCTGGTTCCGGGTGGTAAGACTAAGACCGTCGCGAGATCCAGAAGTGGCCGGTAGCCGCCGTTTGGTTACTGTCTCGCGCACCGAAACCGACACCACAGTGGTTGCCCAAACGGGGCTTCAAGAGGGGGATCCATGCGACCGTTCAACGCCGAAGAGCTCGATCAAGCTTGTGTCGAGAACACGTTGCTCATGCCGGAGTACGTGTGCGAACAGCTCGTCGCGGCCATCGACGCCGGTAAACACGTGATCCTCACGGGACCGCCGGGCACCGGCAAGACCACCCTCGCCTATGTGGCGGCCGAGCTGGCCCGGCAAAGCATGATGTGCACTGGGTACCTCCCCACCACCGCAACCAGTGAGTGGACCACGTTCGAAACCATCGGCGGCCTCCAGCCCACGCTGGACGGGCTGATCTTCCGTGCCGGCCTCTTCGTCGAAGCCATCGAGACCGGTCGCTGGCTCGTGATCGACGAGCTGAACCGATCGAACTTCGACCGAGCGTTCGGACAACTCTTCACGGTGCTCTCCGGCTCCGCCGTCGTGTTGCCGTTCAAACGCAAGGGGCAGCCCCAACCGATCTCGATCGTGCCGCCGGGCGTGGAGCCACCAGAGAAGACCGACGCCATTCGTGTGCCGGCGAATTGGCGCATCATCGCCACGATGAACGTATTCGACAAGAACCTCCTGTTCGACATGAGCTACGCCTTGATGCGTCGTTTCGCTTTCATCGAGGTGGGGACCCCCAGCGAGGCGGTCTACCAGAAGTTGCTCGAAGGGCCGGGCGAGATCGTGGCCAAGCTCCTTCCCCTGCGAAAGTTCTCCGATCTCGGCCCCGCCGTCTACATCGACGCCGCCAAATACGCCACCCGTCGGGCCAAGGACGGGCCCACCCAATCGAGACTGCTCTACGAGGTGTTCTACGCCTACTTCCTCCCCCAGTTCGAAGGCATGGAGGATCGCCGAGCCACCACGTTGTATCGCACCGTTGCGCAGCATCTCGATCCGCCCGAGCAGGCGGAGTTGCAACGCACGATCGGCGACGTGCTCGGCGTCGAGCTCGCGGTCTGATCGCACAGGCTCATGGCCAACACCCGCCACATCGAAGGCGAACGACGGCTCGAGCTCAGCCCGGGCGACGTGGGTTACGACGCGCTCGACGACCTGTGGGGCCGGCTCGCCCGACCCTTCGAGGCGGCGTCAACCATCGGTGCACTGATCGGGATCAGCCCCAAGGACCTCGATCGCCAGGTGGGCCTCACCGTCGCGAACTCGCCCGAAGCAGAGCACCTGCTCGACGAGTTTCCCCGCACCGTGCGGTCGCTGGCCACCTCGATGAAGACGCACGCGGAGCGCTGCGTGGGCGAGCTCCGCGGCCCCGTGCTGTGGAGCGAGACCATGTCGGCCCGTGCCTCCACCTTCGGCGCCAACGACGTCTACGTATGCGCCACTCCCAGCCGCGCCTACGACATCGACGAAAACCAGGTACTGAAATGGGCCCTGGTGAAGCTGAACCTGGCGGCGGAGTCGGCGCTCGAAGGCGTGTCCTCGCACTCCGAGGAGCTGGTATATCGCAAGGTGCGCCGGGCCGGCAACGACGCCGGACGGTTCAGCGAACATCCGTCGATGGCCAGAGTGAGCATTCGCCGACCGAACCTCCGTACGCTGAAGCGCACGCGGTCGGGGAAGAAGAGCCATGCCTACCTTCCCGCCATCGCCTTCATCCGGAAGCTCAGCGAGCCCATCGACGCCGCCTTCGTCCGACGGCTCCGCGACCCCCACACGATCCGCCAGCACGAGCTCCTGATGACCATCGTGCACCTCTTGGAGGATCACACGGAGAACCACCTACCCGAATTTCGGATCGAGCAGGGGGCGTTGTACGCCGGTCCGGTGCAGTACCATAACCACCATCGGCTCGCCGATGGAAAGGTACAGAGCGGAGTTGTTGTCGGCCAGCTCCTGGTCGACGTTCCGCCCGAAGGCATGACCTTCGAGGATGCCGAGCGCGAGATGGCCGCCCGTGCGGGATCCCGGCATCACCGGCTCGTGCGCACCCCTGGCGACATCGAACGCGCGGTGAACCACGCCATCGAGCTCGCCACCAGCGACTAGTGCTGCAACGCGGAAGTATCGCCCCTCTCACGGCGAGCCGGATGGGTTCGCCCGCAAGGACGACGGCCGAAGGCCCCCGTTCTTCCGGGCGGTGAAGACGAGGACACCGTGCACGGCCCGTCCGGCCGGCAGACACCTCGAACGTTGATGGTCGAAGCACCAGGCCGCTGGGTGTGGCGACGAACTAGTGCGATTCGTCGTGTGGCGTGACCTTGCCGGCCGATTCGTCGCCGGCGGCCAGTTCGTCGTCATCGGACTCGTCGTCGTCATCGGACTCGTCGTCGT
>Ga0335397_10009269_pt1 | contig 12299 bp, 4 predicted proteins | sample MAT04_FD_205740 | JGI IMG/M metagenome (GOLD analysis project Ga0335397, IMG submission 205740) | Freshwater microbial communities from Lake Fryxell liftoff mats and glacier meltwater in Antarctica - MAT-04 (spades assembly) (version 2) ...
GATTAACCTATCAGCCTTCGGCCATAACAGCATTCACGTATTACCATATTGTAGCAACAGCAACCGGAAATCCGGCATGTGGCAACCGAATAAGCGATCCGGTTTTAATTACTGTTAATCCCAATATAACACCGGGTACTATAGGCACAGCCCAAACGATTTGTTTCAATACCATTCCGGCAGCACTTACAGAACTGACATCAGCCACAGGTGGCACCGGCAATTATACTTACCAATGGCAGAGTTCGCCCAATAATTCAACCTGGACAACTATTGCAGATTCTACCCTAAGCACAATGTCTCCCGGAGCTCTAACAGCCAATATATATTACCGAAGGATTGTAACTTCAGAGAGTTGTGGTTCGATCCCCAGCGCTTCTGTAGCAATTTTAGTACGTCCTAACCTGACAGCCCTGGTAGCATCGGCCAGCCGGACCATTTGTTATAATACAGTTCCGGCATCATTAACGTCAATAGCAGCCTCAGGCGGAAGCGGATCGTTTACCTACCAGTGGCAATTGAGTCCGGATAATTCAGTCTGGACGAATATTGCGGGAGCAACCAATTATAGTTCCTATACGCCGGTGGTTTTAACCACAACTACCTATTACCGCTTGATAGCCACGGCAACAGGCACACCCGCCTGCGGAACTGCAACCAGTAATGTGGTAACCATAACAGTGCTTCCTGACCTGATTAAGCCTGTAGCTTCGGTCGATCAAACCATTTGTTATAATACGGTACCAGCACTGCTTACCTCCACAGGAGCAACCGGAGCGAACGGAACATTTAATTATCAGTGGTATTCGAGCCTGAACAATTCAACATGGAGTTCAATCAACTTAGCAAACGGATTAACCTATCAGCCTTCGGCCATAACAGCATTCACGTATTACCATATTGTAGCAACAGCAACCGGAAATCCGGCATGTGGCAACCGAATAAGCGATCCGGTTTTAATTACTGTTAATCCAAGCCCGGTAATAATTGCTACACCAGCATCACAAATTATTTGTTCCGGAATATCCACCTCCATAGTTCTTTCAAGTGCGGTTAGCGGAACCACATTTTCGTGGACAGTTGCTGAGTCGGATGTTACAGGCGCAACAGCAGGATCGGGTGCATCCATAGCCCAAACCCTGACAGCAAACGGAATAATTCAGGGAACAGCAACGTATAGCATTGTTCCTACAGCCAACGGGTGTACCGGTGCAACAAAAACTGTTGTGATTACGGTAAAGCCGATACCGGTGCTAACGGCTACTCCATCGTCACAGGTTATCTGCTCAGGCACAGCGCCATCCATAGCTTTAACAAGTAAAGTAACAGGAACTGCATTTACATGGACGGTATTTCAAACAGGCGTTTCGGGTGCACTGGCAGGTATAGGTACACCGATCTCCCAGACATTGACAGCAACAGGAACCTCTGCAGGGACTGCCACCTATAAAATAACTCCGACAGCCACTAGTTGTGCCGGAGTTCCGGTTGATGTTGTTATTACTGTTAATCCAAGACCGTTAGCAACAGGCACACCGCCGTCTCAAACTATTTGTTCGGGCACATCTCCATCTATTGCATTAACGGGCAATGTTACCGGAACTTCTTTTACCTGGACAGTTGCTCAATCAGGTGTTTCCGGGGCTGCCGCAGGTTCAGGAGATTTTATTAACCAGACTCTTACTGCTACAGGAGTTACTAACGGCACTGCTACATATTCCATAACACCTTCTGCCAATACCTGTAATGGAGCTATCAAACCGGTTATTGTTACTGTTAAACCTATCCCTGAAGTAGTTGCCTCATCACTATCACAATTAATCTGTTCAGGTTCAAGCACCTCAATATTGTTGTCAAATGCTGTCGGAGGTACAACATTTGTCTGGACTACTATTGTTAATCCTCCAGGGAGTGTAGCCGGGGCATTAAACGGAAATGGTAATTCTATTTCTCAAATATTAAACAATTCAAACATACTTCCGGTTACCGTAACTTATATAATCACCCCCACTGCAAACGGTTGTTCAGGTATCCCTCTTGATGTAATTGTTACTGTTAACCCGGTTGCAACTTTATCGGGTTCTCTATCAACATCAGTTTGCAGCAACACATTGTTCAGTTATATTCCGGTGAGCACTACTCCGCTTACTACGTTTTTCTGGACAAGGGCTTCAGTTCTGGGAATTCAAAACGATGCAGCCTCAGGAACAGGAGATGTGAATGAAACGCTGATTAATATTACAGGTGCTGCTCAATCGGTAGTTTATGTTTATAAGCTAACCACCTATGGATGTTCAACAATACAGAATGTGTCGGTAACAGTTAATCCAGCTCCAATATTAGTAAGTACACTCACACCTTCAGGTGTTTGCAGTAACACTCCTTTTATTTATAATGCAGTTAGGTCAATTATCGGAACCACTATAACATGGACAAGGGCAGCGGTTGTTGGTATTAGCAACCCGGCAAGTTCAGGAACCGGTGGCATTAATGAGATACTCATAAATACTCGTAGTGCCGATGTTGTTGTTCCTTATGCCTATACGCTAGAATTGGGCGGATGTACCAGTACCTTTATTGTAAATGCCACTATTAAGCCTGCGCCCACTGTAAATCCTGTTTCAAACGCATTTTATTGCAAAGGAGATAACTCACCTGTAATTAACTTGTCAAGCCCGGTTGCAGGCACAACTTATACATGGAATAGCAATAATACAGGTATTGGTCTGGCAGGTATAGGCAGCGGAAATATTTCTGCCTTTGTTGCATCCAATACCACAATTGCTGCGATAACCGCTACAATCAGTATTACACCTGTTGCTTCCGGATGCAATGGGGTAACTCTTCCATATCAGATAACAGTTAATCCTGCACCTATAGTTAATCCAATTTCCTCAAATGTATGGTGCAACGGGGTGTCTGCTTCCGGAATTAATTTCAGCAGCCCAACCATTGCCGGATCAATTATCTATACCTGGATCAGCTCAATGAATGTAGGTTTCGGAACAAGTGGCACTGGTAATATTCCTCCTTTTACTTCAATAAATCCAGGTACTGCAATTGTTAACGTTATTGCCACTGCTAATGGATGCACAGGACCTGCCACAACCTTTAAGATAACAATCAATCCATTGCCAACTATAACAGCGATAGCTGCAACTTCAGCAATTTGTATTGGAGGAAGCACAAATCTGACAGCTGGTGGTGCATTGAGTTACTTATGGTCGCCTGTAAGCAGATTGTCAGCTTCAACAGGGACAAGTGTAACCGCCAACCCGATTGTAACTACAGTATATTCTGTAACAGGGACAGATGCCAATGCCTGCGTAAATTCAACAACGGTAGTTGTGTCGGTAAATCCATTGCCTACATTAACTATAATACCTTCTTCCCCTATGATCTGTCCAGGTAGCGGTACAAATTTAACGGCAGGCGGGGCCAGTACCTTCAACTGGAGTCCGGCAACCGGCTTATCGGCAACAACGGGAGTAACAATCACTGCCAACCCTGCCGCAACAACAACCTACACTGTAACCGGAACAGGCAATAATGGATGTATAAATACCCGGAATGTAACAGTAACTATACTGCAAGTGTCTGTTTTATCCAGCACGCTGACTCCTCCCGGAATATGCAGTAATACCGTTTTTTCATATGCACCCACATGTGTGCTGGCTGGAACAACATTTGCATGGAGCCGTGCCATAGTTCCTGGTATCAGCAATCCGGCTGAAACCGGTCTGGATAATCCAAACGAAGTACTTGAAAATACAACCTTCGATCCAATTGATGTTACTTATGTTTATTCCCTTACTGCCAATGGCTGCACAAATACCCAAAATGTAATTGTAAGGGTAACTCCGATGCCATCACTATCCAGTTTAACCAATCAGCCGAATATTTGCAGCAGTTATCTCTTTACTTACACGCCAACAAGTTCCTCCCCAGGAACTACCTTTACCTGGATCCGGGCCGCAGTAGCCGGAATAAGTAACCCGGCAGCTTCGGGAAATGGAGATATCAATGAAATTCTGCTCAACACAACTTTAAACTCGGTGCTGGTAACCTATGTTTACACCTTAAGTTTGAACGGGTGTTCGACAAAAGCGATCATACAGGTATTCGTTGTGCCAGCTCCGCCTGTAACAGCAAGTGCTGCTACCTCTTCCATATGTTCCGGTTCAAGTTTTAATCTGTCTTCATCTTCAACAGTTGCATTACAGACCTTTCCCCTCCTGAATGAAAATTTTAATGGTGCAAATACCTGGATTAAAACAAATAATTCAACTGGAGGAGATCCAACAACTATGGCTAATACTGCCTGGACACTGCGGCCCGACAATTATCTGCCTGTTAGCACAGAACCAAAGCTGCATTCAAATGATCTCACACAATTTTATCTTTCGAACAGTTATGCTCATCTTGGTATAACATCTACCATTTTACAGTCACCTGCTATAAATATCAGTGGATATAGCATTTTAACACTGGATTTCTATCATTATTATAGATATAAAAATGTAGGAGAATCAGCTGTAGTTGAAGTTTCAACAACTGGCGGAGTTCCATGGACAACTGTTGCTACATACAGCAGCACACAAGGTGCGAGTAATGGTTTTGCTCATCCAAGTATAGATATAAGTGCTTTTGCGCCTAATACTAATTTATATATTCGTTTCCGTTACAATGCAATCCAGGATTATTATTGGGCCATCGATAATGTAAAAGTAACCGGAACAGTTGCTCCAACTGTTAGCTGGTCATCATCCCCTGCAGGGTTTACATCGGATATTGCAAATCCTGCAAATGTTACCCAATCGGTAACTACCACCTATATCGCTACGTATTCGTATCCAGGATTTAGTTGTAATGGACAAGCCTCGGTAACTGTTACCAAAGTGCCTGACTCCGAAGTTCCTGTAATCCATAATGTACCTGCTGATGTTGAAGTTGCATGTGCCGGATGTATCCAAGCCTTTGTAAATGCGGATTTTGAAAATAATCCAACCATAAATCCATGGGGATACGTAAAAAGTATCCCGGGCAATCAGGGAGTACCGGGCTGGTATACTACAGTGCCATCGGAGAATATGGAAATTCAGCGAACCGGATGTGTTCCATGTGGCGGAGCAGCTTCTTTTCATGGAAATTATCATGCTGAACTGAATTCAGACGGCGAGGGTGATTTTTACCAGCAGTTTTGTACTGTGCCTACAACAACAGTTCAGGTTACTTTTCAACATAGGAAAAGAGTTCCGCCTAGCGCAAACAGTAATCCTGATGTTATGGGCGTATATACAGGCCCGGATCTGCTTAATCTGACATTGATATATACGGCATCAACAACTAACCAGAATGCCTGGACGTTTAACACAGTTAATGTTCCAATTCCTCCGGGTCAGATATCGACGATTTTTTTATTCAGGGCTATTTCCACTTCTTCTGGTAATCTTACTTATGGTAATCTGATTGACGATATCCGTGCCATTACTTTATTTGATGCAACAAATATCCCAACAGCAACTGACAATTGTAGCCAAATCCAACTGTCAGTTAATGAACAAAAAATTGATGGCACCTGCGCCGGTAACTACCAGCTTATCCGTACCTGGACGGCTACCGACCCTTCAGGAAACGCAACTTCGTCCACACAAACAGTTACAGTGGGTGATTTTTATGCCCCGGTTTTAACCATAACACCTACAGCAATTACCACCAATTGCACCGTACCCCCATTACCAGCCGTTACAGCAGTAGATAATTGCATCGCTACTTCTGCTATTATAATTACTTACCTTGGCGAAACCCGCACTAACGGTGCTTGCCCAAATAGCTATTCCTTAACCCGAACCTGGTCAGCTAAAGATTTGTGCAACAACAAATCAATAAAAACTCAGGTTGTGACCGTTCAGGATATTCTAGGTCCTGTTATCACATTGCCACCAACTGCCCTTACCATGCAATGCTTTAGCGCAGTTACAGTAAGTGCTTGGGCAGCAACTGCAAGCGCCGTGGATAATTGTGATGGAACAGTTCCTGTTTCGGCAGCCTATTCACCACCAGTTGGAGGTTGCAATCATTCGGTTACCGTAACTTTTACTTCGACCGATGGATGCGGGAATATTTCGACAGCGACCAAAACTTTTATAGTTAATGACAATATCGCTCCGGTTATCACTAACGCTGCAAACACTTTGAATGCAACGCTGGAATGCCATAATGCCCAGGGAATAGCAGATGCAATTGCTTTAGCACCTGTTGCAACCGATAACTGTACGGCAGTGCCAACCATACATTTGAGTAGCGATGTCACCACCCCAACCTGTGCCAATGCTTATGTGCGGGTACGCATCTGGAATTTCACTGATGCATGTGGCAACACCAGTAGTAATTTTATGCAAATCATTAATGTTCAGGATAATACTGCCCCAATACTTACTACAGTTGCCGGAGCACTTAACACATCACTCCAATGCGATGATGCAGCAGGAATTGCTAATTCACTTGCAATGGCTCCTTCGGCTACGGATAACTGTACTGCTTTGCCTGTTATTCACCTGATCAGTGATGTTACCACCACATCGTGTGCGAATGCCTATGTTCGTATCCGAACCTGGGATTTTACGGATGGTTGCAGCAATACAAGTGCAAGTTTTGAGCAAACAATCACGGTAATTGATAATACAAAACCGGTAATTATTACTCCTGTCGGAATGCTGGATGCAACGCTGGATTGTAATGATGGTGTAAGGATAGCCGCAGCACTTGCTATGGAACCTTTAGCATCGGATAACTGCACCGCATCTATGTCCATTCACCTTATAAGCGATGTTACCACACCTTCAGGAACCTGTGCGAATACATATGTGCGAATTCGTATATGGAACTTCACTGATGCCTGCAATAATACCAGTGCTGATTATACTCAGACTATAACGGTTCATGACAATACCGCACCCGCAATTTATTGTCCTATAAGTAACGCATTTTCCTGTGTCCTGCCTTCATTTGATCCTTCGGTTACTGGAATGGGAATGGCTACTGCAGTTGACGATTGCGATTTAAACCCAACTCTTACCTGGTCGGATGTGAAAGTTCCGGGGCTATGCGCCGGTAATTACCAGATATTACGTACATGGCTGGTAACTGATGGATGCGGGAATGCAAATACCTGTAATCAAATGATTTTTGTTCAGGATGTAACACCACCGGTTATTACCTGTGCTGTTTCGGGTAATCAGAATGTTTACCCTGACCCTGCTACGCCTTATGTTGTTCCTGATAATTCCTGGAATGCTGCTGCAACAGATAATTGTAGTGGCGTTACACTCAGAGCCTCTCTTACCGGGGCAACAATTTCAGGTCCTTATACAACATTAAGCGGAGTAGCCTTCAACGAGGGAGTAACTATAGTTACCTGGACCGCTACCGATGGATGTGGCATAAGCTCAGGCTGCCAGTTCACAGTTATAGTTACTTTTAAGCCAGTGATCTCTTGTCAATCCGGTATTGCCGTTTATAATGATCCGGATGTATGTACCTCTACTCTTAATGCAGGCTTCCCCACATTGATTAACGGAACGGCACCTGTTGTTTATACCTGGGAAATGAGCGGTGCTACAACAGGTTTTGGAACAGGGCCTATTGGTTATTATACTTTTAACGGAGGTGTTACCACTATTACATGGACTGCCACCAATGCTGCAGGTGAGGGCGTGTGTACACAAACTGTAACTATAACCGATAATCAACCTCCGGATTTCATGATTCCAACAGATAAAAATTATTGCGTAAGGAACATTGAAACAGCTAATTATGATGCGCCAAATATTGATATTTTACCGGTGCGACCCGATTATTATCTTTTTGCTCCCGGTACTACTGACCTGGATCTGGATCCTATTGCTTTTAGTGACAACTGCTCATGTGTTTTCGAGATACGCTGGCGTATCGATTTTCAGGATGGCACTTCCATTCCGGCTCCCGGTGCATACATAACAGGGCATCCTTCCACCTATGGAGCTGATATAAAGTTACCCGGAAGCGATATTTTGCCATTGGTGCATCATATAACTTACTGGGTTGTAGATTGCAGTGGTAATGTTTCATTATCAAAATCAGCAAATATCACTATAAATTCTCGCCCTATAGTAATAAAACTCAATTAGGAAATTGTTTTAAATAGATGTAAACAATGTTGCCATCAGGTAGAAATTGATTGATGCTTTTTACACATTCGTAGTATAAAGACTTTTAATTATGAATATCAGAATACTGATATTTCGGAATATGATAATTTGAGATATAAAGTAAATCCTTTGAATTAGATTATTATCGGAGATTGCCACCTTTCTTATGATCTGCCAGCAGCAGGTAAGAGACGCTAAATCATTTGTTTTGTTGAAAATCTGAGTCTGTTTTCCGATTTAAATTTCATGTTATTCCATGCGGTTACACCATTCAGATAATAATATCAGAATTGTAGATATGTTTCGATAACAAAGCCCCTACGGCTATTACTTTTCGCTCGTATAGCTATAAATAATAACAGCCTTATACACTTACTTTAAAGTTGTACATGCTCTGGGCATAGGAAGATGTTCATGAAAGCATGGTATTGATATAATGCATTGAAATTCAGATACATGTATGCTATTTCGATGAAACTGTAAAATAGTTTCAAATGAAATTAACCGACTACAAATAACTAGTACTGACCAAATGGAGGCTGGCAGGAAAATCAAGATCCCGAAAGGGCAGAATTCATTATATGGAAAAGAAATTTTCGTATTTTATCCGTATGTAATTCTCCACCTATTCATTTTTAGGACAACTATTTTCAACCTTATTTCATTAACGGAAAAAGGAATACTGAAATCGGTTTTTATCGGTTTTGTATTCCTGTTTTTGTATGTGTATAGCCCTGTCTCCGGGCTGTTGACCGCTTTCTCCCACCATCAGTCAGATTCATTTCAACTCATCAATAACCTGTTTTTCGGCCATGCCTCCAAAGCAATGATAGCCGGTAGTAAAGCAACAAAACAAGCTATTCCAGGCATGCCTGATACTTTTCTGCGACCAGCTTATTCAGCACAGTTGCATATACATGAAACTCCCGGATTAACAATTGCCGAAGCTTCCTCTTCGCAGCTGAATTTCCCGGGTACTATTGCCTCCAACACATATATGTTAAACCAAAATCCCAGCCTATGAAAAAATGAAAAAGAGAGTTAAAGCCTGCCGGAAGGCAGCAAAATACAACTAAACAATTTTAGCAACCACATTTACGCTTACTAATTAAAATGAAAATAACAATTTTTAAACAATTTGAAATACCTAAATCACAAATCATTAATCACAATTCTTAAAATCAAAATGAAATGAAAAAGCAAATTTTAATTCAACTGATTATGGCTATGTTCGCTGTAGTAATTACAAATACTGCAATAGGACAAGCAATCCACCACACAGCTCCTATTGCGCTCACATGCACCAGTGGGCCACTTAACCCTATAGCGGGTAATCCTTATAACTATGGAGTTTCCGTTACTCCGACCGGTGGAGATTTCCAATGGTGGGCAACCACAGATCAGGGCTTTATTGCCGCAGGAGCCAATAATAGCAGCACTAAGCTCACTACAGTTTCGGGAGCACTTCTTGGAACCAGCGCAAGTTACGGTGTAACAAGTAAAACTACTAGTGTCGACATTACCTGGTCGAGCGGAACTCTTGCTGCCGCAGTAGCAACTCCGACTTTTGTAGTTGCTCAGTATGATGCTACCTGTGCCAATAACCTTAAGGTGTATAAAATTACGCCGACTAATGGTTTTACGGTTGATATCCTGAACCTGGATGCAACAACCAAGGCTCCATTAGCTTATGGAACACCTTTCTCAACTTGTGTTTCTCCAATTCAGTCGGCTAAATATGTTGCCGGAGCTATTGTTACAGATTATGGAACAAATGTTCTGTATTATGAAGTAGTTGCAGCAAACTTTACAGGAAGCTGGGTTCCAGCTTTTACCTTGCCGACTTCTTTGCCTGCAGGTATGACCGCAACAGTGGTATGGGATTATGATGGCACATTTACTGGTGTAACTCATGCTGCCAACAGTAGCGATCCTGTATTGACTTCAGAAACAAATACAAGCAATGGAGTTTCTATTTTTGTAAGAGTAACCATTCAAAATGGTGCTCATGAAGGACTTGCTGACTTTGCGTATCCGCTTTATGTAAATGGTACAGATGCTGCAAGCCTTTCTGATGTTCCAAACACTAATTGTACGTTGGCTCCTTCGGCAATTGACGATTTGGCTACTCAAACACTGCTTGCACGTCCAACTGTAACAAGTACAACTGGTTCTGGTTTTGTAACCCCGTAATCAATCGGATGTAATTTTTTGCTTTTTCAAATCTGAAAATTTCCTCCGTGCGCTGAGAGGCGCACGGAGGGGGTAACAGAACGAAAAAGCAAAGTGAGCGTACTTCGCATACTCTTTAATGCTTGAAACCTATGGTTAAAAAATAGCATTTCGTTTTTTTTTCTGAGGGCAGTTTCGGGATAACCGGAAACCTGGCCCGATTTGCGTTGTATGGCGTTACTCTTCTTTAACAGGACCTTGGTTCTGTATGTATCGGATCATATCAAATTGATAATGAAAACGATAAACGTGTAAACCAGATGAAACAATTCACCTTCTCCGCGAATGTGCGGTGGCGGCTACCAGCAAGCGATTGTGTATGGTAAACATGCCCGGTTGGTGTAGTATCTGAACAGGTTTGCAAAATCGTACACCTTTTGTCCAAAACTGATCCGAAAGGCTTAAAAGAAAAATTGAGCTGAATTACCGAATAGATTGCAGTTTAAAAAGAATGATAATACTAATTAAAAACGCATGAACATACTTCATAATAAGGAAGGTCCTGATCATGATGTTGGATACCATGTTTTCAGGCTTTCGCGCGATGGCACCATAAGGATGGCGCGCGACGGAACCCAGAGGATGACCAGGGATGGAACAAAGAGGATGACCAGGGATGGAACAGAGAGGATGACCAGGGATGGAACAAAGAGGATGGCCCGGGATGGAACTTTGAAGATACCAGGAGAGTGTCCAGAACTGCTGGTCAGGGATAAGCCAGGAAATATCCCTGGAGATGGTATAGAGAGGCAGGCAATGGATAAAATAGAAGAGTTGACCAGAGATGGCACACTTAGGATGGCCCGGGACGGAATTCGAAGGTTGGCAAGAGATGGAACAATAAGGAAACCAAGGGATGGAACCCGAAGAAGACCGATTGATGTTTCAACGCTGTATTTAGAAAGTTACTGGATACATTGCCATCAGCAACTAATAATTAAGCCACCCGGCAAAGGCATTTTTAACCGGGCAAAATACTTCCGACGACGAAATGAAATCGGGGGCAAACCACCCTTAGGGTGTGGTGTGGCGGAGCTATGCCCTGATGCGATTGAGGGCAAAAATAACAAATTTCCAAAGTTTTCCGACTTTGAGATTTGAATATGGAATTGTGATAGTAAACAATTGAAATTGGAATAAAATAAATGTTTAAACCTAAATACATAAAACGTCTGATGTTGGTAGCAGTTATGCTGTTACTGGCTATAGCTCCGGCTATGGCACAGATGAATAATGTATATAATGGTCAAACATCAACCTTAAGCGTGGTTGAAGTTCCTGGTGATACCTACGAATGGGAATTATATAACAACGCGACGGGAATAAACTTTGCAACCGATCCGGGCAACTGTCCGCAAACAGAGGCAGTATTCACAGGCAGCATTAACACCGGTTCTTCGGTTAATGTAACTTGGCTTAAACCGGGTACCTATTACTATAAGGTAACTGCACGAAGATCCGGCTGTACAATGAACCTGAAAGTTGGCAAGATAGAAGTTCAGCAACCTTTATCCGGAACTGATCTTAGTCTAAGCCAGCCATCAACCTGTATAGGGCAGGGCGTAAATCTCCAGGTTAATTTATCAGGCACTGCACCATGGAGTATAACTTATCTCATCACCAAACCTGATGGAACTACACAGAAAATTACCTTAAACAACATTACCGAAAATATTTCACAAATACCGTTTAATCCAACAACAGCAGGCACTTATACTTTCAAAGTTATAAGTGTTACCGATAAATTTAATACCAACACTACTCCGTCGAACACCGTAACGCTAACAGTTAATGCCAAGCCCGGTAGTTCGCGCATTTACCAGTACGATCCAGTAACTAATAAGAAGAAATAGAATGAACAGGCTCAGAATCATAGTG
>Ga0335397_10009274_pt1 | contig 12294 bp, 10 predicted proteins | sample MAT04_FD_205740 | JGI IMG/M metagenome (GOLD analysis project Ga0335397, IMG submission 205740) | Freshwater microbial communities from Lake Fryxell liftoff mats and glacier meltwater in Antarctica - MAT-04 (spades assembly) (version 2) ...
AGAAACATGCGCAAAGATTGTCCAAAAGATAAGGAAAATCGAGGATGAGTTTTGGGTGTCAGACATGCAAATGGATACAAAATTAACGGAATAATTGGTATCAATTCATGTGCGAAGCACTATAGTTACAAACAAAGATGTTGTTGTCGATTTTCCCGGTTGCGTTGGCCCACCCGGAGGATGGACTATCGTCGAGCAAATTGTAGGCATCCCAACCGTCGTAGGTCGCGGGAATGGTTACCGGCAGACAACCTTCGAGATCAGCGGCAGTGCGCTTACCCAGCAGCAGGCCCTGCTCACCAGCTTCCTTGTGCTCATGCCCTCGGCCATGCTCAGCGACTTCCTCTTTCCTGTCGCCAATATGCCGGAATCGATTCGCATCGCCACCTTCGGCAACCCGATGCGCTGGTATCTGTAAATCCTCCGCGGCATCGTCATGAAGGATGTCGGTATCGCCTCACTCTGGTCGGCGATCCTGATTCAGACCGGCCTGTCCCTGACCTTTTTAACCGTTGCCGTCGGGGCGATTTAAGAAGACTTTGTCGTAGCCGGGATGCGATAAGCCGCTTCCCGGTATTTATTGAGATTCGACGAGATCCGGCTCATTATCCTTTTTTCGATTACATAAATTACACCCTCCTTGATTACAAATCCGAAATACAAATCCGAAATGCCACGCAGTGGGACCAATTTCACCTTCCATTGATAAAAAAATCGCCTTTCACCGTCGAAAAATGGTCTCAACTCATCAACATCCAGAAATGACCTACATTTCTAAAGCACCTGTCTATTTTGCAACAAGAGCAAATGTAAAATTTCACGTATAATTAAACAGGGGTATAGTTATTGCATGATGGTAATAAGAACGATAATTAGAATGGCGGATTTTATTACTGATGGCGGATCCATACCGGCAAGGATCCATACCGGCAATAGTCGATCGTTCGCTAAAATTAACTTTGGGGAGTTTTTCTCCCCGGATTGGTACTCGGGGGAATAATGAGAAAATACTCTATTAGGACTGCATGGGGCATTAGCCTATACATATTAATGAGTCTCTTTGCTGCTGGAGAGGCCGCAGCAGCAACAGCCCACAACGGGCTGACGTGGCAGGGATCACAAACCTGTTTGAGCTGTCACGAATCCAAAGCACTCGAAATGCACGGCTCCAGCCATTATCAGTGGCAGGGACAAGCCCTTTACACCACCAACGGTCCATCCGTACAGGGCAAACTCACGACTGCATTGAACAGTTACTGTATATCCATCCTAGGAAACTGGAATGCCTGCGGCTCCTGCCATGTCGGAATTGGAGCAAAGCCTGAGGCAACCGCCACCCCCTCTCAATTGCAAAACATCGATTGCCTGATCTGCCATCAGAAAGACTATAAACGAAAGAAAGTCAACGGCGTTTTTGTTCCGGATACGGCGAACATGGCAGTCACCATGGACCAGGCAATTCAGACGGTACACAAACCGGTGCGCTCCAACTGCACACAGTGTCATGCCAAGGGCGGAGGCGGCGACAATAACAAACGCGGCGACATGTCCCTGGTCCATGCCACAACTACGGATAGAAATTTTGACGTCCATATGTCATCCACCGGTGCCAATCTCACATGCCAGCAGTGTCATACCACACAGAATCACCGGATTGCCGGTCGTGGCTCCGATCTTCGACAAACAGACCTCGACACAAAAGTCACCTGCAGTACCGCAGCCTGCCATGCCAACAAAACAACTTCATCCGGCCATGTGACCGCAGATGTCAACCGGCACATCAACCGTGTCGCCTGCCAGAGTTGTCATATTAAAACATACGCGAGAAATGCGGCGGACACGACTGCAACTGAAACAACAGAAGTTTACCGCAACTGGACGATCCCGGAATGGAGCACGGCCCTTAACCGCTGGGAGCCGACAATCACAAGAGGCGGCAACTTAAAACCCGAATATGCGTTCTGGAACAGCACGAGTTGGAATTACAGCTTAAACGAAACGGCACAATACGACGCAGTCACCAAAACCTATCCAACCTCCCGTCCAGATGGTGGCATTAACAAATCGGGCAGCATGCTGTATCCATTCAAGTACAAAAAGGCGTTTCAGCCCTTTGCCGACAGCCTGGGTGTCCTGGTAGCGCTGGATACTTCAGTCTATTTCTCAACCGGCAATTATGACAGCGCTGTGAAGGCCGGCCTTACCAACATGGGGCATCCCGCGACAACCCCATATCGTAGTGTTGATACCGACACCTCCCAGCTCATCACCCATGAAGTAATGCCGAAAGGCAATGCCTTGACCTGCGCCCAGTGCCACACGGCAACCGCCACGCAGATGAATCTGAAGGGCATCGGCTATGCAATGAAGGGGGCCCAGAGCGCAACCTGCACCCCGTGTCATCAATCCAAAAGTATCCCTTCTTACACCTCCCTCCATAGCAAGCACGTCACAGATAAAAAATATGATTGTTCTTGGTGCCATAGTTTCTCACGGCCGGAACGCGGACTGACAATGCCGTTGGGCACCCAAACAGTCCTTTTACTCAGCCCAACCAGCCGAAGCGTTTCAAAAGAGGCCGGTGAAATCGTTTTCACCGTCTCCAGTACCGGGCGAACCATGCCCTGGTCGGCCCAGGTGACTTCAGGTAACAGTTGGCTTTCAATTACATCTGGAGCCAGCGGCAACACTTCCGGATCGATCAAATCCGGTTTTACTGCCAATAACACTACATCAAATCGTACGGCTACCATTCGTATAACCGCCAACGGCGCAACGGGAAGCCCTGTCGATGTGGTAGTGACGCAGTCACCAACGACTCAGGTGCCGGGTGATGTCAACGGTGATGGCGTGGTTAACCTTGAAGATGTTATGCTATCGCTTCAGGTGCTATCTGGAAGATCGGTGGGTGTTTTTTCAGGTGCCGATATCAATGGCGATGGCAAAATCGGTATGCCGGAAGTCCTTTATGGCTTACAGAAGACCGCCGGATTGAGATAACCACCCATGCCTTGGCATCATCTAAAATCTCTGGTTCCCCGGGCCTATGGTACGTATCTTTGAGCCCAGCTTGTGCGCCAGCGGCAAGTCACGGGAATGGTTACCGGCAGACAACCTTCGAGAAGTGACAGCAAATTGGTTGCTTCACTCCTCGCCGAGGACGGGAAAGCCGCCATACCCACACAGGAAAGAAGAGTGAAACCGGCAAACAGCGAACGAAGAATCATGAAAAGGCCCCCCATGGAAAGATATGGTGAATTATATAACCGAAGTGCGAGGCGGTAGAATTTTCTCTCTCGCAAACCAAAATTCCGCCCAAGGATAGTGATTCTTGGCGAGAGAGGCAAGGACTTTTTCCTGGCAATAGAGTTTCTACAGCACTCCTGTTTTTTGTCCTTCACAGCCTTTCTGCCTGCTTTTCTATGCACTCTTGGTACTTGCCTTATTCGATAAAACCTCGCAAAATAATGGAGGAATGTTTAGGGTGCGATGAATACGAAAGCGTACTGAAAAAATCCTGCCGTGCGCTTGGGGCAAGCATCGAAGGCAACCATGAGGCACGCGAAAAGTCGGCGCAAGCTGTAACGGCATTTTTCCATAAGATTTTTACGAAATCCATATATATAGAAGGTGACAGCTGCCGTCAGATTGCCTTTGTTCTCAAAGGCGAGATTCGCGTGTTCAAGGCGCACCAATCCGGGCGACAAATAACCCTGTACGAAATTGGCCCTGGTGACACTTGTATACTCAATGCCTCCTGTATCCTTTCCAACATAGGATATCCGGCAAATGCCTTCTGCATGGTGAAGACGGAGGTGCTCTTCCTGCCTGCAGCAATTTTCAAGAAATGCCTTGACGTCTATCCGGAACTTCAGACCTTTGTTTATACCATGTTGCGTTATCGACTGACGGCGGATATGACTCTTATCCAAGAGGTGATTTTTAACAGATTGGACAACCGGCTGTTCAATTATCTGGTTGAACATTCAGAGGACGGGATGCTTTCCCGAACCCACCAGAGCATTGCCAATGATCTGGAACCTTCACGAGAGGTTATTAGCCGTCTTCTCAAGGACTTACAGGAGAGGGAAACAATTCGCTTCAGTCGTAATCATATTCAAAATTCTCGACTATCAGCCCAAGCATCTGCAAGGCAGGTAAAAAATTCGCCAAAGTGTGACTTTGTCACAAACATCCGGAAATAAAACCCTTATGGTGTGAGTATCAAGCTGACGAGAGAGAAAAATAAAGTCGGCCAAACCCAAAGACCTCACATCATAAGGAGCATGCCATGAAAAGGAATATCGGTAGCATTGAGCGCGTTGTCAGAATCATTGCCGGTTTAGCCATTCTCTCCCTGGCCTTTATTGGACCTCAGAGTCCATGGGCATACCTCGGAATTATTCCCTTACTGACCGGATTCATCGGCTGGTGTCCACCGTATGCTCTTTTCGGGATATCCACCTGCAAGGATTGCAGTTCCCTCAAAAATGGGAGTTGTGCCGTTAAATGAACTCCGACTGTCCGCCACATCTCGGTGGATCGAGTCCACCGAGATGTGGCATGAATGGCTGCATTTCTCCTACACATCCCGATTTCTTCGCATCTCTTCTTAATAAATCCAATTACATCACAGCAGCCACCTGCAAGCTGGCGAATGTATCTTGACCTTAAAAATACTTTTCACAGCCAGCAACCGGACATCTCGTGCGGTATACCGGGAAAACAGAATTTATGAACCTATTTCTAATATAATCAGAATATCGTTCTTGACTCAACCGAATATTGAGAATATATTCACCTTTAACCAAGGAGAATAAGAATGCTTGACACCATCAGTATGGATATCCTGAAGATCCTCCAGGAGAAAGCGCGCATCCCCAATATCGAGGTTTCCCGGCAGGTTGGTCTGGCCCCATCGGCGGTCCTTGAGCGGATCCGCAAAATGGAAAAGCAGGGCATCATCGATGGTTATGAGGTGCGCCTCAACCCGGAACGTTTTCACCGGGCCCAGGTGGCCTTTGTGCATGTCCAGACCAGCACCGCCGCCAGCAGTGAGGTCGGCAGGCAGCTTGCCGTGATCCCAGAAGTCCAGGAGGTGCATTTTGTCGCCGGCAACGACTGCTATCTGGTGAAGGTGCGAACCGCCGATACCCTGTCCCTCAGCCTGCTGCTGCAGGACCGGATTGCCGCCATAGAGGGTGTCCTCTCGACAAAAACCGAAACAGTCCTCTCGACAATCAAAGAAACCAGCCGGATACCCTTGCCGGATACCCTATAAGGAAGCACGATTATGCCGATGTCACATACATTCAAAGAACGTCTTTTCCCCGTCCTGCCAACCATTGCCAGCCACTACGGGACACCTTTTCATATCTACGATGAAACCGGCATTCGGGAAACCGGCAACGCCCTGAAAGCAGCCTTTGCCGGTATTGATCGATTCCGCGAATACTATGCCGTGAAGGCCCTGCCCAACCCCCGCATTCTCTCTATTATGGGCGACATGGGCTTTGGCTTTGACTGCAGTTCCATCGCCGAACTGCTCCTCAGCAGGCAGGTTGGCGGACGGGGCGAGGACATCATGTACACCTCCAACAACACCAGCCTTGAGGAATTCCTCGAAGCGGCCGGAGAGGGTGGTTCTATTCTCAATCTCGACGACATCACCCTTCTCAGCAAGGTGCCGACCCTCCCCGAGCTCATCAGTTTTCGCTATAATCCCGGCGAACGGCGCACCGGCAACGAAATAATCGGCACACCCACCGAAGCAAAATACGGCGTCAGTCACCAACAGATTATTCCCGCCTACCGAAAGGCTAAAGAGATGGGAGCCAAACGCTTCGGCATCCACACCATGCTCGCCTCCAATGAACTGAACTACCAGTACATGGTGCAGACCACCGCCATGCTGCTGGAGCTGATCGCCGAGCTCGAAGACGAGTTAGCCATTACCTTTGAATTTATCAATATCGGCGGCGGCCTCGGCATCCCCTACAAACCGGGCATTGCCGCTCTTGATCTGGCGGCCATGGGCCGGGAGATAACTGCCCTCTTCAAGGATTTTCGCAGAGCACGTGGCTACGAACCGGCTCTGTACATGGAGAGCGGCCGCTATATGACCGGGCCGCACGGCGTGCTGGTCACCACCGCCATCAACCGCAAAGATATCTACCGGACCTATATCGGCGTCGATGCTTCGATGAGTTCCCTCATGCGGCCGGGGATATATGGTGCCTACCATCACATTGACGTCCTCGGTAAAGAGGGCCACCAGGACACCGAGACCGTCGACGTCGTTGGTTCACTCTGTGAAAATAACGACAAGTTCGCCATTCAACGAACCCTGCCGAAGATTGCCGACGGCGATATCCTCACCATCCAGGACACCGGGGCGCACGGTATTGCCATGGGTTTCAATTATAACGGCAACCTGCGGCCTAAAGAACTGCTCCTGACAGCAGATGGTAAAGTCGAACTTATACGGCGGGCCGAACGGGTGGAAGATTATTTCGCCACCTTGTGTTTCGAGCCGGATCTCCTTTCTCTGTAATTCTTTCGGGACGGCACCCATGGTCATCGACATAGACTGCTTTCTTGCCACCGTCGCCGACGCCGTCCGCGACAAACGAATACCGGTGGTCGATCTCATTGCCGTGCAGACGGAGGATCCCTTCAAAGTCCTGGTGGCCACCATCCTCTCGGCGAGGACCAAGGACGAAACCACCGCAATGGCTTCGGCTCGTCTCTTCAAAGACGCTCCGGACTCCGACTCGCTGGCTCGCCTTTCAGAAGAACGCATCGCCGAACTCATCTACCCGGTCGGTTTTTATAAAACCAAGGCCAAATATCTTACCCTCCTGCCAGGTGCCCTTCAGGCATTCGACGACCAGGTTCCGGACACCATCGACGAACTGGTCACCCTGCCCGGTGTTGGTCGCAAAACCGCCAATCTGGTGGTCAGCGTCGCCTTTAAAAAACCGGCCATCTGCGTTGACACCCATGTCCACAGGATTATAAATATTTGGCAGTATGTCGTAACGGACACCCCACTGCAAACGGAAATGGCCCTCCGGGCGAAGCTGCCGAAAAAACACTGGATACCCATCAATTCCCTGCTCGTAGCCTTTGGTCAGTTTATTTGCCGACCAGTTGGACCGCATTGTGATATCTGTCCTCTGCTGGCAGAGTGTCCGCAAAAAGGTGTACATCCCCGCAAGAAACCAGGAGCGAAAATGATTAAGAATAATAGTCTTAAATGTATAAGCTGGAACGTCAACGGCATTCGTGCCGTGGAAAAGAAAGGTTTTGTTCAGCAAATGCAAATATTTGATGCCGATGTCATCGGCATCCAGGAGACCAAGGCGCAGGCGGAGCAGTTTTCCGACACCCTGAAAAACATCCCCGGCTACACCTCCTACTGGCACAGCGCCGAACGAAAAGGCTACTCCGGGGTGGCGATCTATACCCGTATCGCGCCGCTTGCCGTCCACTACGGCCTTGGTGACCCGGAATTTGATTGCGAAGGACGGGTGCTGACCTTGGAGTTCACCGACTGTTATCTTATCACCATCTACTTTCCCAATAGCGGAGAAGAATTAAAGAGACTCGACTTCAAATTGCGCTTCAACAATCGGCTGCTTGCCTTTGCCCAGGAACTGCAACAGCAGAAACCGGTCATTCTTTGCGGCGACTTCAATGTCGCCCATAAAGAGATCGATCTGAAAAACCCCAAGGCCAATGTGAAAAACGCCGGCTTCACCCCCGAGGAAAGGGCCTGGATGGACAGCTTTGTCGCCGCCGGTTTCATCGACACCTTTCGTATCTTCAATCAGGAGCCTGGCCAATACACTTGGTGGAGTTACCGCTTCAGCGCCCGAACCAAGAATATCGGGTGGCGTATTGATTATTTCTGTGTCAGCGGCGGAGCTAAGGATAAGGTAAAAAGTGCAGCTATTCTCCCGGCGGTGCTGGGGTCTGACCACTGCCCGGTTGAGCTGGAGTTTCTGCGTGATGGTTAGGACTTGAGCGATTCAAAGAGACTGGAATAGTTCACTAGCATCACAATCTTTCTGGATACGGTGAAAAATACCAAGCGAAAATTGGAAATCGCTTGCACTCTGAAAAAGCATGGCTTACTATTGTGAGTAAATTAACTCAATGGCGTAAACATGCCCTTCGAACGTAGCCAAATCAATATCTTGCGACTACGCCTGAAAGAATCGCCACGGTTCATGATTGTTGTTGCCGGTCCTCGGCAAATCGGCAAAACCACCTTGGTCAGACAGGCGTTGTCTACCCACCCATCGACCTTCGTTGCGGCAGATCAACCGCTCCCCGAAGCCATTGATCCCTTCGGCGAACAAAACAGTACCTCGCTCACGCAAGCACAGGTTGGCTCGCAGCCTACTGCCGAATGGCTGGTCCGTCAATGGATGCAAGCGCGCACTAAAGCCAAGCTACAACCAGACGGCGAATGCTACGTTCTTGCCATTGACGAAATTCAAAAAATCCCACGTTGGTCGGAAGTCGTCAAAGGTCTGTGGGATACTGACCGCACCGAGAATCTGCCACTCCATGTCATCTTGCTCGGCTCATCACCCTGGCTCATGCAAAAAGGCCTTACTGAAAGTCTGGCCGGCCGTTACGAACCGATTCGTATGGCGCACTGGTCCTATAGTGAGATGCAGGCGGCTTTCGATTTCTCACTCGACGAATACATCTATTTCGGCGGCTATCCTGGCAGCGCACATCTCATCCGGGACGAAAGCAGGTGGCGCCAGTATGTCCGCAGCGCCTTGATTCACCCGAATATTGAGATCGACATTCTGCAAATGACACGGGTCGACAAGCCGGCTTTACTGAAAGCCCTGTTCGAACTGGGTTGCGGCGCCTATTCCGGGCAAATCATTGCTTTTGACAAGCTTCGCGGCCAACTGGTTGATGCCGGAAATACCACAACCTTGGCGCATTACCTGCAACTTCTCTCGCAAGCGGGACTGCTGACCGGCCTCTCCAAGTTTGCCATACAAGCTTTTCGGAAACGAGCTTCAAGTCCAAAATTGAACGCACACAACACTGCGCTCATTTCCGCCTTGGCCGGCTACACCTTCTCTGAAGCAATTGGCGACCGAAGCTATTGGGGGCGGCTGGTAGAAAGCACCGTCGGCGCACATCTCATCAATACCGCCTCCGACGATTGTCAGATCGGGTACTGGCGAGAAAGCCCCAACGAAGTGGATTTCGTGCTGACAAACGGCCGGAAAGTCCTCGCCCTCGAGGTTAAAAGTGGTGCGAAATACGCCACCCCAAAAGGCCTCAAAGTGTTTGTCGGAAAGTTCAAGGAAGCTTGCACGCTCATCGTTGGCGAAGGTGGTGTTTCCTTACCAGAGTTTCTTTCCCACCCTGTCGATTACTGGCTGGAGTAAGGCAATGCTCATCGTTCCCCGTCATGTCCGCAGAATCTTGGAGGATGGCAATTCCCCTGCCGAAAACCCGATCCAGCCGTTGCTCGATTTTCGCGATACGGCTGCCTGGGTGTTGCTGGGTGAACCGGGAGCGGGCAAATCAGTCGCCTTCGAAGAGGAAGCATACGCAACCGATGGACGATATATCTCGATCTCCAAGTTCCTGAACGACGCCCCGGATGTTAGCTGGCAAGGAAAAACCCTGTTCCTGGATGGCCTTGATGAAACCCGAGCCAGCGGGGGTGATGTCAGCGTCCTGTTGAAACTCCGTACCCACCTGAGAAAACTCGGCAGCCCGCCATTTCGTATCGCTTGCCGAGCAGCCGACTGGTTTGGCTCGACCGATAGCCAAGCGATCAGTGACGCTTCGGCCGATGGCCACCTTGCAATCATTTTGCTTGAACCGCTCAGTCCCTCTGAAATCACGGATATCCTGTGCCATAACCACGGTATCACCAACCCGGAAGGTTTTGTCAAAAAGGCAGCCGATCACGGCATCGACCGGTTGTTGGAGAATCCCCAGACACTCCTCCTTTTGGCCGAAGCCATTCGGGACAACGAATGGCCAAACACACGCCAAGGAACGTATCAGCTCGCTTGCGAGAAATTGGCTGGGGAAGACTCCAAACCGCATCGTGACAGACTGCGCGCTCAACCAATCTCAACAGACAACCTGCTTGAGGTTGCCGGTCAGCTGTGCGCAGTGCTCCTTATCTCTGACAAAACAGGTTTAGCTCTTGATGTTGATAGCGCTGATCAACACTTTCCTCTCATCGACGTTTTTTCTCCTCCCAATCTGGTAGCGGCACAGCGAGCCGCAGGCCGAAAATTGTTTCGGCCATCTCCTGAAGGCGAAGAGCGCGTCGTTCCGAGCCACCGCAGCATTGCCGAATACCTGGCAGCTCAATGGCTGGCAAAGCAAATCGACCATTGTGGCCTGCCGCTCCGGCGTGTCATGAATCTTTTGCTGGGGCACGGTGATCGAACCGTTGCCGGGCTGCGTGGTCTCTACAGCTGGCTTGCCCTGCATTGCCGGGCCGCACGTTCACGTCTGATCGAAGCCGATCCGCTGACTGTCATCGTCTATGGCGACGTTAAACCGATGTCACCTGCTGATAAGCGATATCTTCTGGCCGGTCTGCACCAAGAAGCCGGGCAAAATCATACATTTCGATGGCAAGTTCCCTCCGTGGCACCCTTCGGTGCGCTGGCCGACCCTGAACTTTCCGAAGATTTCGCCGCCGCCTTGAAGTCCCCTGAACGTGATGAAGTAAGCCAATCCTTTGCCGAGTGTGTGCTGGATATTCTTTATGAAGGCGATCCGATTCCCGAACTCGCGGCAATACTCAAAACCGTCATCCTTGACGATACTCGTAGACAGAGGATAAGACGGGATGCAATGCTAGTCTGGTTGCAACAGCGACCACTTCACGATGAAGCCATTGCCCTTCTCAACTCGATCAACGATGGACGGGCGGCCGATCCGGATGATCAATTGGCTGGACATCTTCTCCAACATCTGTATCCGAAAACCTTAGAACCTGGGGCATTGCTGCGTTATCTGCACGCGCCCAAAGAACAAAATCATATCGGCAGCTACATCAGGTTCTGGGGAAACGAATTGCCGAGAATAGCCCCAGCGTCGCATCTCCCTCTTTTGCTTGACCTGCTAGCTGCACAGCCTGATCTTGCCTTCTCCGATGAAATTACATTCAGGTTCTATTGCCGGCGAATGCTTGGCTCTTTGCTCGCCAGAGGAATTGAAATTCATGGCCAAGACATCACGGATGCACGGCTCTTTACTTGGTTGGGAATAGGTGCCGACAAATATGGAGAAATTCAACGAGACAGAGAACATCTCGAAGTAATTTCCCGATGGTTGGAAAATCACCCGAAACGCTACAAGGCAATACTTGCGCTCTGTTTTGAGCAATGTGAATCCACAGACCACGTAGAATACTGTATTCACACCCACAAACATCGGTTGCATGGGGCGGCGGCACCGGAAGACATCGGGCTGTGGCATCTTGAGCAGGCATCGCAGAATGCCAACGACTCCCTTGCTCAACAGCATATTGTCGAGGCATTTAGAGCGTTTATCCAGCAGCGCGGCAGTACCGGTCTGTTGCTAGAAACAATTGAAGCCTGGGGTGAAGCCCATCCAGAGCGACAACACTGGTTAGAGCCGCTGCTCAATCCTGAAATCTCGGATTGGCAAAAGAAAAATGCAGCCGGAGCCGAAGCTCGTAAGCTGCAACATGCCGAAAATAAGATAACTCGAAGTGTTGCTGTGAACGAACACTTGCCGGCCATCCGTTCCGGCACCGCTCATGCCGGCCGACTCCATGAACTTGCCGGTGTCTGGATGAATCGCCCCAGCGACATTCATGGGAAAACACCATTGGAACGGTTCGACAACTATTGTGAAAATGGTACCGAAGTTCTTGCTGCTGCCGAGGTCGGTTTTTTTCTCTGCCCGGAACGTCACGATCTACCGAGTGTCGCAGAAATCATCGACCTAAATATTAAACAACGCGTACACTTCCTTCGTAATCCATGCTTAATCGGCATGGAGCTACGCTGGCGGCGGGGTGAATCTTGCATCGACGCACTTAGCGACAACACCTTGCGCCGCATGTTTGCCTTCCGCCTTACCTACGACACCAACACCACGCCGGAGTGGTTTACGCATTTCGTCAAGGAACGTCCCGCACTCCTAGCAGAAGTGCTGATTGAGTATGCTCGCACAACTATGAAGACTGGAAGGGATTTTGTCTCTTCTATATCTCCGCTTGCCGACGACCCCAACTACCGAAATGTTGCCCAA
>Ga0335397_10009275_pt1 | contig 12293 bp, 5 predicted proteins | sample MAT04_FD_205740 | JGI IMG/M metagenome (GOLD analysis project Ga0335397, IMG submission 205740) | Freshwater microbial communities from Lake Fryxell liftoff mats and glacier meltwater in Antarctica - MAT-04 (spades assembly) (version 2) ...
TCAACGGCTTCGACGAAGTCGCGGGCGATCGCGGCCTGCGGGGCCACGGGGGCCTCGCACGACTCGGGCAGCACGAGGTCTTCCCCGGTCTTGTTCGGATCGGTGGTGACGGCGGCGATGAAGCGGAACTTCGAGTGAGCCGAGCCGGCGATCTTCACCACATCCGGCAGCGCGTCCTGGCCGCGCATCGCGATCGTCTTCGGCTGGCTGCACCAGTGGTACGTGCTGAACGTGCCATCCGGGAGCCGACGAAAGCTCAGGTCCCGTTCGAGGTCGTCGGCGAACGCGATCGACGAGCCGTTGAGGCGCGGCGTGATCGCGAGCTGGTCCCAGTCCTGCTGGAAGTTGCAGTTGTAGAGGTTGACGCACGGGTCGTCACTGAACGCCGCATAGCGATAGATCACGTTGCCGAGGTCGCGGAAGTGCTGGACGCTCACCTGGTCGCTCTTCACGTCGAACCGCGTCTTGCCGAACTGCCACTGGTCGACGGGCGTGACGTTGCCGTGTGCGTCCCAGCGATTGGTGGGCCACCCGGACATCAAGGTGCTGCTGTCCGGGACGCGCTGCGCCGTGGGGATCTCCTTCGAGCCCGTGAAGGAGCCGGTCGTCGTCTGGCCGTTCTCGGTCACCGTCTCGTTGCCGCGGTACGGCACGCGGTTGGCGCCGACGTGCTCGACGAGAAAGGCATCATCGTCACCACTGGGGGTCAGGGTGCCCGAGCGACCGATGACGAGTGGGTCCAAGGTCAAGGGTCCGTAGTCCGCCTCCAGCTGGTAGGAGCTGTTGATGTGCCGGTGGATCTGCCAGTCGTCGGTGACCTGCTCCCACTTGTAGATGACCCGCGGCGGCGCCGTGATGGCGAGGTCCGTCGTTCCGGTGATCTCCTCCAGCCCCGGGTGCGTGGGATCCACCTCGACGAGGGCCTTCACCGCCAGCCGCACGTTCTCGGGGGTGTTGGTGGTCTTGAGGCTGAAGGTGGCGTGGCCCGAGGTGTCGGTGACCGACGCCGGGGCCGAGAGGACCGAGGTGGGGGGCGGGCCCGCCACGTCGACGGGGAGCACCTCGTGAAGCAGCTCCACGCCCGCGCCGACGGGCCTGCCGCAGTTGGCGACGGTCACGTTGACGTTCGTGCTGTCCTGCCCGTCGGCGAAGAGGTTGCGGTCGGTCGGCACCACCGAGACAGTCGGGGTGCAGAGGTCGGTGCGGTGGTCCTCGCCGGGACGCAGCTGCAGCTGCTCCGTCTGAGAGCGGCGGATCTCGGTGCCGGCCGCGTCGTAGCCGACCCCGGTGATGGAGACCGGGCCGCCGGTGGTGGCGACCGGGACCGTGACGATCGCCTGCTTCTTGTCCTTGTTCAGCCGCTGCACCGGGGCCCTCAGCCCGTTCGCGAACCGGACGTCGAGGTCGATGTCCTGGGCGCCGGCCTGGAAGAGCGAGTCGGCGTGGACCTCGACGTCGGCCGAGTGCATCAGGATCGGCAGCTGGTCCGGCGCCCAACCCTCGGTCTCGTTTGCCTCGCGGCTGAACCACGCCTGCAACAACTCCAGGTCGCTGAACTCCTCACCCTCGGCCAGCGAGGGTGACGGCGTCGTGCCGCCCTGGGGGACGCGCTGGAGGGGCAGCGGCGCACGGTGGTCGAACAGCAGGGTGCCGTCACCGTTGAAGTCGAACCGGCTGAAGCGGTCCTCCGGCTGCTGGCACACCGCGACGGTTCCCCGGACGCACCCATCGAGGTTGAGGTCCTTCTTCGGATGGTCCGGCGCGCCGTCGAGACGGATCTCGCCGGGCGGCGGGCACGAGGTGGATGGCAGGTCCTCGGTGGCGAGGATGCCGCACCCGGCGAGGTAGGCGTCGCGGTAGCGGCGGAAATCGGCCATCCCGATCGTCCCGTCAGCCTTGCTGTGCAGCTGCACCCCGCCGACGGTCGGACCGAGGTCCACGTCCGGCGTCATCGAGCCGAAGGGTCCGATGACCATGCGGCGGTTGCCGTCCATCGACCCGTCGTTCACGTCGACCAACGAGAAGGCCGCGTCGGGCGAGCTGCCCAACAGGGCGGCGAAGGCGTCGATGCGAGGCGCGCCGCCGTCGGTCACGTCGGGCTGGGAGTACCGCGTCATCGCGCCGCGAAGCTGGGTGAAGGTCAACGTCGGCGTGAGGGCGAGCAGCAGGCCCACGAGCCCGGTGACGTGCGGGGCCGACATCGACGTGCCCGAGATCCTCTTGTAGGCGTCGTCGTCGATGGTGCTGAACACCCGCCGACCGGGCGCCGAGACCTCGCCGCCGAGGTTCGAGAAGTCCGTGCGCTTCAGATCCGGGTCCACCGACTCGACCGACACCACGGGGTTGTCGTTGGTGTCGCCCAACTGGAGCGAGGCATAGCCGAACGCCTCGACCAGGTGGACGTTCTCCCGATTGCTCGGTCCGTCTCCCGGACAGAGCGGCACCTTCGGCGGATTCGGTTCTGCCGCCGTCGGCGCGGTCTGGGGCTGGGGCTGGCTCACACCACCGCTCGCCGTCAGGCACATGGCGGCGCTCTCGTTGCCCGCCGACACCACGAGCATGACGCCGTTGGCGGCGGCCAGGCGCATGGCCTCGCGAGCGAAGCGGCCCTGCGCCTTGATCTCCTTGCGCAGCTTGTCCTGGTTCGACGGCGTGCACGGCAGCGCCCCCGTGGCGTCGTCGTCGTCGTTCGGCCCGCACCTCTTGTTCGCCTGGAGGCGCCCCCACTTCGCTCTCGGCGGGGACGCCGGGTTCACCGCCGGGTCGACCTTGTACTCGAAGGTCCCCAGGCTCATGTTGATCACGCGCAGGTGCGGCCAGATTCCCTGCGCCTTGGCCTTGATCGCCATGGCGTAGGACTCGTCCACCGTGTACGACGACCACGACGTCGTCTTCTTGCCCACCGGCTGCGTCTCCCCGGGGAAGATGTTGCCGGGAAAGCCGGTCGCCGGCGTCCCGTAGAGGTTCACGACGGGGTTGGCGCCGTCCACGCCACGGGCGCGGCCCTCCTCGCCCACGCCGGTCATCGGGTTGCCCCACGACGCTCCGACGATCCCGCTGGTGTGGGTGCCGTGGATCTCTTCGGCGAAGTCCTTCGAGCAGTTGGGCTTCTGCGACTTCTTGCTCACCGTGCCCTTGCACAGCTTCTTCAGCTGTTGCTTCGGCAGGTCGAGGTGCGGGTGGAGACCAATGTCGAAGATGAGCGTGTCGACCGATGCCTGCTTGGTGCGCATGGCGTCCACCAGGTTCCAGGCCGCCGGGAACCGCGACGACTCCATGCCGTAGTTGCCGCCCGTCCCGAGGGCCGCGCCCTGGCCGTTTCGGAGGTCCTGCCAGCCCCAGATGTCGGTCCCGTCGTCCTCGTCCCCGGCGAGCGACGTCTGCGTCCGCGGGGGCACGGCCTCGGTGCTCGGGGCGAGGTCGAGGCTCGCGGCCTCCACGGCTGGATCGGCGCGCAAGGTGGCCTCGGCGGCCTCGACCGGACCGAAGTTGCCGACCCCGGGATCGTCCACCGACACGAGCACGGCCTTGAGGTCCGGGATCGTGCCGACCACGTACACCCCGGCCGCAACCATCGCCGCGTTGGCCTGCGCCACCGTGGCGGCGTCCTTGAACATGACGATGATCCGGGTGCGCGACCCGCCGATCCCGAGATCCGGGAGCTCGTCCATGTCCGTCGGCGGCGAAGCGGTGATGTCGGTGAGCGGCACGTTCACGAGCGCCTCCGGCGCGCCCGGGAGGCCGTCGGAGACCACGGTGATCGAACCCAACACGCCGGCGATCGCGGAGGAGGCGTACTCGGTGTACCCCGCCTCGCCGATCGTGAGCGAGTAGCCGCCCCCGTTGGGGATGGGACCCGAGTCGAAGAACGCGTCAGCGTCGGCGACCGTCTGCACCGCACCGGACTCGTTGGTGAACTGGATCGATTGCCCGACCACCACGCGGACGTCCTTGGGCTCGAAACCGGTGGACGTGATCTGCACCTGCTTCGGCGCCGGTAGGGGCCGAGGGTCGGCCGCGGCGACGGCACCGCCTGGCTCCTGCGCGCCCGCCGGAGACGGAAGCAGCGGCAACCCGGCCAGCAACAGGCCCGCCGCCACGATCGCGAGGGCGGCGGCCCGCACCGCAGCGCTGGCCCTCCCCCTGTACCCGCACCGCGAACCCATCGAAGGAGTGATGCCCGGTTCCAGGCGGCCGTCGCGTCTCGCCCACCCGCTCGCTTGGCCTGCCATCGCGCTCTTGACCATGATCGGGAAGTAAACCACATTTGTGGCCGAGCGGCATCCGTAGTGGACTACGTAGGTGCCGCGCCGGTTTGTTCAGCACGACTGTAGTAATGGTGCGAGATCGGCGCGACGGGTCACGCCGAGCCTGGCAAAGGCTCGCTGGAGGTGCGTCTCGACGGTGCGCACCGAGATGCCAAGGTCCTCGGCGATCCCGATGTTCGCGTGGCCCGCTGCGGCGCGTTTGGCGACGTCGAGCTCGCGGGCGGTGAGGCCCACCACGTCATCGCCGAGGTGCAGCGCTGGAGTGCGGGCGCCGGGGCACAACTCCCGCTGTTGGCCGCTCAGCTCCTTGGCCTGGGCCGCGAGACCGGGCGACCCGGCCCGGCGGAACGCGACCGCGGCGCGAGCAAATGCCTCGGCTGCCACAAGGTGCATGCCGAGCGTGCGGAACTGGTGGCCGGCGTCGACGAGGCCGTCACGTCGGTCAGCAGCGAGGGCGGCCGCGTGCGCGAACCAACTCTTCGCCCGGCGGCCCTGGTCGATCGCGGCGACCTTGGCGAGTGCGTCGACGTGACGGGCGACGGGCAGACCGGCCCGGACCGCCTCATGACGAAGGTAGGCGGAAACCATTAGCGCGCCTTCGTCGTCGGAGCGCTCGACTGCGTCATCGAGAAGCGCCTCGGCTTTGGCCCGGCGGCCGCTCAGCACCTCGATCCACAGCGCCGCCACATCGAGGTCGGCCGCGAACACCTGGCCGCCAGGCCAAAGCGCTCGGCGCGCTTGGGCCAGAGCGGCCTCGGCCTCGGGCACCTCGCCCCGCTGGGCACGCACTCGCGAGGTGATCGCGAACGTCCAAGCCTGGTAGCCGCGCCGGTTGTCGAGCTCATGCAGCGCAGCCGATTGCTGCAGCATCCTCAACGCCTCGTTCAGCCGGCCCTGTTCGGCGGTGACCATGCCGCGGACCATCAACACCGCGGCACACAGCGTCGGATCCGGATCGTCGACGACCATCGTCTCGACGGCGGCGCTGAACTCCGCGGCCCCGTCGAGGTCCCCCAAGGTGTACAGCGCAAGCATGCGCTGGGCGGCGATCCACCCCAGAGCAGCCGGTAGGGCATCGAGGTGGGCGAGGGCAATCGGCACCATCGCGTCGCATGCCTCCAGGGCGTCCCGGCCGCGACCGCCGAGCGTCCGCACGGTCGCGAACGCAGTGAGGGCGGACAGGGCCGCCACCTCATCTTCCGCCACGGCCGCCAGCCGAGCCTCAGCAAGCGGCGTCGCCGCACGGAGCCGACCGCAATCCGAGAGCACGAAGGCGAGCCGCGCCTCCAGTGCCCACCGAGGGCGCCCGTCGGGCATCGTCGCCAGGGTGTCCTCGAGCACGTTGATGGCATCGTCCAGGCGGCCGAGCTCGGTGCTCAACGCCAGCGCGCGTCCCTCTGCATAGCGCAGTCGCAATGATGGATCGAGCTCGCCGAGCTTCGACGCGACCGTCGCGAAGACTGCCTCCGCGTCCGCTGGTCGTTGCTGGCGGTGCAAGGCCTCACCCAACCGGATGGACGCCGCGGCGCCCTCCCCTGTCGTCGCCGCGACGAGGGCGAGCTCTGCGGCGAGCGCGAAGTCGCTCCGAGCGAGCGCGAGGTCAGCGGCGCGCAGTGCGGCGGGGCCCTCGATCGGCATGCCGATGTCCAGGCGCCACACGGCACTGCGCACGAGGTCGGCGTCGGTCACCGAGCCGGCCCCCTCGATCAGGTTGACCAGAGCGCGCACGACCTCCGCACGACGGGACTCATCCATGCGCTCGACGAGCACCTCAGCGAGGACTGGGTGTGACGACCGCACATACTGGCGCCCGCCGACCCGGTCGATGTCGACGAGCCGCCGGTCGATGAGCCGCCGCACGAGCGCCGGCACCAATGCTTGGTCGAGCACGTCCGCAGCGATCGGCTCGGCGACGGCGACCAACTCGGCGGCAGCCCGCTCCTCTGTCGTGAGGTCGTCTATGCGGTCGGCCAGAAGATCGATGAGCCGCGGGCTCGGCCGACTGGTCTCGCGCTGGACCCAGGCGCCGTGGCGAAGCTGGAGGCTTTGGTCCGAGCGCCCGGCATCGACCAGCTCGCGCAGCATCAACAGGTTGCCGGCACTGCGCTCGTGGAGTCGTTTCGCCGTGCGCGGCTCCACCGGCGCATCATCCACCGGCGCATCAAGCACCGCCTCCAGCACCACGGCCGCTTCTCGAGCGTCGAGCACCTCGAGGTCGTGGCGCACGACGTAGCCGTCCTTCCACAAGGCAGTGATGGGTTGGCCCACCGCCTCGTTGCGCCGCAACGTCACCACCGCCTTCGCCTGACCGGTCGTCACCAGGTGGTGGACGAGCCCGGCCGAGACGGGGTCGAGCCAGTGGGCGTCATCGACGAACAGGTGGATCGCGCCGTCACTGGCCTCGAGCCAGCCGGCAAGGAACCGCCAGGTCGCGAGGTCGTCGCCCCCCCGGTCCCAGGTGTCGGGCAAAAGGTGCGACCAAGCGCCGAGCGGGACGCGCGCCGCACCCTTCGAGCCGATGACGACGTGCCAGCGGACGCCTTCCGCCGTCGTCGCAGCCACGACCTCCGAGGCGAGTCGCGTCTTGCCGGTCCCAGCGTCGCCGACCAGCACGAGCCCTCGGCGTTCACGCAACGATTCGCGCGCTACCCCAGTTCTCGGTCGCGGCCCACCAGGGGCCAACCTCTCGCCTCATCCGTTTTCGCCCTCACGAGGTTGCTCCGACCTCCGATCGATCAGATTCGTGACTCATTGTGGCAACCTCGGAGGCCGGGTGCAGGCGATGTCCCGTGCCATCACCTCACGAGTTCGACCAAGGCCGTCCGACCGATGCGGATGAGTGGCGAACCCCCCGTCCTGTCAGGGGCCGTCCCGGTCCATCTGATCCGATGAGATGGCCACCGTCACGCCCAGTGGATTACCAAACGGATTACCAGAATCGAGGTCAGGCGACAGCGGCGCTGCTGGCGCTGAGTTCGATCTGCACCGACACCCTGTCTCCCTGGCGCTTGATCACCCGGGCCCGGAGCGGAGCCTCGTCGCCGTCTCCCACGGTGAGCCAGTCGCCGGGGGCAGGGTCGAAGTCGACATTGTTGGCGCGTGGGCCGTGGCTGATCCAGCATTCGGCCACCATGTCGCCCCCGACGGAGTTCGGGTCGAACCACAGGTCGTAGACGGCGGTTTCCATGTCGCTCAGGGTACCGGCGGAGTCCGGCCGACCCAGGCCGGGTTCTCGATCGGCCCGTCGAAGTGGCCACGGACCACCGCGAACGACTCCGTGGTCGGGGCAGCAAGCGTCACCGTCCAGGGGCGCATCGAGTGTGGGCAGCAACGGGAACCCCGAGGCGATGAGATCGGCTCCATGTACCACGAGGAGCCGACGTCGGGTACTGACGATAGGACGCATCCGAGCGAGTGGGCCGTAGTCACCGCCCGGGACCTCGAGGACCGAGAACCCCCCAGATACCCCACTTGGCATGGCACTCGGCCGTGCTCCTCACCAGGTGATCATCGAGCAAGGTGTTCGAGCCGAGGCGCACGACGACGAGCAGGTCGGGAATGGACTCGTCACGGAGGTTGGGGCTCTCGAACACGACCGGAGACTACGTGGAAGGTCCGACAAGCGACCGCCGCTCGACATCCGCCGGCACACCAAACGATCGCGGCAACTCATCGTGGTGCAGGTCAGGCTGTCATCCGATCATGCAGCAGTCCGAGATGTCGCCACAGTGAACGCCGTTCCCTGAAGACCGGCAGCGGATTCCGGTTGTCGCTACATTGACGCCATGCCCTCCGGTACCCGCAAGGTGGACAGCGTGGCGGCGGTCGTTCATCTCGTGGGGTACCCCGGTGTCGGCAAGTACACGATCGCAAACGAAATCACCCGCCTTGCTGAAGCACGGGGCTTGCGGTTCGTCGTCGTCGACAACCACCTGACGAGCAATGTCATCTTCTCTGTTCTGCCGGTCGATGGCGTCACACCACTACCGGCGACGGTCTGGGACCGGGTCGATGAGGTCCGGCTCGCCCTACTCCGGTCGATCAAGGATCTCTCCCCACGCGATTGGTCCTTCGTCTTCACGAACGTCGTGACCGAAGGAATCCTGGCAGATCACGCGACCGTTGAGCGTGTGCGTCTGCTCGCCGAATCCCGCGACAGCCGCTACGTCCCAGTCCGGCTCACCTGTGGCACCGCAGAGTTGCTCCGACGTGTCGAACGCCCGGACCGCAGGGCACGCCACAAGTGGGCCGACCCCGGAGGCGTCCGGAAGTTCGTCGAGGGCTCAGAAGTACTCGGGATCACTCACCCCTTCCTCCTCGACCTCGATGTGACGCAGCTCGCGGCCGACGACGCAGCGGCGCTCATCCTCGAACACATCGAAGGATTGCCGGCGCCCGACTAGGCGCATCGATCCGACCGATGAACGACTGTCCCATCCCACCGGGTCTCATCGATCTGATCGTCACGGACCTCGACGGCACCTTGTGGGATCGATCGAACGCCGTGCACCCTCGGACGCTGGAAGCGGTGCGCCGTCTGCAGGGCGCCAACATCCGAATTCTCGCTGCGTCAGGCCGACGCCCGGCGTCGATCAAGCTCGTACTGGACGCGAACGACCTCGCCCTGCCCGCGGTGTGTCTCGACGGCGCGCTCGGCCGAGACTTCGTGAGGAACGAGGACTTCTTCCGCTCCGGGTTCAGCGCCGAAAGAGCGATGGAGGTGCTGGAGCGTTTCCTGTCGATCGGCGTCGAGCCGGTCGTGAACATCGCAGCACCCGATGACCGCGACTGCATCCTCGGCCACTCGCCATCCACCCACCCCGACCACATCGCGTTCACCCGGAATTGGACGCGGCGAGCCGACCTTCGTCAGGTCGCGTCCGAGGAGCTGGTGCTCGGATTCGGACTCTGCGGTCAGCGACGCGACGTCGTCGGACTCTGCACCGACGTGCTACCAGATGGCGTCGACCTGACTTCTGGGCCCGATCCTCAGTACGGCGGGTACGGACTTGCCGTTCGCCCGCCCGGTGTCACCAAGTGGTCGGCCGTCCTCGCCTATTGCAATGTTCACGGCATCTCGCCGGATCGGGTACTGGCCGTCGGCGACGGACACAACGACCGTGAGCTGCTCGCACACGCCGCGATCTCCTGTGCTGTTGTCGGTGGCGACGCCGAGCTGGCTCGTCACGCGGACCATCTCGTCGGGCCCCCGGAAGTGGGCGGCTGGGCTGACCTCGACTGGACTACTCCCGGGTGACAGTCCGAACGGCGGAGTGTTCCACGAGGGTTCGAACAGCGCAGAGCAGGTCGCGGAAGTCGCTGTCGGGGTGTCGAACGAGGACGCTGTTCATGCCGACAGCTTTCCGGCGCGTTTGTCGCTCTCCGTGGCCAGGCAACCACGGAGCGTGAAAATTCGTTGTGGGGGGCCAGCGGGTGCGGTTCGGGTGGAACGTGTCCGATCGGGGCCCGCTCGGCGGCCATGCCAGGGGTGAACCCCACCGAACCCCACCGTCGCCCTCTCCGTTCCCACCGCCCCCACCGAACCCCCGAGGGCTGCTCGAATGGATCGTCGGCCGCCGCTGTCAGCCTCGAACTCTGGTCGCCTTTCTGGCCGATACAACGGCCGATCAGCACCGTTCACTGCTCCCCGACCCCAGACGTCGGCCCACCGCCGGCGGTCCTCCCCGCGTTTCACCGCAGGCTCGAGCGCGGGTCCCTCGACGCTGTGGGAGGGCCACGGGCAGCGGACGGGGCGGGGGCACGGGTGGTCGAACGGTTCGCGCGCCTGTCGGGGCGACGGCGGGGGCGGCGATACCGGGCGGGCTTCGCGCCCGCCAACGACCCCATCGCGGCCCAAGCGCCGCTACTGGACTGCTGTGTCCTCCGACCGTTCGAACCAGCCCATCGGACCTCGAAACGCCACGGTTCCAACGGTGCACCTCCGAGCCGTTTTCGGGCCGTTCCGGCCCGACGTCACCTTGTTGGCGCTTCGGTATGTCACGGTCGGCTTTTGGGATACAACTTTGCAGGTTGCCCGGTGGGCAACCTGCCGAACACTTTTCTCGCCCCCCGACACCACGAATCGGTGGAGGTATGAGGATCCTCGTCACCCCTCTCGGCGGGGCTGGCAGATCTGCCGCGCAGACCGCCCGACGGATCCGCGAATACCTCGAAGGCAAACCCGTCCCCACCATCGAACTCCCCGACCCCGGCCCTCCACCATCCCCACCCGAGCATCCGGCTCCGCCGCCCCGGTTTGCCGAACCGCCACCCGCACCGCCCCAGATCCCATCGGGGGTTGAGTGCCGGTTGGTCCGCTACTACTCCGATTCGATGGAAGGACCCGGCCGGTGGCTCGGTCTGGGCGCCGCCGAACTGGGGTTGGTCGGACCGGTGAACGGCGACGACCTCGAAGCAGTCCTCGCCGGCCGTCACCCCGCCACCGGCGAACGCCTTGTCGGCGCCCAAGGTTCTTCCGGTCGACGCCATCTCGCCGCCGGCACCGCGGCGCGGTATTCGACCAGCGGTGAGGCGATGTTCACGATCGCCGACACCGCGACACTGTTGAAGGTCTCCAAGGCCGTCGTCGTCGACATGATCGCCGAAGGCGACTGCCTCCACCCCGACCACAATCCTCCGCTTGCGAACTGGATCCGAGCGTCCCCCGGAACCGGTGACCATCGGCTCGTTGCCGCCACGGAGATCGAACGATGGACCACCCTCACCGAACGAGGCGTGACCGCCCACGCCGTTGAACGAACCGGGCAGGCCGATGACTGGCTGTCCGCCCCCGAAGCGGCTCGTCTCGTCGGTGTGTCGGCACAGTATGTGCGGCGGCTCTGCCAACGCTTCATCGACAACCCCGCCCGGTTCACCGCTGGCAAGTCGTCAGTGGAGTGGATTGCCTGCACCGCCGAACCGGCGGCGCGAGGGTCACAGAACAAGGTCGCCTACCGGATCCGTCGTTCCGAACTTGTGGCCTTCACCACCCGTCGACGCCGACCGGTGGTGCGATGCGGGTTCGACCTCACGTTGACCACCGAGAAGTCGTTCGGGGTACTCATGATGCTGTCAGACCCCGACGTCCGCGCCGTGTTCGAGGCCGCGCTCGACGCCGGCAACGCCGTCGCCATCAGGTACCTGGAGCAGCACGGCACATTCACCCGCGCGAACGGGCGGAGAGTGGCGACCACGGGGTTGACGGTGGCCACCTACCTCCATGGCACGTCGCGGGCGTTGGACCCGTTCCCGCACCGCCACAACATCGTGGCCAACACCGCCCTCGACGCCAACGGTGACCGCAAAACGCTCGACGCCCGCGGCTTTTACGAACAAGCACCCGTCGCCGCCGCGCTCGGCCTCACCCCCACCGCACTCGCCGCATGCACCCCCGGTCCCACCCTCGAAGTCCCCGACCTGACGGCACCGATCTCCGTCAATGGCCAAGTTCGGGCGGTCGGCCTGGTCGCCGACATCTTCTCGGTGTTGGCAGGGCCGGACGGGTTGACCGGCCCGGTGAACTGGTTTACCCGAGGAGATGTGATCCGGACCCTCGTCGACCACAACATCGGCGACGAAACCAACCCTCAACCACTCCTGCTCCCCGCCGCCCAAATGGAAAAGCTCGCCGACACCTTCCTGCTCTCCGACCAGATCATCGAACTACACCCCGACGCCTTCGCTACCCGGACCGGTGAACCAAGGTTCACCACCGTTGACCTGCTCGAAACCCAAGAGGCAATCCACCACCGCTACCACCACGGCCGCACCGCCAACATCGGCCTCGTCCCCAACAGCAATGTGGACCAAGCGATCGTCGACACCGCCATCGAACACGGTCACGACCTCTCCGCTGATCAAGAAGAACTGGTGCGCTGGTTCTGCGGGTCCGGCATGCAGATCCCCTGGCTTGGACCGTGGCCACAACCCAGGATCGATCCCGACGATTCGTTTGTCGCCTTCCTCGAACCACACGTGCCGACAGTCCGGCTTCACAGTCACGCTCTCCACCAACGCGCTGTCGTA
>Ga0335397_10009276_pt1 | contig 12292 bp, 13 predicted proteins | sample MAT04_FD_205740 | JGI IMG/M metagenome (GOLD analysis project Ga0335397, IMG submission 205740) | Freshwater microbial communities from Lake Fryxell liftoff mats and glacier meltwater in Antarctica - MAT-04 (spades assembly) (version 2) ...
CCTCCTGGGGACCGCGGCGGGGCGCCGCAGCATGGACGATGGTGATACCACACGCGTCCCCGCGACCGAAGGGTCTCGTGCCGATCGGACGGAGGACGGGCGTCGGAGGCGTCCGCCGATCCCCCAGTCACGCCGCAGCCACGCCGCAGTCGCGCCGCAGTCGCGCCGCAGTCGCGCCGCAGTCGCGCCGCAGTCGCGCCGCAGTCGCACCCCGAGGGGCCGCCGACGACGACTCCCCGAACGACCCGTCAGACCACGAGTTGGAGGTCGATGCGGAAACACGCGCCACGCGCCTGCGGCTCGACGCGCGCGCGACCGCCCGCGGCCTCCGCCACGCGACGCACGTGGGCGAGGCCGAGGCCGGTACCCGTCGGCTTCGTCGTCCAGAAGGGCTCGAACACCCGTTCGTGGTGCTCCGGCGCGATGCCCGGTCCCTCGTCGCGCACGCGGAGGACGGCCCACGCGCCCTCCGCGTCGACGACGGTCTGGACGCGCCCCTGCGCGCCCATGGCCTCGGCCGCGTTGATGAGCAGGTTGACCAGCGCCTGCCGCAGCGGCTCCTCGTGCGCACGAACGTGGAGGATGTCGGCCGCCACGGCGTGCTCGAACCGACAGCGGACGTACCGAGGGTCGGCGCGCACCGCGGCCTCGGCGGATTCCACCACGGCCCCCACGTCGACGATCGTGGGCTCGCCGCGGAACGGGCGCGCGTAGCGGAGCACGTCGTCGAGCAGCGCGCGCATGCCGAGGAGGCGACCGCGGGCGAGGCCGATCACCTCCGCCTGGTCCTCTGGCGAGTCGGTCGCCGCGAGCATGTCCAGCGCGCCGGCGAGGGACGCGATGGGGTTGCGGAGTTCGTGGGCGAGGACGGACAGCGTGCGGCCGAGTTCCGCCAGCGTGCGGAGGTTCCCCGCGGCGATGTCGGCATCGTCGCCCGGGCCCGCGAGCAGGCCGACGACCCGATGCCCCGAGGGCTCGGTCCACCACACCGCGCTGCGCGGCCCGACGAGCCCGTCCACCCGCCGACGACCGGACGCGCGTCCCGCCAGCGCCTTGCGGAGATCCGGCGCGCGGTCCCCGACCCAGGCGTCGAGGTCGGGGCCGGTCGCGGCGACGCGCCCCGCCGTGTTGGCCCAGCGCACCGCGCCCGTCGTGGGGTCCACGAGGAGCCAGGCATCGGGGGCGAGGTCGAGGTTCGCCTCCACGGGGACGCGCTCCGCGCGCGTGCGTGCGCCGGCCTCGCCGAGCGCCGCGACGAGCGCTTCCGGCTCGAGCGGCGGCGCCCACGTGGCGACGCCGCCGGTCCGCAGCGCGCGGCGGAGCGCCTCGACCGGGGCCTCGTCGGCGGTCGCGCCGGGCGCGGGGCGCAGGACGAGCGTGGGCGCGTGGGGCTGCGCGCGCAGCAGCGCCGGCTCGGAAACCACGAAAAGGTCCGCCTGCGTGGCCGGCGTCGCGTTCCGCTCGACGTCGTGGCCCGCCGCCGCGAGGACGTCGGCGAGCGCGCGCCGCAGGAGGTCGTTCCCGATGCGGAGCGCGACCCTCACGACGCCGCCTCCCGCGCGGGCGGGAACCGCAGGCGCACGCCCGCGCCGCCGCCCGGGGCCGCGAACAGCTCGACCGCCCCGCCGTGGCCCTCGACGACGTCCTCGACGACCGAGAGGCCCATCCCGCTCCGGCCCGCCACGACATCGGCGACGCCGCGCACGTGCGGCGGCCACCCGGGTCCGCCGTCGGTCACCTCGACGACGACGCCGCCGCCGTCCGTGGCCCGCGCGTCGACGCGCAGGTGGCCGCCCGGGTCGTGGTTCGCGGCGTTCTGCATCAGCTCGGTGAGCGCGCGCACCACCGTGACCTCGCGCACGGCGACCTCGAGGGACGGCGGCTCGACGCGGACCGCCACGTCGGTGTGCGCCGGCAGGCTCACGTCGGCGAGCGCCGCCGACACGAGCGACTGCACCGCCAGCGGGCGCGGCGGCGCGTCCTCCCCCACGGGGACCGCCATGCGGCGCACCGCCCCGAGCAGCGCCCGCAACACGGTCTCGAGCTCCCCGAGGCGGTGCGCGCGATCGGGCCTCGCGTCGGCGTCGCGCAGCAGGTGGGCATGGCAGAGCGCGGCCGACACGGCCTCCTGGGCGATCCGCTCGAAGCGGCGGGCGAGGCGACCGAGGTCCTCCGCGCGGGAGCGGTCGCGCTCCACCTCGAGGCGGCGCCGCTCGAACTGCGCGAGCATCAGCGCGAGTTCGAGGTCGAGGGCCTTCTCGACCGCGACGCGCACGAGCCGCGCGCCGTCCACGTCGTCGCCCCAGACGCGCTCGACGCTCGCCACGACGTCGCGGCGCAGCGCCCCCATGGCGGTCACCATGAGATGGATCGGCATCCCGATCCGCACGTGGACGCGCCCGATCTCGGCGCGGGCGCCCTCGTACGCCGCGTCGAAGGGCAGGTGGAACATCTCGTGCGCCCAGCCGGCGAGCGACCGCTTGAGCCGCAACACCGACGCCTCGTCGACGAGGAGCCGCACCGCCACCGGGTCCACCAGGAGCCGCATGTAGAACCGGTCGATCCACCCGTCGACCTCGCCGTGCAGCCGGGCGCCGGCGTCCCGCAAGCGCGTCTCCTCGTCGGGACGCAGCGCCAGGCTCGAACGGACGACGCCGATGAGGGTCGCGCCCGTCCGCGAGACGTCCCCCGAGCCCGCTGCGCTCACGGCGGCGTGCCGCCGTCGGCGGGCGCGCCCCACCGCTGCATGCGGTACCGGACCTGGTCGCGGGAGAGGTGGAGCATGCGCGCCGCGGCCGACTGATTGCCGTTGGAGCGGTCCAGCGCCTGCCGGACGAGGTCGTCGAGGAGGGCCTCGACGTCGACGCCCTCGGCGGGCAGCACGAACCCGACGCCGACCTCCGCCGTGCCGTCCTCGCGGACGTCGGCGGCCGTGATCTCGTCGCCGCGCGCGAGGATGACCGCGCGCTCGATCACGTTGCGCAGCTCGCGCACGTTGCCGGGCCACGGGCGCTTGCCGAGGACGAGGACCGCCTCGTCCTGGATGCGCATGGCCGGGCGGCCCCACCCGGCCGCGATCTGCTCGACGAACTGGCGCGAGAGGAGGCCGATGTCGTCGGCGCGGCCGCGCAGCAGCGGGATCCGCATGGGCACCACGCGCAACCGGTACAGGAGGTCGTCGCGGAACTTCCCCTCGCGCGCCAGCGTCTTCAGGTCGCGGTGCGTCGCGGAGATGACGCGGACATCCACGTCGGTCTCCTGCACGCCGCCGAGGCGCCGGAAGCGGCGGTCCTCGAGGACGCCGAGCAGCTTCGCCTGCAGGGGACCGGCCATGTCGCCGATCTCGTCGAGGAACAGGGTGCCGCCCTCGGCGGCCTCGATCAGGCCCATCTTGCGACGGCGGGCATCCGTGAACGCGCCGGGCTCGTGGCCGAAGAGCTCGCTCTCGAGCAGGGCCTCGGGCATGGCGCTGCACGTGATCGAGACGAAGGGACGCGAGGCCCGGGGGCTCTCCTCGTGGATCGCGCGCGCGACGAGCCCCTTGCCGGTGCCGCTCTCGCCCTCGAGGAGGACGGCCCGCGCCGGCGACTGGGCGATCCGGCGGATCTGCTCACGCACCACGTGCGCGGCCTCGGAGGCGCCGATGAACGCGTCGGCCCCGCGGCCCGGCTCGCCGAGGCGGCGCAGGCGACGGTTCTCGCGGCGGAGTTCCGACGTCTCCATCGCCTTCGCGACGTGCTCGAGGAGGGCGTCCGCCTCGACGGGCTTGCTGACGTAGGTGAACGCCCCGCGCCGCATGGCCTCGACGGCCAGGTCCACCGACGCGTGCGACGTCACGATGAGGGCGGGGACGCCCGGCTGCGCCTCCTCGAGGGCGGCCATGACGTCGAACCCGGTCCCGTCGGGCAGGCGCCAGTCGAGGACGGCGACGTCGAACGCCTCGGTCGGGAGCAGCGCCTTCGCCGCGTGCAGGCTGTCGGCCTCGCGGACCCGGTGGCCCGCGGCCCGCAGGTGCATGGACACCGACCGCCGGATCAGCGGGTCGTCTTCGACGAGGAGCAGGTTGCCGATCACGTTCTCCGGACGATACTCCCACCGGGGATCCCGCCCCAGCGGAATGGGGATCATTCCGCACCGATACCGGACGGAATCGGCCCCGTCCGCCGCGAGCGCCCCCAGAGACCGGACTTGCGCGCTACGTCGGTCGTACGAACGGCAGATCCAACGTGGCACGGGATTGGCGTACCTCCCGGGGGCGGAGCCTCGGTGGCCGCCCGGTTGAGGAGCCGTCCGCATGCCCGCGCGCCCGAAGAAGCCCACCGCCCCGACTCGACGCCGGGTCGGCGAGAAGCGGGCGGGCACGGGGACGCAGCGCGGCACCGGAAAGCGGGCGGGCGCCGGAAGGCGGACGGGCGCCGGTACGCGGAAGCGCGTCGGGCTCGCCGCGACCCGCAGGAGCACTCGGACGGCGGCGGCGAAGGCACGCGGCCGGAAGGCCGGGGCCGCGGCGCCCGTCGTCCGAACGACGAAGGCGCCGGCCGCGGTGCCGGGGGGGAGTTCTGCCGGTCGGTGGCCCCACCTGACCGCCCGGGACGTGATGCGCCGGAACGTGATCACGGTGGACCGCGCGACCCCACGGTCGGAGGTCGAGCGGGTCCTTGTGGACCAGAAGATCTCGGGGGCGCCCGTGACGAACGAGACCGGCGCGATCGTCGGCGTCGTCTCGCTGCGGGACCTTGTGGAGCGGCACGTCGAGGACGCAGACGTGCGGCCCCGCCGCACGCCCGGCTACTTCCACGTCTCCTCGGAAGACCTCGACGACGAGGACCACGAGTTGACCGAACTCCCCGCCGAGTCCGAGGAGACCGCCGAGGACGTGATGACGTCCGAGGTCTACAGCGTCGAGGGCGACGCCCCCCTCGCCGACGTCGCCCGGACCATGGTCGAGCACCGGATCCACCGCGTCCTCGTCCAGAGCGGCGGCCATTTCGCCGGCATCGTCGGCAGTTTCGAGATTCTCCAAGCGATCGCCGGCGCCGGCGATCGCGGTCCACCGCAAGGGAGTCCCGCGTGAAGCGCCCCCCGTTCGCCTCCATCCTCTGTCCGACCGACCTGTCCGCCACCGGCGACGAAGCGGTGGCCCTCGCGGTCGCGTTGGTGGCGCCGGGCGGGACGGTCCACCTGCTCCACGTCTGGGAGCCCGCCTACGTGCTGTCGCCGCTCGACGCCACGCCGGTCGTGCTGCTGCCGGCGTCGCCGGCGTCGGACGAGGCCCACGAGAAGAAGGTCCGCGCCCACCTGAAGCGCCTCGTGCCGGAGGCGATGGACGGCGTGCGCCTCGAGATCCACGTCGTGAAGGACGGGAACCCCACGGCGACGATTCACCGCGAGGCCGCGCGCGTCGCGGCCGATGTCGTGATCATGGGGACACATGGCCGGACGGGCATCGGGCGCGTGCTCATGGGCAGCGTCGCCACCGACGTCGTGAAATCGGGGAAGGTCCCCGTCATCCTCGTCCGCGACGGGGTGGGCAAGGCGTAGGCCTCGGGCGGCGGCGCCGGGACGGCGCGACGCACGGCGTCAGCGCGTCCCGGTGTGCCCGAAGCCGCCCTCGCCGCGCGAAGTCGCGGGCAGGGGGGTCGTCGGGACCCACGTGGCCCGTGCCACCGGCGCGAACACGAGTTGCGCGATGCGCGTCCCGCGCGCGATCTCGACCGGCGCCGAGCCGAGGTTCATGAGGATCACCGCGATCTCGCCGCGGTAGTCGGCGTCGATCGTGCCCGGGCTGTTGGGCACGATCAGCCCCTGCTTCCACGCGAACCCGCTGCGGGGGCGCACCTGGGCCTCGAACCCCTCCGGGACGGCGATGCGCAGGCCCGTCGGCACCAGGGCGCGCGCGCCGGGCGCGATTGTCACGGGGTCGGTCACCGCCGCCACGAGATCGAGGCCGGCGGCCCCCGCGGTCGCGTACGCGGGCAGGGCCAGGTCGGCGGCGTGGGGCAGCACGTCGACGGGGACGGGGATCGCGAGGTTCACGGGGCGCTCCGAAGGAACGGCCATGGAACCGGACGGGGGGGACCCCCCACGGCACGACCCGCCGTCGGACGGGTCCCGAGCGATCCGGCGTCAGCCGAAGCGGAGCTTCATCCCGAGAATGAAGCCTGCGAGGACCAACGTGACCGTGTTGGCGGCGACGATCGGGACCGACCCGAGGTTGACCCCGTACCAGAGCCACAGGGCGATCCCGAGCGTGAACACGACGTACATCCCGAGCGAGACGCCGCGCGCGGACCGCAGTTTCCAGGTCATGTACGCCTGCGGCACGAACGCGCTCGTCGTGAGCAGGGCGGCGATCGAGCCGAGGACGTCGTTGAAGGACACGGGGCGCGGATCCTCTCGTCGTCGCGGCGCCCGACGTACGGCGCCCAACCACCCGCGCCCAACCACCCGCGTCCAGCCACCCGCGTCCAGCCACCCGCGTCCAGCCACCGGCGCGCCGCCGTCGCGCGGGGACGATCCCCAGGCGCCGCGCGGGTCGGGGGCGTCGGCCCCAACGCAGCAACCCAAAATCGACGACCCAAAATCGACGACCCGGGCGGCGCCGCGATCCCGAGCCAAGCCACGAAACGTAGAACACGAAGCGGGAAGGGAAGCGAGAAGGGAAACGGGAAGGGAAACGAGAAGGGAAGCGGGAAGGAGTGGTGGGCAGGACCGGGATTGAACCGGTGACCTCCGGATTTTCAGTCCGGCGCTCTACCAGCTGAGCTACCTGCCCACACGGGTCGGTGAACCCGGCAAGCGGGAGAAGGGGTAGCACACCCCGCCCCCCGCGTCCCGTTCTTCGTCGGGAGGGCCGTGTTCGGGTCCGTGGCGCCCGCACGGCGGCCCCCCGACGCTCGCCCCGGCGCCCTCCCCGGCGGGCCGGGCCTCGCGTCCCCGCCGCCCCGACCGCCCGCGTCAGCGCGCGGCAGGCACGATCCCGAGCCGCGCCCGGACGTAGGCCAGCGTCTGCGCCGCCGCCCGGTCGCCCGGATGCGCCCGCGTGTCCGCGGCGGCCGCGGCCTCGGCCTCCTCGAGGAACCCCGCCCGCGCCGCAAGGTGCGCCACCACGAGGTCGGGCCGGTCCGTCGCGGGCCGCGCCCGCGCGATCGCCACCGCCGCCTCGAACCGCCGCCGTTCGTCGTCCGACGCGACCCGGAAGGTCCGCACGCCGCGCACCGTGCCCGTGCTCCGCTTGCCCGCGACCTCCCACGTCCACGCGGTCCCCGGCGCGAGCGGCGCCTCGTCCGCCGGGAAGGGCGCCGTGAACCCCTCGATCCGCTTCTTCCACGCCGGCTTCCCGTCGGCGCCCTTGAGCACGAGGTCGTAGTTGCGCACGCGCCCGCTCTGGGCCCACGCGAACCGCGGCCGCCCCGTGAGCACGACCTCCGTCGGCCCGTGGACCTCGATCTCGCCGTCGCGGACGCTGGCCTGCGCCGCCGCGCGCTCGGCCGCCCCGAGCGGCGCGAACCCCGCGAACAGGTCCGGCGACGTCGCGGCGAGGTCCTTCGCGACGGCCGCCAGCACCGCGTCGCCGTCGTTCGCCCCCCCCGCACCGCCCCCCCCCGCGCACCCGCGCACGGTGACAAACAACGCGGCCCCCACCGCCAGCACGACCGCGAGGACCACGAGCCGCGGCACGACCGACCGCGAACGGGGCGCGGTCGGCGCCGGCGCCGCCGACGCCGGCCCGTCGGAGCGGGCCGCGGGGGCGGGGCCGGGCGTCCCGTCGCGCGCGGGGATCCCGGCCGCCTCCGGCGTTTTCCCGCGCGCCTTCGCCATCCCCACGGCGACGGCGCGACAGAGGAAACACGTCGCAAGGTGCGTCGCGACCGCGGCCCGCGGAGCGACGGCGAGCGTGCCGTCGGCGAACGCCGACAGCGTCTCCGACGACGGACACGCGCCAAGACGGGACGGGGGAACGTCGGTCATCGAAGCCTCTCCGAAGACGGCAGGCCCCGATCGTCGCAGACGACCCCGCGCGACGGAATGGACGGCGGGCCGGGGACGCGAGGCCCGGCCGGCGGCGGGCGCGCCTCGCGTCCCGGCGGTTCAGCGCTGGGGCGCGGCTTCGGCGGCGTGGAAGCCCTTGGGGGCGTGCGACCCGTCGCAGAACGGCTTCATCGTCGAGTGGCCGCAGCGGCAGAACGCGACCGGGCGGCCCGCGGGCAGGGCCACGGCCTGACCCGTGGGGTCCACGAGGGTGATCGGGCCGGCCACGAACAGCGGCCCGTTCGGCTTCACGGTCACGGTGACGGTCGGGGCGGGGTCGGCCATGGCGCAGGGCTCCATTCGAGGGCGATTCGAGGGCGATTCGAGGGCGATTCGAGGGCGATTCGAGGGCAACTCGAGAACGAACTCGGGGGGGACGGACTCGGGGGCAACCCGAGGGGAGGTCCCAGCGTACCCCGCGCCGTCAGGTCGAGGGGGCCCCGTCGGGCGCCTCCGGCTCGGCGTCGGGGAGGCCGAGCGAGGCGACGTCGCGCTGGATCTGCGCGACGAGCGCCTCGCGGCTCTCGAACCGCCGCTCGTCGCGGATCTTGCGGACCAACTCGACCTCGAAGGGTTCGCCGTAGAACGCGAAGTCGACGCCCGGGACGTGCACCTCGAGCAACGGACGGGCGGGCCTCGCGTCGGGGAACGTCGGACGGGTCCCGACGTTGGCGACGGCGGCGTAGCGGCGGCCCCGCAGCGTCGCGACCCCCTGGTAGACGCCCGCGGGGGGGAGCGACCCGCCCTCGAGGTCGACGTTCGCCGTCGGGAAGCCGAGCGTGCGGCCCCGGCCGTCACCGGCGACGACGGGCCCGAAGAGCGCGGGCGGGCGCCCGAGGAGTTCGGTCGCGCCGTCGAGGTCGCCGCGCTCGAGGGCCTCGCGGATGCGCGAGGCGGAGACGGGGCGCCCCCCCACCGCGATGGGCGGCGCGCGGCGGACGGCGAAGCCGTGGCGCAACGCGAGGGGCGCGACGGTGTCGAACGTGCCGAGGCCGTCGCGGCCGAAGCAGGTGTCGTAGCCGAAGAGGAGGCCGCGGACGCCGATGCGGCCGACGAGGACCTCGGCGACGAAGAGGTCGAACGGCGTGTCGCGCATCGCGGCGTCGAAGGGCAGGACGACGGCGGCGTCGACGCCGGACCGGGCGAGGAGGCGCAAGCGGTGCGCGAGGGAGATCAGCGGGAGAGGCGCTCGGCCGTCGAGGAGCGCGCGAGGATGCGCGTCGAACGTGACGACGACGGCCTCCCCGTCGGCCTCGTCGGCGAAGGCGCGGAGGCTCTCGAGGACGTGGCGGTGACCGCGGTGGACGCCGTCGAAGACGCCGATCGCGACGACCGGACGGCGGAAGGCCGCCTCGGCGAGCGCGGCGCGGCCCTGGACGACGCGCACGGGGTCACCGCGCCGTGGCGGCGAAGGCCTTCTTGAGCTCGGTGAGACGAGGCTTGGCGGCGGCGAGGTCGGCCTCGTCCATCCGGTCGATGAAGACGACGCCGTTCAGGTGGTCGAGTTCGTGCTGGAAGATCCGCGCGACGAACCCGTCGAGGGTCTCCTCGTGCTCCTTCCAGTCGAGGTCGCGCCAGCGGACCTTGGCCTTGGCGGCGCGGCGGACGGTCCCGTAGATCTTCGGGAAGGAGAGGCAGCCTTCCTCCATCTCCTCGTCGCCCTCGCGCGCGACGATCTCGGGGTTGAGGAGCACCTGCTCGTCCCCCGCCTCGCCGGTGGCGCAGATGAGCATGAAGCGCTTGGCGATCCCGGCCTGGGGGGCGGCGAGCCCGACGCCCCGGAGATCCACCATGAGGCGGGTCATCTGCGCGACCGTGTCGCGGAAGTCGTCCGTCAGGTCCGCCGGCGTGACCGGGGACGTCCCCCGGGTGAGGATCGGGTTCGGCCAGTGGACGATCTCGACGTGCATCGTCGGTCGATTGTAGCCGGGGGCCCGCGGGCGGGACCAGCGTCGCTCCGGCCACCCCCCGCGGAGGTTGTTCCCGGGGGTCGGTCGGACTACGCTGCGTCGTTCGCGCCGGGACTCCCCCGGCACTTCCCTCAGGACTCCCCATGGGCGTCGCCGACCTCAAGTCCAAGGCTCGCGATTCGTTCAAGCGGAAGAACTACGACCTCGCCGTCGAGATGTACCTCGAGGTGATCCAGCTCGACCCGAACGACATCGACGCGCTCGAGGGCCTGCACCAGGCGGCGGAGAAGCGCCGCGAGGGCAAGGGCAAGTCGCTCTTCGGCGCCATGGGCCGCCTCGGCATCGCGTCGGTGCGCGACCCGCAGAAGAAGATCGCGGCCGCCGCGCGCCACCTCGCGAAGAACCCGGACGACAAGAACGCGTGGATGACGCTCGGGGAGGCCGGTGAGGCCGGCAACTTCCTGAACGCCGCGCAGTTCGGCTTCCGGATGGCCGCGAAGCTCGACCCGCAGGACAACACCGCGTGGAAGTCGTTGGGGGCGGCGCTCTACCGCCAGGGCAACATCAAGGACGCCTCCGACGCGTACGGCGAGGCGGCCCGGATCGACCCGAAGGACCAGGAGGCGCTGAAGATGCGCAAGAACCTGGCCGCGGAGAGCGCGCTCAAGCAGGGCGGCTACGAGACCGCGAAGTCGTCGCGCGAGCTGATCAAGGACAAGGACGTCGCGGGGCGCCTCGAGCGCGACACGCGCCTCCAGCTGACCGAGCAGGACGCCACCGACGAGGTGGCGCGCCTGCGCGTCGACCTCGAGAAGAACCCGGCCAACGCGGCGCGCACGCGCCTGCGCTTGGCCGACGTCCTCCAGCAGCAGGGCAACACCGACGCGGCGCTCGAGCAGCTCGAGTTCGCGTCGAAGGCCGACCCGGCGAACTACGACCTGTCGATCCGCATCGGCGACCTGAAGCTGCAGAAGCTCCAGGCGCCCTACGACGAGGCCCGCCGCCGTTACGCGGTGGACGAGAGCGAGGCCAACCTGGCCGCGTTCCAGGCCGCGCGCACCGTGCTCATCGAGGCCCGGCTGGCCGAGTACGGCCGGCGGGTGCGCGAGCACCCGACCGACCTCGGCGAGCGCTTCCGCCTCGGGCTCGTGTTGCTCATGGCCGGCCGCTTCGACGAGGCGATCGGCGAGTTCCAGAAGACGGTCAACGACCCGCGGAAGAAGACCGACAGCCTGATGCGGCTCGCCGACTGCTTCGAGAAGAAGAACCTCCTCGACCTGGCGGTCAAGCAGGTCGCCAAGGCGGCGGAGGATTTCCCGCAGCTCAACTCCGACCGCGCGAAGGAGATCACCTTCCGCCTCGGCGAGCTCTACGAGAAGCGCGGCGCGAAGGAGGACGCGCGCCGCGAGTACACGAAGATCTACGAGGTCGACATCTCGTACCGCGACGTGAGCCAGCGGCTCGCGGGCCTCGGGAGCTGACCTCCGGTCGAGCCCCCCCCGCCCCCGTCGCCCGTCCCGTTGCCCTGACCGTCCTCAAGCGTCCCGAACGAACCTGACCTGGAAAGACTCTCCCGATGCCCCACAGCCGTTCATCCAAGAAGCGCGTCCGTCAGAACGAGCGCCGTCGCGTCGCCAACCTCGCCACCAAGGGCGCGATGCGCGCCGCCGAGAAGGACCTCCGGGCCCTCCTCGAGGCGGGCAAGGCGAAGGAGGCGGAGGCCCTCCTCCCCCACACCTTCAAGAAGCTCGATAAGGCCGCGAAGCGCCACGTGATCCACCGGAACACGGCGTCGAACCACAAGAGCAAGCTTGCCAAGGCCGTGTCCGCGGCCGCCAAGAACGCGAAGTAGCCCGGGCGCGGCCCGCGCTCCGCGAGGAGGTCCCCATGATCCGTGTCCTGCCCTTCACCGGCAGGCCGGACCGTGCACAAGACCTTCCTCGCGGAGCTTCCGCAACGTAGCGGCGACGAGGTCGTCCTCGCCGCCTGGGTCCGCCGGCTGCGCGTCCCCTCGCCCACGACATTCGTGGTGAGGCAGGACGCCTCGGGGCAGATGCCGTGCGCCGCGGCCACGCCGGCTCTGGCGCCGCTCGCCCGCGCCGATCTCCCGGCCATCGGGATGGATCCCCTCCTCGCCGTCGCCGACACCACCGTCCGCTCGTGCGGCGCAACGAGCGCATCGGGGCGGTGTTCCGGCCGCAGGCGACGCGGCTCGAGGGGTTCCGCGCTGCGCTGCGCTGCGCGGAACCCAAGCCGCATGGACGTCGTGGACGACCCCGAGACCGAGCGGCGACACCGAGCGGCGACACCGAGCGGCGACACCGAGCGGCGACTCTCGCGCTGGCGGCGCG
>Ga0335397_10009279_pt1 | contig 12291 bp, 10 predicted proteins | sample MAT04_FD_205740 | JGI IMG/M metagenome (GOLD analysis project Ga0335397, IMG submission 205740) | Freshwater microbial communities from Lake Fryxell liftoff mats and glacier meltwater in Antarctica - MAT-04 (spades assembly) (version 2) ...
CGCGAAGACCGGCCGCTACTACGACGGCGACTATTGGACCGTGGACTTCAACTTGCGCTACGCGCCCTCACCGCACATCGTGGTAGGTGGCGGCTGGAACATCGATGCCTTCGAGCAGGTGGGCACCACGGACACCACCTTCAATGCACAGTTGCTGAGCATGAGCATGCGCATTGCGCCCTTCGCCCGCCTGCAGATCACAGGCAGCTATCAGTATAACACGGTAAGCGAGCGCGAAGTGCTCAACGCCCGTCTCTCGTGGGAATACCAACCTCTCTCGTTCCTCTACCTCGTCTTCGGCCAAGGCGGTTTCCTGGCCAGCGAGAACCGCAACGAGCAAAGGCTGATCGGAAAGGTGACGTGGTTGAGGCAGTTCTGAGGAACGGGTTCAGTTGGATCGTGCGATATCCGCGGCGTTGAGGCGTGCGATCCCATTGAGAAGTGTGTGAGCGCCCGGCAGCGGTACGGCGTTACAGTTCGGCGGGATCGTGCGCAACAGCGCGGACTGAAGAAAGCAACGGGCAGGTGCTGGTGCCGGAAAGTCTTCGTCACCATCACCATATCGGCTAAATGGCACGGGCAGGTATGTCAAGCGCACTACCGTCCCCGGCGTTGGTTGTAAGTCTTTCCCGCAACGATGTAAGGCCCGCCGCACTTGGCGGGCCTTGCTTTGCGGTGTAATTCGGAAAGCCCTATGAACAACCGCACCATCACCCTCCCGATCCTCGACATGAACAGCCCGCATTGTGCCACGCGCGTTGAGAAGGCCGTCACTTCGGTACCATCGCTCACGGGCAGCAGTGTGGACTTGACTGCCCACACCGCGACGCTATCGGGTGATCCTTCCGCACAAGCGGTGCGCGATGCCATAGCAGCGATGCGCGCCGCGGGCTATGATGTAGCGACCGAGAAGCATTCGTTCACGACCACTGGCATCACCTGCGGAGGGTGCGTGAACAGCGTTGCGAAGATCCTCAGCTCCTTGCCCGGGGTTCTTTCCGTGGCCGTTGATGTGGCCGGACAGAAGGCCACGGTCGAAGTAGTGAAGGGTGCGGTGACCGATGATGAACTAAGCATCGCGTTGAAACCAGTTGGTTACGGCTTTATCCCGCAAGCCGCCTGAACACATGGCGAACGAGACCACCACCCTGGAACTCCCCGTGGAGAACATGGACAGCGAGCATTGCGCGCTGATCGTGGACAAGGCGCTGGGCACCGTGCCGGGCGTAGGCGAACACCACGTGGAACTGAACAACCACAAAGCCTTCGTCACCACCAGCACACCGGTTGAAACCGTGCGCGGAGTAGTGACCGCGATCCACGACCACGGCTACGAGGTGCCCACGATGAAGCGCACCTTCCCCGTAACGGGTATGACCTGCGCCAGTTGTGTGAACAGTGTGGAAAGCATCCTGAACGCTCAGGCCGGCGTGCTGAAGGCGAGCGTGAACCTGGCCACCAGCACGGTGCTCGTGGAGTACGTGCCGGGCGTGATCACCGATGCACGGATGAGAGCAGCAGTGCAAGGTGCTGGTTACGATCTGATCCTTGGTGAAGAGCACGAAGCGAAGAGCGATCTGGAAGAATTGCAACGCGCGGATCTGAAGTCGCTCACCATCCGCATGTGGGCCTCGTTCGCGTTGAGCATCCCGCTGGTGGTCATCGGAATGTTCATGATGCATGAACCATGGGCCAACTACGTGATGTGGACCTTGGCTACACCGGTGGTGCTGGTCTTCGGCAGGCAATTCTTCATCAACGCGTGGAAGCAGGCGAAGCATCGCTCTACCAACATGGATACGCTCGTGGCCCTCAGCACTGGCGTGGCCTATCTCTTCAGCGTCTTCAATACGGTGAACCCATCGTACTGGACCAGTCGCGGACTGGAACCGCACGTCTACTTCGAAGCCGCTGCGGTGGTGATCGCCTTCATCCTGCTCGGCAAATTCTTGGAGGAACGTGCGAAGGCGGGCACATCAACAGCGATCAGAAAGTTGATGGGCCTGCGCCCGAACACGGTGATGCGCGAAGACGCGAAGGGCCAACCGCAGGAAGTGCCCATCGCACAGATCGCCTTCGGTGATGTGTTGTGGGTGCGTCCGGGTGAAAGCATCGCGGTCGATGGCTCGGTGATCGACGGAGACAGCTTCGTGGATGAGAGCATGATCAGTGGCGAGCCGATGCCCGTGACGAAGAACGCCGGGGCCTCGTTGCTCGCAGGAACGATCAACCAGAAAGGCAGCTTCCGCATGAAGGCCGAGAAGGTCGGTGCGGACACCTTGCTCGCACAGATCGTGAAGGCCGTTCAGGAAGCGCAGGGCAGCAAGGCGCCGATCCAGAAGATGGTGGACAAGGTGTCGAGCATCTTCGTGCCCATCGTCATCGGTATCGCAGTGCTAAGTGCCGTCGCATGGTGGATCCTCGGCGGCGAACACGCGTTCACGCAAGGACTGCTCGCGCTCGTTACCGTGCTAGTGATCGCGTGCCCGTGCGCGCTCGGCCTCGCCACGCCCACCGCGATCATGGCGGGCATGGGCAAGGGCGCCGAGAACGGGATCCTCATCAAAGACGCCGAGAGTCTCGAACGCGCACAGAAGATCACCGCCATCGTATTGGACAAGACCGGGACGATCACCGAAGGGAAACCGGAAGTCGTGGAAGCCATCGGTCTGGAGAACACCGAAGCAGCGGCGGCCTTGCTCGCGATCGAATCGCGCTCGGAGCATCCGCTCGCGGAAGCAGTGGTCGGTTATCTCAAAGCACAAAACACCGCCCTGCTCACCCACTCAGACCGAAAACCGACAACTGACAACCGACAACTCTCTTCATTCGAAAGCATCACCGGCAAAGGCGTGAAGGCGAGTGCGAATGGCCACACCTACTTCGTTGGAAGCAAACGACTGATCGAGGAACAAGGCATCACCATCGCTCCGGCATTGGCCTCCAAAGAATCCGCTTGGCAGGAGGATGCACGCACGGTGGTATGGCTCGCCGACGAGCAGCACGCGATCGCTGTTATCGCCATCGCGGATCCCATCAAGCCATCTGCGAAAGAGGCCATAGCCCGATTGCAGGCCGAAGGGGTGAAGGTGTACATGCAGACGGGCGATACGGAACGCACTGCGAAGGCCGTGGCGCAAGCCGTCGGCATCGCTGACTACCGTGGCGGAACATTGCCCGCCGACAAGCGCGCGTTCATCGAACAGTTGCAGAAGGAAGGGCACGTTGTGGCGATGGTCGGCGACGGCATCAACGACAGCGAAGCATTGGCCAAGGCCGACGTGAGCATCGCCATGGGCAAAGGCAGCGACATCGCTATGGACGTGGCGCGTATGACGCTCATCAGCACTGATCTCAACACCATCCCGCGCGCGATCCTGCTCTCGCGCAAGACCGTGGCGATGATCCGCCAGAACCTCTTCTGGGCCTTCATCTACAACATCATCGGTATCCCCATCGCCGCTGGCGTACTCTACCCGATCAATGGCTTTTTGCTCAATCCCATGATCGCCGGTGCGGCCATGGCGCTGAGCAGCGTGAGCGTGGTGACGAACAGTCTTCGCCTGAAGTGGGTGAAACTGGACAAGTAATGAACGAACAACCCTCCATACGACCGACCATGAGAACCATCAACCTGTTGATCGCCTCCCTGCTGCTCCTGCCGGGTTGCAGCGCACAAGTCAAGAACGCCCGCACGGTGAACGTCAAGATCGACGGTGACTGCGGTATGTGCGAGAAGACCATTGAACGCGTCGGCATGGTGAAAGGCGAAAGCGAAGTGGATTGGGTGGTGGAGACGCACATGGCGCGCATCACCTTCGACAGCACGCGCACTGACCTCGATGCCATTTTGCAACGCGTGGCGCAGGCCGGATATGACAACGAGCAGTACTTGGCCCCGAAGGAGGCCTATGCCAAGCTGCCAGGTTGCTGCCAGTATGAGCGCACCATGGTCCACGCTGATGTGATGACCGGTGATGCGAACCCCGTGTCGGCAGATGGTCAGCACCAGCATGCGGAGGCAGAAGGCACATCGGACCAGCAATCGAATGCCAACCCTCTGACACCGGTGTACGAGGCCTACTTCACCCTGAAGGATGCGCTGGTCGCCTCGGATGCCAAGGCGGGAACGAGCGCTGCACAGGAATTGGGCAAGGCATTGGCTGCGGTCGATATGGGAACACTTGACCACGAGGTACACATGGTGTGGATGAAGGTGATGGGGCCGCTCGCGGATCAGGCGAAAGCGATCGCCACCGCGGAGGACCTGGAGGCGCAGCGCAAGGCATTCGTGCAACTCACTGACCCGATGGCGCAGCTCGTGAAAGCCGCACCGTTGTCTGCACCGATCTACCGCGACCACTGCCCGATGTACGAGGGTGGCGCGGATTGGCTTAGCACCGAGAAGCCGATCAGGAACCCCTTCTACGGCAGCATGATGATGACCTGCGGCAGCGTGAAAGAGACGATCGCGAAATGAGCCGTCGGATCACCATAGCACTGCTCGCCATGGGTTTGGGTGGAAGCGTGCTGGCGCAATATCCGGAGAGTCTTCGTCCGCTCGGCTCGTCCGTTCCCGATGGTGCCTTGTTACCGAAGACCACGCGTCACTACTTGGTCGTCACCGATACCGTAGTGAACTTCACCGGCAAGGATCGCAAGGCCTTCGCGGTGAACGGCACGATCCCGATGCCCACCTTGGAGTTCGTGGAAGGCGACACCGCGGTGATCGTGATCCACAACGCCATGGCGAAGGAGGAGACGTCGCTGCACTGGCACGGCATCATCCTACCCAACCAGTTCGACGGCGTGCCTTACCTCACCACTGCGCCGATCAAGGCCGGGGAAACAGTGGAGTACAAATTCGCGCTCGTGCAGAACGGCACCTACTGGTACCATTCGCACACCGACGTGCAGGAACAGAACGGCATGTACGGTGCGCTCATCATCCATAAGCGCACTGAGCCAGTGATGCCCGAACATGTCGTGATCTTGAGCGAGTGGACCGATATGAAACCGACGGAAGTACACCGTCGCCTGCACAGTGCGAATGACTGGAGCGCGATCAAGAAACAACAGATCCGTCCGGGTACGGTACAGAGTTATAGTGATGCCATCAAGGACGGCGCAGTGGGCATCAAGCTGAAGAACGAGTGGAAGCGCATGAACGCCATGGACGTGAGCGACGTCTACTACGACCGCCTCTTGTCCAATGGAAAGCCGGTGGACGAAGCCCCACAGCTCAAGGCCGGCGAACGTGTGCGTGTGCGGCTCATCAACGGCGGTGCGAGCAGCTACTTCTGGATCACCTATGCCGGTGGGAAGATGACGGTGGTGGCAAGCGATGGCATCGACGTGGAACCGGTGGATGTCGATCGTTTTATCATGGGCGTGGCCGAGACCTACGACATCATCGTCACCATTCCGGCGGACAGCACGGCCTATGAACTGCTCGCCACCGGCGAGGACCGCGTACGTTCCACTTCGCTCTGGTTGGGCAGCGGCATTCGTCAGCTCGCATCGCCGCTGCCGCCGCTCAAGTACTTCGACGGCATGAGGATGATGAACGGCATGATGAAGATGAACGGCGACCTCGACGATATGGGCATGAACATGAGCCTACAGCAGATGGACATGAACGTGGTGATGTATCCGGAGATCACGGGGAAGAAGGAGAGAAAGAGAGAAAGCGTGAAAGTGCGAAAGGAAAAAAGTGAGAAAGAGCACGAAGGGCATACGGCCATGGACCATGGCGGTGGTGGCATGGGCGACATGTACAACAGCAATGCGCTGTCTGACATCGTCACGCTGAACTACGCCATGCTGCGCTCACCCACGATTACCGCACTGCCACCAGGGCCGATGAAGGAGATGCGTTTCGAACTCACCGGCAACATGACCCGCTACCTCTGGGCCATCGACAACAAGACCGTTTCGGAGACCGACCGCATCCTGATCCGCAAAGGCGAGAACGTGCGCATCATCCTATACAACAACAGCATGATGCGCCACCCCATGCACTTGCACGGCCACTTCTTCCGCGTGGTGAACGGTCAAGGCGATCACGCGCCGCTGAAGAACGTGCTCGACATCATGCCCATGGAGACGGATACGATCGAGTTCGCGGCCACGGAGGATGGCGATTGGTTCTTCCACTGCCACATCCTTTACCACATGATGAGCGGCATGGGGCGCGTGTTCAGCTATGAGAACTCACCGCCCAACCCGCAGTTGCCCGATGTGAAGCAGGCTGCGCGCAAGTTCAACCGGGATGACAAGGCTTGGCACTTCATGGTGCAGAACGATCTCGCCACCAACGGGAACGACGGTGAGGCCATGCTGATGAACAAGCGCTGGAACCTGCAAAGCGAATGGCGCCTGGGATACATGGAAGAACACGGTCAGGAAGTGGAAACCCACTTCGGACGCTACTTCGGTAAGATGCAATGGCTGCTCGTGAACGTAGGCCTGGACTGGCGCACGCGCGACGGACACGGCGGCAGCGATCCGGAGGACAACCTCTTTGGGCAGCGCAACACGAAGAACAGCCGAAGCGTGGCGCATATCGGATTCCAGTACACCCTGCCGATGCTGCTGGTCCTTGACCTGCGCATCGATACCGATGGCCGCTTGCGCACCCAGCTCATGCGTGAGGACATCCCGCTAACGCCGCGGCTTCGCTTGGATGTGATGGGCAACACTGATCTGGAATACATGGGCCGCTTCCGCTATGTGCTGGACAAGACCTGGGCAATATCCACGCACTATGATAGTGACATGGGGCTTGGGGTTGGGGTGATGGTGACGTATTGAGGGTCTGGTCGTAAGATCCGGATCAGTTCCTCCCCACCGTCCCCCGCACAACCACTACGTCCTTCCAAAGCCATTGTCGAGAAAGGTCTGCATAGCCTGCGCCGAACGTCGACCACTTTTGGCGTCGACGAAACGTATGCTACGGCGGTGTCGATCGAGATCATCGTGCTACCGATCTTCCACTGGAGCTGCCTGCTCACCGCATGGGACCGACGATATTCGGATGGGACTAGCGCCAACTTCGATATCTGCCTGCCCGAATGGTTGGCGCGCAGCAACAAGATGATCTATTCGATCGTCCTTGTCGTCATCGCGCTGATCGTGTCGCTTCGCTGAGTATTATTCTGCACGCGCCCCCAGGACTGACAGAAATCATCTCGCCCACCACGCGCCTGCGGTTGCTTTGCATAGAACCAACACACACGCTATGAAGCTCACACCCGAACGCACCATCGGTTCCGTCGTTGCCGAAGACCAACGCGCCGCAACAACGCTCACCCGTCATGGCATCGACTTCTGCTGCAAAGGCGGTCGTACCGTGGAGGAAGTGTGCCGCACGAAGGGATTGGATCCCGCCGTGTTGGAGCAGGAGATCCGCGCTGACCTCGCTCGTGACACACGGGCGAACGAAGACTTCCGGAACTGGACCCTGCAGCGACTGGTGGAACACATCGAGCAGGTCCATCACAGTTACGTGCAGACGCGCACACCGATCATCCAGCAATACCTTGCAAAATTGGGCAAGGTGCATGGGGAGCGGCACCCCGAGCTCTTCCAGATCGCCGAGGAGTTCGATGCCTGCGCGCATGCCATGGCCGCGCACATGAAGAAAGAGGAACTCATGCTCTTCCCTTACATCGTGAAGCTGGAAAAGGCCCACAACGCGGGCACGGCTGTCGACGCACCGCACTTCGGCACGGTGAACGATCCCGTGCGCATGATGATGAATGAGCACGACGCCGAAGGCGAGCGCTTCCGGCGTATCGTGGAGCTCAGCTACGGGTATGCCTTGCCGCCGGATGGCTGCGCCACATACTCCGCCGCCATGATCGCGCTGAAGGAATTCGAGACCGACCTGCAGCAGCACATCCACTTGGAGAACAACATCCTCTTCCCCCGCGCAGTGGAATTGGAGTTGAGCATGGCTGTCTGAACGCGTGATCAGCGGTGCGGTGATGAACGCAATGCTACCCGCATGAAGATCCACACCACGATCCCGAGTCCGAAGAGCACGCCGATCCCTGCGAACGCGAACACGTTCAGCACGCTGTACACCGGCACCATCATCGCTTGGAAGTCTGTCATGCCCAACGCGACTGATCGGTAGCCCTTGAGCAAGCCTGCCGCGATCAGTGCGGACCAGAAGACCAGCAGGCTCGCCGTGGTGATCCTTCGGCCGATGGTGATCCACGTTCTTCCCGTGCCCGTGAGTTCATCGACACGCAGGATCGTTCCGAGCGAGGCCAACAGGATCATCGTGTTGATCCCGATGGTGGTGCCCATGGCATGCGCCACGGTGATGTGCGTGCCGTGCGTGTAGCGGTTGATCGCCGGGATGGACATGAGCAGCGCGAGAAAGAGATTGAGGAAGATCCAGAACTCCGAGGCCAGCAGGAAGCGATAGGTGAGTACGCTCGCATGGATCCGCTGCTCGGTCATCTTCGCGCGGAAGCCACGGATGATGTTGGTGAGGAAGATCCATTCCGCCATACTGATGCTATAGGCGACGTGGCGGATCCAACCCGCCGTGGGCACGTTGTAGATGTGGTGGCCCCAGTTGAGCATCAGGTTGCTGAGGCCGAGGAACCAGAAGATGAAGACCTTTCGTCCGCGAGCGACCCCCGCATCGCCGCTCAACTTCACCATCAAGAAGAGCGCGGTGCCGTAGATCATCTGGTTCCATGCGCCCACCATGGCCCCGTTGCTTTTCCATTGCACCGTGATCTCACGCAGGTAATTGTCCCGGAACCACGGGATCAGGTACAGGTTCTGCTCCAAGAAGGTGATCAGGAAGAAGAGCATGCCCGTGCTCCACATCCAAACGTAGAGCGGCGGATCGGTGGCGCGCTTGAACCAGGCGCGGAAGTAGTCGGCCATGAGCATCAACCACGCAAGCAACAAGGGAATGCCCAGGAAAGGCGGGAACTCCCAGTATTCGCGGCCACCGTATTCGTTCACGGCATAGAAGCCGAATACAGCGAGGATGGTCGCGGTCCAGAGCACGAGGAAAGTCGCATGAAGTACGGAGCGATGCGTCTCAGCGAACTCCGATCGCTTGAAATGGAAGACCCCTGCCGTAGCACCGGTGATGATCCAGAACAAGGCGGCCGAAACGTGCATGGGGCGCAGTTGCCGGAAGGAGAGGTGCGCACCAATGTCCGGGAACACGAATGCGAAAGCCGCCAACGAACCGACCACGAGTGCCGTCGCGAGCATGAGCAGAGCGAAACCGATGTGCCATCTGGTCGCCGTGGTCATGGTGTGGTAGGTTCGATGATGTAAGTGCCGGTCCAATGCACGTTGTCGGGCGCGACTTGGCTCGTGCCAGTACGATCCACCCAAGCCAAGAAGGCGATCAAGCCGTCTATCTCGGCTTCGCTCAATGCGTGCGCGGGCATACGTCCAGTGCCATAGCGGATGAAGGTGCGCATACGGTGTTCGCCGAAGGTGCGGTGAGCGTTCGTGAGATCAGGCCCCATGTAGCCACCAAGTCCGTAGAGCTGGTGGCAACTCGTGCAGTTCTGCTCCTGCCAGGTGTGCATACCTGCTCGAATGCGATCGTCCGCGATCTCAACGGTACCCGATCCGCCTTGGGTGTAAACGAGCGCGGTGTATCCCGCGAAGACCACGAATAGGATGATCCAGACCGTGCGCATGCGCTGGACCTGTCGTCAACCGGGTATCGTAGAACTGATCGCGCTGGTGCTGTTCGTGAAGATCATCGCGCCGTTGTAACGTACTTCCCACGTCACCGGCATCGCCTTCTTCAGCATGTAGCTCACGCCGCACAATTCGTTCTGTGAGCGTTGTACCGTGGCCAAGGCTTCGTCGCGGTCTTCCACTTTTCCGTGGATGTCATAGACTACGTGGACACTGCTGTAGTGGATCGGTGGTGCTTTGCTGATCTCGCCGCTCACGCGCACATCGCAGCGGTCCAAGGGATGACCGGACTTGCGCATGAGCGCGACCACATCCATGCCGGTGCAGCCCGAAAGCGCGACGAGCATGAAAGGCTTGGGGATCGGCCCTTGATCCTCGCCCCCCACGCGCTCCGGCGCGTCCATGACCACGGTATGACCGTTCACCAAGGCGTTGAACTGCATTTTCCCCATCCAAATGGCTTCAACTTCGTGCGTCATCGGTTCGTTGTTTTTCGACTGTGCCGAAAGGTTTAACAGAAGTGCGATCCCGACCCTGACCGTCGTCATCTTCGGAGAGCATGAATGGGGATATTCTTGTGCATAATCCCATGATCATGCTCAAGCTTTCGGCCTTGGCCAGCACGGCTCTACTCGCATCGGCTGGATCAGCACAGTTCAACAACCCACTGGCTATTCCGCCTGCACTGGACCTGGACACCTTCGATCTGGTCGTGGATGAGCATGTGCATCAGTTCTATCCGGGGGTCAATACGAACACCTACGGTGCGAGTGCGGAGTACCTCGGCCCTACGTTGATCATGCACGCGGGTGATACGACACGGATCCGTGTACGGAACGAATTGGCGCAGATCACCACGATGCACTGGCACGGGCTGCGCGTGCCCGGCGAATTCGATGGCGGTCCGCAGCGCGTGATCGATCCGGGCGAGACCTGGGATGTGAAGTACCAGGTGAAGAACCCGGCCGGCACGTATTGGTACCATCCACATCCACACATGCTCACGGCCTTCCAAGCGAGCATGGGCATCGCTGGTCTCATCATTGTGCAGGACGATGAGGAAGCAGCTCTTGACTTGCCGCGTACTTATGGTATCGATGATCTCCCCGTGGTGGTACAGGACCGGAAATTCGATGCGAACGGGAACTTCGTGATGGGTCCCTTCGGTGATTCGGTGCTCGTGAACGGTACTGCGCATCCCTACTTGGAATGTCCAGCCCAAGTGGTCCGGCTGCGGTTGCTGAACGGATCGAACTCACGTGTCTATCCTCTTGGTTTCGAGAACGACCAACCCTTCAGCGTGATCGCCAGTGACGGTGGTTTGTTGAGCGCACCGGTCACCATGGACAGGATACCGTTGAGCAACGGAGAACGTGCCGAGATCCTCCTGGACCTCACCGGCATGGAAGGCGATAGCTTGTTGTTGATGAGTTACGGAAGCGAGCTGCCTGCCACGGTGCCCGGCAGCTCATATATCCTGTGGGAGAGCAGTCTGTTGAGCGGGATCGACTTCCCTGTATTGCGCATACGGATCACCGCACCGACCACTGATCCGGTCACCACAATACCGATGACGCTGGGCACGGCGCAACCTTATGAAGAAGTCTTGGCCACAGGCGATCGCACCAAGACGCTCACTGGAAACGGTCTTGTGGGCATGGGCATGTTCATGATCAACGGAGCGATGTACGATATGGATGTGATCAACGATACCATCCAACTGGGCACCATGGAGGTGTGGAACTTCCAGAACAATTCGAATATGGCGCACCCTATGCATATACACGGCGGTTCGTTCTTCGTATTGGATCGTGATGGCATCGCACCACCCGCATGGGAGGGAGGTGCCAAGGACGTAGTGCTGGTGGATGTGGGTGAAGCCGTGCGCGTGATCATGCGTTTCGATGATGCCACAAGTGCGGAGTGGCCGTACATGTACCACTGCCACAACCTGATGCATGAGGACAACATGATGATGGCGCAGTACATCGTGGTGGATCAGAACGTGGAGGTGAGCACGGTGAACGAACGTTACGCCTTGCATGCTTTCCCTTCACCGACCTCTGGATCGGTCACTTGGCAGGCACCGTTCATGACCCACGAACTCCAACTCATGGATGCGCTGGGGCGGGTTGTCTTGCAGCAAAGAGGTCTAGCGACCAACCGGGGCACTATCGAAATGGCTGCGTTCCCGATGGGATCCTACGTGCTCGTCCTGCGCAATGGGGAACAGCGATCCCACTGTGTGGTAGTACGGCAATAGGAAACGAAGGGGTGCTACTCGAAGGAGGTGTTGTACAACTCGAGGTACGTCTTCATTGCGATCAGGTCCTCTGGTTTGTTCGGATCCATTCCTCGAAGCTGATCGTAGACCGGGATCAAGAAGTTGTGCAATTGGTTGTGCGCTTCACCGGTCATGGTGCAACGCTCGAAGATCAAGCCGAACTCCTCTTCCAGCGCAGCTTTCATCGCCTTGGCATCACCGGGTTTGGCGGTCTGCATATCGATCAACTCCACCATGTTCGCGATGCCCGACGTGGTCTCGGAATTCGCTTTCCAGCGCTTTCCGTTGTCTAGCGTAACGGTGGTCGTTGAAGA
>Ga0335397_10009283_pt1 | contig 12288 bp, 15 predicted proteins | sample MAT04_FD_205740 | JGI IMG/M metagenome (GOLD analysis project Ga0335397, IMG submission 205740) | Freshwater microbial communities from Lake Fryxell liftoff mats and glacier meltwater in Antarctica - MAT-04 (spades assembly) (version 2) ...
GTGGTCACCGTAAAGAACGGAGGCACCGGCACGCCTGCGCGTGTCATATCCATGAGACCCGCACCCTTGCCGCCCACAATGGATTTCACGCCATCCCAGGAACCGCCAGCAAGTTTTTCAACTTCTTTTACTTCGTTGAAAAGATAAACCCATTTCGTCATTTTAATCTCCTGCAAACGTAAAATTTGAAAACCTCGGAAACCCCACTTAAACCTTGCGTATTTTTTCAATCCACAAAAAATTTCCGAAGTCCTTAGTTATGATAATAACCATGAAATATTTTACCAAAAAAGGAAAATTTCACAACTGACAAAAATCACACGATAATCATAATTCAGTTTGTAAATACATTGCAAAGTATTATTATGAATAAATCAGGCATAATCAGCACACGGAAAAAAATATGCCTACAAAAATCCTTGTAATTGACGATGACCTGGCTATCACCGAGCTAATGAGCATGCTGCTCAAAACTCATGGCTTTGATGTGATTACGACCAACAGCGGCACAGAAGGTGTCAAATTGGTCGAGGAAAAGAATCCCAATGTTGTGCTTCTTGACCTGATGATGCCAGATATGGACGGATGGCAGGTCAGTAAAGCGATCCGCTCATTTAGTAATGTGCCCATCCTGATCCTTTCGGCTATCAATGACCCAAGCATGGTCGCCAGCGTTTTAGACACAGGTGCAGATGATTTTCTGGTCAAGCCTGTGCCGAGCAGTGTGCTTGTCGCGCACATCAGGAAGATGGTCCGACAGACTGGATCATTGGATAGACTAAACCTTAAGAAAAATAGTAACCCCCTCGCTCAAAATACACATCCGCTCCCATCTTAATCTGTGAGTTGATCCTGTTTCAAAAACATTCCCGTCACTCTGAGAAAGTGGCAGGAATGTTTTTTTACTTAAATTTCAACCCGCCAAAAGTCTCAAGCCATCCGCAGTTTCATTTGGGAATTCCATCATCGGCATGTGACCAGCGCCCTGCAATTCAACAAATCGCGCGGATGGTAGGACAGCCTTAATTTCCTGCGCGCGCGCGATTGGGATCAAGACATCCGCGCTGCCATGAAGCAGTGTCACAGGGAAAGTAACGGCGGGAAGATAAGAGAGTAAGTTTTCGCGTTCAGCCATTGCCTTGAGAGCGCCAATCACAGCAAGCGGAGTTTGCCGCTCGATCACAGCACGCACAAACGTCTGCACGCGCGCATCCGCAGACAGTTTTGGGGTCATCGCTTCGGCAACAATTCCCACACCTTTTTCTTCCACAGCTGCGGCTGTCTTATATCTGCCTTGTTTACCTTCGGGGGAATCTGCGGCGGCTTGCGAGGAAACCAAGCCCAATCCGCTCACCCGCTGGGGATATTTTTTGGCAAAAGCCAGTGCCACATATCCGCCCATCGAATGACCTGCGAGCGCAACTTTCTCAATTCCAAAATGGTTAAGTAATCCAGCAAGATCATCCGCCATATCTGAAATGGTGTATGGCGTTTCCACAGTGGTGGATTCACCAAACCCGCGCAGGTCGGGTGTGATGACGTCAAATTCATTTTCCAGTAAAGAAACAACTTCATCCCACGAAGTATGATCCAAAGGAAAGCCGTGTATCAGCACAAGCGGAGTCCCTTTGCCGCGACGTGTATAAGCCAGGTTTATTCCATTTACAGCAACTGTATTCATTTTTATCTACCTTCTCATTTCCACTTTACATTTACTTTTAATTTACTGCCCAATTTTGACTTGTAGTAAATATGACCGTTATCACGTCCAAATTCAAACACGCGGCGCGTAATGTCCACATCGGCTTTGCAGTATTCGGCAACTTTATCCAACTCGCCCGCGCGGAACCATTCCACAGATTGTACACCATCTGCGGTTTTGTTTGCGCCGAGGCTGGCGCTGGCGATGGTGTCGAGGCTGATGCGGAAGCCTAGAATCTGTTGCAGGTCGAGGAGCAGGTCAAGGGTAGGGATGGAGGCGAGGCGCGCGTCAGGTGCGTAAGGCTGGAGGACACGGTAATCAAATCCGCGCAGATTGAAGCCGATGACCTTTGTTGCGGATTTCAATTCCTGAATCAAGGCAGGGACATCCTGCTCCCAATACACGGCAAAATCATTCCGTTGCGTTGACCAAGTCACACCACAGGCGACTTTCAATTTTTCGATATTGTCACGCCCGCCAACATCTTCAAAGAGGTTTTGAGTTTCGAGATCGAAAAATACGTAGTTCATGATTTACCTTTTCATTAAGTTTGGAGTCAAAGTCTCCTGACTTTGACAACCCAACGACAGGAGTCGTTGGACTCCAGATCAAGCAGTTTTTTCCAATTCCTCGCGCGCAAATGCCAGAGCCTGCTCGCGGGTTTCGATCTTGCCAGCCGCCTGATTCTCGCGGATGGATTCCAATAACTGCCCCACGATGGGACTCGGCTTAATACCAAGTTCTTTCATCAGCAGATTGCCATCCAGCAAACGCGGCGGGGAGATGATCTCTTCGGGCTTTTCAAAATAATTCTCAAGCAGGGTGCGCGCGACGTCAAGATACACATTCCATGTTTCAATCGTCAGAGAGTGGGCACGGGTAGCGCGTACATCCGCCAAGCCGAGCAGGACGAGGTCTATGCCTGCCTTGCCGCTGTCACGAAAGAAACGGTAAATGGCTTTGCGCGAGGGTGATTGTTTTTCTTTTTCAAGGCGGTCCGTGAAGAAATGAATCCGCATGTGGTTTTTGATGATCGTCTGCGCCCGTTCGACTTCGTCGTTGCTGGCGTTGAAGAAGCGTAGTCGCGCGGCGGCAATTTCCGCGCCCTGAACATCGTGATCGAAAAAGCGGATGCGCCCCGATTCTTCCACTGTTCTGGTTTCGGGTTTGCTGACGTCATGATACAAGGCGGCGAAGAAAAGCAGGGAACGTAGTTCACGGTCAATGTTAAGCGGCTCTGCAAAATGCATTGCGATTTGCTCGCGGTAACGTCCAAGCCGCAAGCCAAGCAGACCCGTGAACATGTCGTTCGTTTTTTCGGCATCGTAGCCGACCCGCAAAGCAGAGATGATCTGGTCGAGATAATCCAGCACGGCGAGGGTGTGCGTCCAGACATCATACATGTGCGGCTCAGACTGTTCCACGCCTTTCATGGCGGACAATTCAGGCAGGAGGTACGGAAGCACGCCGAGCATTTCCAGCGCGCGTATGGCGGCATCAGGTTTTGGACCTTTGAGAATTTTGAAGACTTCGTCGCGCAGGCGTTCAGGTGAGATACGCCCAAGTTGATTCACGGACTGCTTCATCAGCTCGCGGGTATTCTTTTCGATGCGAAAACCAAAAGCAGCGGCTTGACGAATGGCGCGCAAAATGCGGACTGGGTCATCGGATAAGGAAGTTGGCAAACAGGCGCGGATGGTTTTTGCGCGCAAATCCTTGCCGCCTTCGGTTGGGTCAATAATGGTTTCATCGCGCAGGTTGTATGCCAGCGCGTTGATGGTGAAATCACGCGCGCGTAGGTCTTCAAGCAAGTCCGCGCCGCGATAGACTGCGAAATCAAGAAAGATGCGCGTGCCAGATTCGTCGGTGAAGATGACCCGCCCCGTGTCGCGTTCGTCATCAAGAGGGAGGAAGTCTGCGTCGAGGGCGTTGGCAACTGTTCGGGCGAGGGAAATGCCATTCGCAGGCAGGGCAAAATCCAGGTCGGGGAAAGGACGCGAAAGCAACAAGTCACGCACCGCGCCGCCGACAAGGTAAATCTCCTGGTCGGTAGGCAAAGTATCCATGATCCGTTTTATCAAAGGGGGAAGGGAAAGCATAAAGATAATCTCTGGTTTTTCCTTGTAACGGCTTTGCTGTGAGGCGCGCAGGGCTTGCTCGGGGGTGTCGCCTTGCGCGATGACTTTGCCGCGCACGCGAGCCACCCAGCGACCTGAGTAGGGAGAAGAAGGGATCTCAGCCATTTGGGAATTTGTCTGTTTATCTACTTTTTTGTTTTCCGTGACAATTTTTATATTTACGCCCGCTTCCACATGGACAACGATCATCGGGGCTTACATTTGAAAAATCCAAATTTTTGGTTGGACGTCTCCAGCGCGGAATGGCTGCATAAATTTTGTCCAATTCTTCTTGATCTGCACGGTGGAGTTCTTCATCGTATTCATCGTCAAACTCGTCGTCATCGTCATCGTATTCATCGTCATCGTCTGAGTAATGAAATGGAGGCGTTGACATGAACATATTGCTAATCCGATCAAAAAGAAAGGCAAAGACTAATATTCCCGCCAACCCTAGCGCTGTGGATTGAAAAATTTCGAAGCCTGTGATGCGGCTGACTGCCCAGCCTACGCCATAAGCGGTCAGTACCAATAAACCGCTGCCAATTGCCAATGCAAGGATTACGGCAAGAACAATCCCAAGAAATGACGCAATGGTTTTCATTTATTCAACTCCTTAAAATTTATTGGATGGTTTGTATTTATCCAAGTCCACGACGCCGACAAAGGTTAAGTTACGATGATATTCGTCAAGGTCGAGCCCGTAGCCGAAAACAAATTTGTTGGGAATGGAAAAGCCGAGGTAATCAATGGGGACATGCGCTTCGCGGCGTTCGGGTTTATCAAGCAACGCACAAACTTTAAGTGATTTCGGATTGCGGGTTTTCAGCATGTTCAACACGGAAGAGATGGTGTGCCCGCTGTCAATAATATCTTCGACAAGAAGCACTTGCTGACCACGGATATCCATTTGCAAATCGAGCGTCACGCGGGCGGAGCCTGTCGACTCGCGCGCGCCGACGCCATAGGATGAGACCGCCATGAAATCCATTTTATGCGGCGAGGTGATACTGCGGCTCAGGTCTACCATGAATGGCACGCCTCCGCGCAAAATGCAGATCAGCAAAAGGTCGCCGTCGGGATAATCCGCGCTAATCTGTGCGCCGAGTTCTTTCACGCGCGCTTGCAGGGATTCTGCGTCAATCAATATTTCAGCTAGCACATCATTATAGTTTTGCATGGATTTGGTTCCTTCTAAATTATGTCATTGTGAGGGCGTCCTTGTTCTTTGCCCGAAGCAATCTTCAATAATGAGGAGATTGCACCAGCACGCAAGTGCAGGTGTGACATCAAATTATCTCGGCACTTCGTGGTGCAGCCTGCAACGCGCTTCGTACAGTTCAGATGCGCCGACGATCACAACGGGGTCATCGTAGCGAGCGGGTTTCCCATTTACCAGTCTTTGGGTGCGCGAGGCGTCATCGCCGCAGACCATGCAAATGGCATGGAGTTTGGTCACATCCTCTGCTTCAGACATCAGCACGGGCATCGAACCGAACGGCTCACCGCGAAAATCCGTATCTAAGCCTGCCACGAGTACCCGCACGCCGCGCGCAGCCAATTCCTGTGCAATGGTCACAACTTCGGGGTCGAAGAATTGCGCTTCGTCAATGCCGACAACGGTTGTATCTTTATCCAATTTCAAGCGGATCTCTGCGGCTTTTTCAACAGGGATCGCATCAAAAGTTGAACCGGTGTGAGAAGCGACTTTCTCAACCGCATAACGAATATCAATGGCTGGCTTGAACACCTGCACTTTTTGTTTTGCGATGGTGGCGCGGATAAGTCTGCGGATGAGTTCATCCGTCTTGCCGCTGAACATGGAACCGCAAACAACTTCAATCGACCCGTGTGTGTGACGCATAGTTGCTCCCGAAAAATATAAAAACAGGCAGACGCTTTTGCATCTGCCTGTCTAGTTTACCTGAGAATTCTTTACCTGACAAAGTCCCGAGGGATAAAACCCTACTCGCTTGCTTCGGCTTCAGGAGCGTCAGCTTCGGATGATTCCACTACGACCTTGGGAGCCTTGGGCGGTTTGGGAGCATCAGGAATTTCGGGAACTTCAAAACCCAACGCGCGCAATTTCTTCTTGGCGGCGGTCAGGGATGATTGTCCAAAACCGGCGATCTCCAACGTGGCGGCGTTGCCTTCGCCAAGTTTCGCAAGGATTTGGCCAATGCTCAAAATACCGGCCTTCTTAAGCGCATCGGTTGCGCGGGGGGAAAGCTCAAGATCATCGATCGAGCGGTCGGGAGAACTGGCAGATTCTTCCTTGACCTTCTGCTGTTCCACGTAGGTTTGGCGGGCAGAAAGCTTCTTATAGAAGCGGTCCACCTGGCCTTCAATATCCATAATACGCGCGGATTCACCCGTGAAGAACGGATGGCAATTCGAGCACACGTCAATGCGTAATTCCTTCCTGGTGGACGTGGTTACCCACGTCTTTCCACAGGAAGCACATGTGACTTGCGCATCATAAACTTTAGGATGGATTTCTGCTTTCATGCTACAGCTACCTCAACAGGGACGATATTTACGCGCTTGCGTCCATGCACAATATCGAACATCACGACCCCATCCGCGACCGCGAACAAGGTATCGTCTTTACCAACTAATACATTAAGGCCTGGCTTGATCTTGGTGCCGCGTTGGCGAACAAGAATATTGCCAGAAAGGACAAATTGACCGGCGTAACGTTTTACACCCAAGCGTTGGGAGTTACTGTCACGACCGTTGCGGGTTGATCCGCCACCTGTTTTATGTGCCATTTCTACCTCTCACTATACTTCTTATTCAGTCTTCTTGGTCGAAGACTTGGAAGCCGATTTGGTTGTTGCGGATTTCTTTACCGCATCCTTGGCCGGAGATTTTTTCTTCTTCTCGACCTTTGGTTCTTCCGCCGCCTCAACACGCTGCGCGTCAACTTCGGCTACGGCTACGACTTCTTCCTGCTTTGCCTCAACCTTACGCTCTTCGCCAGGCTTGCCAATGAAATCAATCATCAAGCGGGTGTAGAAATGGCGATGGCCACCCTTCACACGGATGCGCTTCTTGGGGCGATATTTGAAAGAGATAACCTTGGGACCTTTTACATGGTCAACCACTGTGGCAGAGACCGTGATCTCAGTAACTGTGGGCGTACCGACCATTATGACGTCTTCGTCTGCCATGAGCAGAACGCGTTCAAAGTCAAACTTTTTGCCTACTTCAAAGGCGAGGCGATCCACGTCAATGGTGGAGCCTTCGACGACACGGTATTGCTTGCCGCCGCTTTCAACGATTGCAGTTCTCATTATTTTCTCCAGTCATCACTTCGCCACGTACCCTGCGGAGAACTTACACTCTACGCCGAGCCGCGGGGAAGCTGGGTTATTTAGCGGACGATATTATACATGCGGGAAGGCGCACCTGTCAACGATTTTTGCAAACTCGATGTCATTGCGAGGAGGGCTGTTGCTCTTCCCGACGAAGCAATCTCCTGTTAGAACTCGTGTAAGAATAACTTCCCTACTTTTTGCGTCGTTTACAAGCAACCTGCACTTTCAGGACTTTCGCTTGTCATTCTGAGCAGAGCGAAGAATCTCTAATTTCAGGTGTAGAGACCCTTCGCTATCGCTCAGGGAGACATGGAAAAGCGAGTTTGAGCGAAAGCCCTGACTTTAAAAAAGCGGAAGTTGTTTTTACACGACTACTTAATGAGGAGATTGCTTCGGGGCAAAAACCGTCTCTCGCAACGACATAATAACGGGACTGAAATGCCAAAGGGGACAGATCAGCTCACAGGTGAGAAAAGATGCGCTGTTCTACTTCGGGATCATGTCTGTGAGAGTCTTCGTCACAGTCTTAAGCTGATCAGCATGTCCCCTAATCTTGTTCACATCGCCAGTGTTGAGACCGGAGCGTACGTCTGTGATCGTCTTGGATGTGACTATTTCATTATCAATGATCTTCTGGGTAATGCTCTCAAGGTTGACGAGCAGATCCATGACGCTCTTGGGGATGAGGGGCAGGTTCTTGAGGATGGGAAGCAGGACGTCCAAAATTTGATTTGCCGTGCGGGCATATTTGACAGTGAGCATATGAAGCGAGCCGATGGAACTGGTCAACTCAATTGCAATTTCCTGAATCGAGTCGATCATTTCCTTGTTCTGATCAATGATCCTGGTAATATCTGTGATCGAGTCTGTTAACTTGTCTGAAAATTTTACAAAGGAAACTGTTTTGGCAGGCACGATGCTGCCTTTGGCTGTGGCTCTGATCAGTTCGGGCATGGGAAATCTCCTGTGAAATAAATTTGGATATAAATGTGCGCCAAATATACAACACTTCATTTTCAAAGACAACCTTATTGACAAAGCTTGTCATCTCGTATATCCTCAACATGTCGTCAATATAAAAAGGGAGTTACCATGAATCAAACAGACTTGAAATGGGAACGCGTTCGTACGTGGTTATTATGGCTCGCGCTTCCTCTTGTGATCGGGATAATAGTTGCATCTGTAATTCCACAGCCTGTGATTGGCGTCATTCGTCTTGACGATGCCATCTACTCCTTCACAGCGCGCGATATGATTGCGCAGATCAATTATGCAATTGACCATCCTGAGATCCGCGCGGTGGTGCTGGCATTTGACAGCCCCGGCGGAACCGTTGTAGACACCGAAGCCGTGTACATGGAACTCGCAAGATTGCGCGCGAAGAAACCGGTTGTCACTGCGGTCAACGGGATGGCCGCCAGCGGCGCATATTATCTATCTGCCAACACAGATTACATTTACGCCAAGCCGACTTCGTTGGTGGGCAATATCGGCGTGATCACCTACCTGCCCACCGCCCCGTTTATTTTCGAAGAGATCATCTCCACGGGCCCCTACAAACTTTGGGGTTCATCACGCGATTCAGAAATGCGCCTGGTTGACATGATCAAGGAAGGATTCTTTCAAGCCGTCATGCTAGGCCGCGGAGATCGGATTAAAGTTGGCCCTGAGGTGGTCTTGAGCGGACAAATTTGGATCGGCACCGAAGCCGTACGAATTGGAATCGCAGATGCGCTTGGCACAGAAACAGACGCCTTCCACAAAGCCGCAGAGTTGGCACAGGTGGCAAACTATAAAACAGTGGACTTGCGCGAACTGGTAGACACTGCAAATTCTCCCTCTGCCTTCTTCATTCAAAGTCCGGAGGGCGTTACACTGCCCTATCCCACTGAGCCAGGCATGTACATGCTTTTCATCCCACAATTACCTGTGAAACAATAGGAGGCTGACATGAAAAAATACATGCTCTGGATAATCGCACTGGCCGCCTTGATCGTTCCCATCCTCGCCCGTGGATTGTCGTACTATCACGGTGTTCCCGAACGCCCTAAGATCGCCACGCCAGATTATCAAGCCCTCACCATTTCCCAGCCTCCATTGGAAACGCCAGCAATGGAAGAAAAGCTCAAACAAACCAGTGGTGTTGTGCTATTTGACTTCGCACACGCCAATCTATATCAAGCCCCAGAAGTGCAATCCCTAAAAGAAGCGATCGAAAGACGCGGCGGGCAGGCGCAGTCAATTACAGACGCCGCCTCGCTGGAGAGCAAGTTGAAGTACGCCAGCGCGTATGTTGTCATTTCTCCAACTGTTGCATTTACCCAGGACGAATCGCGCATCGCACAAAACTACGTGGAACGCGGCGGAAGGTTACTCGTTTTCACCGATGCTACACGCGGCATCGTCTATTACGATTACTATAGCGAATCGGTCATCAACAACTCCGATGCAAACCTGGTAAATCCACTGCTCTCGCCGTTTGGGATCACGGTCAACAACGACTATTTGTATAACGTGAAAGAACACGAAGGCAACTTCCGCAATGTATTCTTCGGCGACTTCGGCAAAAATGAATTGACCTTTGGACTCAAACAAGTTGCCTTTTATGGGACGCACTCGATCAAATCGCCCTCAGGGCTGACTCTGCTTCGAGGAACAGAATCAACCCTCTCGTCGGCAGACGATGCGTATGATCCCGCTGAGGGCGGCGCGGCTCTCAGCGAAAATGGAAACGTCCTCGTATTCGGCGATTTCACCTTCCTCACCTCCCCCTACCAAAACGCTGCCGACAACGCTACGCTGATCGCCAACATCGCAGACTTTACATTGGGCGGCAAGCAAACGATCACGCTCGCAAACTTCCCATATATCTTCACCCAATCAGTTGTGCAGGTCTATCCCACATCTGAAATTCAGTTAACCGCAGAAACCATCGCCGCGATCAGCGGATTGCAGACAGCGCTCCGCTACGTGAATATTGAGATTGAAATGGTCAACGAAGCGCCGCGCAATGGTGACACACTGGTACTCGGCACATTCACCCCCAGTGATGACCTGTTGAAGTTCACTGATCCATTTAATATTGGGTTCGATGAAACCAGCGAAACCATCACCGTGAAAAATTTTGGCGAAATCGGGCGCGCTGGGAACGGCATACTGCTCTTTGAAAAAAATAAAAACGGCAATACCCTCACCTTGCTTGCAAACACTCCTGAAGACCTGCTCTCCCTGCTCAACACGGTAACGAGCGGATCATTATCTGGCTGTGTTTTGCAGGATAGTTTCGGTATTTGCAGTGTCGGCTATGGCGGCAGTTTTTCAGGCGACACTGGCGAAGGCACTGCAACAGCCGAACCCGTCAGCGGCGAAGCCACCCCAGCGCCAACAGAAACCCCGGCAGGATAAAAAAATGAGCGACTTAATTCAACTCGGTTCCGTAAAAGGACATCTCGCAAAGCCAGTCGGAAACGGCCCGTGGCCCGCAGTGATCGTGATCCAGGAATGGTGGGGACTGGATGACCAAACCAAATCCATCGCGGACCGTTTCGCGCAGGAAGGCTACCTCGCTTTCGCGCCTGATCTGTATCATGGTGAACTCGCGCAACTCGGCGACAATAACACGGCAATGTCGCTGGTGCAAAAATATGCTCCCAACGCATACCTTGACCTGCAATCGCTTTTTGACGCGCTCAAGGCAGACTCCGATTGCAACGGAAAAATCGGCAGTGTCGGCTTTTGCTTCGGCGGACGCATGTCACTCACCCTCGGCTTGAGCCGCCCCGTGGACGCCATCTGCACATTTTACGGCGGCGGAATGCAAACCATCTTCGATCAATTGCGCACGAATCTCAAAGCGCCCGTGCTTGGGCTGTTCGGCGATGCCGATGTTTCCATCCCCGCTGGGACGGTTGAAGAATTCGACAAACTGCTTGATGATGTCGGCGTGGAACATGAGATCATCATGTACCCGAATTCAGGTCACGCCTTCTTCCGTGACAGCGACCCAAATGTTTACATCCCCGAGGCATCGAAGGATGCGTGGGAACGGGTGAAGAAATTCTTCAAGAAAAATTTGAACTAAAAAAGTGGCGGTATCAGACATCAGAATCAACAGGTCTGATACTGCTTGGATTTTTTCTGTACTTTTGATCTTTGGTCAGCCATAAGCAGTTATACGGGTATGGTTGCCGTATAATCTCTAGTTAGCCAGCCCCTTGCGTTCATAGGTTTTGTAAAAAAGGTGTAAATGAAACAAACTTTGAACATCGCTTTCGTTTTTCTCTTTCTTCTAACGGCATGTTCTGCCGCTACAACAATGCCGCTTGTCTCTACCGAAACGCCCCATCTTTTAGAATCAATTTCTACGGAGACTCCTTTATCACCTAGCGCAATTCCAAGCGAAACCTCAACAGCAACACCAACTCTGCCTGTTGAAACTTTTCCTGCTACACAAGAAAGCGTCAATAAGTTTGTCAGTGCAATGCAAAAAGCAGGAATCAATATTACTGCCGAGCAGATATTACAACAGGGGCTTCAAATTCAAACTATTACTGGCGCGGATGGCAAAAAATATGAAATTGCTTTTGCACATCTTGACCCTGACCCAAATAAGCAAGGTGAAACTCTTGAAGGCGACTATCCATTGATGATAAAAACAGAAAATGGATGGAAAGAACTTGACAGAGAAATTGTTCAGATTTCAGGATTAGATTCTTTCGGCAGTCTGATAGAGTACAGAGAGATAAGAAGTGAATATGATAACCTTGATAAAACGTATGGAAAATATTTTAATCTTGGGGTTGCCACTTACCTATGGAAAGACCAGCATCCTAAACCTAACGAATATAATAATGATTGGACTGACTGGGAAATATCAAGGGCTAAAAGCGTCGGAATAAAAAATTTTCGTTTACATGCATTAATTTGGGAAGAAGGTTCACCATCGTATTCTAGTTTTTCAAAAGACGAACTAATCGCAGAAATGAATAAAACTATTGAAATTCAGATGAAACATTTTTCTCAATTAGTACCTTAGAAGTTAAATGCTTGCACAAAAAACAAGGATATTAGGCGAGATGATAGGCGAGGGTCGGAATCACCACCATCTCACGCAACTTCAAACCCATCGCGGCAGCCTGACAGCCAAAGT
>Ga0335397_10009285_pt1 | contig 12286 bp, 7 predicted proteins | sample MAT04_FD_205740 | JGI IMG/M metagenome (GOLD analysis project Ga0335397, IMG submission 205740) | Freshwater microbial communities from Lake Fryxell liftoff mats and glacier meltwater in Antarctica - MAT-04 (spades assembly) (version 2) ...
TTGACGCGCCGTTGTTCGTATTGGAGCAAATGGTGGTCTGTGGGAAATCGTGGATGAACATCCCGAGGCCAAAATCGCTGGAAGGGTCCATCGTGTTGTCCGAAATAACGTTCGCGCCACCGTTGGGCGAACCCCAAAAGTCTATGTGTGTGCCGCCGCCCGTAAAGTGGTTGCCGATGACATGGATGTTTTGCTTGTTGCCGAACCATGCTGCTACGCCCCGGCTATTGTTGAGGATGAATGGGTTAACGTTGAACTTGTTCACCTCGATGTCAATATCGCTATCCGGAGAAATATTCCCGTCAATTTGGATAGCCGTTGAAGCATCTCCCGGAATTTCTAGGCTTGCGTTGTAAAGGTCGAAAGTGTTGTGGTTGATGGCGGCCTTAAACATCAAGTTGCCATCGCTGTTCATGTGAATGCCCCAAACTACCCGGTTGAACAGGTGCCCTTCGGTGTAAAAGTAGTTGTCCGAAATGCGAAGGTCGTTGTCAGGCTTTGGCGCATCTATTTGTACCATATACCGGAAAATCATAGGTATGGTGAGTTCCCGCACAAAAAACTTGTTGCCTTCCAGATTAAGCAGCGAGGACTCGTGGAAAAATATCCCATGCTTACCAATATACTCGAATGTAGAGTTCCTCACATCGAGACTACGGCCTTTGAAGTCGATACCCTTATCTCGAATATCGATGAAGTTATAATTATCAGCATAGACGTTACTTGCGCTACCTTCGGCTACGATACCGTTGATAATCCCTCGAAATGTATTATTATTGTTTGCGAAGAAAGGGAATAAGTCGGAGTGTTTCAATTTTACGCCAATGTTTGTGATTTCGTTAATTGTCCCGTTTAGCGGCGCAGTACAGGTGAATTGGTTGCCCGTAAACACCCACATTACAGGCCCAAGTACCCAAATATTTGGGAATGGCGTATTTAATTCAATGCTTACGCGGTTTCGGTTAAATGTGGTCTGTTGGATAGAAAGCCCCGCAAATCCGCTGGTAAGAATGGCCGTTTCAGCATCCTCGATAATCGAATTATTATAGGTAGATATACTCGCTATGGGGGCGAGTGTTATCCCTTTCCAAAGTGCGTTACAAGCGAATAACTTGGAGTTATCAATACCCAGCCAATTGCTAGCCCCATTGCTATTGATCGTTCCTGCAACAGTAATCTTGATACCTGAATTTATTTTTACCACCGCATTCTGAAAAGTAAATGGTTCATCCACCTCAAAGTTGCCAACAACGCAAATGTTGCCAGTGAGAGAGGAGCCAACCAAGGAAGATTTGGGGAATGGAGTACCCGCCCCAATCTGGGTCTGGCAGATGAAATTAGGGTTTTTTTCACAAAGCGTCTGCTCGGCCAATCCTGTAAAAACTGGAGGCTCTTCCTTACACTTACCCTCTATTGGGGCTTGTGCAAAAACAGAAACCCAGCCTGTAGTCCAAATAAATAGCAGGGTGAGTACATGGCGTAATGCCAGTGATGGGTTCATTTGATTGCAAGGCAATCGGAAATTGAGAAAACCGTTCATAATTAAACTGTTGGGTTAGTGAAAAAATATGTTTAAAATATGTTGACGCTGTGACAAGCAGGTATTTATTTCTGTTGTCTTTGCGCTGAACGTTACCACTGCCGACGTGCCGACGCTTAGGAGGCATGATAGGCAGTGGATTGTTCTGCGATTTTACCCCCCGCCTCCGGCAGTATAGCCGGAAACGGGGGGGGGCGTTCAGGTGGAGCGGGGCAGGTCGTTTCATCTGATTTTGTTGTCGGAAAGCAGGGCGGTTATTCGGCCCGCAAACAACAGGCAAATAGGGTACGTATGCTACCGGGAGACCATGATTTTCACAATTCTTTGTTCATTTTCCGTCGATACCTTCAGGAGGTATATTCCGACGGGTAGCATGCTGGTTGGGATGTGGATATTCGGCTCCGTTGGAACTAAGTCCGAAACAATGATCCGCCCGGTAAGGTCGGTTAGCGATACGGTACAGTTTTTATAATGCTCGCCAGAGAGGGATACCTGGAAGAAATCCGAAGCTGGATTGGGATTTACGATAAAAGACACATCTGTACCGGTTTTACCGGCTGAAGGGACTCTATTCCGTTCTTCGCCGCCCTTCGGGTGGTACACCCAGATCAATCTCGGGTCAGTAGTCAGCTTAAACACATAATCGGAACCTTCTGCATCCACTTCGTCTTGTGAAGCCACCTCATAAGGGCTAGCTCCGTATTGATCGATGTAGGATGTCGTCTCGTCAATGATTTGATGAATACCCTGCGTCTGAGCATCGCTCAGGGTTGTGGAAGCCCCGGCAATCAGTTCAAACTGAAAACCGGACCCTGGCACGAGGCGACCTTTGGCATACACAGTGTTGGGGTCACCAGTAGGTGCCTCCTCAAAGCAGCTCGTGAAACTAACCCCGTGAAAAATATGGGTGCTGCACTTTTTGACCTTGATGCACAGTGCGGCGATACAACCCGAACCGTTGGTTAAAGCTACGCAGTATTCGCCGACGACCAGTCCGGAGAGGTTGTGGATATTACCGATCATCGTTGTGGTAAATGTAAAACCGCCGGGACCAGTGACAATCAATGAAAAGGGCGGATTGTGATCGGACGATACGACAATAGACAGGCTACCAGTGGAATTGCCCAACACGTGGAAAGCCGTGACATTGAGGTCGGGGGTTTGCGCCCCTAAGACAAAGGGGTATAGGAACAGAATGATATAAAATAGGGAATTTCTCATTTTTTAATTTTTTTTAATGATTCAAAATTTTTGGCAACTACCGGGTCATCTGTGCGGGCGAGCAGCGCTTCCGCCCATACTTGCACTAGGCGTTCGTCACTGAAAATATCCAGCAACAACTGTTGAATAAAATAGAGTTCGTTCTCGGTTTTCGCGGTCGACAGATTATCGAACACCGGTTTGAGCAGAGCGTAATTGAACGCCGCTTTCTGGTCCAACAGGCTGAAACAAGGGTACATCCACCGAATCTCTCCTCCCGCCCCGCCCGGGTGATCGTCCAGATAGTTGAAATCGTCAATGTTGGCGACCAGAATAGAATCTGCCTGATAGGTATTGATCTGAGCCAAAGCGTTCAGGGCTTTCCACCTTATGGCGTTTTCCAAGCTCGTATCGGATAGCATGGAATACAAACGTTCCATTGCCAGCTTAATCTGGACGAAACCGGCGGCGGCCTGTTTTTCCGACAGCAGCAGTGAATCGGCACCCGGTTCAGTTTTCGATTTCAAGTATCTGGCCTTTTGGAAGGCTCTGATTTTCAATCCGGCAGCACGTCTTTCTTCCGCGCTCAGAGTATTGTCGGAGAAGCGCTCGACGAAATATTTCATGCTGTCCAGCTCTTGAGCACCGGCGATATTGGCAAAAAGCAGAACGAAAAAGATGATACTATACGGATTTTTCATAAACATTCTAAGGTGTGGAGGTCACATCGAATTCGCCGAGGCCGATCTCGTTGATTTTGGAGGCGCTGTTGAAGACATTGAACAGGAAGGTGTCGTTTTCTGCGAAGGGCGTGGACCCCTCGCTGACATTGACCGTCACGCCGTTGAAGACCAGCGTCCACGACGTGCCGTTCCGGGTGGCCGAAACTCCGTCGGCCAGGAAATTAAGCAGGATGAACTGATCATCCGCCGGGTCGGTCTGACTAACGCCTTTGGTGAACATTAAGGTATAAGCATCGGTAGGCGAGCTCGACAGGACGCTGATGGTGGCAGTCCCGTTGCCAGTGAAGGGCTGGAACCGGTTGGGCGCGCTGGCCGAGGCTACGGCGTTGTCGGCCATCATTCGGCGGTCGGCAGTACTTCGACGCAGGTAATACACGCAATGCCAGTCTATTCTGTCGGAACAACGGCTGCCCCTGAGGTTGTCGCCGGGCGGCAGGGCGCCGGATTTTACCTGGAGGCGGATATATTCCCGGAACGTAATTTTATTGACCTTAAAGCTCATGTCAGTTGAGGCCGGCTCGATCATATAATTACCCGGGCGGTCGGCGGAATAAATGAAGCCTTCCGTCGGCTCCTGATCCTCGTCACTGCTATTATTGCCGTCGTCATTGGCGGTTTCGTTGTTGCCGCCCGTTTCGAATGGGAAAGGGATCGAAGTAAGCGGCGTCAGCGTATTCATAAAGTCGTTGAATTCGTACGGACGGGCTTTTTTCTGCCGGGCACAGTCGAAGGTGACCAGTTCTTCGGCTCCCAACGGCCGGATATTGTATTCGAACAGAATCCGGCCCCCGATTTCCTTGTTCTGGGTGCCCGGCAACAGAGGGGTCAGCGGATGCGGCGGCTGGGTGCCGCTGGAATTTTGTTGCGGCTGTCCGGAATAAAACGGCCCGAATCCGTAGCGCTGGCCGCTGGCGGAAATCCAAGACTTGTTGACCGCGTACTTAAAACGGTCCTTGTTGGCATAGGGCAAGTCGGCACCCAGTTCCGGGGTGTTGCTGTTCGCAAACCATATCTGGCTGCCCGGCATGATGTCCACCCATACGGCGGTGGCTAGCGCATAGTCGCTGTTGCCGTTGTAGAGTACCATGAATTTCATGTCGCGGATCGACAGACTGGGCGAGGTGGCTTCCACGAAAAACGTGATTGGAGACGCCAGGTCTGCCGCCGGGATAAGAATTTCTCCTGCCGTCACGGAGACTTCCTCCACTTTGATAGGTTTTTTCCAGATACGCACGTTATCCGGTACTTGTAGGATGACGTTCCCGGAAAGTGTGGCATTGGGGTCGCGCTTTCGGAGAACGATCTTGATCAAGTCAATTTCGTTGCGGCCGATGGTGACGCCTGTACCTACGCTCACGCTGGGGTCGTCAGAATCTTTAATGTCGTTGCCGCTGGCATCGAGGTCGCCGTCTGTGTTGTTAAAATTCGCCACAGTGACGGCGCCCTGAGTTTTTTTCTTGTCTTCCATTAGCAACTGTCCCCCCGAATAGGGAACATTGGTGGACCAGTCTTTCAGGCCGTTGTAAATGTCGATTACAATCTCGCATTCGAATCCCGCGGCTTTGGAGGAACTGAGCGTTTGGGAATAGGCTGTTTCGGCCAGCAACAGGACAGGAATGCAGAAGATGAACTTTAATTTGTGCATGGTGTAGAATTGAGAGGTTAAAAAGTTCAAAAATGAAATAATTGTACTTTATGTGGTCTTATTTTAGTTACGCTGAACGTGAGCATGGCTGCCATACCGCCGCGTTTAGCGGGCGGTTGACAGCCATGCATTGTTAAGCGCATCTTTCCATCTTTCATCAGTCAGCACCATAAAGTATAAACCAGTGAGTATATTGGTTCCCGATATTTCTACTACACTTTCATCTACTATTTGCCTCTTCTCAATTCATTTAGTTCAGGAATTGGTCATAAGCACCTTGTTTTACTTTCTTTCCAGACAATTTTTTAAGTTGACGGAATCACGATGCGTACCAGTAAAGATCGTTTTATCATGATCTGTATGAAACTTTAAGTTGAAAGCACTGGATTGAATTAAATGGAACTTTGCATTCGCTTGGTTCTGTGCTTCTTTATCGCTCACTACAGTCCCGTTCACAGAATAGCTCCCCGCATAAAAATAATAAGTCTTAGAAAAATCGTCTGACTTGGACCTCGATAGTGGCAAAGTAATAGTATCTGAGATTTGAAAGTAATTGTCAAGAGCCTCCTCACTTTTTCCAATAAAACAAAAAAGCAAATTGTTTACGTTTGTGGCTTCTTCCCCAGTCAGTACTCTCATAGTGTCCGGTTTGATTACTGTTCCATCCTTGTGAGGTATCAAAGGGATGCTCATTGCGTTCCTGTGGATTGGACGCAATGGTATCGTCAGATGAATGTTTTTTCTTAACAGGCTATCGCATAGTGAACAACGTTTTACAGCATAACGTTCCTTGGAGGTTCTCGTATGAAAACATCCCAAGAATAACATTGCCAGCAAGATACAGTAGTTTGCTTTCACTTTTCAACGATGAATTTTTGAGAAATTAATCTATTTGCATTCTCATCAAAAATGCTAATCCAATATAAGCCGCTTGACATGATAGCGGGAAGTGGAATTTCAGTTATATCATGGTCAAAATTTCTTGATTCATTAAATACTTCTCTTCCATCCACTGCAAATACTTTAATTTTATGTACGCCCAATATAGAGACTTTTAGAAAAAGTTTATTGGTTGCTGGATTTGGGAAAACTAATAATGGCAACTGCATGGGCTGTACAGATTCAACTCCGTTAGTACAAACATAATCCGTCATCTTCGTCTTATCGCATGCTCCTAACTGACTTAATAGGTATATATGTTGGAGGCCCAAAATATCATTGGCAGATAAGCTTCTGGCGAAATTATTGTAAAGTGGTAAACTAGCTGGACCTGAAGTCATTATATCTCCAGGGTTATTAGTATGTCGTAATTGAAATACGTGGCCTAACTCGTGAAGCAGTGTTCTTTGGAAATCTATATAGTAAATGGTGGCTGTGTCAGCAGGAATATTGTCAGAAATGTTAAACATATAAGTTACTCCTCCGACAGTTAATGTATCTAAAAGGTCTCTATTTATTCTTACATCGAATGATAGGACATACGCATCAGAGTCTGTAGAATTACTGCAAGATTCAACGTTAGAATTTCCTATCATTGTGACGATACTTGTACCTATTGGTATATTAGCCCTTCTTATTGCTGAACTTACACCAGCCGAAGTAGGGCTTAACTTTACATTGATTTTATAACCACAACGATATACATCTAATGCTTTAATTATTTGACCAACGGCAGCTTGGTTGCTGATTGGATCAACGTATATAGGCAATATAACCGCAGTATATCCACCCATTCCATTTACGTCAACCAGATTTTGTCTTTGTCCACCGTAAATAGTTACATTAGAGGTGTTACCCGGCGAAGTCTGCCAATTATTAATGGTTATATTCCATGGGTTGTTGTATATGCCAAATTGCACATGCAGAATATCACTCGAATACACAGTAGCGGTATCACCAGTTGTGAAATTAGTTGTAAAAACTCCGACTTTACCAGTACATGCTCCTAAACTCGAGGTGCCTCCTGTCTTCTGCATGGTTGGAACTTCGACTTCAATCTTGGTATTACTCCAACTAATATATTCTAGTTCACCTGCTGGAAAAAAACCTCCATCAACATCATAGAATAAAACGTCACTCAAATGAGGCTTTATATAGCCAGACAATGGATCACCAAAATTTGAACCGAATATTGTAATTTTTCCTGGTATGCCATTTAATGCCATTCCATTTACTCCTGCAGCGACAAGTTTTGGAGTAATGCTATCAATTTTTGGGATAAAATAATCATCAAACATCTTCCACTCTCCATCCACTACCACGGTATCAAATACATAAGGCAATCCGTTTTTATAGAATTTGCTCATGGACTGCATCTCCGCAAGGTTGTAGGTGATGCCAGGGTCGGCTGCAATATTCTGGATGATCAGTTTTCCTTCGGCCAACAATTGCTCGGTGGCCCCGATGGTGGTCAGGCCGGAGAGCGAACCAGCTGGCGTGAGTTCGATCTTTACCTTGTTGGAAGTGACGTTGGATTGGCTAAGACCGTAAGTACTCGATGCGGAAATACCAGCACCAGACATCACCAAGTTGCCATTGGTGGCTAGGTTCGCCCCAAAAAAGGTGGGATTATAGGAAAATTGCAGCCCTGATCGGTACAGGCTTTTGCTGCCAACCAAAGAATTGACATACACCTTAAAGGTAATTACGTTTCCGCTAAGATTTATGTCCGTAAAGTGATATCGTACTCCGCTTTTTATAGCAGAGGCGGTGGCAGGGTTGACGAGTGTTTGGGCCTCTCCGGTTTTTCGGGCAATGTATTGGTATAGATCGGCCTCAATATCCGTATAGGTATGAAACGGCTCGTAGGCTATCCAAGCCTTGGCCTCGTTGTGGGTGAAGGCAAGGAAGCCTTGCACCCCTGCATACACATCGAAAGACGGCGGAAAGTGGTCATCGGCAATGAACGGCACACGGCTCGGTTCAAGACAGAAAATTCCATAGTCGCTTTTGTCAAGGGTAAGCAGGTGCGTCCACGTTTGACTTTTGCCGTCTATTTCTCCACCCCAAGTGGTGATAGTCAGGAACTTTTCGCGGTAATCTCCTTTCAAAATGCTGGCCAACTCAATTTTGTTGGCCGTATAGATGTCGCCATTGTCAGCGCGATAGCACTGGGATTCGATCACCTTGCCTTCGACGATCAAGGTGGATTTCTCGATCTTTTCGTCGAGCGAGACTTCGTACAGTTGCCCAAAAGCGGAGGTTTGGGCGAAAAGGAGGCTCCATAGAGCCAGAATGAGGGTTGGAATAGCGTTTTTCATACCGTTATGCGATGTTTATGGTGAGAAATATAGTGGCGTATTATTTATTCTCTTCTTCTTGCGCTTAACGTGGGCATGGCTGCCAAACCGCCGCGTTTAGCGGGCGGTTGACAGCCATGCAGTGTTGGCAGCATTACATATATTCAGTGAGGTTTAGTCAGGCATTATTAGTAGCGATTTAATATTCAGGCGAAGGAGAAGTAAATACCCCACTAACTACACCCTGTGTAAAATCAAAATATAATGCCACCCTTCCGTAAATCTCTCTATCAAGGCAAGTAGAATCCATGCAATAAACATATAGGTCTCTTTTGGGAGAAGAATATGTTTTTGTCGGTTGCCCAAACAATTTAACAATCTGTTTTTTGGGTAATTTCATCAAACAGTCTTCTTTGAAATACTTCTTATAATTTTCTCTTTCCCATCCGTCTGGATAGACGAGACCCCTGAAATAATATATTCCTTTGTCATCTTGTCGCCAGTTGGTTCGGATCATTTTGTGATAAGTTCTGCATTCCCCAACTTTCCAATGCTTGTGTGTGCATGATGCTGTCAACAGCATCATGCACACAAAAAATAGTGCCTTCATGTCGCATCAATTTTTGATCAACTTGAAAGAACTGATTTTGCTGTCGGCTCTGATTACCAAGAAGTAGATTCCAGCGGCTATGCTGTTGTCCAGATCAAGCTCATACAACTCTGCCCCTTTTTCCATCTTGTCCGTCTTGATTACCTGCCCTAACTGGTTGAAGACAGTCAGCACTTTTGCTGATAGCCCTTCCGAAACAACTGTAATCGTTAGGTCAAAGGGATTGGGGTAAACAGCAATATATTCACTGATGATAGAACCTTCTTTGGTAGAAGTTGCCAAGCAGCCCACTCCTTTTTGTATAGCGGTGGCACAGCCAGGCACCAAGGCTAGTTTGACGATACTACTATCGAGTACATTGATACCCCCGTCCTTATCCGCCATGGAGATAATTTTTCGATGCTGGCCGGGAGGCAGGTAGGGGTACATTATTTTGCTATCTGGCAGCGCGTGGCGGAGCAAATGGGCATGGCCAAGCTCGTGCGCCACTACCGAATAAAAGTCCATTTGGGTCGCGCTCGGCAACGCACTGGCGTTGAAGTTATACCCGCCCGCAGCATTGACGGGTGGCCCCGTGACATCTCTTCTTATCACAATGTCCACCTCACGCATGAATCTCACGGGTGCTGTACAAGGCTCTACCCTTATTCCTGTATGTTGTGTATAAGCTGTCGAATTGGCATTCTCACCAAAAAAGAGGGATGACGGGGCAAGAAATATCAAGTTGGTGCTATCGTTGTCCGCAAAGGATTTCTTGGGAGAGACAGGACCTAAGTCCCACTGTACGCCTGTTTTGCTACTCCAATCGCATATAGCGGTCACAACACTAGCCCTTGCTAGATTATTAAATTCAATCAACGAGTCTAGCCTGAATGTAAGAATGCCATCAACCGCGCCGTCAGAATCAATGTTTTCTCCGAAATAAGTCCTATAATTGGTTGTGTTGGGCCTGTGGTTGTGGACAGCATATCTTATCTCCAATGGGCCAGGGCTGGGTACGGGTACTCCGCCAGATACAGTGGGCAGCCTGACCTCAAATATTCCAGACCCTGCTGGCCTATTGGGAGCACCCAATGGTGCCGTGCCGTTGGAGGGGACGCGGACAATTATTGAATCATTTGTCCATTTCAAGATATCTTCTTGATATGTTAACATAACAGATAAACCTGCTGTGTTGGCGTCCCTAAAAACGACATCGCCTTTGGCGGTTCCAAAGTCTGTACCTTTTATCCGCAACAGGAATCCTGTGCCAGCAGTGGCCACAGTATCATAAGTTTGGATGCTTGGTATGAGTTTTTCGATGCCTTTCGCAACAGTGACCTTCTCGAATGCTACGCAGCCCCGTCGCGGGTCATAGTAAAAAACGTTGCCGTTCATGGAGAACTCTTCCATACTCAAACTGCCGATGGCCCCGATGTTGGCTATGTCCACCACCACGTGGCAAATTTTTTCAAACTCCGTACCAAGTGTGTACATTTGGTTGGGCCTCCGGCAATTGATGGTGGAAGATATATTCACGGTCTGTTCGTTAACATCGGTTACCCCAAGCGTATAGCTAAAACCTTGGATCACATCGCCTTTTGTAACCGCCATGTTTCCGTTGGCCACCACGTTTTGCCCAAATATATTAGCACTGTACTTGATGAAAATGCTGCCGCCCGCAAATTGCACCGGAGATAGGGAAGACTTTGCGAAAATATCGAACTCAATGCTGGCAATCCCCACCATGCTCAGATTGGCAAAATCAAATTCTATCTCTGCGCCTTCCAGCAAGTTTTCTGCCCCCCCGGTCGTGGTGGTGGTCGGCTGTTGCTCCACGAAGCCAATTTGCGGATATACCTGTGTTTTGAGGTTATGGTAGGTTGCATCAAGGTCAGAAGCGATTGTTTGGGTCTTTGTCTTTATATATGGCAAAAAACCGCCCGAACCGTTCAGCATCAAATGATTCTCGTTGTCCAAAGGCTCTACTTGGAAGGATCGGCATAAAAACAGTCCTTCTTGCCCAACCTCAAAACTGATGCCGTGACTGAGTTCCTGGAAAACGTCGCCAACTTCCCCTCCCTGAGTTACCAACTCGAAAATGCTGTTCCCCTCTCCTTTGAGGTAGCGGGACACCTCGATGTAGTTTCTGGTAAAAATTTGGCTGTGGCGTTCGTTCCAAAAACCTTCTTTGTCTTTTACCTTGCCTTCAAAGATTACTTCGGATGTCGCGGCCCTTTGTGCCAGAGAAGGAAAGTTGTTTTGGGCATTGGCACAAAATAACGTTGAGAAAATTAGTGCGGCAATTGTCAGAATCTGTTGCATATGATAATTATTTTAATGAAGGTATTATTGTTTGTTGTGTTTTTTTGCTGCTAACGTGGGCATGGACGACGTGGCCGCGCTTAGTCGGCTATGTACGGCCATGCATTGTTAGCACCATTATTATTTATTTGATGCCGCGAGCAGTCACGCTAAGTTATTGATTCTGGGTCAGCTAAATAATAGAGTTGTTGCGGTGGTTTCATAGAGATTATACGACGTTTTTTTGTCCCCGACTTGTCGGGGTAGGCTATTCAGCGCCGTAGGCATGGAATCCGAGGTCGGAGGCCGAGTAGGAAAGTGCAAAATTTCGGGCTTCGCCCTCGGATTCCACGCTGTCGCTCTGAATGACACAACATAAGTGGTTGATTATCATCACCGTAACAAATCTAATAATCCAACTTGCTAGTTCGATAAAAATCGCCACACGCGCTACTTTCTGTCAGAAGTCGCTGATCTGTAAGGTGTGATGATCCTGATCGCCCTTCGGTGCCGCCAAGTGGGAAGAACGACCTGCCGGGCGGATGCCCTGAACCAAGGCCCGCCATACTTACCCACCGTCCGGGTATGAAATCTCTGCTCCGCGTCTGAAATGTGTCGTCGCAATCGGCTGATTTTTAATGCGTTATGATGACAATCGCCCTTTGGTCGCCGCCAAGTGGGAAGAACGACCTGCCGGGCGGATGCCCTGAACCAATGCCCGCCATTCTTACCCACCGTCCGTGGATGAAATCTCTGCTCCGCGTCTGAGATTTGGCATCGCAATCGGCTGATATTTAAGCCTGAAAACCGACCTGGCGGACGGCTGCCCGGAACTGATCATCGTAAATAGTATCGATATAATCCGTTGAAAACCAATGATGTGTGTTCGTCGTCGCACTCGGTCCCCTCCTTCTCATTGGTGCTAACGGTTGGATGTGCGAACGTGCCGACGTTTAGGAGGCATTTTCGCACATCCGTTGTTAGCATCGTTTATTTATTAGAACGTTGGACACTCAGCCTTTTTGT
>Ga0335397_10009289_pt1 | contig 12284 bp, 12 predicted proteins | sample MAT04_FD_205740 | JGI IMG/M metagenome (GOLD analysis project Ga0335397, IMG submission 205740) | Freshwater microbial communities from Lake Fryxell liftoff mats and glacier meltwater in Antarctica - MAT-04 (spades assembly) (version 2) ...
CGCGGACGAGCTGCGGCTCGGAGGAAGGAACGACATGTCCATCAAGCGACTGAACCATGCGGTGCTGTACGTGACCGATGCAAAGGCCTCAGCAGCGTTCTATACCGAGGTGCTGGGGTTCGAAGTGACCGCCTCGATGGGCGACCAGGCGTTCTTCCTCCGGGCCGACGGCTCGGACAACGACCACGATCTGGGCCTGTTCACGGTCGGCCCGCGCAAGGCGGCGCCCCATTCGGTGGGCCTGTACCACCTCGCGTGGCAGGTGCACACGCTCGAGGAGCTGGCAGCCATGCGTGAGCGACTACTGGCCGCTGATTCGCTCGTGGGCGACAGTGATCATGGCGTGAGCAAGAGCCTGTACGCCCGTGACCCCGACGGCATCGAGTTCGAGATCATGTGGGCCGTGCCCAAGGCCGACTGGCCCAGCGCAGTGGGCACCTCGCACCTGGATCTCGACGAGGCACTGGCCCGCTGGCCGGGCCTCGACACTGCCGATCAGTGAGGCCTCAGCCCAGCAGCGCCGCGAATGCGTCGGCCAGCTGGGCGTGCTGGAACGTGTAACCGGACTGCTGCAACACGGCAGGGTGCACGTTCTGGCCGGTGAACAGCAGTGCATCGGCCAGTTCGCCGCCCAGCAGCAGCTTGGGACCGAACGCCGGCACCGGCAGCAATGACGGCCGGTGCAGCGCCGTGCCTAGTGCCTTGGCGAACGCCGCGTTGGTCACCGGGTTGGGGGCGGTCAGGTTCACCGGGCCGTGCACGTCGGCGGTGAGCAGGTGCTTGATCGCGCCAACTTCGTCGTCGAGCGAGATCCAGCTCTGCCACTGCTTGCCGTTCCCGAAACGGCCACCGACGAACAACTTGAACAGCGGCAGCATCTTCTTCAACGCGCCACCCTTAGGAGTGAGCACGATGCCGGTGCGCAGGTTGACGACGCGGGTGCCGGCCGCCGCCGCGGGCGCGGCGGACGCTTCCCACTGCACGCAAACGTCGGCGAGGAAGCCACTGCCGGGCGGTGAGGTCTCGTCGAGGCGACGGCCGTCACTGGCGCCGTAAATGCCGATGGCGGAACCGCTGAGCAGCACCGGCGGCCGGTTGCTGCTGGCGGCAATGGTCTCGGAAAGCAACGTGGTGGACTTCACCCGGCTGTCGAGGATCTCGCGCTTGTACTCATCCGTCCAGCGCTTGTCGCCGATCCCGGCGCCTGCGAGGTGCACGACCGCGTCGGCGCCGTCGAGCGCATCGGCCGCCAGCACGCCTTTGGCCGGGTCCCATTGCACCTCGCCCGCGCCGGCGGGTCGGCGTACCAGCTTGATGACTTCGTGGCCGTCGGTGAGCAGTTCCTTCGATAGGGCCGAACCGATGAGGCCGCTGGCCCCGGAGATGATTACGCGCATACGGTCAGGGTACGTGCCGGGTGCAAGCCTGTCGTGCCGAGTGGAGGTTGGGGTGTGTGACGTCAGTCCCTGCGCGCCAGCTCATGGGAGCAGGACCCAACCCTCTTCGGCGACGACCAGCGCCGCGGTGGCCGGATCGAGGGCGGGCGCGAACGCTGCGCTGAGTGCGTCGGTGCCGGCAGACGCGAAGTGCTCGGCGAGTGCCACTATCTGGCGGGCGTCCTTGATGCAGTGATCGACACTGTCGATGGCGGTGGCCTCGAGCGTGCCCGGCCACACTTCGGCGATCACGATCGAGTCGCCGGCCGGCCACGGGTTGGCAACCAGGCCGGTCTCGAACGGCCAGATGCGTGTGCGCTCGGCGAGGTCTGGGGCGTGGCGCAGGCGGTGCAGCACGGGGATGCCCATCAGCGACTGGCTGCCGACGGCACCGGCACCGAGTAACTGCCATATCGAGAACGGGCGGCGACCGGTGCTGTGCAGGTGCAACTCGCTGTGCCGGAACTGGGCCAGTGTGAAGGTGCGCGGCTTGGTAGCGGTCAGCGTGTTGGTGGCCCTCGCCTTGGGCACACCCCACAGGTGGTTGGTGCCGAGGCGGTCGTTCAGGTCGGCGGCGACAGTCCACCGATTGTTGCGGTTTTGGTGGTCGTCGGTGATCGAATCGGCAAGGTGCTGCCAGGTGGCCTGCCACGGTACGCCGGTCAAACCTGCCAGTTGGGCGAACCCTGCCGGGTACCCGAACGCGAAGTCGAAGCCGAGCAGCACGCGCCGCCCGGCCAACAGCTGCAGCCGCTCGTGCAGATGTGTGGCCGCCTCGGCGCGGGTGCGATGGTTGGCCGGCGGCGTCGGCGTCGGCGTTGCGGCCGCGGTGTCGAGTTCGTAGGACCAGATGCTGTCAGCTCTCAGCTTGGGCGTCGCCTGGGCGCTCCAGTCGACCATGATCACGACGTCGAACAACTTGGTTGCCGATCAGGTTGTGAAGGCTTGGCTGGGCAGGTCGTCGAGCCGTTGCTCGATGGCGTCGCAGATCACCGCGGCCACATGCGCGGGGGAGAGGCCGGCAGGCATCCGTGGCGCGCTGCCTTCCAGCGGGCGGTCGGCCAGGCCGGTCTCGGTGTGTGGTGGTCGCGCGTCGAGCACCGTGATCTTGCGCCGGCGAGCTTCACGCGACAGTGCCTGGTCGAACGCCCTGACGGCGGCCTTCGAGGCGCCGTACGCGGCCATGCCGGGCAGGTTCTGCTCGGCGATGACACCGGAGATGTTGACGATGGTGCCGCCCTCGGCCATCACCGGTAACGCTGCCCTGGCCAGCATGATCGGCAGGAACGTGTTGGTGAGGAACAATTCCTCCATCGTGTCGATGGACAGTGCGTCCACGTTGCCGAAGGCCACAACACCTACTGCGTTGATCACGATGTCGAGCCGGCCGGCGTGAGCGACGGCTGCTGCGACGGCGGCTGCGCACGCCTCCGGCGAGCGCAGGTCGAGGGAGAGCCTGGCGCCCGGCACGTCCAGCGCATCCAGTCGCGTGGTGTCGCGGCCAACCAGGGTGAGCATCGCGCCACGGCGCGTCATCTCACGAGCCAGGGCACCGCCGAGGCCACCGGTAGCGCCCGCGATCAGTACCGACTTCATGAAAGGTTCGTCGATCGTCATCACCGAGCAACGTATCCCCGTCGCCCCGGAAGTCGTCTCCTGTCAGTGGTTCACGCTAGTACGCCCGCGGCGTACCATCGGTCGCATGTGCCGCAACATCACCACACTCCGCGGGCTGGAACCAGTCGCAACGCCCGTAGAGATCGAGGCCGCTGCGCGTCAGTACGTGCGCAAGATCAGTGGTGTGCAGCAGACATCCCCTGCCACTGAGGCGGCGTTCGAAGCAGCGGTGGCCGAGATCGCCCACATCACCGGCCACCTGTTGGCCGAACTGCCGCCGCGCAAGCAGCCGCCGCCCACACTGCCACCGCTTCGCCGGGTGAGGCCGAGCAGCTGAGCCGTTCGTGGGTTAGCCGATTGCGTCGGTGAGGATGTCGTCGAGCAGTGCGCCGTCGACCGCGCCGAAGAGTTGCTGAACCTCGCCCGACGCGCTGATGATGGCCAACGCCGGCTGCGACGGCACGCCGAAGCGGGCGAAAACTTCGCCGGGATCGTCACTCACCTGGGGGAACGACAGGTCGTACTTGTCGATGAAGCCCTGGAACGCATCGTCGTCACCGAACCAGGCAACGCCGACGAAATCGACCTTGCCGGCCCACCGCTTGCTGGCCTCCTCGACCGAGGAGGCTTCACGATTGCACACGCTTCAAGTGGGCGCCCAGAACCAGAGCGCGACCGTGCGCCCGGCGTACTGGGTGAAGTCGATCTCGCCGCCGCCCACCTTTGCGGCGCTGAACTGCAGCACCTCTGGCGCAGCGGCCGTGTTGCCGGACGACGTTGATCCATTCGCCGTGTTGTCGGGCAACGCGGTGCCGGCGGTCGTGTCGCTGCCAGCGGTCGTGTCGCTGCCGGCCGCTGTGCTGTTTGCAGCGGACGTGGCAAACGTGGCTGAGCCGTCGTCGCCACAGGCTGCGAGCAGCAGCCCGAGTGCTGCAACGGTGAGCAGAGTTCTACGCATCTGCTGCAACATAGCCCCCTAGCCTGAGCGCTTCCATGCGGACCCGCACTTTGCTCCTTCTCGCCGTCAGCTGTGGGCTGGCCATCCTTCTCGCCGGAGGCATCCAGCTCTGGCGCCTGGCCAACCAGGAACCCCCGGCCCCGCCGCTCACCATCGGCCAGGTCGGCACTGCCGGCGACGCGGCCGTCACTGTCAAAAGCGCGGTCGAAAGCGGCGCGACGTTCGTCGTCGTGGTCGAGCTCTCCGGCGTCGACGACCCTGATGGCCTCGACGGCTTCACGCTCGTCGGTGTCGACCTGGCGGTGAAGCTGCCCGCCAGCGCCGCGGCGGTGGATGGCGCCTGCACCGGGTTCACGGTCGCGCCGGTCGAGTGCGCGCTTGTGTTCCCCAACACCGATTTCCCCACCGCCGATCGCCAGTTGCTGTTCGAACGGGCCGAGGATCGCGTGCGCTGGAGACTGGTGTAATCACCACCACTCGCGGCGAGGCCAGTGCAGACCCGGTACCGTTGCTTGCGCTGCCCGCCGACTGCGGGCGCACCCTTCTGACCAGAACGGAGCCAGGAACCGATGGAGCAGCAGCAGTTCGACCTCGTGGTCATTGGTGGCGGCCCCGGCGGCTATGGCGCTGCGCTGTACGCCACGTCGGCCGGATTGAACGTGGCCGTCGTCGAGAAGGGTGCCCTGGGTGGTACCTGCCTCAACCGTGGCTGCATCCCGGCGAAGGCGCTCCTCGAGACGGCTGCGGTCAACCGGCACGTCCAGCACGCCGCCGAGTTCGGCATCGACAGCAGCGTTCCGTCGGTCAACTTCGCGGTCGCTCAGGCCCGTAAGCAGAAGATCGTCGATGGCATCGTCAAGGGCCTCGGCACCTTCATGAAGTCGAAGAAGATCACCATCCTCGATGGCGTGGGTTCACTGGGCGCCGGTCGCACCATTTCCGTCGCCCACCCCGACGGTTCCACCAGCACCGTCTCCGGCACCAACGTGCTGCTCGCGTCAGGCAGCGTGCCACGCACCATTCCCGGCTTCGAGCCCGCCGGCCCCGTGATGACGAGCGACGAAGTGCTCATGCTCGATTTCGTGCCTGCACGTGTCGCGGTCATCGGCGGCGGAGCCATCGGTTGCGAGTTCGCCAGCACGTTCGCCGACGTCGGCTCGCAGGTCACCATTCTCGAGGGCCTACCCAAGATCCTGCCCGGCCTCGACACCGACGTCGCCAATGTGGTGGTTCGCAGCTTCAAGAAAAAGGGCATCGACATCAAGACCGCGGTCAAGGTGCTCGGCCACACTCCCAATGGCAGCGGCGGTACCACCGTGCACTACGGCGATGGCGAGAACCTGGAAGTCGACGTCGTTGTCGTCAGCGTCGGCCGTCGGCCCTTCGCCGACCAGCTCGGCCTGCACGGCACCGCAGTGAAGGTCACCGACCGCGGCTTCGTCGAGGTCGACCCGTACTGCCGTACCGCCGAGCCCGGCGTCTACGCCATCGGCGACCTGATCAACACGCCGGCGCTTGCCCACGTCGGCTACGCGGAGGCCATCCTGGTCACCAAGCACATCCTCGGCGAGGCCCCCAACCCAATCCGTTACGACCGTGTTCCCTGGGCCATCTACTGCCATCCCGAGGTTGCCTTCTCCGGGCCCAGCGAGGAAGCAGCCCGGGAAGCCGGGCTCGATGTGGTCGTCGCCAAGCACCAGTTCCGCTCCAACAGCCGTGCCCAGATCCTGGGCGAGCTCGATGGGCTGGTCAAGATCATCGCCAAAAAGAATGCCGACGGCACCGCCGGCCAGATCCTCGGCGTGCACATGGTGGGCCCGTGGGTCACCGAGCAGCTCAGTGGCGGCTACCTTGCCGTCAATTGGGAAGCCACGGTGGCCGAGACCGCCGAGTTCATCCAGCCGCACCCCAGTCTCTCCGAGTTGTTTGGCGAGACCGTTCTCTCGCTCACAGGCCGCAGCCTGAACGCCTGACCGCTACACCCCGATCTCTGTACTAGAGGAGCACTCCACATGGCCGACGTCACCCTCCCGCAACTGGGCGAGACCGTCACCGAAGGCACGATCACGCGCTGGTTCAAGAAGGTGGGCGACACCATCGCTGCCGACGAACCGCTCTTCGAGGTCAGCACCGACAAGGTCGACACCGAGGTGCCGTCGCCGGTCGCCGGCGTCGTCCTCGAGATCCGTGCTGCCGAAGGTGACACCGTGCCGGTCGGTGCAGTAATCGCTGTCGTCGGCGATGCAGCAGGTGCCGCGGCACCCGCCCCGGCCGCCGCGGCGCCAGAGCCGGCTACAGAAGCGCCCGAGCCCGAGCGTGCGCCTGCGCCAGCCGCAGCGGCCCCCGAGCCTGCGCCTGCGCTAGTCGCAGCGGCCCCCGAGCCTGCGCCTGTCGCAGCGACCCCGGCCCCAGCCCCGGTCGCCGCTGCGCCTGCCGAGATGGAAGCACTCGGCAGCGACAACCGGCTGCTCTCGCCGGTTGTGCGTCGCCTCGTCGCCGAGCACGGCATCAACCCCGACGAGCTCACCGGCACCGGCCCTGGCGGCCGTATCACGCGCGACGACGTGCTTGATCACATTGACCGCGCGCACCTCGCCTCGGCCGCTCCCGTGGCCGCAGCGCCGGACGCACCAGCGCCGGCGCCGGCACCAGCACCAATGGCTGCCGCCGCCCCCGCGGCCGCCCCCGCCCCGGCTCCGGTGGCCTCCGCCGCCCCGGTCGTCTCGGGCGAACGCGACACCAGCGTTGCGCTCAGCAAGATCCGCAAGCTCACCGGCAGCCATATGGTGATGAGCAAGAGCGTCAGCCCGCACGCGTTCAGTGTGGTCGAGGTCGACTTCGCCAACGTCGACGCGACACGCAGCAAGGTCAAGGGTGAGTGGAAGGCCGGCGAGGGCTTTGGGCTCACCTACCTGCCGTTCATCACCCGGGCGGTGGTCGACGCGCTGGCCGAGTTCCCATACCTCAATGCAAGCGTCGGTGAGAACGAACTGGTCGTGCACAACTACATCGATGTCGGCATCGCGGTCGACCTCGAGTTCCAGGGCCTCCTGGTGCCGGTGGTGCGTTCCGCCGACACGAAGCGCATCCGGGCCATCGCCCGTGAGATCAACGATCTGGCCAATCGTGCCAAGACCCGCAAGCTCAGCCCCGATGAGATCAGCGGCGGCACATTCACCATCACCAACAACGGCTCGGCGGGCAGCGTGCTCACCATGGCCATCATCAACCAGCCGCAGGTGGCCATTCTCTCCACCGACGCGATCGTGCGCAAGCCGGTCGTCGCCACGCTGGCCGATGGTGGCGAGGCCATTGTTATCCACCCGGTCGGCAACCTGGCCATGACCTGGGACCACCGTGCGTTCGACGGTGCGTACGCGGCAGGCTTCCTGGTGAAGGTGAAGCAGCTGCTGGAGACCCGCGACTGGTCGCAGGAACTCTGAGCGACGGCCGGTGACTGAAATGACCCTGCACGTGCGCTGGCTCGGCAGGGTGCCATATCGCGAGGCGCTTGCGCTGCAGCATTCGATGTTCCGCCACGGCGTCAGCCAACACCTACTGCTGCTCGAGCACCCGCACGTCTTCACTCACGGTCCGCGGGCCGACCTTGCCGCGAACGTGATGGTCGACCCTCAGGCGGTGGGTGCCGAACTGGTCTCGGTGAAGCGTGGCGGTGATGTCACCTATCACGGCCCTGGCCAGCTCGTCGGCTATCCCATCGTCAACGTGCCCAACTCGTTGGGCGCCGGCGACCACGTCCGCGCGATCCAGGAACTGGTTGTCGGCACGCTGCAGGAACTGGGCGTCGCCGATGTCGGATGCCTCGACGAGTACCCCGGGGTCTGGGTCGGCGTCAGCGGCGCCGACCCGCGCAAGATCTGTGCCATCGGGGTGCGGTTGGCGCACGGGCGTACCATGCACGGTTTCGCGCTCAACGTGCACACCGACATGGCATACCTGCGCGACTACATCGTGCCGTGCGGTATCGCCGACAAGCCGGTCACCTCACTCGCCGAGGAAGGCATCGTCACCGATCTGGCCACCGTGGCGGGCATCATCGCCCGGCGCGCCGCCGACCTGTGGGGCGACGGCAGCATCGAGCGCCAAGACGTCGCGTGGAAGTCACGCCCCGACGACCTGTCGCCGTTCTCGCGGGGTGAGGGCCCCGGTGCGGCCGTGCGCCAGGCGGCCGACCACGGCGTGCCCGCGCCGGTGGCAGCCGGTGTGCGTACTGCCGCCCGGCTGGAACAGGCGGGTGTCACTGCCGGGCTGGCCATCGCCACCCGCAAGCCCGACTGGCTGCGTCCGAAGGTTTCCATCGGTACCGAGGTGTTGGCGTTGAAGAAGACCGTGCGCGAGCACGGGCTGGTGACGGTCTGCGAGGAGGCCGGCTGCCCGAACCTCAGCGACTGCTGGGCAGATGGCACGGCCACGTTCATGGTGCTCGGCGAGCGTTGCACCCGCGCCTGCGGCTTCTGCCTGGTGGATACTCAGAAGCCACTTGCGCCGGCAGCCGACGAGCCGCAACGCGTCGCGGCAGCAATCCACAAGATGGGCCTTGCCCATGCGGTGCTCACCATGGTGGCCCGCGACGACCTGCCCGACGGTGGCTTCGCCCACGTCGCCGAATGCGTTGCGGCAATCCGCGCGGCGCGGCCGGGCACCACCATCGAGGCGCTCGTCAGCGATGCCAAGGGCGATGATGCCTCGCTGGCGTTGCTGCTCACCGACAGCCCCGGCCGCCCCGACGTGTTCAATCACAACGTCGAGACCGTCGCCCGCCTGCAACGGGCGGTGCGCCCCAGCGCTGGGTACGCCCGCAGCCTTGCCGTGCTGTCGCGGGCGAAGGCCGCCGGCGTCACCATCAAGACCGGTTTCATGCTCGGCATGGGCGAGACCGACGACGAGGTCGCCGGGCTGCTGCACGATCTAGCGGCCATCGGCACCGACATCGTCACCATCGGTCAGTACCTGCGGCCCACCACCAACCACCTGCCCGTCGCGCGTTGGGCCGAACCCGGCGAGTTCGACCGTTGGAAGCAGTTCGGCGAATCGCTCGGCATCGGTCATGTCGAGGCCAGCCCGCTCACCCGCAGCAGTTACCACGCCAAGCAGGCCGCCGACGCGGTTCTGGCGCTCCCACCCGCAACGCTGTCCTTCGTCTGAGGTTCCGGGTGGCGGCAGGTGTAGGCGCCGTCGCTGTCCTTCAGCGAGTGGCGGGGAAGGCGACGACCGGCGTGGCGACGTGCACGGTCAGTCGCGTGCCGCGGGCCGGCAACCGGCCGGCGGGCAGCCGGCAGGTCAACGTCTCGCCGCCGGGCAGGGCGATGCGCACGGTGCCGTCGTGCCCGAAGTAGGAGCGGCCGACCACCACGCCCTCGACCTGCGTCTGGTCCGGTGCGCCGGTGCTACCGACCGATGACACCACGAACTGTTCGGGCCGGATGACGACATCGACGGTGCCGTTGGTGGGCGACCCGGTGGTCAGTTCCACCGGGCCGAGCGCGCACTGGGCGACGCCATCGGTGGCCAGCGCCGGAAGGACCACCACTTCGCCGACGAAGGTGGCTACGTCGAGGCTGGCCGGCCGGGCGTAGACCTGGTTGGGCTCACCGCACTGTGCCACGCGGCCGCCGAGCAACACCGCCACCTGATCCGAGACCGACAACGCCTCCTGCTGATCGTGGGTGACGAGCACTGCGGTTGCCCCGGCGAGGCGGAGCACGTCGAAGACCTCGTCGCGCACCTGTGCGCGCATCGCGGCGTCGAGCGACGAGAACGGCTCGTCGAGCAGCACCAGCGCCGGTCCAGGAGCCAGCGCGCGGGCGAGTGCGGCGCGTTGCTGCTGGCCGCCCGACAGTTCGTGTGCCCGACGGTGGCCCATCCCGGCGAGACCAACGAGGGCCAGCATCTCCTCGACGCGGCCGCTCTTGCGTGCGGCGCGGTCGAGGCCGTACCCGATGTTGCCGGCAAGATCGAGGTGCGGGAACAACGCCCCCTCCTGCGGCACGACGCCTACCCGGCGGCGCTCCGGAGGGGTGGACCGGCCGTTGCCTACCATCGTTTGGCCGGCGATCTCGATGGTGCCCTCGTCCGGTTCCTCGAACCCGGCGATCAGCCGCAGCAGTGTTGTCTTGCCGCAGCCCGATGGCCCCAGCACCGTGGTGATCGAACCTGCTGGCACCACCAGATCGACGCCGTGCAGCACCGGCTGGTTGCCGAACGCCTTGTGCACGCCGGTGACCCGCAGCATCACTGTGTTGCCGTTCAGGCAGTCGTTCAGGTAGTCGTTCAGGCCGTCGTTCAGTTCGTCGTTCAGGCAGTCGTTCAGGTCGCCGCTCATGTTGCCGTCACCTCCGTCCGCTCCGTCCGGCGGTCACGGTAGGGCGCGCTCAGGAGCGCGGTGGGGATCGCTGCGAACAACACCAGTGCGATGGCGTACGGCCCGGCGTTGGCGTAGTCCGAAACCGCGGTGTAACGCCACAGTCGGGTTGCCAGCGTTTCGGTGCCCGTGGGGTGCAACACCAGCGTCACGGGCAGTTCCTTCATCGTGGCCAGCAGCACCAGTGCAGCCCCGGCGCTGATGCCGGGCGCTGCCAGCGGCGCGGTCACCCGTCGCAGCACCGTGCGCGGGCGGTCGCCCAGCGAGCGAGCCACTTCCTCCAGCCGTGCGGGCGATTGTTCCACCGAGGAGCGCACTGCCCCGACGGCGAGCGGCAGGAATAGCACCACATAACCCAGGACGAGCAACGGTGGTTCCAGGTAGATCGGTCGCAGCACGCGGACCCCTACGTAAACGAGCGAGATCGCCACCACGATGCCGGGCAGCCCATGCCCGATGTAGGTGGTGCGTTCCAGTACACGTGCGAACGGGCTGCTGGAGCGGGCCGCGAGCACCCCTACCTGGAAGGCCAGCAGCATCGTTGCCACGGCGGCGGCTGCGGCGAGCAGCAGTGTGTGCCCCAACGCCGACACGACCTCACCGAAGTCGATGTCGGTGGACGTGTACGACGTCAGCCAGACGACGATGCGCCACAACGGGAACACGAGCGCAGGGCCGAGCACACCCGCAGCGAATAGGTAGGCCAGGGGAGTGGCCCGGCCGAGCGGCACCGGGTTGTGCGCCCGGGGGCTGCCGCTACCCACACGGGCGGTGGCCCTGCCGCGCACTCGGGCCTCTGCGGCCACCAGCACCAGCGCGAGCAAGACGAGCACGGTGGCCAGGATGGCTGCTCGCGACGGGTTGAAGCCGGCACGGTACGCGCCGTAGATCACCCAGGTGAACACCTCGTACCGCATCGCCGCGACCGCGCCGAAGTCGCTGAGCACGTACAGCGCGACCAGTAGGGCGCCGGCCGCAATGGACGTGCGGATCTGCGGCAGCGTCAGCCGGAGGGCGACCGACATGCGCGACCGGCCAAGCGAGCGCGCGACATCCTCGTGGGCTGGGTCCAGACGTGACAGCGCAGCGATGGCGGGCAGCATCACGTACGGGTACGAGACCATCGTCAACACAAGTGCAGCGCCGGTGAACCCGGCCAGGCCTGGCCGCCAGGAGATCCAGGCGAACGCCGCGAGGTACGACGGGATCGCGAGGGGCAACGTGAATGCCACCTGCAACGCTCGTCGTCCGCGAAGATCACTGTGCACCACCAGCCACGCGGCGATCAGGCCGATCATGACGCTGCCCAGGGTGACGGCCGCCGTCAACCCCAGGCTGCGCGCGACCAGGTCCAGTGTGCGCCGTCGCCACAGTTCGTCGACGACTTCCGCCCACCCCTGTTCGAGGGAGCGATCGAGGAGGTACCAGATGGGCGCGACCGCGATCAACGCGGCCGCGACGGCAGGGATCACCAGGATCAGTGGTGGCCTGCTCCGGCTCACAGCGTCAGCAGCCCTACGGCTTCGAGGAGTTCCTGGGTCTCGGCCAATGTGGCCAGATCGGAAAGGTCGAGCGCCGGTGGCTGCAGTTCGGCGAGCGTGGGCAGGCCTTCGGCCAGGGCGATGCCGTCGCGCAGCGGGTATTCGGACGTGGTCTCGGCGAAGTACCGCTGGCCGGCCTCGGACAGGAGGAACTCGATCAGCGCTTGCGCTGCGGCCTGGTTGTTGCTGCTCTTGAGCACACCGACGCCGGCCACGTTGACCAGGCCACCCGGATCGCCGGCAGCAAGGAACTGGTTGACGGCCACCACGGCATCGGCGCCCTCGGCGGCGATCTTCTCGTAGATGTAATAGTGGTTGACCAGGCCGATGGAGACCTCGCCGCCGTTCAC
>Ga0335397_10009292_pt1 | contig 12282 bp, 6 predicted proteins | sample MAT04_FD_205740 | JGI IMG/M metagenome (GOLD analysis project Ga0335397, IMG submission 205740) | Freshwater microbial communities from Lake Fryxell liftoff mats and glacier meltwater in Antarctica - MAT-04 (spades assembly) (version 2) ...
CGTCCTTGTAGTACGCCCACAGCACGCCATAGCGGCGGCAGATCGAGCAATTGCAGTCCGTGACACGCTCAGGCTCGCGAGGAACTAGAACTTTGATTGCGCCACAGTGGCAGGTTGCGGTGAGCATTTTTAGGGCTGTTCTTTTGCGGCTTAACCACTAAGGTAAGCAGAAGCTTTACGATTCGAGGACGTATCTTTGACGACCGAAGCGGATTGAGTGTGAACGATTTTCATTTTGTGAATTGCTACATCAAGCTCGTCACCAGCATTCTTCGAAAAAACACTGCACTCGGGAAAACCTGACACCGTCCGCAGGGACACGACATAGAACCCTGTTCCGTTTGCTCGACCAACGAGGTGCTCGTTCATTAGGTCAACGATCTTTATTTGCCAGTCGGTTACCCTCTTATAGTCTGATTCTGCCAATGGTTCGGATGCTTCAAGTGATCGAATGGTGCCGCGATGAAGCACTTCACCGCATTCAGAGTACAGCGACCTAAATCCCACAAGCGTTAGTGCATTTGGTTTCGCATTTGCTTGAATTTTCCACCCGCTTGAAGTCTCCTCTCTGATGACGGATTGCGGAAATGAATGGGCATAACTGCCGTTAAGTAACCGCATGATCTTTTCCGCATGCCATTCCTTCTTCGTCGACTTTGTCTGTACCTGAGGGAGGTCCCCGTGTAACTGCAAGCAGCCAAGCGCTATTAGCTCGCAAATTCGACGAAATTGCAGGTACGCGTATTCACGCGCGTACGGTGGCGAAAGGTTCAGTTTGCCGTCGCAGGCTTGGGCGACTAAATCGATTCGAATGGCGAGTTCGTGCATTAGAGGAAGATAGCCTTCGACGGCTTCCTGAACCGAAAATTTATGCCCGCTCATGATGCTCCGATTTGACCGTGACTATTTATAGATCTGACTTCTGTTGGACAACAACTGTATTTCAACTTTGTCTACCTACGAACGGCAACATCCTGTTCAATTTTCGGTAAAGACGGTGGCATCTTGTGCACCCTACCCAAAATCATAAGGATCCACATCCACCGCCCAACGCACTTTCGGGCGATCGGCGGCCATTGCTTCGCGTAAGCGAGCCAGCGCGTCGGCGAGCGGGCGCACCTTCGGCGCAATCGCGGTCATGGTCCAGCGGGTGAAGTCGGCCTTGCGGGCGAGGGGCGCGGGCTGGGGCGCAAACACCTCGCCATCGCGCGTTGACAGGGCTTCCCTCAAAACACTGTGGGCGCGCGTAAAAAACTCAGCTACGGCCTCGGCGTCCTTCGCTTCGGCGCGCACCAGTGCCATGCGGCTGGCGGGCGGCAGGCCGAACATTTCGCGGTTGGCGAGTGTGCGGTCGGCGAACCCAGCGTAGTCGTTCGCGAGCAGCGCCTGAAACACGGCGTGATCGGGGAACTCGGTTTGCACCATGACTTCGCCGGGCAAGGCGTGGCGACCGGCGCGGCCTGCGACCTGCGTCAGGAGCGCAAACAAATCTTCCTGCGCGCGAAAATCGGTGGAGAACAGTGCGCGGTCGGAATCGATGACGCCGACCAGGGTGAGCGCGGGAAAGTCGTGGCCTTTGGCGAGCATCTGGGTGCCGACGACGATGTCGATTTCGCGCGCGAGAATGCGCTCGTACAGCTCGCGCCACGCGTGTTTGCCTGAGAGCGAATCGGTGTCGGCGCGGGCGATGCGGGCGTCGGGGAAGGCCTCGATCAGCGCGGCCTCCAGCTTTTGCGTGCCGACGCCAGCACCGACCAATTCCGGATGACCGCAGGCGGGGCATTTGCCCGGCACGCCGGATTGCGCGCCGCAGTGATGGCAGCGCAGTGATCGCGCAGTTTTGTGCGAACTTTGGTGCAAGGTCATCTTGGCGTCGCAGCGTTTGCACGGCGCGCTCCAGCCACAATGCGGGCAGTACAGCGCGGAGGCAAAGCCGCGACGATTAACCAGCACGAGGCTTTGCTCGCCGCGCTCAAGGCGCAGCTTGATGCCGTCAGCGAGCGCATGCGATAAGCCCCATTTCACCCGCTTGCCGCGTGAGGGTACGAGCCGCAATGCGGAGGGTGCTGCGGCGGTGGCGCGCTCGCTGAGCACGATGTGTTGATACACATCACTACGTGCGTGGCGCACGTTGCGCCACGTTTCCAGACTCGGCGTGGCGCTGGCGAGTACGACCGGAATGTTGGCCCGTTTGGCGCGCACGATGGCCACGTCGCGGGCGTGATATCGCGGCGATTCGTTTTGTTTGTACGAGCCGTCGTGCTCTTCGTCGATGACGATCAGGCCGAGATTGGCGGCGGGCGCGAACACGGCGAGTCGCGTGCCGATGATGAGCCGCGCCGCGCCGGAATGCACGCTGTGCCATGCGCGGTTGCGCTCGCCTGCGGCAAGCTTCGAATGCAGCACGGCGGTGGGTACGCCGGGTAGCGCTTTAAGCACGCGGTCGATGAGTTGCGGCGTCAGGTTGATCTCGGGCACGAGCAGCAAGACTTGTTCGCCTGCGTTGAGCACGGTGGCGACGAGATCAAGATAGACCTCGGTCTTGCCGCTGCCGGTTATGCCGTGCAGCAGCGAGACGGCGAAATGATCGACGGTTGCGCGCAAGGCGGTTGCGGCTGTGCGTTGCGGTTCGGTGAACTCGGGGAGTACGGGATGCACTTGAGTTGGTTGCGTCGCGTTCGGATACACCGGCTCGACAAAGCCTTGGGCGATCCACTCGTTCAACGTGCGCCGTTGTGTCGACGACTGCGCGCGCATGGCTTTCCGATCAAGGCCGCTACGAAGCGCAACGACCAGCGCGCGCCTCGCCGTGCTGCGCGCGGGAATCTGCGCTGCATGATCGTACCCGGGTGATGTGAAATGCCAAGCCGTTGCTTCGGGCGACGGCGCGGCCTCCATCGGGCTGATCAGGCCGCAGGCCATGCCGAGCGAGACCTGATAATACTCGGCGACAAATCCGGCGAGGTCGATCAGCGATTCCGACAACGCGGCGCACAGAACGCGGCGAACGGGTTTGAGCGTAGCGGCTAACTCGGCATCGATTTCAGCAACAGCTGTGACTACGCCAACGTGCGGTCGCACACCCACCGTGACCTCGACGCAGGAATTCGGCGCAATCCCCCAATCGGCGGGCGCAACGTAATCCAGTGCGCGACCAATCGCCAAAGGCAGCTCTACAGTCACTCGTGTGAGTGCTTGCTTACCGCTCGCTTGGCGTGAAATCGTTGCCGCTGCATCCGTCAAAAGTTCGTCCCCAACGCCTGTGGATAAATATGTGAACTAATACCACTTGACACGCCGGAAAGCACGCCTGAATGCGGTTGTTGCGACCTGCCTCATTCTGTGGCGGTATCAAAATAATCAATAAAATCAACAAGTTATGCCGATTTGATTGGGTTTCAGCGAAGGCGCATACTTACCTGTCATAGAAACGTCATTTTTGTGCATAACTGCTGCGGCGAGTCTGCCCGCACCGCGTTTGTCAAGCGAAATCTTTTCGCTTTTGTGAAATTGCCTGCCTAAAAATTGCGCAGCGCATCGACCAGAACACCGACCAGCGCGGGATCAGCATCGGGCGTAATTCCGTGACCCAAATTGGCGATATAGCGATGCTTCGCATCGAATCCGGCGAGCGATTTCGCCAGCTCGCGGCGAATGGTCGCCTCGTCCGTGGTCAAGAGTAGCGGGTCAAAATTGCCTTGCAACGTGACGTTCGGCCCCGCTGCGGCGCGTGCATCCGTCAGATCGCTCTGCCAGTCAACGCCGATGCCCTGCGCACCGCTGGCGGCGATTGCGCCCACGCTGTGCGCAGCGCCGCGACTGAACAGCATCACCGGAATCTTCGGAAACTCGGCGCGCAACGCATCCACAATCCGCGTCATCGGTGCCAATGAAAACTCGCGATACAAACGCGGCGCGAGTACGCCGCCCCAGGTGTCGAAAATCATCAGCGCATCGGCCCCGGCGCGAACTTGTTCGCTCAAATACGCGGTAACCGCGCCTACGTTGACGTCGAGCACTTTCTGAAATAACTCGGGTCGCTGCAACAGCATGCGCCGCGTCAGCGGAAACGCATCAGCCGAACCCGCGCCTTCGATCATGTAGCAGGCGAGCGTGAACGGGCTGCCGGAGAAGCCGATTAGCGGCACGCGTTGCTCGCCATTTTTCGTCAGAGCGCGCTTGCATTCGGCGACGGCATCGAACACGTATTGCAGCTTCGCCATGTCGGGCACGGCGAGCGCGTTAACGTTTGACTCTTCACGCAAAGGATGCGAAAAACGCGGCCCTTCGCCAACGCCGAAGGTGAGGCCGAGGCCCATTGCATCGGGCACGGTGAGGATGTCGGAGAACAAAATCGCCGCATCCAGATCGAAGCGTTCGAGCGGTTGCAACAACACTTCAGCGCAGAACGACGGCGAACGGCAGAGTTCGAGGAAGCTGCCCGCTTTGGCGCGCGTGGCTTTGTATTCTGGAAGATAGCGACCCGCCTGGCGCATAAGCCAGATCGGCGGGCGGGGCAGCGTTGCGTCGGTGAAAGCGCGAAGGAAAAGGTCGTTTTTGATGTTCATACGTAGGACGGTGGATTGTTTGTCATCCTGAGCTTCGCGAAGGATCAGGTGGGTAACAGGGCTTTGGACGCTAACGGATCCCTCGCTTAAGGCTCAGGATGACGACCTCCTAGCGGCGAACCAGGGTGAGCGTACGATTGGCCCACGACGGCGCAACGCGTTTCAGAAAGTCACGACCAATTACGGTGGTCGTCAGGCCGGGCTTTTCGCTCACGATGGCATTGACGCCGTACACATCAACCGCACCGACACGCACCGACGTCAGCGGCAGCACGTAGGTTTTGTAGGTGAGCGGTTTGCCGTCCTTGTCTTTCGGCTCGATCACGGTCTTCGTTTCCTTGCCATCTTTGGTCTCGGTGATTGTCTGTTTCGGCGCGATGAGCGTGCGCGATTTCTTGTCTTTGTACGGCAAATTCAGGCGATCCGCATCGGCCACCGGGATCACGATGACGTCGGCGGTGCGATCAATTTCCGCCTGCACATTGCCGCCGTTCAAGAGCGCCGGCGTGAGGTATTTGTTCTTTTGGTCGGCGCGGATTTGATGGCTGATGAAGCCCTGCGTTTGCGAATCAATCACCGCCATGTCGCCGACCCGCATGCGTTGTGGCAGGCCGTTGTAGCGAAAGATGGCGGTATCGTCGCTGATCTTTTCGAGCAGCAAGCCTTCGTCGGTGAACAGGCCGACGCGGGCTTCGCGGCGCACGCCGTCGATCATGAATTGAGCGGTGGAGCGCGCGCTCACCGAGGAGAGTTGCAGCGTGGTGGCTAGTACCGCCGAGCTTGACGACAACACGCTCATTGCGAGCAGCGCACGCAACACTGGAGAGGCAGACATCAGAAATTTCATGATCCGCATGTTAGTACGTCGGACCTGATAAGACGGCCCGATGGAGACACAGTTCGTGGCGAGCAGCTTTTGTGTAAAAGAACGCTGGCACTGGGGCTAGAGGTGCAAAAGTCTCAAAAGCGCCTTTAGGCAAAATCGCCTCCTAGCCCAAGTGCAGCCATGCATTCAGCAAAAAGCTGTTCTATCGTGGCAGCGTCGACGAACCCATCAAAAACGCGTCGACCGAGCGAGCGCATTGGCGGCCTTCACGAATCGCCCACACCACGAGCGATTGCCCTCGCCGCATATCGCCCGCCGCGAAAACTTTAGGCACGTTAGTCACGTAGCCGCCTTCGTCAGTGCTCGCCATCGCATTGCCACGCCAGTCACGTTCAACGCCAAACGCCGCCAAGACATGCGCAACCGGATGCACAAAACCCATCGCCAGCAGCACCAGATCAGCCTTCATTTCCCATCCGCTGCCCGGGACTTCCTGCATCTTGCCGTCCCTCCATTCAACGCGGGCGGCCTTGAGGCCCGTAACCTGGCCGTCCTTGCCGACCAGCGATGTAGTCGTCACCGACCAGTCGCGCGCCACCCCTTCTTCATGCGAGGAGGACGTGCGCAGCTTGAGCGGCCAGTTCGGCCACACCATCGGCTTGTTTTCGTGCTCGGGTGGCTGCGGCATCAGTTCGAATTGCGTGACGCTCGCTGCGCCGTGGCGATTGGACGTGCCGACGCAATCGGAACCGGTGTCACCGCCGCCGATGACGACGACATGCTTGTCTTTGGCCGAAATCACTTCAACGTCGTCGCCCGCCACGCGCTTGTTTTGCAGCGGCAGAAATTCCATTGCGTAGTACACGCCCTTAAGCTCGCGGCCCGGCACCGGCAGATCGCGCGGATGCTCGGCGCCACCGGACAAGACGACGGCGTCAAACAGGGACGTTAGCGTGTCCGGCGACACGATTTCTTTGGCGTCGTTGCCAACACCCGCGACGAGTGTTCCGTCACCCACCATCACGCTGGTCTTGAAAGTCACGCCTTCGGCTTCCATCTGCGTGACGCGCCGGTCGATGTGTGATTTCTCCATTTTGAAATCAGGAATGCCGTAGCGAAGCAGGCCGCCGATACGGTCTGATTTTTCAAACACGGTGACGGAGTGGCCAGCGCGCGCGAGCTGCTGCGCAGCGGACATACCTGCGGGGCCGGAGCCGACAACGGCTACGGTTTTGCCGGTTTTCCTGGCGCTAATTTGTGGCGTGACCCAACCCGATTCCCAGCCTTTGTCGATGATGAAATGCTCAATCGACTTGATGCCCACGGCATCGTTGTTGATGTTTAACGTGCAGGCCGCTTCGCACGGTGCGGGGCAGACGCGACCGGTGAATTCCGGGAAGTTGTTGGTGCTGTGCAACGTGTCCAACGCCTGCTTCCAGTGGCCGTGATAGACGAGATCATTCCAGTCCGGAATGATGTTATTCACCGGGCAACCGGTCTGGCAAAACGGAATGCCGCAATCCATGCAGCGCGCACCCTGAACCTTGGCCTCGTCGTCTTTAAGCGTGATGACAAATTCGCGATAGTGATGAAGGCGTGCCTTCGGCGCTTCAGCGGCCTCGCTCAAGCGTTGAAACTCCATGAATCCGGTGACTTTTCCCATGATCTACTTCTATGTGTGTATTCCTCCCCCTTCAAGGGGGAGGTTAGGTGGGGGATGGGTTTTCGTGATTTTTCGTCTGGCTGTTAGGGTGAGGAAAACCATCCGCACCCTGACCCTCCCCTTGAAGGGGAGGGAACCTTGAGCCTCCTCCCGTAAACGGGAGGGAGCAACTATTTCGCGACAGTCTCTTTCGTCGCCGACTTCGCTTTAATCGACTCCGCATACATGTCCGTTAGCGCCCGTTTGTACTCATGCGGGAACACTTTCACGAAATGTTTGCGCTGATTCGTCCAATCATCCATGATGGTCAGCGCGACTGCAGATCCGGTGAAACGCAAGTGCTTGTCGATGAGCGATTTGATCATGGCCTCGTCACTCAGGTCGCGATGGCGTTTGCGGCCCTTACCCTGTGCGATCAGTTCTTGCTCCGCGCCCGTTTGCTCGATCTCGGAGACGACCGGCTCAACAGACACCATCGACAGGTTGCAGCGTTTCGCAAACACGCCTTTGGGGTCGTAAACAAACGCGAGACCGCCAGACATGCCCGCCGCAAAATTGCGTGCGGTTTCACCGAGCACGACGACCGTACCGCCCGTCATGTATTCGCAGCCATGGTCGCCCGTACCTTCAACCACCGCAGTCGCGCCGGAGTTGCGCACCGCGAAGCGCTCGCCTGCCACGCCACGGAAAAACGCTTCGCCCTCGGTCGCGCCGTACAGCACGGTATTGCCGATCACGATGTTGTCCTCGGCCTTGGCTGGGCACTTCGCGTCCGGGTAGACGATGATGCGTCCGCCCGACAGGCCCTTGCCGGTATAGTCGTTGGTCGCGCCTTCGATCTCAAAGGTGATGCCGCGCGCCAGGAACGCACCAAAGCTCTGCCCCGCGATGCCTTTGAAGCGCATGTGAATCGTGTCATCCGGCACACCGGCGTGTGCATATTTCGACACCACGGCGTGCGAGAGCATCGCGCCAACCGAGCGATTGTGATTGCCGATGACGAACGTGGCTTCGACCCTAGTCTTGTTTTCCAGCGCAGGTTTGGCGGCGGCGATGAGCGCGTGATCCAGCGCACCGGTCAAACCGTGATCTTGTTCCTCGACGTGATAACGAGCGACCGATGCAGGCATGCGCGGCGTATAGAACACCTTTGAGAAATCAAGCCCGCGTGCTTTCCAGTGATCGATGCCCGATTGCATGTCGAGCCAGTCGCTATGCCCAATCAATTCGTCGAATGTGCGCACGCCCAGCTTCGCCATCAACTCGCGTGCCTCTTCGGCGACGAAGAAGAAATAGTTGACGACGTGCTCGGGCTGGCCATTGAATTTTTTGCGCAACTCGGCGTCTTGCGTTGCGACACCGACCGGGCAGGTATTCAAATGACACTTGCGCATCATGATGCAGCCCTCAACCACCAGCGGCGCCGTGGCGAAGCCGAACTCATCCGCGCCCAACAGTGCGCCAATCACCACGTCGCGCCCGGTCTTCATCTGACCGTCGGCCTGCACGCGTATGCGACCGCGCAGTTGATTAAGCACAAGCGTTTGTTGCGTCTCAGCGAGACCCAGTTCCCACGGCGTGCCGCAGTGCTTGATCGACGAAATCGGCGATGCGCCGGTGCCGCCGTCGTGGCCAGCAACTACGACGTGATCAGCTTTGCATTTGGTCACGCCTGCTGCGACCGTGCCGATGCCGACTTCGCTCACCAGCTTGACGCTGATGCTCGCCTTCGGGTTCGAGTTTTTCAGATCGTGAATGAGCTGAGCCAGATCTTCAATCGAATAAATATCGTGATGCGGTGGCGGCGAAATCAGACCCACGCCGGGCACCGAGAAGCGCAGTTGTGCGATGTACTCCGATACTTTGTGACCGGGCAGCTGACCGCCTTCACCGGGCTTCGCGCCCTGCGCCATCTTGATCTGAATTTGATCGGCACTGGCTAAATATTCGGCAGTGACACCGAAGCGGCCGGACGCCACCTGCTTGATCTTCGAGCGCAGTGAATCGCCTTCTCTTGCCGATACCGTGTTGCCGACGCGATGCGCGCCCAACCGTGACTGCATCGTCTCGCCCTTTGCTAATGGGATGTAGCGCTTGGCGTCTTCGCCACCTTCGCCGGTGTTCGACTTGCCGCCGATGCGGTTCATCGCAATGGCAAGTGTGGCGTGCGCCTCGGTCGAAATCGAGCCGAGCGACATTGCGCCGGTGGCGAAGCGTTTGACGATTTCTTTCGCGGGTTCAACTTCTTCCAGCGGCACGGGCGTGCGTTGGTTGAATTTGAATTCAAACAATCCGCGCAGTGTTTTCAGTTTGCCGGATTGATCGTTGATCAGTGCGGCATATTCTTTGTACGTGGCCGCATTGTTCGCACGCGTTGCGTGCTGCAACTTGGTGATGACCTCGGGCGTCCACATGTGCTCTTCGCCGCGCGTACGCACCGCGTATTCGCCGCCCGCATCAAGCATTTCGGCGAGCACTGGGTCGTTGCCGAAGGCGAGCTGATGCAAGCGCAACTGCTCTTCGGCCACTTCAAAAATGCCGATGCCTTCAATGCTTGAACTCGTACCGGTAAAGTACTGATTGAGGAAGGCCGCGTTTAGGCCAATCGCCTCAAAAATCTGTGCACCACAGTAACTTTGATAGGTCGAAATGCCCATCTTCGACATCACTTTGTTCAGGCCCTTGCAGATGGCTTTGACGAAGCGCTTTTCGCTTTCGTACGCAGAGATCTGCGGCACGATGTCGGAGAGCTGAGTGAGCGTTTCGAGTGCGAGGTAGGGGTGAATCGCTTCCGCGCCGTAACCTCCGAGCAATGCGAAGTGGTGCACCTCGCGTGCTGATCCAGTTTCGATTACGAGGCCGGCCGATGTGCGCATTCCGGTCTTCACCAGATGCTGATGCACAGCCGACGTTGCTAGCAGCGCAGGGATCGGCACGCGATCAGCCGCGACCGCGCGATCCGAAAGGATCAGCACATTGATGCCGAGCTTGATGTTGTCCACAGCGGCAGCGCACAGGCTCGCCACAGCCGCTTCAATACCTTCTTTGCCCCAGGCGGCGGGGTAAGTGATGTCCAGCTCTTTCGCGCGAAACGCGCCACTGGAAAACAACTCAATATGGCGGATACGCTCCATGTTCTGACTGGTCAGAATCGGCTGTTGCGCTTCAAGGCGCGCTTGTGGTTCGGTCGCGTCGTGGCCCAATAAATTCGGACGCGGACCGACGAAGGTCACCAGCGACATCACCAACTCTTCGCGAATCGGATCAATAGGCGGATTGGTTACCTGCGCAAACAGTTGACGGAAATAGTTAAACAGTGGCTTCGCTTTGTTCGACAGCACGGTCAGCGCAGCGTCGTTGCCCATCGAGCCAGTCGCTTCTTCACTGTTGGCGACCATCGGCGTCAGGATGACTTTAAGGTCTTCCTGCGTGTAGCCAAACGCCTGCTGACGATCCAGCAGCGACACCGCTGATTTCTCGGCAGGTGCGGGCTCGGGCAGATCCTCCAGCGACACGCGGGATTGCTCGATCCATTCGCGATACGGTTTGGCCCCGGCGAGATCGCTCTTGAGCGTTTCATCGTCAATGATGCGGCCCTGCTCCAGATCGAGCAGCAACATCTTGCCGGGCTGTAAACGCCATTTCTTGACGATCTTTTCTTCGGGGATTTCAAGCACACCCACTTCGGAAGCCATCACGATCATGTCGTCATCGGTGACCACATAACGCGCTGGTCTCAGGCCATTGCGATCCAGCGTTGCGCCAATCTGGCGACCATCGGTGAACGCCATCGCAGCCGGGCCGTCCCACGGCTCCATGAGTGCGGCGTTGTACTCATAAAACGCGCGGCGATCCTCGTCCATCGCGGTGTTGCCCGCCCAGGCTTCAGGAATCATCATCATCGCGGCATGCGCGAGCGAATAGCCGCTCATGACAAGTAGTTCGAGGCAATTGTCGAATGACGCCGTGTCAGACTGACCGTCATAAATCAGCGGCCACAATTTCGGCAAATCCTCGCCCAGAACTGACGACGCAATCGCGCCTTCCCTGGCGCGAATCCAGTTGGCGTTGCCGCGCAACGTGTTGATCTCGCCGTTGTGGCACACCATGCGAAACGGATGCGCCAGATCCCACGTCGGGAACGTATTGGTCGAGAAACGTTGATGCACCATAGCCAGTGCCGTAACCAGCATCGGATCCTTCAGATCAAGGTAGAACGCGCCAACCTGATCGGCCAGCAGCATGCCCTTGTAAACGATCGTGCGCGTCGACATCGACGGCACATAGAACTCTTTTCCGTGACGCAGTTTGAGCGCCTGAATGGCGTGGCCGGAGCTTTTCCTGATGATGTAGAGCTTACGTTCGAGCGCATCCTGATCCATGCTCTTTGAGCCACGGCCGATGAACACCTGCCGGATGATCGGTTCAATCGCGCGCACGCCGGCGCTGAAGCCCGAGTCATCGACCGGAACATTGCGCCAACCCAAAAGCACCTGGCCCTCTGACGCAATGGCGCGCTCGATCTCCTGCTCGCAAGCCATGCGAGACGCGGGTTCCTGCGGCAGAAACACCATGCCGACGCCGTATTGCCCAACTGCGGGCAAGGTAATTTTCAGTTTTCCGCACTCACGCCGGAAAAACGTATCGGGTACCTGAATGAGGATGCCCGCGCCGTCGCCCTGCAATTTATCCGCGCCGACCGCACCGCGATGGGTCAGGTTCTCCAGAACTTTCAGACCCTTTTCGACGATATCGTGGCTCTTGCGACCCTTTATATTTGCCACGAAGCCCATACCGCAGGCGTCGTGTTCGTGCTTTGGGTCGTACAGGCCCTGTGCCGCAGGTGCATAAATGTCATCCGCGGCGGGCGTGTAGGCAAAGTCAGTCAGGGCGGCTTGCTGCATATCGGTATCCACGGTAAGGCACTCTCTAGAACGTTGCATTGACTGTGCCAAAGTGGCACCCGCAAAAGCTGATTAAAGCGAATCAATGCAGAAACGGTATAGTTTTATTCACGGGCCGCATAGTTTATCGAATATTGTAGTTTGCTGCAACGCGATAAATGTTGTTTTGCCGCTCCGTCGATGAAACGTTGCGCGGCGTACCCCTTGCGCTATGCCATTGTCTTGCGGTTAAATCTAGAAATTGCGTATAACGTATTGATTGCGCGCCGGTTTTGTCTGCCGGACGCGCGTATTTCAGAGTTTGAAAGGCCCCACCGTGGT